>Ga0308157_10001090_pt1 | contig 64301 bp, 63 predicted proteins | sample PhyBR1_FD_201035 | JGI IMG/M metagenome (GOLD analysis project Ga0308157, IMG submission 201035) | Phyllosphere microbial communities from UC Gill Tract Community Farm, Albany, California, United States - DLSLB.R1 | ecosystem: Host-associated > Plants > Phyllosphere > Unclassified | place: USA... | reverse complement strand
GCGGAATTCAGGTGTATGTTGCTTGCGTGGCTTTTTAGTGGTTGATGCTGGTTTTGTCATGTGAGTCACCTCTTGCTTGAGAGTTTACTCACTTAGTCGCGTGTCCACTATTGCTGGGTAAGATCAGGGCTCATCGATCCCCATGGCGGCGACTGACTGCGGCAAAGTGCCGGTTGTTACCATGTTGCTCATTGGTCGGCCCTCATGGAGTGACGGATAGATAAGCGGAAAACGCTGAGCACGGCGGCACAGGCTTTAAGCGGATGGCGGCGGTGCTTGAATTGGTGAATATTGTGGCTGCCGATTCGGTGTTGGTACTGGATCTGTTGGATAGGGTTATGGGTCATGGTATTCTCCGTGTTGATCGGGGGTGGTTCCCCGGTCAGCTAGCTGGTGGCCTTGGTCATTGGCCAGTCCTTATGATTTGCGGTTTGGTCGCCGCATTTCGGGATAGCCCCGCTTGCGGGGCTTTTCTCGTTTATGGGGCTAGTGAATTTCGTGCAATTCCGGATCGCGTGCGGCTTCCAGCTCCATCGCTCGTTCGGCTTTAGCGATCCGTGTGAGGATTTCGGTTTGCACTGAGTAAAGGTATTCCTCCATTTCAGGCGATTCCGTCAGCGCAACAAGAGGGCGCTTGTCTAACCCAGCGATGTGACAGCGTTCCGCAATCAGTTTTTGAAACACTGATACCCGCAGGGTTTTCCGCATCCCATCAATACGCCCATCAAGCAGCGCTTTTTCGTTGGGATCCGCCGCTAACGTGCGGTCATACTGTTCCAGTGTCTCTTCAACCATCCGCTGATAGTTGTATTCGCTCATGCACACCTCCAATCAGTCAACTTACTCATGCGCCAGTAACCTGGCGCATGGTGAAAGCACGCTGTTATTCGTCATCCTTCTTTTCGTTAATGCGTTGGAACGGGAAGCGCTCGGTATCCGCTTTGATGTGCTTATAGAAATGGGAACCGACGGACTCAGCATCTTTGAACGCGGTGAAGTCATCAGCCGACACGTTGCTGTAGTGGTATAGCGCCGCTGGTTCGCCGCGGGACTTGAAGCGGATTGCCAGTGTATTGGTGGCTGGGTCGTGGCCGATGCTGTCGATCTGGGAGGATTCGATGGAGGTCATATTGATTGATGTCATGGTGATTTCCTTCGGTTATTGAAAAAAGCTGCTGGCTGATTTAGGGGCGAAAAAAAGCCCCGACAAGCGGGGCAAGAGGACTACACACAGCAATTAATTCATTCGGCTGTAGCCTGTTGTCGCGTGGACGCCCCGAAGGCACGCCAGGCCACATGCGAATGAATGCACCTTCGTTTAGTGACTGAAATGGAATTGATGACGTTGGGACGTGGTGCTATAAGAAGTCATTAAAAATAATGTGGACACATCAATGACTGTACTGGTTGATAGAAGAATTAAATCGCCCATGTATTCTTCAGCAGAAGAAAGCAAACAAGCCGCGAAGAATCATTGGTATGTGACTGAAATCGACACTGATCAACCCGATAATCAGTGCTGGAGAGAGTGGTGGGATTCTAAAGGATTGGGAAAGGGGCATATTCAGTGGCGTTCCACATGTGTTGCCAAAGGTTCTCCCGACCCATTCAAGCCTAACTCTCAGTTTAATGTGGAATTTCACCTAAAAGGTGTCGTTTATCATTTGCAATTCAACCTTGCTCCTACCGGGCCTAATAAATAGGCATAGTTGCTGAATCTTGGCGAAAAAAAAGCCGCAGCGTCAGCTACGGCTCTTTGTGTTAGGGAAGGGGCTTAGATGATGCCGCGGGGAATCCGGCTGCAGCCACGCATTTTCTGCCTGCCGGCGGCGCTGACTTGCCCTGGTGCCAGAAGCTCGCTCTCAACAGTGCGGCGCTTGCGCGGCTTCGGTGCTGCAGGCATATCCGGCATCGTTTTACAGCGGGTGATCACCAACGTTGTTTTTTCGATGCGGTCGCTACTGCGTTGGATACGCTCTTGAAGTTCACGAGCGCGGCGGAGTTTTGCTGATTTTGCTTTTGCTGTAATCATGGTCATTGATCAGTCCTTATTGTTGGTTTTGCTGGGATATTTAGGCACGCCCAGCCGTGCTATCCTTGCTGTCACCACAACAAGTAAGGATTTGGATATGAAAGAAAGATTTGATGCTGCTTGTCCGCTGTGTGATGGCGCTGGAAGCTATATATTGACCGATTTTACTAACAGCAGGCTATATCAGTGCCCTAAATGCGGGATGTTCGAGATCAGCACTCGTGCGGAAAAAGAGGTAAAAGATATGCTTCCTGAGCGCAGGGAATTCTATGCCTCGCTTGCCATGTCAGCGCCAGAAAATAAGGTCTTGGAAATTTCTTTCGAGGTACTGCCCACGGTGAACAACGTGAAGCATCGTTACATCAGTGTTCGCTAATGATTTGCTTTTCGCTAATTGTACGAATCGAAAGCATAAAACCATCTTGATTCATCCACTTATTTAACTGCTGGAAAACAAACGTAGGATGCTTTTCCAGCAGTTCCTTCAACTGTTGTACTTCGTCTTCTGTTGGTTGCGGTCGCTCATCTTTCATTTGATTTTCTCATTCAGTGGTCTTAGTCCTACCGCCCCGGAATGGCAGCGGCAGGGTAAAAACACTTCCGGCTTAGCGATCAGTGGGCATCATCCGACTGAGTTGCGCCGCGACGGGTGCTGGATACCCGATCCACTGGCCGGCATGGGTCAGCCGAATGAACACGACGGCGCTCATGGAGGCGTTTGGTTCGGAGCTGACGCGGGTGCTGCTACAGGAGGCGATGAATCCTGAACAACTGAACTACGCCATCAGGGCAGCGCCGGGACGAAAGTTTTATCCGTTCCCTGCGCCACCGGACTGGCTGGCCATGGCGAAAGAGCTGATCGACGCGAGACTACCGACAGTGGATATCGTGATGGAAGAGTTTGACCGGTACAGCGCAAGGCGGGGCTATTTCGACAGGCGAACTGGAGGAAACTTACCTGCAAGCGCTGCATGCCACTTACCGGCAATGGCTGGAAGAAGGCGAAATGGTGGTGGAAGGGGGTGGCTTTGCTTAATAACATCGATGCCCTTTCAGCGGTGGGTACCAAAGCAAAGTTGGAAGTCCGTGGCGGGAAGATCAAGAAAGTGCGGCGCCAGCCAGAGCTGGAAGAGCAGGCAGCGCTGATTGAATGGGCGGATAAAACGGTTATCGATGGTATTCGGATCGGGGATTATCTGATCCATATTCCCAATGAGGGGAGGCGCGGGCCGAAGGCGGCAAAAGACGCGAAACGACTTGGGTTGAGGGCTGGAGTGCCCGATTTGTTTTTAGCGCTACCACGAGGGGATCATGCGGGGTTGTGGATCGAAATGAAGGCGGCGGGTGGCGTAGAAACTGGAGTGCAAAATGATTGGAGAAACAAATTATGCAGCGCAGGGTACAAATCGTCGGTATGTTTTGGGTATGATATGGCAGTGCGGTGTATTACAGATTATTTAGTCGAGTGATACTTAGCCATGAAATAATAACAGAAGCATTAAAATAACAACAGAAGGCCTACATGAGCGAAAGCAACAACTTAGTCAACATATGCTATGAGGGAACTTCCGGCTCTAGCGATATTAGAACTTGTTATATTGAAGGGATTTTGCACTTCTCTCTTAAGGATATTCTTATAGTTCTAAATAAAGAGAATAGAGAGTTGGGTGATAGTAATCCGACAAGACACATACCTACTTTAATTAAGTCTCTGATAGTAGATCTTGATACGGATGAGTACACCCCCATGCCTGCGGATAAAGCGGCATTTGATGAAGATAGGGAGCTATTCGTTACTCAGCCAGGTTTAAACAGAATAATGGGGAATGATAAATCCAAAGCGGGGAGAAAATTCCAACGTTGGTTATATCATGAAGTTGTTCCATCATTGACGAAACATGGTTTTTATCCGCCGCCACAAACGCCTCAAGGTTCTGCCTTATCGCAAGCTGCGGAAATTATGGCGCAAAACGCTCGAGTATTGGCAGATACAATTCGTCGTCAAGATGAGTTGGAGCAGGTTGTTTCTGGTGTGAAAATTGAAATTAAAGATGTTGCGAGTAGAGTGCAAAAACTTGAAGGCGAGTCAGATTCTGAATTTATTTCAACAGTTAGGCAATGGTTTGAAAAAAATAATTTAGACTTATCATCTGAAGATGAGTTGTCTGTTGTTGCATGGTGTGAAAAATTAAGTATTCAGGATGCAAGGCCTCAACAATCTTGTCCTTCAGGCGAAAGGATTCGTACTAAGTTCTATCAGATTGTAATTGAGGAAGCGAAATCCATGTTGGAAAACATGCGTACTTAAAACATTTTTATTTTATTTTTGTTTTGTTGTGATTCATTAATTAGATGATAATGTCTTGAATTAAAAAAGGTGATTGTATGTCAACGAGACTCTTTTTAAGTTGGTCGGGGGAACGCAGTAAGTTAGTGGCTGATCTTCTCGATGAGTGGGTTCAGTGTGTGTTACAAGCTTGTGAGCCATGGATGTCAAGCAAGGATATCGATAGAGGGGCTTTGTGGTTTACAGAAATTGCAAGCCAGCTCCACACATCAACTCTCGGCGTAGTCTGTCTCACAAAAGAAAACAAGGAAAAGCCATGGATTCTATTCGAGGCAGGTGCATTGGCAAAGGGGCTTTCTTCTAGCCGAGTCTGCGTTTTTCTAGTTGACCTTGATCCAACAGATGTTGGAAACCCTCTAGCTCAATTTAATCATACACTCCCAAATAAAGAGGGTGTATATAGTTTAATTCGAACAATTAATTCATCATTGGGCGAGTTGATGTTAAAGGATCAGGTGCTGGATAAAGTATTTGAAACGTATTGGCCACAGTTTGAGCACGACTTCAATAAGATAATTGCTAGTACTCCAGATGCAGGTCAAGTTGCTGAACGTACGGAAAGTGATATCCTTAGTGAGGTTTTACAAACTATAAGATCTGTTGACAGGAGAGTCAGATACCTTGAGAAATCCAAAAGCAACATATCTAACTTTGTTTCTTTAGATGGAGTGGATAAAGATAGTAAAATATTCATTGATTCTATAAAAAAATCGATTTCAAATATGAGTCGAGAGGATTTAAATAATTTTATTAGTAATGGCTCCAAATTCAATTTGAATATTAAATATAAAAATGATGATCCTGATGAGGATGTTGAGTAAGTTATGGTATCTACGATATCAATTTAATAAAAGTTCATATGGTTTTTTAGGTGAGGAATGTATTCACTGTTGTTTTATAAACAAATATATATAAAATGATATTTGTGACTAACTCACAGGACTGACCAATGACCAACGCAATAGAACAACTCATTAAAATGCACGATCCGCGCTGCGTAAGCGCGGAGTCAATGAATGTAGGCCGTGGACGAGCTTCTCTGACCAGGGAGCAGATTCTCGGAGCATTCGCCGCTGCACAGCACCAGCATTCAGTCGGCCTTGACCTGCTGATGACGAAGTACCGCAACGATTTCAAAGCCGAACAGCGATTACGCGTCGCAATCAATGAGTGGGTATATCAACGCCCGCACCCCGAGCGCGCGGCGGCAGCATGTCAGTTAGCACTCAGTATGGTACTCGAACGTAACCTTCCAGCGCAGGTGGCGCACATTGCCACATTGCTCCGCCGATATGGGCCGCGCACAGCACACACCCGCAAGAATATTGAGACACTGCAATCTGAGATTAAGGTTTTGGAGAAGCAGCGCAGCCAGACGCAAATCAGTGACATCGAATATCACGAGGCCGGTTTCGAGATTACCGACATATCCAAGCGTATTGAACACGAGCGTGCCACATTGCGGGCGTGGTCGGAACGACATGCGACAACTACCAATATATGCCCGCGATGTTCCGGTACCGGACGCACTGTTAGGCCGCACCCGGTAGAGTGTGAAGAGTGTGGCGGTAAAGGTAAGATACCCGCCAATATGGAGCATTTGCGTAAATCGATGCGTATCATAGGGGCTGCGGTTGAGCCGGGTGACTGGGTAAGCCAGTATTCGGATCTGGTTAAGCAATGCATGAGCTGGTTGTATATCGAAGAATCGAATGCCACGTCATTGCTTGCCGATCGTTTAGCAAATGAGAAATATGATGAAGAATGCTGAAAGCACGATCTATGGTTCAATTGCGCTGGTGGCGGTTAGGGCGATTATCGATAGTGGTGTTTCACCTGATATTGCATGGGATACCGCCGTACAAGGCAAAGAGAAAGGTTGTCCAAGAGGTGCATTTCTCGGCCTTTGCCAAAATGGTTGGGTAAATGGTGTTCCACGGGGGAATTATCTTCGCAAAGGGTATTTGAACCAGCAATATGCGATCAGTGCTGCTCAATATTTACTGTCCAACCCGGATGTAAAAATTGGGGTAGGCAAGTTGTGGCAAGAAGTCATAAAAACTGCGCAAGATCGTGAGAAAGTGCACAATCAGCAGATGAATGTAGTTATTGCTTTAAATGACGCTGGACTATTACAGCAAGGCGTTGACCTTACATAGAATACGCGCTAAATTTCCGAAAGATGCCGGAGTATGCTTAAAGCTACTTCGGCTTTTTTATTGGTCAGTCCTAAGCCTGCATGGTTCGCCCAGCAGGCTTTTTTTATTCCCCCAAGCAGGGGAGGTGGAGTATGAAAATGCAGGAGAAAGCAAGCCTCGCGGCCTACCTCTCTTCGGGGTTTCTTGTGCTGGTGGGGAAGGTGGGGAAATTACTTAACGATCTCACTCTGAACGATTGGGCGATCGTCATCGGTATCATTATCGGTATCGCAACGTTTGCCGCAAACTTGTACTTCCAGAATCGTCAGACGCGTGCCATTGAACGTGCGTCACACGCCGGTGCCACAATCATTAACCCGGGGCGTGCCAAATGACGATTAAAAAGAAGGTTACCGCTGTCGTTTGCTCTGTGTCCGTGATTATCGGGTTGGTATTGAACCAGGCGGGTGATTTCAAATCGGCGAATGGTAATCCCCTCCGATTCTCCAAAGCGGCGATGGAGGTTATGGGGAATGCGGAGAGCTGTCGTCGGGATCCGTATCTGTGCCCAGCCAAAATCATTACGCAGGGCATCGGTCATACCGGTATCGCCGCATATTCAGCGCGGCGTGGGTGAAGTCGATCCGCAAACAGGAAAGAAAATCGTCAGCAAAGAGCTGGGACACATTGGCGTTAGTGAGGATGGGAAATACATTATTCCTGGTTTAACGGTGAAGTATGACGATGGTAGTACGAGTCAGGACTATAAACCGATGACGCAGCATGGTTCTTCAGACCTTAGGGATAACCAGCTCGCCCATATTCCAATTGAACGCGTTATGGATGAAGTTCGTGGCTACGGTCAGATGGTCGGTCAGCTAAACCAGCCTGATCGTACCGTCTTCCTCAACAACATGGTCAACCCACCGGATAAGACGGCCAGTCGTGAAGAGGCCAAAGGCTTGCGGCGTGACCTGCTCGATGTAGGTAAAGCCCGCGCCAAGGCACTGGCTGGGGCGACAGATAAAGAGGCAATGGCAGAAATCAATTCCCAATATGATCAGTTACAAAATCAGGTACTACAAACTTACGGGCAACCTGGTAAAGCTGCCGATACATTTGAGGATTTCGCGGTCGAGTACCAAAAGGAGAATGGAGTTCCACCAGATCCTAAGAATGAGCAAGACTCCCAGTTCTACCAACAATGGAAATCTCAGAGACAGGGAGGTACTCCACCGGTGGCACTAGCTACTGCAAATCCACAAGGCCAGGCACCCTCACAACTACCGGATAACTCTTATGCAGCAGGGTATCTGAGGGAGATGCGCCAGCAGTCTCAGCGGCAACAACAGTAAACATCGCTTGATGCAAAAGCGCATTGAGCCACTGCGCTTTTGCATCTCACTGCTTTGCTTGAGTCTATCTATTTGTTTTATTGTAATAAATCCAATAAGTGATTATTGCCGCATCAATAATTCAGATTGTTGGCTATTGTCAGCACAACAAACTTATCGGTGTCATCGTTGACAGGGATGTAATAAAATATTACTGTTCATACATACAGTTAATTAATAAAAATCATTTGAATTCAGATTGATATGTTCGGCTTCTGCTGGGGAGATTTTCGTGACACTGGGCAATGAAGATGTTTTAGCCAGCTTAGCTGCGCTATTGGAGTTACTTACACACTGCGATGAAGATACCAAGATTGAAACCGTGCAGGCTACCGCGTTGCTTGGATGGACTTTATTACAGCAAATAAGTCGAGGAAATAAAAATCCAATAAATGCCAAGTTAAAGTAAATGGCTATTGTTGACGATTTTAAAATCGGGAGGTAATGTATATGATTATTTTAACTTAGAAAACTAATATTTTGAGATATAATTATGAGTGGAATAATTTCAAGGGTTAAACGTTTGCTGAGTGATGATGCCGTAATACCTATGTATCTTATGACTGGGGATTGGGGAAGTGGAAAAACGTACTTTATAAAAAATACATTAATTGAAGAGGTTAAAAGAGAAGGAAAAAGCATAAAGTATTTGTCTGCATATGGGGTTGAATCATTGTCTGACTTTAGAGATAAATACCTTTCAGTATTCATCACAGGTGAGGAAAGTTCAGTTTCATTTGGTGGGAGTGCACTCGACACCGCTTTAAGTATTTCATCTGAAATAGATAGTAAAACGTCCGGTATTTTTTCTTCGTTGGTGAAAGGATTTGGTGGAGTAGCAAAGAAAATAGCAATTAATAACTTGCCAAAAACAGTTGTAGTCATAGATGATATAGAAAGAATAAAAGATAAAGATTTAATAAGTAAAATTTTAGGTGAGCTGTTAAGTTTTGCGGAGGCTGGTAAAGCAGAAGTTATAGTTGTATCTAATACAGCCAAGTTGGATCATAACAGTGATGATGTAGAAAAGGTTTTTACAGAAGTAATTACATTTAAACTCGGTTTTAACGAGGCTTTGGATATAGCATTCTCCGATAGTAACCTTGAACCTGAAGAATTAGATAGTATTATTGAAATCTCTGAGTTGTTGAGTGCAACTAATCTAAGAGTGTCTATAAAATCTGCAAGACGTTTCAATGAGGTGATCCAGGCTATATCGGGCATTTCAGGTATAAACCATTCATTATCAAGATCTATTTTACTTAAGACTGTTTTTATAATTTGTCATGCACACTACTCACTTTCACTTGATAAGAAAAGAATCATTGATGTTTTTGATAAATATGATGACGCCAATTTAAGTGACAATGAAAAAAGAATTCACTCCATTGTTAGAAATAATCTTCGGACACCTCCGGAGGAATTGATTTCTTACTGTTGCGGTCTGGGGTGTGCTGTCGATGAAATAAATTTCATCGAATATTTGCCAAGGGAAAATAAGCCTGAAGATTACTTAACAAGCTGGCAAGACTGTTTCTTGAGTGACTCGGAATATACTGAAGCAATAAGCATAGCAGAAAAATATCTTTTCGATGATAGCGTAAAAAATCCTGTTAAGTGGTTGCACTTAGCTGAGTTTATATACTACAAGGGTGTGAGGGGATATTTCGAAATGCCAGGTGGTTCTGTTGATAAATATTTAGAGCGTCTGCTTTCCATTGTGAATGGAGGTTCTTTTGAACGAATTGATAGGGTTTCTGAAATATCTATGTCCAGTAGTTTTAGTGATAAAATGAATCCTGTTCTTGAGAGGTTAATAATTAATTTGAATGAGAGTTACGAAAATGAAAAAATCTCAAGTCTAAAAGAAAAAATGAGAGAATCATTTTCATTAGTTAGCAGTGAGTTAACTAGGAATTTATCTATAGAGCCGGTTTTTAAAGAAATTGGGGCTGAATTTGTTTTTGAGTGTCTCAAGGGGTGGGGTTATAGCGATTTGTTCGCCATGCAGCCATTTATTAGCGGGAGGTATAGGCCATCCAATATAATGGATTTTTTGTCTGATGAAATACAAGTTATGGATGAGCTACATACTCTGATTGATAATTATAAGGGAACTCTTGAAAATGGTAGGAGAAAAGGATATTTCAATGACATATCAGAGCTTCTCAATGGTGTTGTTGAGAAATTTAAATCTAAAGATAATGCCAAATAATATTTCTTTTTCGTTGATTTAATGTAATTCTTGGAATGATGCCAAGCCTCGCTCTAACCAGCGGGGCTTTTTTTATGCCTAAATTCTGGAGCCTCAAATGGCCTACGATCCGCAACAACAGCGACCTGAAGAGCAAGCATTAAACAACAACCGTGAATCGCTGAACATTCGGCAGCCAGGTGAAACTGGCAGCACTGGATTCGACTGGGAACAAGTGCGTAAGGCGCGCGAGGCCGCCGGCCGAAAATCGGTAGTTCCCGACCCGGGTATTGGCCTCGGTGATATTGCTCGCTCTGCTGCCTCTGCACCTTTAGAGATGGTTCGGTCTGGTGCTCAGATTTTTGATGCAGGCAATGAAATGCTTGACCGTAAAGCTGCTGGATACCGTTCTGGAGAGAGCAAACCGCTGATTGATTTAGGCATTGACCCCGCAATGCTAAAAGTGATGCGTGATAATGAGGGAAATCCATTATCTGATTCTGGTTCTGCAGCAATAAATGCCGCAGGAAAACTTGCGGGTTCGATGTCTGATGCAATTACTGGTGGGTACAGTGAAGGTGCAAAACAAGCCGCCGCGATGCCTTTCATTGAGCAAGATGAAAAAGGGAATTATCGCTTAGGATCTGGCTTTTTTGACAAAGATGCTTGGATGATGAATGCGATCCCTACGGTGTCGCAATTACTTGCTGGCGGGGCAGTATCAAAGCTCGGCGCAGTCGCGACAAGAAATGCTGTCGAAAACTCAATTTTTAAAAAGCTTAGCAAAAAGCTCCCGGAGGAAGCGGCACGTCAGGTTGCGAAAGAAACTGCTGAAAGAGCTGCTTCAGTTGCGGGTAAAACTGCTTTTGTTGGTACCATGGCAGCTACCGCTCAAGGTGGCGGTGGTACTGACATGCGTGACCAGATTAATGCCTTGTCTTTTACTGACTTGATGAAAAGTTCATCCTTTCAAAAAGCCTTCGATGATGTCGATTTAAACCCCGCAAACTCAACTCTTTCTGATACTGAAAAACTAACCCTGGCAAGGAATCAGGTTGCAGATCAAGCCGCGAGCGCAGTAACTGCCGATCCTAAAATGCTGGCTATCAATATCGCCGCATCAACGCTGGGCGATCACACACTGCTTAGCTTACTTACAAAGAAAGGTGCCGCGTCCGGTGTGCTTTCCGGTGCCTTGACGGGGGCTGCTGCCGAAGGAACCACTGAGTTTGCTCAGGGAGCTGGGCAGCGATATGTCCAGAACCAACAGCTCATTGATACTGCCGGGCAAAAAATTGACCCTATGAAGGATGTGGTGACCACTGGTGCAAGCAATGCGGTTCTTGGTGCTGGTCTTGGTGGTTCTATTGGTGCGGTCGGTGGTTTTCGTGGTAGCCGGTCAGCACCTGAGCAGCAGGGTAGCGAACAACAAAATCAACCAGTTAACGCAAAAAATACCACTAATGAGCAGCAGCCGGTCAGCGGCAATAATCCAGATGCAATGCCAGCACAACCGGCGCCAGCAGCACCTGGGCAGTTTGCCGCTGAAGAGGTTGCCGGTGCCGCGCCAACCCGAGCCGATGAGTTCAGAGACACCCCAGCGTATTTGCGCCAAGATCCGCGCATTCAGGGCTTTGCCGAAGATAACGACGTGCAGCGTGCTTTGGCCGAACAGCAGCCATCACCGACGCCGGACGAACTAATCCAGCAGCAAATGGAATCGGGTGATCAGGGTTATTCACCAGAGGAGTTGGCTGCGCAGGAACGGGCAGATCAAATCCGTGAAGCGCTTATGCCGCGGTTACCGCCTCCGGGTAAAACGTCAGTTATCGCCATGCCGGGTGAAGTGGCTAATGTGAATGCCGACGATCCGCAGGTTGGCGCTGGGCCGCAGTTCCGCACCGGGGAGCAGGTACGGGGACAGCAATTCATACCGCGCGATGCGGAAACGCGTGCGAATGAAGATGGCCGAGCATCTCAGACCTATGACGGCGAGACAGTTCCAAGCAATGCGATCACGGACAAGAACATCATTTTCGCCGATGGGCCAGTACCCAATACTGACGATGTGCAGGCCGGGTCAGCGCCAGCATTCACCCGTGGCGAAACGCGCGATCAGCGTAACCTGCGTGAATACTCCGAGGGCATAGGTGCCAATAACCAGCCTCAAGGATTACCGGACAATCGACAGCGTACTGGTGGCGTTCCCATTGATGCGCAGACCGAAGCCTATGCCAAGGGTGAACCAGTCGGTGAGCTGCGCTTCTTTGGAGATAAACCTTTCGCCACATTACGTATGGCCCAGGCATCCCGTTCGGGAAAAACACCCGGCGCCAAGATTGAGGAAGTTGAGGGCGGATATGCTATACGCATGCCGGTAGCAAAAGCGCCAACTGCAGAACCACGGACAGTGGCCACAGAAAATGGACTGACAAAAGACGAGTCTGCTGAGCTGATACAGCGGATGCTTGCTGATGACAGTGCCAACGGCCATGTGATGAGCATCTTCAGGGCTGCCCATGGCACGCCAGAGGAACGGCGAATGTATGGTGCGCATATCGCCCAGTTCTCAACGAACATCGTGCCAAAAGGCCACACTGGCGCGGTAACGCTGAACTTGAAGACACAGGGAGTGATCATGGTTCTACGCGTCATGAAGACCAGATCGACGACTTCGGCCAGAAGTTGGAAGGCGCAGCGAAGCACAAGTGGGGCAAGTTCTCGGAGGCAATGGAGCGCGATGCTACGGATGAGCAGTATCGTACTGAGCCCCTGTCCAAGCTGTTCCCTCAACCTGATTACAGAAAAATGTCTGATGACGGTGTAAGCAGCGACAAGTTGGCGTTGCTCTCCATGCTAAGAGCCCAGATCCCACCGACCAAACCTAAACGTTTGCTTCAGCGCTGGGTCGAATCTGCTCAGACGATGAAGGGACTTTCCGGGGATGTGCTTTATGGAAGGGTCAGTGTCGCTGATGTCCGTGAAAAGATTTCAATAGCAAGAATTTGCGTGGCATGTTGGATACGCACGATCTGATTTCTTCAATACCGCCAGAACAGATGGCGGCGGCCTCAAAGTATCGCGTACGTCATTCGCATTACTCTATGTACGAAGGCAAAGAGTATCCGGCTCCGGGGAAATCGGTCTATGAGCTGGAGACAGCCAAAGGGGCAGCGGTCGGTGGAGTGTCTGATACGGATAAAGCCAACTTTATGGATAAGGCTCGCGCGTATATTGACCAACAAAGTGGTGGCGCTCCAGCGTCAAAACAAACCAATTTCACTATCCATGTTGATCGCCAAACCCGTGATATTTTCATCGGCTACAAAGGGGCTAGCGAGGTAGCCAGGATAAAGGAGGGGTTCATCGGCATATATTGGCGCTCGCATGGCGGCAGGTGCTGGCTCAGTCACTGCGGCCACTCTGGAACATGGCTTGCCGAAATACAATAAGGCGGAGGGGGTTGTGGAGCGTCAGGCTGGAACCGGTAAAGAAGATGCATTGATGGGTATTCTCGATAGTCTGGGTAATCATCGCGAAAACTTCCTCAAATGGATTGCCGGACACCGGTCTGAGCGCCTGATGGCAGAAGGGAAAGAAAACAACTTCACGGCTGATGAAATCGCCTACATGAAAGGCTTGAACAAGGGCAATGAAACACTGTTCGACGCCCAGAAGAAGAAATACGACGCCTTCATTAAGTCGATTCTGGATCTACAGCAGGATATGGGCCTGATTGACCCTGAGAGCCGCGCCAACTGGGAAAGTGCCTGGTATCTGCCGTATTACCGTGAAGCGGAAAATGGTGAGGTTAAAGGGCCATGGAGTACGCGAGGCATCGCTAACCAAAGCAGCACCGTCCGCAAGCTGAAGGGCAGTGAGCTGACTATTAAGGATCCGATTGAGAACCTGTTCAACTACGTGGCCAAGTCAGTCGATGCGTCAATGAAGAATGAGGCAATGCGGCGCGCGGTGGTCAACCTGGCGGATACCGGCGTGCTGGAAGCGATCGAGTCACCGAATAAAATGGACTTTGAGCGGATCGGTAAGGATGTTGTGAAGGTCTTTACCGACGGCAAAGAGCAACTGGTGCAGGTCAATGACCCCGAGCTTTACCGTGCATTCACCATGATTGACCTGGAGCGCAGCAACTCCGCATTTATGAAAGCAGCCCGCCAGGCGAAGAAGGTGCTGACGATCGGCACAACCAGCATGCCAGACTTCATCGTTCGAAATTTCCTTCGTGATTCACTTCATTCTTGGGCTATCAATAAAGACGGGTTTAAGGCCGGTATTGATTCTTTCGCGGGGTTCAAAAAAGCGCTTAAAACCGATGATAGCCTTGTCGATATGATGTTCGCCGGCGCCACGTTTGGTGGCGGATATTCTAACGTTTATGATCCTGCTTCAACTGCGCGCTCAATCCGTGGCGTGCTGCGCCGTAAAGGGTATACCGACAGCCAGATTAAAGAGTTCGAGTCGTCCATTGTGAAAAGTGGCAAGGATGTCATGGATAAATTGGGATCCGGGCTTGAAAAGTACCGTCACCTCAGTGAGGCGGCGGAGAACGCCAACCGTCTGGCCACGTATGAGGCGGCAATTAAATCAGGTAAGGGTAAGGCGCAGGCTGCGTTTGAATCGCGTGATCTGATGGACTTCAGCATGATGGGGGCCAGTAAGATCATGATTAACCTCAGTGACATGTTGCCGTTCTTTAACGCCCGCATGCAGGGGTTGAGTAAGTTGGGTAGGGCGATTAAAGAGGATCCGAAATCGGTTCTCAAACGCGGTGGCATGATTACCGCCGCCTCTCTGGCACTGCTGGCGCTTAACTGGGACGACAAACGCTATGAGGAATTGCCAGACTGGGATAAAGACACCTATTGGCATGCCTGGCTGCCCGGCGGTATTCACATCCGTTTGCCGAAACCGTTCGAGATTGGCCTGATATTTGGGACACTGCCTGAGCGTTTTGTTCGCACCATGGGGGGCCAAGATTCAGCTGGTAAATTCGGCAAGCTGGTGGCCCACAACTTCATGGAGACAATGGCCTTCAACCCAATTCCACAAGTGGCAATGCCGATCGCCGAGGCGTATGTGAATTACGACTTCTTCAAAGGTGGGCCGATTGAGAACATGGCGGACAGCAACCTGATTGCTGGTGCCAGATATAACGACCAAACCAGCCTGCTGATGCGTGAAATCGGCGAAGCTACAAACCTATCCCCGAAGATGTTGGATCACATCATTCAAGGGTACACCGGCAGCCTGGGCGCATATGTCATGGGGGCGACCAATATCATGATGCGTGGCATGCAAGATAATGGTGAAACAGCGTCTATGCGACTGGATGAAATGCCGGTGATTAAATCACTGTTGCGTGGTTATGGCGACGACCCGGCGAAGTCCACTCAGTTCAGTGAGGACTTCTACCGGATGATGACGCAGGTGAACCAGATTAGCAGCACTATCAACTCTTATCGGAAGCAGGGGCGTTTAGAAGACGCGCAGGAATTGCAGGAGGAAAACAGGGATAAGTTGTCACAGCGGAAGGGGTTAACGGCAACGCAGACAGAACTCCGCCAGTTGAACAACCGGATTGAGCTGGTACGCATTGACCGTATTCTGACGGCGGAGCAGAAGAGGGAAAGGATTGATCGTTTTATGGCTCAGCGAAATAAGCTGGTTCAACAGGCGGTAGAGAGAGTGAACCCGTATTTTAATAAGTGATTTTTACTGCATTAACTGACATTTTTCTGAGCTGAGTACGGCTGCATTTGACCGATTGAAATGTGATAGAGCCCAAAGCTCAGAAAAATCACCATAAGATACATTGTAAACAATAAGTTATTACACTAAGATTTACGATGTATTAAATTTCTCTTGCTAGAATTAGTTACTCTTAATTTCATTAAAATACTAAAGGTTGCTAAAATGAAATGCTATTATCAAGGATGTTTAGAAAAAGGTGAAACTAGAGAACATATCCCACCAAGGTCATTTTTCCCTAGAGATGAAAAAAATCAACTTTTAACAGTCAGATCTTGTGTTAAACACAATAATACCAAATCTAAAGATGATCTCTATGTGTTAGCGCAAATCTGCATGAACGCATCACCGAGTAACAGAGCAAGAGAAATTTTTATCAAGAAAGTGAAGCCTCAGTTGGAATTTAATAATGGAGCCCTACGAAAAAAACTTGCTGCCGGTTCTATCTCTATGCCTGACGGTTCGGTTAAGTACCAAGTTGATATTAATAGGCTTGATGATTTTTTTACTGCACTATCCTGTGGTGTTATATTCAAAACGTGTGATTCTTCATTGCCAGAAAACTACTCGATAAATCATGTTTATTGTAGTTTGTCTAGCGAAGAAGAACAATCAATTGATTTTTTTAAAAGTGAGTTGGGGGAGTTTTATTCTAATGTTCCAATGGGTGTTTTAGAGTTTGGAAAGCCAGACACACAAAACGAAAGGATTTATACAGTAGAGTTGTTCGGAATACCTGGGTTTGCGTCAAGCATTACTATTGTTCACGTTTTTTTTGGGAAATTCAAAGTAATCTCCATGTTAACTAAAATAAGATAATAAACCAGTTGTTAACTTTATAATTATTGACGTCATAACTTTTACAAAAAAGTCAGCCCCACACATTAATAACAATTGAGTGGGGCCTGTTACTTAATAAAATTGCGAATTCGATACCGCAGTACTATTTATTTCTAGATGATTTGCAACATACGAACTCTGTATACCTGAGTTATCAGGATTACCGAAAACGGGAGTAGTAATTGGCTATGTATTGACCCGCGCAGGTTATCTTCATGGTGCCTAATCAACAAGCAGGGAACCTTATTTTAGTAACTGGTGAATAGCCGCGAAAATGAATAGAACAACGAAAAAACCAACGATACCAAGAATGATACTGGTGTTACTGTCCAGATCCATCCGTCCCTTACCTGCTAACAGGTAGGCGGCGATGAGGAGGGGGATACAGAATGCCGGGTGTACAAGCACCATGACGGCGGCAAGGATAAGGCACAACGTGAAGGCTGTTGAGGTCATTTTGGCTTCCGAATTTTCCACGAATTTAAACGAAATATCAGGTAAATGTATGATCTTTAAGGGCCAGCATGTGGCGTGTAGAGCTGTATTTTTGAGGTAAAAATCATATATTTAATTGATTTTAAAGGGAAAGCTATATATTTCTCGACTTTAGGAATCGTATTCGGTCTTTTTTTGTCTTGTTGATTTTAAATGATTTATTTTCGCCGACTCGAAAAAACTCGAATATTACTCGAATTTCTGTATTCGGTCTTTTATAGCATCACGTATTCTTTCCCCCGCGAATTCAGGTATTTCCCCGTCATTGCCTCGGATTTGTGCCCCAATAATTTCTGCGCAAATTCCTTTCCCTTTTCCCGCTCATACAGCCGGCCGGCCAGGCTCCGGATCTCATGGAACGTCGGCGGACTATCTGCAAATTCTATTCCTGTCGAACGCCGCGCCGCGACAAATTTTTCCGTCAAGCCATCAGGGTTGACCTCTTCCCTTTGTTCAGTACCGGCGTAAAATAGAGTTTTCGGCCTTTCTTCTCGTGAAAAAAGAGGTCATCTGACATGAAAAAGACACGTTATACCGAAGAACAGGTGGCGTTTGCCCTGAAACAGGCTGAAACCGGCACGTGAGGAAATGGAGGCGACACCAGCGCAGAGCCTGTTGGTGAATCGTAATGTAAAATGCCGGGGAAACCCGGCTTAATACAGCCAGCGCCCAGCCTTGGCTGATTCTATTAGCATTCCTGCTGTTAGTTTTGGTGGCGGCTCTGCTTTGGCCACACCAAAGAGGCGGAGGAACGGGCGCAGCGGTTGCTGTTTGGGGTAATAGGTTATCAATTCATATTTACCCGGTTCGATATGGAATTTTTCGAAATACTCCCCCATCATATCGTTGACATCCTCCCAAATCATACGGAGATCGGAGCGAAAGTCGGTTTCCTTTGTGATGGGGCGTTTGTCGCCGTATGGGCTATGTTCGCGGATAAGTTTGAAAACAGCATTATCTATATCGTTCATATTCATCTCACCATAATCTGTCTTCAGGCCGCGCTATTTTATTGTAATGAATAGCCGTGTTAAGTGAAATCTGGGTAACGTCTTTTGCGAGTATTACCCACCCCAGCACTGGAACTGCGCGCCCAACCCATGCTCCAAGTCTGTTTGTTGAAGAGATGCGAATAGACGTGATGCTATCGCCTGTTAACGTTGGGAGAGGGAATGGTAATCGCTGGGGTAACTTACGTCTAAAGTATAGAGACGCCCTGGATGTTCCGGTTGTTGCTCCGCGAGGCTTTCCGGGAACGGGGATGCTGTTGCGTCCGGAGATAATTGCCGCTACAGCTACTGCATCATCAACGCCTAATTGGGTCATGGTTTCATCAACCATTACCCAAAAGAACAGCTCTTTGGCCGATAGGTTACGCAGCCCACCATAAAAATACGTCCCGCCTAATTCCTCAACAGTATCCATCAATTTTTCTTGTCAATCGGCATTGTTGTAACATAACGGACCTCGGGGGATGTTTCAATATTTGACCGACATGATAGTCTGTTCAAAAATCATACTTCAAAGGTTATGGTATGGAAATTGATGATGAAAGAGCGATGTTTATCGCAAATGAGATCGGCGCTGCTGTCATTGAGTTAATCGCAAATGGCATGGAAGTGAGCCGCCAAAACATCGTGGATTTGTCGGTAACACGCTCCACAAAGGGGTTTTGAGGGATGCCGCCACTCTGGTGCGCGAGAAAAATAATGATGACTGGCCATCTTTTTGGTGTGGATTGCCACAAAATTCAATCGAACTTTTTCCGAATTGAAACGAGAATAATGATAAGTATTTGAAACTAAAAGACGTAAAACGAAGGTTTTTGAGAATGTTTTTTGTTCTTTATTTTTATAATCAGTTGATTTTTAAGGATTAAATTATCCGATTGCGGTTAAAGGAATTGTAGTCGGTCTTTTTTTGTCTTGTTGATTTATAAGTGAATTCCTTATCCGCGTTACCAATGTCAGCCCTCAATTTCTTCCAGCCGCACTGGCCTGACTTTTGTGGTTTAGGTGCCGTTCTCCAGGCGAAAGCTGTCCGTTGCTCCGCCCCGGCTCAACGTATCCTATAATGCCGGCTACGGCCTTTGGCGTAGTAAGCGAGATTTGTTATCATTTGGCCAATTACTGCCTATAAGGATATAGCGATGCCAAAGACACTATTGATTGCCCTGAGCGTGATTGCGCTTGCCGGCTGTGGTAGCCATGACGATAACTATACGCTGGATGACGCGTCTGCTGCCGACACGTCGGCCGATAAACAGTGGAAAGAGTTCGTTGCCCCTTTGTCGGTCAAAACGCAATCGCCGAATGACCGCATGATTAAGCGTGCCGAAAGGCAGCGCTAGGCGAAAAAGCCCAGCGCAGTGGGCTTGTTACTGATGCTGCCAAGCAATTATTTTTTCAGCGTTTGTACAATGTTATATACCGCGGTCACGCGTTGGTCGTTGGGGAATGATTTGTTGGCCAGCATCACCACCGCAATCTTCTGCGCGGGAATAAATACCGCATAGGTCGAGAAGCCGTTAGTGGAACCGGTTTTGTTATACCAGGCCTGCTGTACCGGCGGCTGCGGTGGGGTAATCGCCTTTGCCGGCACGCCGTTCAGGATCACCTTGCCATCATTGCCTGCCAGCAGTTTTTCCAGCGTGACCGGGTAGGGGTAACTTTCCCACATCATGTTCTGTGTGAACTCGCTGGCGTGGTAATAGCCTTTGTGGCTGTCGTTAAGCGCCTGCTGCCAGCTCGGGTCGACCTTACCCAACCCCATGTTGGCATTCAGATAGCGGATCAGATCGCCAGAGCTGGACTTCAAGCCGTATGACTCGGCGTCAAGCGGGCCGGGGGTCACGCGCACCGGCTGGTCTTCTTTGTTATAACCCTGGGCGTAATCCGCCATCGCGCGCGGTGGCACGTTGACAAAGCTGTGCTTCATGCCCAATCCGGCCAGCAGGCGTTGCTCCATCGCATCGGCAAACGGCTGGTTGAGGCTGTTGGCGGCGATCATACCCAGCATGCCGATACCCAGGTTGGAATAGATGCGGTAACTGCCTACCGTCTGCGTCGGCGTCCAGTTTTTGTAATAATCCATCAGCTGTGCAGTATTGGTGACGTTGTCCGGAACAAACAGCGGCAGGCCGGAGGTGTGGGTCGCCAGATTTTGCAATGTCACCCGATCAAATGCGCTGCCGCGTAGCTGTGGCAAATAGCGACTGGCGGGATCGGCCAGCGTGAATTTGCCGGCGTTTTGCGCATAGGCCGCCAGCGTGGCGGTGAACGTCTTGCTCAATGAGCCGATCTCGAATAGCGTCTGGTTGGTAATGGGCTGCTTGTTCTGTTTTGAGGCTACGCCATAGTTATAAAAATGCGTTTTGCCGTCAACCGATACGGCGATCGCCATTCCCGGCACGGCATATTTTTGCATCAAGGGCTGCACGATTTGGTCGACTGCCTGAGTGTCGCTGGCATCAGCAAAAGCGGGCAGCGTAGTCAGGCACAGCGAAAGTAAAGCCAGGCGTTTAATTAACATACATATCTCATCCGGTTAGCATCGTTAGGGGTAATTATGGAATTTGACAACAGTTTTATTAGGGGATGAGGGCACGAGCGAAAATATCATCATCCCTGAACTTAACCTCATGCGGCGGTTTTTTTGCTTTCATACAATTCAGATGCGCAATTTATCGTTATTATACTTGTACTGACAATCGATAAATTTTTCATCGAGCATAAAGAAAAACTAATGGCTGAAATCAATGCGTGACTGGTTACCCCTCAACGCGCTGCGGGCGTTTGAATCTTCCGCTCGCCACCTTAATTTTACCCGTGCAGCGCGCGAACTGAACGTCACGCAGGCGGCGGTCAGTCAGCAGGTACGCATGCTGGAGGAGCGGTTAAATATTCAGCTGTTCAAGCGACTACCACGCGGGCTGGATCTCACCGACGAAGGGCTGGCCTTACTGCCGGTGCTGACCGAGTCGTTTGATCGTATTGAATCGGTGTTGCAGCAGTTTGACGGCGGGCATTTTCACGAAGTATTGACGGTGGCGGCGGTGGGAACCTTTGCTGTCGGTTGGCTGATGCCGCGTCTGGGCGAATTCCAGCGCAAGTATCCGTTTATCGATTTACGGGTGATGACCCACAACAATGTGATCAATCTGGCAGCAGAAGGGCTGGATTTCGCCATCTGTTTCGGCGACGGCGCCTGGCCTGCCACGCGCAGCGTCAAACTGCTGGACGCGCCGCTAACGGCGTTGTGCCCACCGCAGTTGGCAGCACGGCTCACCACGCCGGCATCGTTGCGTCATCAGCGCTTGCTACGTTCTTACCGCCGCGATGAATGGGACCGTTGGCTGGCGGTGGCAGGAGTGACACCTTGGCGCATCAATGGCCCGGTGTTTGATTCGTCGCAGTTAATGGTGGAAGCCGCGATAAACGGCGGCGGCGTGGCGTTGGCACCGGCGGCGATGTTTAGCCAGGCGTTGCGGGAGGCACGGCTGGTGCGTCCGTTTGACATTGAAGTAAATCTTGGCGCTTATTGGCTCACCAGCCTGAAGTCGCGCGCGATAACGCCGGCGATGAAAGCGTTTGAACACTGGCTGCTGCAAGAAAGCGGTGGCAGAGCTTAGCGTTGCTTGCCCGTCGCGCAGCCTTCTTGCAGCATGGCGATCAATAATTGGCGGCTTCGTCAATCAGCGTCACGATGTCATCGGCGTGGCTGGCCAATGAGGCATGGCTGGCGTCCAGCACCAGGGTTTTCTTCGGTTGCATGCGTTCGGCAAACCAGCGCTGGGTCTCCGGCGGGATCATGCGATCCTGGGTAGAAATCTGATACCAGCTGGGTTTGTTTTTCCACGCGGCGGGGCCGGATTGATCGGTAAAGCAGCGTGCGGCGATTGGTTTTTGCGTCGCGGCCAAAATTGCGGACTCCTGTTTGTCCAGATCCTGGCAAAAGGCTTCATGGTACAGCGCGTTATCCAGCCACAGGAAACCATGACCATCGGGGTGAATTGCCGCCGCGCCCGATGGCGGCTCGCGCAGAGCGAACAATCCGGCCGGGTCTTCGCCTTCGTCTGGCGCAAAGGCGGCGATGTATACCAGCCCGATCACGTTCTCCACATTGCCGGCCCCGGTGATCACCATGCCGCCGTAGGAATGTCCGACCAGCAATGTTGGGCCTTTCAGATCGCCGGCCACTTGCACGGTGCGCCGGATATCGTCTTCCAATGACGTCAGCGGATTTTGCACTGCAATCACCGGATAGCCTTTGGCCTGCAGTTTGGCAATCACCTGACGCCAATGCGAGCCGTCGCCCCAGGCCCCATGAACCAATACGATATTTGGCTTGTTCATTTTGCTCTCCATAGTGAATAGGCGTGAAATCCATGCTGTAACGCGCACGGACATGCCAAGTATAGCGGGAATGACGTATGGAGCCGGGGAGTGGGGCAAACAGCCGGCCGCGGGGGCGACCGGCGAGTGGTATGGGGGACTGACGTCAGGAGGCCAGCGCTTTTTCTACAAAGAAATAGTCGTTCAGCACGTTGCTGACGCATTGTGCCGCCGGGCGGCTTTCCATATCAAGGAAGTGGCCGGCTTCTGGCACGGTAATAAAGTCGCAATCGCGAATATAATTGCCGATTTCGCGAATATCCTGCGCGGTGGTGTATTCATCGCGTTCGCCATTAACAAACATGATCGGTGTTTCTATCTTACGGAAAATTTCAACGTAATCTTCATGACGCAATGAGGAAATTTGCCCTATATGGAAACTGGCCTGACGATAGGTTTCATGATCGAGGTTTTTGATATGTTCATGGTTGGCTTGCTTGAGCAAACCAGGCAAATATTTGCCGACTTCGTCATTGAGCAAGGTGGCGACGTCGTGATTGCGTCCTTCATCAAGGAGCATTTTGGCTCGCTCGATATAATTCTGCATTGCTGGCGTAATGCGGGTTGAGAAAGAAGCGACGACCGCTTTGCGGATTGACGAAGGGCGTGCTGACAGCGCCATCAGCGCGGCCAGGCCACCCCAGGAGACCGAAAGAATATACGATGGCTGATATTGTTCGATCAGGGTGTGCAAGATCACCACCTCTTCGCTTTTTGGCAAAGGACGGCTCAGTCGGTTATGTGGTCTTGATTTACCGATGAACGGCAAGTCAAACAAGATAACGTTGACGCGGTTCTTAAAGTTCTTTACGCAGTTACGAAAGGCTAGCGTTGTCGATAATGCGCCGTTGACGCAGATTACCGACTCGGTTACGCCAGGGTAAATATAACGCTCTACGTAAACCTGCCATTCACCGACGCGAACAATTTCTGTTTCCGGTTTCATTTCCCACCCCCATAAAAACACAGTAAATAACGCTGACTAACAAACATGGCAAAGCGAATCCCTGGCGAAGATATTCTGTTGCTATCCAATAGTTTTATTACTGCTAGCCAGGCTAGCAGGGAGGTATTATTTAATTGGCATTAAGCAACGTGGTGTACTGCAGCATCGGCAGCGCCGGCAACGCCGTTGACTTCCACCGCCACGGGTGCTGCGGCTGCCTGAGTGTCGCCGCCGGTATGTTGCAGGGCTGCGATCAACGCATCGGTGGCGTCGGTCACGGTGTCGGTTGCGCTATCGGTGACATGGTCAACGACATCGGTTACGTCGCCGATTTTGTCCAGTACGCCGGTGACAAAATCGGTGACGTTACCGGCCAGATCGCCAACGGTGCCGCTAATATCACTGACCAGGCCCAGTACCGACTTGGCCAGATCGCCAGCCAGATCGCCGATGCTGCCCGCAATGCCGGTCAATACACCCCAAAAGCCGCCGGTACCGGAAGTCACTGCGTCAACGACGCCGCCGATTGCTTCAGTGCCGCTGTCTACGGTGGAATCGACAAAATCGCTCACGCTGCCCACTACGTCTTTCACGATATTATTAGCCATATTTACTCCTGAAATCTTGCCAGATTGTTGAAGTTACAGAGTGTGCTTCCCAGCCCAAGAGGTTCATCCTTCGCCAATAAAGTTAGAACCTGATCACGGTTATAATCAAAGTTTAATTAAGTATCAAAACCACGCACACATAGAGGGTAATAAAGCATTTTTAAATTTAGTTTATTTAAATCAACAAAATATATTGATTTGAGACTTGTCCGATGAGTGATTTTTTTAGGATTACTTCTATATACATGCAGTTATTAGTGTTAAAAAACTAATTAATTATGACAAAAAAATTAAATGGTCATAAGTTCTGGAATTTGTTGCCATGACGCTACTTATGGCTGGGAATATCGCCTTTGGGCAGGGTTACCCGTGATGGTGGGAGGCAGGTGTCGGCAAAGAAGACGCTTTGCCGACCGGGAAAGCAACTAACGACAATAGGCTTGCAGCAGCGCGTGGGCATCCGCTTTAAGCTGATATAAATACACCGGACGTCCGGTGGTACCGTAGAGAATACGTGTAGCAAGGATGCCACTTTCTGCTAGATAAATCAGATACTTGCGGCATGAAACTCGTGAGATGCCAATGGCATTGGCCAGGTTGTCGGTGGAAAACTCGCCGTCGTGCTGTTGATCGATCCATTCACATACCGTGCTGAGGGTGATGTTGGTCAACCCCTTCGGCAATTTCTTGCTTTCAACGCTGCCTGGTTGGCGGCGCAGCAGATTATCGACATCCGCCTGGGCACAGAATTCACGCTGCGCCAAAATCTGCGATTGCTGCTGATAATTGCTCAGTGCCTGTTTGAAACGGGTAAATTGAAAAGGTTTAATCAGGTAATCCACCACGCCGTAATGCAGCGCTTTTTGCACCGTATCGACGTCGCTGGCGGAGGAGATGATGATGACGTCGGTTTTTTCGCCCAATTCACGCAGGGCCGGCAGTAAATCAAGTCCGTTTTCCTGCTGCATATAGATGTCCAGCAGCACCAGATCAATGCTGGTGCTGGCGTCAGTCAGCAACGCGCGCGCCTGCGCCAGCGTGGCCACCGTGGCCTGGCAATGAAACCCGCTTACCTGGCTCAGGTAATATTTATTGAGTTCTGCCACCATCGGGTCGTCATCGACAATCAATACGTTAATCATGTGTTCAGCTCTTGGCCTGATAGGGAATGCGTACATAAAACTGGGTCATTTCACCCGGTTCAGAGTCAAAATCAATGCTGCCGCCGAGTTTTTCCAGGCGACTGCGGATCAGCGCCAGCCCAATACCACGGCCTGGCCCTTTGGTTGAAAATCCCTGTTCGAATATCCGCGTACCGATCGCAGGATCGATACCGGGGCCGTCATCGCTGACGATACAGTGTAAGTGATTATCATGATGATGAAAGCTTAGGGTAATTTCATGTCCTTCGGCGCCGTCGATGGCATCGAAGGCATTTTCTATCAAATTGCCCAGTACGCTGATCAACACGTGGATGGCTTCGGCATCGTCGGTTTCTGGCAGCATGCTGGTTTCGTCGAGCGTCAATTCAATGCCAGCCTCGTGTGCGCGGTTAATTTTGGCAATGAAAAAACCGGCCACTTCGGGGGATTTAATCATTCGCAGCAGCGTGCCGATTTCTTCCTGATAGTTGCTGGCGGTATTGATGACGTAGTTTTCCAACTGTTGGTAAGCCTTCATGTGCAGCATGCCCAGGATCACGTGCAGTTTGTTCATAAACTCATGCGACTGTACCCGTAGCGCGTCGGCATATTGCGCCATTCCGCTCAAGCGCTGCAGCAGGCGGCTGACTTCGGTCTTGTCACGAAAAGTAGCGATCGCGCCAATCACCTGGCCGTTGACGATCACCGGTACGGTGTTGGTCAGCAGTTCACTGCCGTTGAAGGTAATTTGCCGGTCGCGCAGCGGTTTGCCGCTGGCCAGCACGTCGGCCAGATGCAGCTGTGCCGGCCAATGCTTGCTGGCGGCATCCTGCAACAGATTTTCAAATGGCCCGCTTTGCCGCAGCAGGCGCTTCGCTTCGTCATTGACGATGGTAATGCGTGATTGGTGGTCAACGGCGATCACTCCTTCCTTGATCGATTGCAGCATGGCGTTGCGCTGTTCAAACAGGTTGGAAATTTCATAAGGCTCAAAGCCGAGCATGATACGTTTGAGCGCCTTCACCAGGAAGAAGGTTCCCAGCGTGCCGACCAGCGCGGCAAAGGCCAGCGTCCAGTAAATAATCCAGCGGCTTTCGCCAATTACCCGTTGCACGGTATCCAGTGCTATACCCAGCGCGACGACGCCGATCTGTTGCCGTTGCGCATCGTACACTGGCACAAACACTCGCAGCGCAGGTGCCAGCGCGCCGCGATTAATCGCGCTGTTCGTTTTGCCCAGCAATGCCGGCGCCAGATCGGTGCCGATAAAATGTTTACCGATCAGCCACGGCTTGGGATGGGAATAACGAATACCTTTCATATCCAGCACCACCACGAACAGCAGTTCGTTTTTACTGCGTACCCGTTCGGCAAAGTGCTGGATCACCCCGCTACGATCCTGCTGCTGCAAACCGTCGATCACCGTGTTTGACAGTGCCAGCGTCTCGGCAATCGCCATGGCTTTTTGCCGCAGCTGATCCTGCCCCTCGTGGTTCATCTGCACGAAAAATAGCGCGTAAACCACCAGCAACACCGAGGCGATGATGGCGGAAACCATCAGGATAAGCGAAGTGCTGAGCTTCAGCGGCAGCCGTTGTCTGGGCATGAGGGTTCTCCGGATGGTGTTAGGGTGACGCGCTAGTCGAACGAGGAACTCGGGGGTGGGGCACCGGCAGCAGATTACCACAGGCCGCCGCCGGTTTTGCGGCTTACTTTAGTTACAAAAGCCCGGTTTACTCCTGCTGATAAATCGCCAGCGCCTGTTCGCCGCTGGCGCCAGCATGAATAATTGCCATCAATGCGCTGACCACCCGTGACGGATTGGCATGCTGATAAACGTTACGCCCATACACCATACCGCTGGCACCTTGCGCCATCAGCGCGGCTGATTTTTCCAGCACGGCGCCAAGTTCACCTTTGCCGCCGCCGCGTACCAGGGTCGGGCAGCGTGCGGCTTCTACGATACGGTGGAAATCGTCAATATGTTCGGTGGGATCGGCCTTGATGATATCCGCACCCAGCTCACGCGCCAGCCGCACCAGCGGCACCATTTTTTCCACGTCTCCCAACGAACCGTAGGCCACGCCTTGTCCGGCTGGTGCCATCACCAGCGGCTCAATCATCAACGGCATGGCGTATTTATCGCAGGCGTGGCGCAAGCGACCGATGTTATCCACGCACTGACGAAAAATACCGGGTTCGTTCGGGATCATATACAGATTCACCACCACCGCGGCGGCGTCCATCTGCAATGCTCCGAGGATCGGCGCCTGCGGATTATGCAGCAGCGCCCACATTTCGCGATGACGCTCGGCATTGTAGGCATTGCCGACGTCGGTGCGCATCACCAGCGCAGGTTTGTCGCGTTGCGTGCTTCGTTGCAGCAGGTCGGCCTGACCATAATTGACCTGGATGGCGTCCGGGTGCGCATCGATAAGGTTGTGCATCACCCGTTCGATATCTTCCAGCCCGTGCAGAAAATCCGGCTCATTGGCGATGCCGTGATCGATGGCCACGTCCAGGCATTTGCCGTGGTTAAACAATCGGTTCATCCGTACTTTGGCGCTGTTGTGCATGCCGTCGCTCCCGTCAGAAAGTTACCCTAACAGTATTAGCGACGATGGGCGGGGCAACAAGGCGAAACGCCGCACGAAACGTGCCGGTGTTTTGGCGTATTTTTCGCCATTTGTTAGATCCGTGTCATGTTTCTGTTAATCCGTCATTCCAAAATGCATGTTCCGCTTGTTTGGATGTAAAAGTTTCAATAATCTAAATTTTGAAATAAACATTTAATAATTGCCATGCTCATTTGGACCGCAAAGCGAGGGTTTATTTCAATGCGTTGTTTTATCTCTATTTTGAGACTTTGATCAATCTTTTTAACACCCAGAAATACTGTCCGAAAAACAGTAATTCAGTGGTTTCAAAGGAATAACACCGGACGGATTGTTGTTTGAATGTAAAAAATATTTTTCATTAGCTGTCAAATCAACAGGCCTCTTCATTCTAACGATTAAAGGGTACAGAACATGAAGCTGAAGAAACTGATCGTCTCGTCGCTGTTAGTGTGCATGTTGCCGGCCAGTGCGCTGGCCAAGGACATAAAAATCGGCGTTTCCATGGCTTACTTTGATGACAACTTCCTCACTATCCTCCGCCAGTCGATGCAGAACAAAATGAAACAGGACGGCAACGTCAGCGGCCAGTTCGAAGACGCCAAAGGGGATATCGCGCAACAGGTACAACAGGTTGAAAACTTCGTCAGCCAGGGCGTGGATGCCATCATCCTTAACCCGGTCGATACCCAGGGTGTCAAGCCGATGATCAAGCTGGCGGAAAACGCCAAGATCCCGCTGGTGTTTGTTAACCGTCGACCGGAAGTGACGTTGCCGGCCGGCATGGCTTACGTCGGTTCAGATTCCAAGCTGGCTGGCAAACTGCAAATGGAAGAGCTGGCCAAGCTGATGAACGGCAAAGGCAACGTGATGATCCTGATGGGCGAGTTGTCCAGCGAGGCGACGCGTGACCGTACCCGTGGAGTGGAAGAGGTTGCAGCCAAATATCCGGATATCAAGATTATCGACAAGCAAACCGCCAAGTTCTTCCGCAAGGAAGCGGTTGACGTCACCACCGACTGGATCCTGTCCGGCCAGCAAATCGATGCCATCGCCTCCAATAACGATGAAATGGCGATTGGCGCGATCCTGGCGCTGAAACAATCGAAGAAAAGCGGGGTGCTGGTGGCGGGCATTGACGGTACGCCGGACGCGCTGGAGTTCATCAAAAAGGGCGATTTGAGCGTCAGCGTGTTCCAGGATGCCAAGGGGCAAGGAGAAGGTGCGGTACAGACGGCGATTCAGTTGGTGAAGGGGGAAAAGGTCGACAGCAGCGTGCTGATCCCTTACCAGTTGATTACCAAGGATAACTATCAGCAGTTTGCCGATAAGAACAAAAAGTAAACACAGCGTCATCGCTCGCCTGACGTCGTGCATACGCCGGCGTCAGGCCGCAGGACGGCAGCGGAGGTTATCAGTATGTATCCCTATGTTCTTGAGGCCGAAGGCATCAGCAAGCAGTTCCCCGGCGTCAAAGCGCTGGATAACGTGTCGATTAAAATCAGGCCGGGCAGCGTACACGCCTTGATGGGGGAAAACGGCGCCGGCAAGTCAACCCTGATGAAATGCCTGATAGGCATCTACCACCCGGATCAGGGCTCGATAAAAATCAAAGGCCAGCCGGTGAGCTTCGGCGATACGCTCGAAGCGTTGCATGCCGGTATTTCGATGATACACCAGGAGTTGAATCTGGTACCGCATATGACGGTCGCGGAAAATATCTGGTTGGGGCGTGAACCGGCCCGGCTGGGGTTCGTTAATCACGATGAACTGAATAAACAAACCCAGGCCTTGTTAACGCGACTCAATATCAAATTGCAACCGGGCATGATGGTCGGGGAATTAAGTATCGCCAGCCAGCAAATGGTAGAAATTGCCAAGGCGGTGTCTTACAACGCCGACGTGCTGATTATGGACGAACCCACATCGGCATTGACCGAAGGCGAGGTGGGCCACCTGTTCGCCATTATTCGTGAACTGCGTGACCAGGGTAAAGGTATTATTTATATCAGCCATAAAATGGATGAAATATTTTCCATTACCGATGAGGTGAGTATTTTCCGCGACGGCAAGTTTATCGCCAGCGACAACACCAGCAACCTGACCAAACAGTCGTTGATCACCATGATGGTCGGGCGTGAACTGACGCAGATGTTTCCCAAGTTCAATAACAATATCGGCGAGGAAGTGCTGCGCGTCGCCGGGTTGCGTCGCGAGGGCTGGTTTGATGACATTTCATTCAGCGTAAAACGCGGTGAGATTCTCGGGGTCGCCGGGCTGGTGGGCGCCGGACGCAGTGAGGTGATGGAAAGCCTGTTCGGCATGCACCCGGCTGATGGCGGCGAAATCTATGTCGAAGGTCTGCCGGTGCGGGTCGACTCCCCCTCCAGAGCGATTGAGCATGGTCTGGCTTTTTTAACCGAAGATCGCAAGAAATCCGGTTTGTTCCTGGTGTTGTCGGTGGTGGAGAACATGAGCATTGTCAATCTCACCAATTACATCGGCAAAAACGGTTTCGTCAGTCATGTGCAAATGGCCAAGGACTGTATGGAGCAAATCAAAAAGCTGAACATCAAAACGCCAACCATGGATCAGATTATTAATAATCTTAGCGGCGGCAATCAGCAAAAAGTATTAATTGCCCGCTGGCTGCTGGCACAGCCCAAAATATTGATCCTCGATGAGCCAACGCGCGGCATAGATGTCGGCGCCAAGGCGGAGATCTACCGTTTGATTAGCGAACTGGCCAACCGTGGTGTGGCCATCATTTTAGTGTCCTCGGAATTACCGGAAATTCTCGGAATGAGCGACCGGGTAATGGTGATGCACGGTGGGCGCATCACCGGCATTCTGGATAAAGACGACGCCGATCAGGAAAAAATCATGGCGCTGGCCTCTGAATAACGCAAAGGTGAACCCAATGAGTAACGTAAAAATTGAAAAGACGCTCAGCGGCGAGCAGGCGCGCAAAGGCTCGCTGTTTTCCAGCCTGAGTGGCAAGATGCCCAAAGACGTGGGAATTTTCATCGTCATGCTGGGCATTGCATTGATCTTTGAACTGCTTGGCTGGTATATCCGCGATCAGTCGTTTCTGATGAACCCGAGCCGCCTGCTGCTGATCGTGTTGCAGGTGGCTATCATCGGCATTATCGCCGTTGGCGTCACTCAGGTAATTATTACTACCGGCATCGATCTGTCTTCCGGTTCGCTGATCGCACTGAGCGCGGTGGTGGCCGCCAGCCTGGCGCAAACCGCCGACAGTATTTCGCCAATGTATCCCGGGCTGCTGGACTTGCCGGCGGCGGTGCCGATCGGTGCCGGGATCGGCATTGGCATACTGTGCGGGTTTATCAACGGCTTCTTGATTACGCGCACCGGTATCCCGCCGTTTATTGCCACCCTGGGCATGATGGTATCGGCACGCGGCCTGGCACAGTATTACACCAAAGGCAATCCGATCAGTTTCCTGTCGGATGATTTTACCGCCATCGGTCAGGGCGCGATGCCGGTGATTATCTTTCTGGTGATTGCGGCGGTGTTCCACATTGCGCTCAAGCACACCCGCTACGGTAAATATGTCTATGCCATTGGCGGCAACATGGTGTCGGCAAAAGTGTCCGGCATCAACGTCAATAAATACCTGGTGATCGTCTATACCATTGCCGGTGGCCTGGCGGGATTGGCGGGCGTGGTATTGGCGGCGCGTGTCAGCAGCGGCCAGTCGAGCATGGGGATGTCTTACGAACTGGACGCCATCGCCGCGGCGGTTATCGGTGGCAGCAGCCTGATGGGCGGCGTCGGCCGGATCACCGGCACGCTGATTGGCGCGGTGATCCTGGGGCTGATCAAGAGCGGTTTCACCTTTATCGGCGTCGACTCCTACATCCAGGACATTATCAAGGGCATCATTATCGTTGCCGCAGTGGCGATCGATATGCGCCGTAATCGCAAGAAAAGCTGATTTTGCCGTGAATTTCCGCCGATGCCGTCTGGCCGGCGGTTTTTTTTAGCGTGGGGAAACCATCATGAAATCATTGCAAACCCTGTTGCTGGTTGCCGCATTGGGCTGTTCTACGCCGCTGCTGGCGGAAACCATCGGCGTTTCGATGGCCTATTTTGACCAGAATTTCCTGACCATTATTCGCCATTCGATTGATAAAGAGGCCAAGGCGCGCGGCATCACCGTGCAATTCGAAGACGCGCGCGGTGACGTCGGGCGTCAGACCGATCAGGTGCAGAACTTCATCAGCGCCGGCGTTGATGCGATTATCGTCGATCCGGTCAATTCTGCCAGCACCCCGGCGATCAGCAAAATGGTGACGCGTGCGGCAATACCCTTGGTGTATGTCAACCGTACTCCCGGTGACAGCCAGTTACCGCCCGGTGTGGTGTTTGTCGGCTCGGATGAAAAAGAGTCCGGCACCTTGCAGATGGAGGAACTGGCGCGATTGGCCAATTACCAGGGCAATGTGGCGGTGATGATCGGCAACCTGACGGATGCCGGCGCGCTACAACGCACTCGCGACGTCGAGCGGGTGGTGGCCAAGTATCCAAAGATGAAAATCGTGCAGAAACAGAGCGCCAACTATTCACGCAGCGAAGGTATGGATCTGATGATGAACTGGCTAACCAACGGCGAGTCGATCGACATCGTGGCGGCCAATAATGATGAAATGGCCATTGGCGCCATTATGGCGCTGCAGCAGGCCGGTAAAAAGGACGCCAAGCTGTTGATTGGCGGCATCGATGCCACCCCGGACGGTCTGCAAGCCATGGCGTCCGGCAAAATGCAGGTGACGGTGTTCCAGGACGCCATCGGCCAGGGTAAGGCGGCGGTGGCGGTAGCGCAGCGTATGATCAAGGGCGAGAAACCGGAGCCTTATTACTGGATCCCGTTTGAACTGGTGACCCCGGCCAATCGGCAGCAGTACGTGGTGAAGTAATGACGGCCGCGGATAAACGTTGACGATGAAAATGCCATTCGGCAGCAGCGAATGGCATTGCATGGCGGTGGCTTCGGCGATGCCGTTCGCCGTTACAGTGCCGACAGGTGCTGGCGCACGATTTCGCGGCCGATCTCCAGCGACGCGGTTGCCGCCGGGGAGGGGGCGTTGCACACATGCAGCGAACGACTGCCTTTGACAAAATGGAAGTCATCCACCAACTTGCCGTCGACGGTCAGCGCCTGGGCGCGTACGCCGGCCGGCCCGGGGCGCAGGTCACTTGCCTGCAACGCCGGGATCAGGCGCTGCGCGTTTTCGGTAAACAGCCGGCGCGACAGCGAGCGGCGGATCTCCGCCACCCCCTCGCCGAAATAATTGCCGGCAATCTTCCAAAAGCCGCGGTAGCTCAACACCTCAGCCAGGTCTTTCAGATTGATGTCACGTTTGCGATAACCTTCGCGTTTGAACGCCAGTACCGCATTGGGGCCAACATCACGTTTGCCGTTATACATGCGGGTAAAGTGCACTCCGAGGAACGGAAAGTCCGGGTTGGGCACCGGATACACCAGATGGTTGACCAGGTGGTTTTTGTCGCTGTTCAACACGTAATATTCGCCGCGAAACGGCACGATTTTCATACCGGTGTGGTAGCCCGCCAGTTTGGCGATGCGGTCGCTGAACAAACCGGCGCAGTTTACCAGCCATTTCCCTTGGTAGCTGGCGTTCGGTGTGCGCACCTCGACCCTGTCGCTGTATTCCTCGATGGCCTCGACCCGCTGGCGGTAGACGATCTCTGCGCCGCGCTGCTGGATGATTTCCGCCAGTTTGGCGGCCACCTGTGCATAGTTGACGATGCCAGCGTCCGGCACCAGCAGCGCTTCCAAGCCGTTAACGTATGGCTCGCGCTGCTTGAGTTCCGCCTGACTCAGGCGTGATACCGCCAAGCCGTTTTCCAGTCCGCGCCGATAAATGTTTTCCAGTGCATCCAGTTCGTTCAACTGGGTGGCGACAATCACTTTGCCACACTGGTCGTGATACAGGTCGTGTTGGCGACAGAAGTCGAACAGGGTTTTATTGCCCTGTTTAGCCAACCGAGCCTTCAGGCTGCCTGGGGTATAATAAATACCGGAGTGCACTACATTACTGTTGTGGCCGCTTTGATGCGCTGCCGGGCCGGCTTCTTTGTCAATAATCAGAATGCGCCGCTGCGGGTTGCTTTCCTGCAGCGCATTGGCCACGCCGAGCCCAACCAGACCGGCGCCAATCACGATAACGTCATACATGATTTATTCCATATTCTCATTTTCAAGTCGGCGCAGTTTGCCGCGTACGTTGCTCAGGTGACGTTGCATGCAGCGAATGGCCGCAGCCGGATCGCTGGCCTTGATCGCCAACAACACCTGGTGATGCTCCTCGATGACCCGTTGCCGTTCCGCCAGGCGACCACGGTTTTTGCTGAGTGAATAAACCAGCACGCCCAGATACAGTTCATGCATGTTGTCGAGTATCTGCACGAAAAACGGATTATGTGACGCCTGCATGATGGCGCGGTGAAACAGATAGTCCTGCTGGTAACCGATCTGCTCTTCGTGCAGCGTGGCGTCACGAAACGCGGTAAATGCCTGTTCGATGGCCTGCAATTCCTCTGCGCTGCGACGCTCGGCGGCCATGCCGGCCGCCTGTTGCTCGATGACTTCCCGCATTTCCAGTAGCGCTTCGACTTCGTCGCGGTTGGCTATCTCCATCATTAACGGTTCGTACTTGCTCAGCAGCGAATGCTGCTCAACCCGATGCCCACCGCCCTGGCGTGAGGAGATAATGCCGCTGACTTCCAGCACGCCGAGGGCTTCGCGTACCGGCACCCGACTGACGCCAAAGGCGTCGGCCAGGATATTTTCCGAGGGCAATTTTTCGCCCACCGGAAAAGTACCGTCACTAATACCGGCTTTTAACTGAGCCAAAACCTGATGCGATGCTTTCTGGCGGGTAACCTTGTGAATCATTCATTGCTCTCCGGTAAATTGGCGGCCAGCGGGGCACGTTGTTTATAACGCAGCAGGTGCATCACGCCAGCGCTGACGATCAGTGCTGCACCGGCCAGGTCGGTCAACAGGCCGGGCTTGATCAGCATGATGGCGGCAATGATAAACAGCAGCCGTTCCAGCCAATGGGTTTTCATCAGCCAGAAGTTGGCGCTGGCAATTGACAGCGCATAAATGCCAACCAGCGCGGTGACGATCATGTGAATGATGGAAAAGACGCCCACATCCTCGCCCTGCATCAGCAGCGCCGGGTTGTAAACCAGAATGAACGGAATGATAAAGCCCGGCAGCGCCAGCCGCACCGCATCCCACGAGGTTTGCATCGGATCGGCGCGGGCGATGCTGGCTGCGGTATAGCTTGCCAGCGCCACCGGCGGGGTAATGTTCGACAGCGCGCCAAACCAGAACACGAAGAAGTGTGCCGCCAGCGGCATCACTCCGGCCTTGATCAGGATCGGCGACACGGTAACCGCCACCACGATATACAGCGCGGTTGAGGGCAGCCCCATGCTCAGCACGATGCATACCAGCATGACCACCAGCAGTATCATCCACAAGGTGTTATTGGTCATTGAAACGATATTGAACGCCAGCGTAGAACCGATACCGGTCATGGTCACCACGCAGATGATAACGCCAATGGCGGCGCAGGCGATGGTCACCTGAATCGAACCGCGTGCCGCTTCGTTCAGCGCTTCGGCGATTTTCTTCGGCGTCATGCGCACCGTGCTGTCCGGCGTGATCCAACTGGCGACAATAATGGAAACAATGCCCAGGAAGCCGGCATAAATCGGCGTTTTACCCATCAGCAGGGTGCCGATGACGATCACCAGCGGCAGCAGCAGCAATCCGCGCGCCTTCAGCACCGCTTTGACCTGCGGAATATGCTCTTTGCTGAGGCCTTTCAGGCCCTGTTTTTTCGCTTCCAGATCGATGGCCATGATCAGCGCCGCGTAGTACAGCAACGCCGGCACGATGGCTGCAATCACGATGGTGGTATAAGAGATGCCAAGGAAACCGGCCATGATGAACGCGGCTGCGCCCATAATCGGCGGCATGATCATGCCACCGGTCGACGCGGTGGCTTCAACCGCGCCGGCGAAACGCGGTGACAGACCGATGCTTTTCATCAGGGGGATGGTGAAAGTGCCGGTAGTGGCGACGTTGGCCACTGCGCTACCGCTCAGCGAACCGGTCAGCGCCGATGAGATCACCGCCACCTGCGCCGGGCCGCCGCGGCGACGTCCGGCCATCGCCAGTGCCAGATCGTTAAACAGCTGGGTGGCGCCGCTGACGCTGAGAAATGCGCCGAACAGGATAAATACCACGATGGCGGTTGAGGCGGTGGACAGGGTAATGCCGAATATTCCTTCGCTGGTCATAAACAGCCGGTACAGCAAACGTTCCACCGAAAAACCGCCGTGGCCGAATATGCCCATGAAATATTGCCCGAACAGCGCATAGACGATGGCAAAGGTCGCCAGACCGGGGATGAAATAGCCGGTCGTCCGCCGCGCGGCTTCGAATAAGACCGCAATGCCCAGTGCCGCCATCAGGTAATCGGTGGTATTGGGTATGCTTTTGCGCACGACGTGCAGGTCGAAATAGTTAAAGTAGAAATAGCCGTAACTCACCAACGTTAGCGTGATGAACAGATAATCCCAGCGGTTGAACGCGCTGGTGGCGTGATTTTTGGAGAACGGGAACAGGATGAAGCCAAGGATCAGGATCCCACTCAGAAAGGTGGTGTTACGATAGAATTCCTGGGTATTGGCCAACGCGTTGGAATAAATGGCATACAGCGAAATGGCTATCGCCAGCAGCGTAGCCAGTCGCAGGGCGATACCAGCCAGCGGTCGGCTGCCTGCGCCGGCTTCTTTATCCAGATCGACCACCGGTGGGGGTGTCAGTTTTTCAGCGTTCATAACGCCTCCGTATTTTTAGACGCATCGCCTGCGGTTGCCGCTTCAGGCGGCACCAGATAATCAGGTATGTTGACGCCGACTTCGCGGAAATAGCGATAGGCGCCCAGATGCAGGGGCACGGAAACGCCTTTTAGCGCATTTTCCAGCGAGATGTATTTGGCAGAACTGTGCACCTGATGCACTTCAGGCAGGTTTTCGAACATGGTTTTGGTCAGGTCATAAACGATCTTTTCATCAATCTGCCGGATAGAAACCAGAATGTTCGGCTGGGCGATGGTGGCGACCGCCTTGTTTTGCCGCGGATAGGTGTCCGGCTTTATTTCAAAGCGGAACCAGGCATTGGCAATGGCGTTGATACTGGCCAACTGCTGGTCGGTGACGTCCAGAATGCGCGACGGAACGCCGCTGGCGTACATGTCGGTGACCGCGGCGGCCGGTACGCCGGCAGGCAATGCACCGCCGTCGAGTCGGCCATCACGCATCGCCGAAACGGTATCGCCATAGCCGAGGTATTCAGGCGAAATGGATTTTTTGCTCAGCTTGATGCCTTGCAGGATCACCACCGTGGACTGCTCGGTGCCGCTGGCCTGTGGGCCCACCGAAAAACGGCTGCCGGCAATGTCGTTTAGGGTGCCGTCTTTCACCTTGCTTTCCAGCATCACGAAGTGTTCCACGTTGGGCCACAGCATCGAAATGGAACGCAGATCTTTGTAGGCTCGCTGGTCAAAATTACGCACGCCTTCATAGGCTTCGGTGGCAATCAGGCTTTGCAGAATCGCCAACTGCGCCTCATCTTTCTGCAACAAATCGATGTTTTCGATTGAGCCGGCCGAGGACTGTCCGGTGACCTGGATACCGTCCTGCTTCAGCCGGTTGCTCCAGACGTTAGCCAGTCCGACGCCCATTGGGTAGTAGGTGCCGCCGGTAGAGGCGGTAGCCACTGACAAAAAGGTCTTGTCGGCATTCTCCGCCTTGCCGGCGATAGCCAGCGCCACTACGGCGATGGCCGCAGTGATACCTGCTAACAATTTGATTTTTCTATTTTTCATAGTAAGTACCAGAGGTTGAAACAAATGGATAACATTTGCTGCAACTTGTATACAACATGGCAGATTCTTTGGCCTACTGGCGGCAACGGGATTTGTGATCGGGTTGGGCAAAAAATGGTCGAAAATTGTTGTGGAATGTGACGAAGGTTAAAACAAATGCATCAGCCGCGGCGTTGCTGCCGCGGAGAAAATAGCGGAGGGCGCCGAGGTCAAACTAAGGTAGAAAGTCTTCGCGCTGTGGGGTGAAAGTATCCAGCAGGGTACCGGGTTCCAGGCAGACGCAACCGTGTACCACGTCGGGTTTTTTATACAGGGTGTCGCCTGCCGCTACCTGATGGGTTTGGTCACCGATGGTGAATTCAAAACGGCCGGACAGCACATAGGTGAGCTGTTCGTGCGGGTGGCTATGCAGTGGTCCGATCGCCCCGGCGCTGAAGTTGACCTCAACCGCCATCATGGTGCCGCCGTGGGCCAGAATGCGCCGTGACACGCCGCCGCCGAGATCCTCCAGCCGGGTATCTTGTTTGAACGTGAACATGCTGAATCCTCGTAGTGTTCGAGCTGAATGATAAAATGAAACGTTGTTTTATTTATATGGGAATATAATGTCGTTGGCCGCATTTGTCGAGCGCTATAAACCCGCCAGCAAGCCCTGCAGCCGTTGTAATGTATTGCGCCAATTTTGCCGACGGTTCGCCAGGCGGCGTTCTTGCCGAACGCGTGCCCGCAAAAAACGTGCCTCGGATTTCTGGTAAATTACGGATTAGCTGCTAATTTTTAGCTGAATTCACCTGATTTCGCCGGGCAAGATATTTGCTGCGACTCACCGTGCGTTACTGCGGGGCCAATGCCGTTCACCCCGCGTGTTATCCGTCGTCTGCCAGCGGGTTACCGACCATAAAAACGCCAAGGGGTTAATCACCGTGTCATTTCTTCGCAATAAAATCGGCGTGCTGCTCGCGGCGATGATTTTTGGTTTGACCTATGGCCTGAGCGCGCCGCTGATCGCCATCAAACTGGCGAACATGAATTACAGCGAAGCCTTTATCGGCATCAATGCGGCACTGCATGCGGTAGGGGTGTTTATTGTCGCGCCACTGCTGCCCCGGCTGTGTCGGCGCTACTCCGCCAAGGCGTTAATGCTGAGCGCGTTGCTGATATCAGCGCTGGTGCTGTGTCTGTTTCCCTATACGCCGATTGCCGTCTGGTTTTTGCTGCGGCTATTGCTGGGGGCAATGAGCGAAATCATGCTGGTGGTGACCGAAACCTGGCTGAACTTTATGGCAGAAGAGGCGGTACGTGCACGGGTGCTTGCCGCTTATACCGCCAGTCTATCCTGTGGTTTTGCGCTGGGGCCGTTGATTTTGGCCAGCGTGGGCAGCAATGGTGCCATCGCCTTCTTTATTGGCGCGGTGATTGCGCTGCTGGCGGCGAGCGTGGTGGCCTGTTCGGCGATCAAACCCTTACCGGCAGAATCCCATCAGTCCAAGCCGGCGATGATGTATCTGCGCCTGGCGCCGCTTGCCGTTGCGGCGACGGTATTGAATGCCGGCCTGGAGTCGGCCGGCATGAACCTGCTTTCTGTTTATGCGATGAATTTGGGCTGGAATGAACAATCCGCCACCTCGCTGATTTCGGTGTTGATGATTGGTGCCATCCTGCTGCAATTGCCGATTGGCTGGTTGGCCGACCGCTTCAACCGCCAGCGGTTGATCGTGGTAATGGCGGCGTTGTCAACGCTGGGCGCGTTGCTGTGGCCGATGTCGCTCAACTATCCGTGGCTGGCTTATACGCTGCTGTTCGTCTGGGGCGGGGTGTTTGTGGGGATTTACACCGTGATGATTACCCTGGTTGGCGAACGTTTCAGCGGCGGCGAGCTGGTGGGGATTTATTCGCTGCTGTCGGTGGCCTGGGGGCTGGGCGCGCTGCTTGGTCCGACGCTGGGTGGCGTAGCGATGGCCTTCAATACCCACGGCCTGCCGTTGATGGCGGCCTTGATGTGTGCAGTGTTCACGCTGTTTACCCTCAAAAATATGCGTCGCGGCGTTTAACGCAGCGCTAACGATCATTTTAACGTGGAGGATGCTGGGCGATGGTTCAGTTGGTGATGATTCTGTTGGGGGTTGATTATCTACGTGCGCGCTGGCGCGGTCTGATGGTGATCGGCTGGCTGGGAATACTGGCCGGTATGGTGATCTTCATCGACGCGCTGGACGATGCGCTCTATTTTCCGCTCAACCCGTTCGCCTGGCTGCTGCTGCTGGAGGGGATTGCCACGCTGATGGTGGCACATACCGGCATTGGCGGGCAGCGCACGCTGCGCTACGTCAAGGGGGGAGCCTTTGTGCTGGCGGCGGTGTTGATTCTGGCCGGTCATCATCATGGCCATTTTGTGCTGTCGATGATCTTTGGCACGCTGTTTTTGGCCGACGGCCTGTTACAGACCATCAGCGCCACGGTGGTGCGTTACAAAAACTGGAAGTTGGCGGTAGTGGGCGGTTTGATAGAGATTGCGCTGGCAATCTTTTTCTACCAGCCGTATCCGACGCATTACGTCGGCACCGTGCCCTATTGCCTCGGACTGGGGCTGATTTTTGGCGGCTGGAACATGCTGATGTTGGCGATGCGCGTCAGGCGCATGGACATCAACCCGGCGGTACAGGGCAATGACGCGGCGGAACAGTCCAGCAGTGCGAATACCCGGCCGCAGTTGACCACCTGGGATGGGCCGCCAGCCGATGATGAACCGGCGCTGACGGTACACGTCTGGACGCCGGTGGGTTCGTCAAAGAACGCCACGGTCCCGCACCCGGTGATCGACCGATATATTGCCGCAGTAGATAAAGACGGGGTGATCTCCACCGGACACGCCGCGCTGGAAGCGCCTGAAGGGGTGTATATCAGCCTGTACCCGGCCGAGGACATTGACCGTTCTCCAGAGCAGTTTACCCGCCTGTTGCGCGCCACCGAGGAAAATAACGTTGCCGGGGTGTTCCAACCGGATTACCCGACCGAGTCCAGCGCCTGGTGTCCGTCAACGGTGCGAGTGCGTATTCGCAATTACGACGCCGCCCGCCTGCAACGCTTCTGGGAAGTGTACCGCCAGGACAAGACCTATAACCTGACGCACCGCAACTGCTCTAGCAGCGTGGCGAACGGGTTGGAGGCCGCACTTGAAGGGGTTGTCGGCAAGATCTGGGGGCAGCAGAGGCATTGGCGCGCATTGACCAAAATCCTGACAACCCCCGAACTCTGGGTAGCAGTGCAGATCCGCAAGCGGGCAAAAACCATGGCCTGGACGCCAGGACTGACGCTGGATTATGCCCGCGCACTCAGCATGCTGGCGGATCCGCGGCCTACCGGCTGGTTGACCACGGCGCAGCGTGCGGTGCGAAAAATCTTCTCGCTGCGCAAGCAATGGCGGGATGAGAAGCCCGATGCCACTGCTGCGCAGCCGGTGACTGACGGTAAAGGGGGAGCGGAATAATGGCGTTGTGGCGCTGGCCGGCGGCAGAGCCAAGCAACGCGCGCGACTGGCTGACGGAATATGCCAGATTGCCGACGGTGGAGTGGGGGGAGCAGGGCAAGGTGACGTTGCGTAACGTGCGTAACTTCACCTATCGCACCCGTGATGATTATTCGCCGGATTGGTATGACGCTGAATACGATCTCAATCAGGCGGCCACCGTGGATGTCATCGCATCCTATTGGTCGGGAAAATCAATTGCCCACCTTTTTTTGAGCTTTGGCTTTCAGGATGGCCGCCATCTGGCGATCTCCATCGAAACCCGCCGTAGCCGTGGCCAGTATTTTTCCACCTGGCGCGGCTTTTTCAACTATTACATGCTGACATATGTGGTCGCCGATGAACGCGACCTGATCGGCGTGAGAACCGACGTGCGCCGTGAACAGGTGTATCTCTACCCGGTGCAGATCGCGGCGCCAACCGTGCGTCAGCTGTTGCTGGAGTATCTGCGGCGTATCGATCAACTCAGCCAGCGGCCGGAGTTTTATCACACGCTGTCCAACAATTGCACCAGCAATATCCTGCGGCATGCCGCTGCCGTTTCCCCGGCCATTCGTTACCACTGGCGGGTGCTGGTCAGCGGCTATGCCGATCGCTACGTCTACGATCTTGGCCTGTTGGACAATGAGCTGCCGTTTGAGCAACTCAAGCAGCGTAGCTTGATCGTGCGCCCGCCTGAGGCGGTGATTGACGCAGGCTTTTCACGCCAAATCCGCCGCGTTACGGCCTGAGGAGGCTGGCAGTACGCACAGGTTATCGCCGAAATTACCTGCAGGCATCCTTGGGGGGGCGTTCGGTCTGTATTTTTGCCGACCGCCATAGCGCCAACTCCAGGACGGTAATAACCAAGAGCAAAATACAATTAACCCGCAGCGCCAGCGTTAAATTGTTTAAAATTAAATTCCAGCTGATTAAAGATCAAACGAAAGCGCTGGACAACGGTGAGCAATAAATTTAATCATGATAAGCAGACTAAACCCAATATTTCTGAGGAGCCGTGATGATTACGCAACCTGTTCGGCCCGAAGCGTCGATCCAGCGTTTGCTTGACGCGTTGGAACCCCTGGCCAAGCCAATGAACGTGATGCCGCGTAAGCGCCTGAACTGGGAATACAAGGGCGAGTCACAGTTTTACATCTTCAAGAGTGGTGAGCTGTCGATACTGCGGGCGTCAGACGGTTTGCTGATCGCCACGGCCTATGAACAAACGCTGTTTGGCCTGGCGGAAAGTATTCAGCCGTTGCGCTGCCACATTCTGCGGGTGGAAACGCCGTCAACCCTGTTGCGCTTGAATGCCAATGACGCCAAGGCATTATTTGCCGAGCAAGGTCTCTGGCAGGACGCCACGGTGTTGCTTTCCTATTACACCAGCTACCTGTTTTACCGCGATGCGTTGCTGGTGCAGCAGCGTACCTATTCGATCATTCGCGATCATCTGCTTGAACTGATCACGTTGCCGTTGGATACGCGCTTGAGAATTTCGATATTAGAATATATGCAGGACAGAACGTTGCTTTCGCGTAGCAGTATATTGAACGTAATTACAGAGCTGAAAAACAACCATCACATCGAGATAAAGCGCGGTGGCTACCTGTTGAATATGAACACGTTGCCAGACCGGTGTTGAGCGGTCATTATTGCACAGGGCTCAGGTGATTTTCTGTTTATTCTTTCCCGATAATTTAAAATTAAACAATAAAATAATAGAGGCATTCCAGGGCGTGTTTTATTATTTCCGCTAACAATCCACCTCGCCGTAAATATTTCATCGATGGCGAGCGTAATTATAGTCAGGAAATATTATGAAAAAAACACTTGTCGCGCTCATTGTATTAAATGCTTGCGCCGTGACTCCAGCTTTTGCCGCCGCGGATACCGGCACCTGGTACGGTGGCGCGAAACTTGGCTGGTCACATTATTTTGATGCCAGCGCGGATAAAGACTTTAGCGATAATCTGGATCATGCCACCGACTTTGATTTTAACAAAGACAACACCACCGGCGGCGTATTTGCCGGTTACCAGATTAATTCATGGTTGGCTGTTGAAGGTGGCTATGATTATCTCGGCAATATGCAGATCAACGGCAATAACGGCGTTGCCGGCGCAAAACTGGCCAGCCAGGGGCTGCAATTGTCAATGAAAGCCAGTTACGGCCTGACCGATAACTGGGATCTTTATGGTCGTGCCGGGGCCATGGCCTACCGGGCAGAAACCGAGCATGCCGGCCACAGCGCGTTCGAAACCGGCGTTCGGCCGTTGGCTGCGGTGGGCACGGAATATGCCTTTAACGATAACTGGGCAGGCCGCGTCGAATATCAATGGGTAAGCAACGTTGGCAACGTCAATCAGATTGGCGTCAGCGCCGACGTCAGTTCTCTGACCGCGGGCGTGGTGTATCGCTTCGGTCAACATGCGACACCGGTCGCCGCGGTTGTCGCCGCGCCGGTGGCCGGCCCGGCTGAACCACAGCGTTTCAATCTGAAGTCGGACGTGATGTTCGGTTATAACTCTGCCGAACTGTCGCCGCAGGGGCAGGCCGCGGTACGAGACCTCTATAACCGTCCGGAAATCCAGTCTGCCAAAAACCAGACCACCATGGTGATTGGCTACAGCGATCGCATCGGGTCCGCTGACTATAACCAGCAACTGTCGTCCCGTCGGGCTCAGGCGGTGGCCGATGAACTGATTGGTTTGGGCATGCCGGCGGCCAATGTGCAAGCTCAGGGGCGTGGTGCCAGCGAATCGGTAACGGGCACCCAGTGTGATGGTATCAGCGCGCGCAGCCAACGCATCGACTGCCTGGCGCCAGACCGCCGGGTAGTGGTTGAAATCGCCGGGCAGCACGCACCTCAGGCCTAAGCCACACGTCAGAAAAACTATTGATTATTGCCCGAGCTGTCCGTCGGGCTTTTTTTGCGTTCGTAACAGGCATTTTGCCAACGGTGAGAATAATTATGAAATGGATAAAAACCGGGTGTTTACTGGGGGGCATGTTAATGTCGGCGTCGGCCTTGGCGGTTGGCGTGCACGGCGGGGCCGGTGAAAACTGGACTGACGTTGGCGTTGATTTCGGTACTCGCGATCCCGGGCTGGCCTTCAGTGCGAATTGGGCGCACAGCGATGATGACGGCGACGTCGCCGGGCTGGCAATGGGGCTGAATTTACCCTTGGGGCCGGTGTTGTTCACCATGGGTGGTAAAGCATTGTACCTTAACCCCGACGATGGCGATGAAGGCTATGCGCTGGCGGTGGGCGGCGGTGCACAACTGCCGCTGGGTGAGCACGTTACCGTCTTCGGCGATGCCTACTATTCCCCGGATTCATTGTCCAGCGGCGTGGAGGAGTATGTCGAAGGCAATGCCGGCGTGCGTTGGCAGGTGATCCCATTGATGGCGGTAGAGGCTGGGTATCGTTATATCGACATGAAAGGCAAAGACGGTCACCGCAATAATACCGTGGCGGATGGCATTTACACCTCGGTGAGTCTGGTGTTCTAAACCGGGATTTTATTCCGGCGCATACCGACAGGCAGGCGCTCGGATTATGCATCACGACGATCCCCCGGCCCCAACGCTGGGTGCCCGGGGACCCTTGCAGATCACGAAAGGGGGAGGATCAGCGGTTTTAATGCCGTATTGATTTGCATCAGACCGTCTTTATTCTGCTGTTTAAGGTACATCTCGTTCAACTCGCCGAACTGTTCAAGTTTGGTCAGCGCGTCGAAGGCCGGGCGTGCCTGGCTGCGTATATTCAATACTTCCGCCTGGCTAATCGGGTCGATACAGGTTTTTCTTATTTGAGTGCTGAATTGGTCAATGATGCGTTTGTTGTCGCGGTACAGCGGTTGCAAGCTGGCAGCGTCGCCGTTGTTGCCGCTAGCCGCAAGGTTCACCGGAAAGGCGATGGCATTGACTTCACTGACCACCGGATTAGCGTTGCTGGCGCATCCTGCCAGCAACAGCGTGGCAATCAGCACTTTTTTGACATGATGGGTATTAACGACTGCGAACATGAGGAAAGTATCCGTAAAGTAAAACTGCGGGAAACTTACCCTTACAGTCAGCCGCGCTGCCAGCATAAAACTGTTTATTTATAAATTTTACGCCATCTCTGGCATACACATCGCTGCCGTCGCGGCGACGTTTGCCCGGTTGAACGCTTGCAACCACTACGCCTCTGGTACATGCTGCGATGGCCGTAGCCGATTGATAATACGGCTGTATATCTTATCAGTAGCAAAAGGAACCGTCAGCCATGTCCCGCGAACAACGCAAAGCGAGCGCTTCAACACTGCCCGTCTGGGGCAGCAGGGCAGAAATGGTCAGCCAGGCGCTTGCGCGCAGCATACCGTGGTTTGCCTTCGTCAATATCAGTTTTGCGCTGATTATCGTGTTTCGTAATGTGCTGTTCGATCATTTTGACCAAACGCTGGCGACGCGCAGCGACATGCTGCACGAGATCGATGCGTTGATGCTGGCGATCGTGGTGATGTCGCTGGGCATGCTGAGCAGCCTGATGCGCGCCGAAGCCCGCTTATCGCCCGCCTGGCAAACGTTGCTGGCGCTGTTGCTGTTTGCGTTGAGCTGTCTGTGGTCTTTTTGCTGTTTTTACTTCGTCACCGTGTGGCGACTGCCGTTTTCTTATCCATTGACCATTATTTTAATGCTGACGGCGCTTGGCGCGCTGTATTTTTACCCTAAGGGATTGTTGCTGTTTTTGCTGCCGATCTGGCTGACCTGCCTGATGGCCAGCGTAAAGCTCAACGCCGGGCTGAATATGCGCTTTGTGATTATCTGGCTGTTGCTGGCGTTCATTTTGCTGTACGGACGTTACATTCTACTGCATTGGTTTAATGAAAACTGGCAGCGATATCAGGATAACCGACTGTTGATTTCCCGTCTGGAAACCATGGCCAATCAGGATGCGTTGACTGAAACTGCCAATCGACGTGCAATGGAACACCATCTTGCCGTTGCCGCCGAGCGCCAGCGCCCCTTTGCGCTGATCATGATCGACGTCGACTTTTTCAAGCGTTACAACGATCATTACGGCCACCCCGCAGGTGACCGCTGCTTGCGTGACATTGCCGCGATCTTGAAATCGTCGGTGCGTTCACCGGAGGACGTGGTTGCGCGTTACGGCGGTGAAGAGTTCTTGCTGTTGCTGTTCGATGCGTCGCTGGCCGGTGCAACGGTGGTGGCCGAGCGCATTCAGCAGAATATCCGCCGTCAGGGCGTGCCGCACGCTGCGTCGGAGGTGGGCGAAGTGGTGAGCGTCAGCATGGGGCTTGCCGCCTCGAGCGGGAATAAAAGCGACGCGCAACTGCTGGCAGAAGCCGATGCAGCGCTGTACCGCGCCAAACAGGGCGGCCGTGACCGTTGGCAAGTCTAACCCGACAGCAGGAGCATGCCGACCCGTCAGGGCTGTGCCGGCGGGCTGTACCAGCGTTCCTTTTTCACCAGTACCGGCAGTTCAGGCTGGTTGACAAAGTTTGGTGACATAATCTGTACGTCAAACTCGTTGAACACATCCTGAATATGCGCGTGCAGTTCGCTGCGTACTCCGGCCAGCGATTGTCCGGCCTGCAGTCTGACCTGAAGCTCATAGGCAATATACCAGTCCATCAGGCTGAGCTGGCGCACGATCGGCGGCTGGCTGTTATCCAGTCCGTGGGTACGACTGGCGGCCAGTTCCAGCATCGCATGTACCTGGCGCCACGGCGTATCGTAACCGATGGTGACGCTGGTGGTCATGTTGACGCCGGGGTTACCGTCGTGGGTGCTGAGATTGATGATTCTGCCGCTGACTACCACCGCATTGGGGACGGTGACCTCGTAGTTTTCCCGTGTGACGATCTTGGTGGCCAGCATGCCGACCTCGCTGACCACCCCTTCATTATCGGCAACGCGAATAATGTCGCCTTTACGCAACGCGCGTGAATAGGTCAGTACCAGGCCACTCATGGCGTGATTCATGACGCCGGCTGAACCGAGTGTCAACATCAGGCCAAAAAACACGCTGATGCCTTTGAAGGCCAGCGAATTGGCGCCGGGTAAAAACGGATAGGCCGCGGACAGTGCAAACAGCCACACCGCTACGCTGATCAATTTCCGCGTGACGCCGACGGTTTGTGGATGCAGGCCGGGAATATGCAGCGTGCCGCGTTCCACCCGCAGCAATACCACTTTAATCAGTTTGACAATAAAACCGGTGATAACAAAAATGGCGATCACCACGCATAGGCCGGGCAGGGCAGACAGGATCACCAGGCCAATGTGCTGGAACAGTTGCAGGGTGTATTCACCCAACTCCATCCCCCATATCCGCGTATAGGGAAACAGCCGCAATACCCAGCTAATCCATAGATAAAACCCCAGCACGCACAGGATACCCATCAGCCAGGCGTAGAGCCGTACCTCAAACTGGCCGAGGAAACTGCGCAGCTGTGGGAATAGACCGGGTTTGTTTTGTTGTTTTCTGGCGGCGTAATACCGTCTTACATACCCCAGAGAGTGGTAGGCGAACCAGCACACCGCCCCTAACACGGCGGCTCCCGCCACGCTTTTCAGCGCGGACAGCAGGAGATAGTGCGGGGAATACTGTTCGATTAATGCGTGGCGAAGGTTTTCCAGCCGTTGCAGTACCAACTGGCTGGCCTGCGCCAGGTTGAGATCGTCACCCTCATCCAGATCGCCTTGCGCCAATAGCATAAACGGTTTCTTATTGACCGAAAATACCACTGCCTGCTGCTGGTAGCGGGTGATGGTAACGATCTCAACCGGCTGTTGCAGATCCTGTTGGTTGAGCGCGCGCAGGTTGCGCACGATGCGTTGCACCCGTTCTTCCGGCGTTGTCAGGCCAAACCTGGCCTGCAGCATCACTACCGGCTGGTTGAGCAGCGTCAGGGTACGCGCCTGCTCCGCCGCGCTGGGCGTCTGGCGTGGTTCAGCGCTCCACAACAGGCTTGAATAACACAACAGGAGATAACACAGCAGGCATGAAAGTGATTTGTTCATCGCTATCCGCACCATCCGTATGGAACGATTGATACTTTGTCATCACAACCCACGAGCGTTGTGATAATTCGCGTGGTTCAGCGGCATCGGGAGACGGCTTTTGCACCACGCGCCTTTTACAGTGTAGCGAGAGTTGGCAGTTGCGATATGCGGCGAGTGAAAATTTTAGTTGCCTGCAAGCGACGAGGTTATTGCGGCACGAGTGTGCAGCTGCAATTGGCGATCAATGCCGTTATGTTGACCCGCGCCGAGCGATGGTCGGGCATCAACGGGCGATCTGCGGGCAATAAAAAACCCACGCGGGAACGTGGGCTGATAATGGTGGTGCGCTAATGTTGCGCCATTAGCGCTGTGGCATGCTGCGTTAGACGTTGAACAGGAAGTTCATCACGTCGCCGTCTTTGACCACGTAGTCTTTGCCTTCTGAACGCATCTTGCCGGCTTCCTTGGCGCCTTGCTCACCTTTATAGGTGATGAAGTCGTCAAAGGCGATGGTCTGGGCACGGATAAAGCCTTTTTCGAAATCGGTATGGATTTTACCGGCTGCCTGCGGTGCGGTTGCGCCAACCGGGATAGTCCAGGCACGAACTTCCTTTACGCCAGCGGTGAAGTAGGTTTGCAGATTCAGCAACTGGTAACCGGCACGGATCACGCGGTTCAGACCTGGCTCTTCCAGACCCAGTTCGGCCATGAATTCGTCGCGGTCTTCGTCTTCCAGTTCGGCAATGTCGGATTCAACCGCGGCGCATACTGCCACCACTACCGAACCTTCGCCCGCGGCGATTGCGCGCACGGTGTCGAGGTACGGGTTGTTTTCAAAGCCGTCTTCGTTGACGTTGGCGATGTACATGGTCGGTTTCAGCGTCAGGAAGCTCAGGTAACGGATGGCTGCCTTGTCTTCGTCGCTCAGATCCAGCGCGCGCAGCATACCGGCGTTTTCCAGATGCGGCAGGCATTTTTCCAGCGCAGCCAGTTCGGCTTTGGCGTCTTTGTCACCGCCTTTGGCTTTCTTCTGCACGCGGTGAATGGCGCGCTCACAGGTATCGAGATCCGACAGCGCCAGCTCGGTATTGATAACATCAATATCTTCGGCAGGATCGACCTTGTTGTTGACGTGAATGATGTTGTCGTTTTCAAAGCAGCGTACCACGTGACCAATGGCTTCGGTTTCGCGGATGTTGGTCAGGAACTGGTTACCCAGGCCTTCCCCTTTGGATGCACCCTTTACCAGGCCCGCGATATCAACGAATTCCATGGTGGTCGGCAAGATGCGCTGTGGTTTCACGATCTCGGCCAGTTGATCCAGACGCGGATCGGGCATCGGCACCACACCGGTGTTCGGTTCAATGGTGCAGAACGGGAAGTTGGCTGCTTCGATGCCCGCTTTGGTCAACGCGTTGAACAGGGTGGATTTGCCGACGTTTGGCAGACCGACGATACCGCATTTGAATCCCATGTTGTTATCACCTTAAATATCTTAACTATCAGCCAGTTAACTTTAACTGGCCGCATAAAGGGCAAAATAATGCCGCCATTATACACGTAATGCACATTTATCTCGATCCCGCCGTGTTGTCGGGGGCTGACTGCGCGACGCGCACGCGGCTGACAAAGGTTTGTGTTGAGATCCTGCTCACATTTCAACATACTTGTGGTTATAGTTAACCAACAGGAAACGTGTCGGATGTATTTCTTGCCTAGTCCACCCTGAGTGTTCCCGCCAACTAAATTGCCTATTACATCACTGACGTCTCGTCAGCGTTGATGTTTTCTGCTGCCCATATCGGGCATTCGTGTTAGTTATCAAAATCAGACTATCTGGAAAATTTATGTTCAACCTGAGCAATTTCAGGCTGGCGGACGTCAAGAATGAGGTTCTGGCCGGTTTTGTTGTGGCGGTATCGATGATCCCGGAAGCGGTCGGCTTTTCGCTGGTGGGCGGCCTGTCGCCGATTGTCGGCCTGCATACCGCCTTTATCATCGGTTTGACCACCGCGCTGTTCGGCGGCAAGCCGGGCATGGTCTCCGGCGCGGCGGGATCGATTGTAGTGGTATTGATGAGCCTTGCCGCTCAGCACGGCATGGACTATGTACTCTGGGCAACGATATTCGCCGGGATTATTCAAATCCTGATCGGCCTGTTCCGATTGGGCAAATTCATCCGGCTGGTGCCGCTGCCGGCAATCCACGGTTTTGTCAACGGGCTGGCGGTTGTCATCATGCTGGCGCAGTTGCACATGATCGCCGGCCATGGGGTATTGATGTATGGGCTGGTGTTGCTGGCGATTCTGGTGGTGGTGTTTTTCCCGCGTTTGACCCGAGCCATTCCGGCATCGCTGGCGGCATTGCTAGTGGTATCGGCGCTGGCCGTCGGCTTGAATCTCGACACGCTGCGCGTAGGCGATCTGGCAGACATCTCCGGCAGCCTGCCGCATTTCAGCCTGCCGATGGCGCCGTTTACCCTGGAGATGCTCAAAGTGGTGCTGCCGTATGCGCTGATTATTGCCCTGGTAGGCCTGATTGAATCGCTGCTGACCATGACGGTGCTGGATGAAATGGGCGGTAAAAAAGGCAACGGCAACCGTGAAAGCCTGGCGCAGGGCGCGGGCAACGCCATCTGCGGTCTGTTTGGCTGCTTCGCCGGCTGCGCGATGATTGGCCAGTCGATCATCAACTTCACCTCAGGCGGCCGTGGCCGCATTTCCGGCGTGGTGGGGGCGTTGCTGCTGATTCTGTTCGTGGTTAGCCTGTCGTCATATATTGGCGTTATTCCGGTCGCCGCGCTGGCGGGTATCATGTTGGTGGTTTGTTACAATACCTTTGAATGGAGCTCATTGCGTCGTTTGAAGCGTATGCCGAAAGAAGACGCCTTTGTCTTGCTGACCGTTACCTTGATTACCGTTTTCGCCGATTTGGCGGTGGCGGTAATCAGCGGTGTGATCATATCGGCGCTGGTGTTTGCCTGGCAGCATGCTCGTATCACCATCCGTGATAAAAAAACGGAATCCGACACGGTTATCTACTCTCTGGAAGGGCCACTGTTCTTTGGTTCGGCGGCAGCCTTCGGCGAACTGTTCCAGCCGAACAGCGACCCGCAATCGATCGTACTGGATTTTGCCCAGACGCGGGTTATGGATTCCAGCGGCGTTGAAGCCATTGACAAGTTGACGGCGCGCTATCTGGCCGCTGGCAAAACGGTGCGGTTACGCCATTTGAGCGAGGATTGCGTCAGCCTGCTGCGCCAGGCCGGGCCGTTCTGCGTGCACGAGCTGGACGATCCGACCTACCGCGTCGCTGCGGATTAAGTGGCCTGAACAATGCCCCGCGTCGGCGGGGCAACGGTTACTTAATTTCAGCCGTGCGGCGGTGATGGGGCAGTCTTCGCCACGCCATATCATGGCCTGCCGACTGGCGGACAGGTAAGGGCAGCAATCAGTTGCCGGCCTTGAAGGCGTGCAGGCGGTTCATGGCTTTGGTCATGCCTTCTTTTAACAACAGTTCGGTACAGCGTAGCGATTCGTCAATGGCGTCATCGATCAGCGTCTGCTCGCTGGCAGGCGGTTTACCGAGCACGAAGCCCACCACTTTATTACGATCGCCCGGGTGGCCAATGCCGATGCGCAGGCGGTAAAAATTGGGGTTGTTGGCCATTTTGCTTTGAATGTCTTTCAGGCCGTTATGCCCGCCGTTGCTGCCCCCCAGCTTCAGCTTGGCCACGCCCGGCGGCAGATCCAGCTCGTCATGCGCTACCAGAATTTCATCGGCCTGGATACGATAAAAGGTCGCCATCGCCGCTACCGCTTTGCCGCTGAGATTCATAAAGGTGGTGGGTACCAGCAGGCGGACGTCATGGCCAGCCAGATTCAGACGCGCGGTATAACCAAAGAATTTGCTTTCTTCCTTCAACGGCTGGTTATGGCGCTGCGCCAGCAGGTCTACATACCACGCCCCGGCGTTGTGGCGCGTTTGGGCGTACTCGGCGCCTGGGTTCGCCAGGCCAACAATCAATTTGATACTGCTCACGGAGTGATTCGCTATGCTCAGAATAGTGGAAAGGGCATTAGTCTACCTTCCGCCGCGCCGAATGACAAAATGCGCGCTGCCAGCGGCCCCGTCAGGTTGATTTACCTATAATAGTGAATAATACATTAGCGTAATCATTCAATTTGAGCGCTAATAGTTACCTTAAAGTAAAGAATTGTCAGACTTAATTGCTCATTTGTGATCGTCAACTCAATACCCTTGCTGGCGTAGTGTCTATACTTGACTTATCAAAGAGGGTTAACAATTTATCTGTTACTCCCGTTTGGTTTTCTGGCATGGAGGAGGTGACATATGAAACGTAAAAATGCACAGCTGATGAGCAACGTTCTGATGGGCCTGGGGCTGGTAGTGATGATCGGCGGGGTTGGATACTCCATTGTGGCTGAAGTATCGAGCTGGAATCTGCCGCAGTTTTTTGCCCACGGCGCAATCTTCAGCATCTTTGTCGGCGCACTGCTGTGGCTGGTTGGCGCACGCGTCGGCGGGCGTGAACAGGTAGCGGATCGCTACTGGTGGGTAAAGCACTTTGATAAACGCTGCCGCGGTAATCAGCACCGTTCTTCACATTAATCTAAAGGGAAGCGCTTGTTCGGCAAGGGAATCATGCCGTGTAATCAGGTTGTGAGCCATGTCCGTCATTAAATAGAAAACCCGTTGTCGCTTGCGCTTCAACGGGTTTTTCTTTTACTGCTATGCGTCAACGCCATACTGGCACGCGGGGGGTTGCGTGCCAGCCAGGAATCAATGTTCGAACATGGCCGAAATTGATTCTTCGTTGCTGATGCGGCGGATGGCTTCTGCCAACATGCCGGACAGCGTAAGCGTGCGGACGTTTTTCAGTGCCTTGATTTCCGGCGACAGCGGGATGGTGTCGCAGACGATCACTTCATCGATGACCGAGTTCTTGATGTTGTCCACGGCATTACCGGAGAAGATCGGGTGCGTCGCGTAGGCAAATACGCGCTTGGCACCGCGTTCTTTCAACGCTTCAGCCGCTTTACACAAGGTACCACCGGTATCAATCATATCGTCAACCAGCACACAGTCACGGCCTGCGACGTCACCAATAATATGCATCACCTGAGAAACGTTGGCGCGTGGGCGACGTTTGTCGATGATAGCCATGTCGGTATCGTTGAGCAGTTTGGCGATAGCACGGGCGCGTACTACACCACCGATATCCGGTGAAACCACGATTGGGTTTACCAGGTTCTGTTGCAACATGTCTTCCAGCAGGATCGGGCTACCGAACACGTTATCTACCGGGACATCAAAGAAGCCTTGAATCTGTTCAGCATGCAGATCCACTGTCAATACGCGGTCAACCCCTACGCTGGAGAGGAAATCGGCAACAACTTTGGCAGTGATCGGAACACGCGCAGAACGCACGCGGCGATCCTGACGAGCGTAACCGAAATAGGGGATAACGGCAGTGATACGACCTGCGGAGGCGCGACGCAGGGCATCGACCATAACAACCAGTTCCATCAGGTTGTCGTTGGTGGGAGCACAGGTGGACTGGATGATGAAAATATCACCACCGCGTACATTTTCGTTGATTTGCACGCTCACTTCGCCGTCGCTAAAACGACCTACAGCGGCGTCACCAAGGCTGGTGTACAAACGGTTGGCAATACGTTGTGCTAGTTCCGGGGTGGCGTTACCAGCAAAAAGCTTCATATCAGGCACGAGAAGAACCTCAGGCTTGCGTCCAGAGAAGATATTGTCATTCGGCCTTCGCCAAGGGGCAATTGGCGACGCCGACGCAATATACATACGGGTGTGTAAAACTCAATGAGGCGTAGGTAGCGCTGGGATGACAGGGTCAGGTGTGGCTGACCCTGCACAGCAAAACGTTGAGCTACGACTCAAACTGCCCGGAACGGCGACGATGTAGTGGAGAGACGTTAACGCCACGCGCTACAAAACCACGCAACCACTCCGGGGCTTGACTTAACACCTGACGGGCGGCGATCTCTGTGTCGAATTCGGCAAACACACAAGCTCCGGTGCCAGTCAGGCGTGACGGCGCGTATTGTAACAGCCATGAAAGAAGCTGTTCAACCTCGCGAAAACGTTTTCTTGCGATCGGTTCGCAATCATTTGCGTACGGCGCCCGTAATAGTACGTCCAGTGGGCGAACCGGGGTATCTCTTTTTAATTCGGCATCGCCAAAAATCAGCGGCGTAGCAATACTGACCCCCGGATGCGCCACCAGATACCATTTTTCCTGCGGTTCAGCCGGCTGCAAACGTTCGCCGATGCCCTCGGCGAAGGCGGCGTGACCCCGCACGAACACCGGCACATCGGCCCCCAGGGTCAGACCCAGCGTCGCCAGACGCTCATCGCTGAGGCCGCATTGCCACAGGCTGTTGAGCGCCACCAGCACCGTGGCGGCGTTGGAGGAGCCGCCGCCGAGCCCACCCCCCATCGGCAATACCTTATCGATGCTGATGTCTGCGCCGCGCGGTGCGCTGTCAATCGCCTGTTCGGTGCAATAATCTTGCAGCAGACGTGCTGCACGCACGATCAGATTCTGTTCATCCGGCACGCCGTCGACCGGCGTTAGCAAGCGGATCTGCTGATCCTGACGCGGCACGATGGTCAGGCTGTCGCCGTAATCGAGAAACTGGAACAGCGTCTGTAATTGATGATAGCCGTCGGGGCGACGGCCGGTGATATATAAAAACAGGTTGAGTTTTGCCGGGGAGGGCCACGGGTGAATCATTTGAGCGTCCAGTTATCCATTTTCAACTTGATGCGCTGCTCACCCTGTTGCAGTTCCAGACGGCTTGGCAACTGAGGTTTCAGGTCGCTATTGTAATCCTGATAGTCGACGTTCCAACTCTGGCCGCCTTGCTGATAGCTGAGCTTGCTCAGGCGATACTGGTCATCAAGCGTAAAATCGCTGGCTTCACCCGGCAGGCCAAGCATCCATTGACGCAGGTTATCCAGCGGGATCGACATGCCGGTCAATTTGCGGATCATCTCTTCGGCGTTATCGCTGACGTAGCGTTTACCCTGGTTATCCGTCAGTTGCACCACATTTTGCTGCACGTTCAGTTCCAGTTCGGTACTGCCCAGCGGATTGGTCAGCAGCAGACGGTAACGTTCGGGTGAATACTGTTGCCAGAAGAAGCGGGCGTAGACTTTCTTGCGATCGGAAATATAGGCAAAGGCGCCACGGGTCTGATACTGACTCAACTGCTGGACCGCCTGTTCATGGGCGCGCCACTGCGGCGAGGTAGGACTGGTCGCCGGGCCGGTAGGTCGGGTGGTGGTACAGGCCGCCAATACCAGGCTGGCCAGGGGAATCAGACGGAGCAGACTGACTTTGCGGATTGGCATAACTTTTGTCCTTTTGTCCTTGCGGGCTAACGTGATGCAACCCATTCTGCCACCACGCTAGCGGGCGAATGGCGTAGCGTCAATAGGCGAGGGTAGGTGTTCGGTTGGCCGACGATGCGGGAGACGCGGCCAGACCGCGGGCGCTTTCCCCAGGCAAATGCGCAATAATCGCCACGCGGTGCCCAATTGGCGGATAAACCCACTAGACTGTTAGAGATGGGCGGCGTGATTGTTGAGCTATTGCGGTATTTTTGTCGTCTAATCATGATATTAGCCATTTATTGAACTTTTTGCTCAATTTATAACGTCTATAACAGCGATTGGACGGAAGATGCGGTTGTTACTTTTATTGATCCCGCGCATCAAGTAGAATGCCGTTCAACGAGAACCCGTACCAATATAAGTATTACTCGAAGCAATGACCCTGCTGGCGTTAGGTATCAATCACAAAACCGCTCCGGTTTCCTTGCGGGAAAAAGTCACTTTTTCCCCTGAGTCAATCGATCAGGCGCTGAACAGCTTGCTCCAGCAACCGCTGGTGCAGGGCGGTGTCGTGTTGTCCACCTGTAACCGCACCGAGCTGTATCTCAGCGTTGAACAACAGGAACATATTCACGAACAGCTGGTCGCCTGGCTGTGCGAATACCACAAGCTGCGCCCGGAAGACGTCAGCAAAAGCCTGTACTGGCACCATGACAACGACGCCGTCAGCCATCTGATGCGTGTGGCCAGCGGTCTGGATTCGCTGGTGCTGGGTGAACCGCAGATCCTTGGCCAGGTGAAGAAAGCCTTTGCCGAATCGCAACGCGGCCAATCGTTGTCGGGCGAGCTTGAGCGTCTGTTCCAAAAATCCTTCTCCGTCGCCAAACGCGTGCGTACCGAAACCGACATCGGCGCCAGCGCGGTTTCGGTGGCCTTCGCCGCCTGTACGCTGGCACGCCAGATCTTTGAGTCGCTGGCGGATCTGAACGTTCTGCTGGTGGGCGCCGGTGAAACCATCGAGCTGGTGGCACGCCATCTGCGCGAACACAATGTCAAACACATGATCATCGCCAACCGCACCCGCGAGCGCGCGCAGCTGTTGGCGGAGGAAGTCGGTGCCGAGGTGATCACCCTGCCGGAGATCGACGCGCGTCTGGCAGATGCCGATATCATTATCAGTTCTACCGCCAGCCCCTTGCCGATCATCGGTAAAGGGATGGTGGAGCGGGCGCTGAAAGCGCGCCGCAATCAGCCTATGCTGCTGGTGGATATCGCCGTTCCGCGCGATATCGAACCGGAAGTCGGCAAGTTGGCCAACGCCTATCTGTACAGCGTTGACGACCTGCAGGCGATTATCCAGCACAATCTGGCGCAGCGTAAGGCGGCAGCGGTACAGGCTGAAACCATCGTTCAGCAGGAAAGCACCAACTTTATGGCCTGGCTGCGTTCGCAGGGGGCGGTGGAAACCATTCGCGACTACCGTTCGCAGGCCGATCAAATCCGTGCCGATATGGAAGCCAAAGCCTTGGCGGCCATAGCCCAGGGCGCCAACGTGGAGCAGGTTATTCACGACCTGGCCCACAAATTGACCAACCGCCTTATTCATGCCCCTACCAAATCCCTCCAGCAGGCAGCCGGCGACGGCGACGTGGAGCGGTTGCAAATATTACGCGACAGCCTCGGGCTGGATCAGCACTAGTTTTCTCTTATTAACAGGGTTTATAACCACGCATGAAGCCTTCTATTGTTGCCAAACTGGAAGCGTTACAAGAGCGCCATGAAGAAGTTCAGGCGCTGCTCGGCGATGCCGGCGTTATTGCCGATCAGGATCGGTTCCGCGCGTTGTCGCGCGAATATGCGCAGCTGACCGACGTTAGCCGTTGTTTCCTGGAATGGCGCCAGGTGCAAGATGATGTTGCCACCGCCGAGATGATGCTGGACGACCCGGAAATGCGCGAAATGGCGCAGGAAGAGCTAAAGCAGGCCAGAGAAACCACCGAAACGCTGGAGCAGCAGTTACAGTTGCTGCTGTTGCCGAAAGACCCGGACGACGAGCGTAGCTGCTTCCTTGAAGTGCGTGCCGGCACCGGCGGCGATGAGGCTGCGATTTTTGCCGGCGATCTGTTCCGTATGTACAGCCGCTACGCCGAAGCGCGACGCTGGCGGGTAGAAGTCATGAGCGCCAATGAAGGCGAGCACGGCGGCTACAAGGAAGTGATCGCCAAGGTTTCCGGCGACGGGGTGTATGGCCAGCTCAAATTCGAATCCGGCGGGCATCGCGTACAGCGGGTGCCGGAGACCGAATCGCAAGGACGTATTCACACCTCAGCCTGTACCGTGGCGGTGATGCCGGAAGTGCCGGAGGCCGAACTCCCCGAGATTAATGCAGGGGATTTGAAGATCGACACCTTCCGTTCCTCAGGCGCCGGTGGCCAGCACGTCAACACCACCGACTCGGCGATTCGTATTACCCACTTGCCGACCGGCATCGTGGTGGAATGCCAGGACGAACGTTCGCAGCACAAAAACAAGGCCAAGGCGATGTCGGTGCTTGGCGCGCGCATTCGCGCTGCAGAAATGGCCAAGCGTCAGCAGGCGGAAGCCTCCACCCGTCGCAATCTGTTGGGCAGCGGCGATCGTTCTGACCGTAACCGTACCTATAACTTCCCGCAGGGGCGCGTGACCGATCACCGCATCAACCTGACGCTGTACCGTCTGGACGAAGTGATGGAAGGTAAACTGGATATGCTGATCCAGCCGATAGTGCAGGAATACCAGGCCGATCAGCTGGCCGCGCTGTCTGCCGAGCAAGAGTAATGGATTATTGCAGCTGGCTGGCGGCCGCGACCGCGCGCTTGACGCACAGTGACAGCGCCAAGCGGGATGCGGAAATCCTGCTGGGGTTTGTCACCGGCCGTGCCAGAACCTTTTTGCTGGCGTTTGGCGAAACCCTGCTGACGACGCAGGAAAGCGCACAACTGGAACAACTGCTGGTGCGCCGTGAACGCGGCGAGCCGGTGGCCTATCTGATTGGCGAACGCGAGTTCTGGTCATTGCCGCTGTCGGTATCTCCCGCTACGCTGATCCCGCGTCCTGACACCGAATGCCTGGTGGAACAGGCGTTGGCGCGTCTGCCGGCACACCGCTGCGAGATCCTCGATTTGGGTACCGGCACCGGGGCGATTGCCTTGGCGTTGGCCAGCGAGCGCGCGGATTGTATGGTGACCGGCGTGGATTTACAGCCGCAAGCGGTCGCCCTGGCGCAGCATAATGCGCAAAAGCTGGCAATTGGCAATGTGCAATTTCATCAGGGCGACTGGTTTACGCCGGTTGCCGGTCGTCGTTTTGATCTGATCGCAAGCAACCCGCCGTACATTGACGGCGACGATGTGCATTTATCGCAGGGCGATGTACGTTTTGAACCCGGCAGTGCGCTGGTGGCGCAGGAGCATGGGCTGGCGGATTTACGCGCCATCGTGCAGCAGGCGCCGCGCTATTTGCAGCCGCAAGGCTGGCTATTGCTGGAACACGGCTGGCAACAGGCTGAAAGCGTGCGCGCCATGCTGGCGGCGGCCGGCTTCAGCGCGATAGAGAGTTGCCGCGATTATGGCGGCAATCTACGCGTGACGCTCGGCCAATATCTTTGACATAAAAATAACGACACAGACAGGACAAGGGAACCGGTATGGCAGCCTACGCCGCATTAAAGCATTTGCATCTACTGACGGTCGCTATCAGTATTACGTTGTTCATCCTGCGTTTTTTCTGGCATTGGCGCCATTCGCCGATGATGCACAGGCGTTGGGTGAAGATCGCGCCGCACATTAATGATACGGTGCTGTTTCTCAGTGGGATTGCCCTGGTGGTGATGTTCAAGTTTTATCCACTGCTGGGTATGGACTCTTGGCTGACCGAGAAGCTGTTTGGCGTTATTATCTATATCCTGCTGGGCTACGTCGCATTGGGCAAGAAAACCCGCAGCCGGAACCTGCGCACGTTGGCATTTGTTCTGGCGCTCGGTTGTCTCTACCTGATAATTAAACTTGCCACGACGAAAATACCGTTTTTGATGGGATATTTATGAGTAGTATTGCCGAGTTTGAATTTAACACCTCGCCATTGAGCGAAGGCGTGATGCTGGTATCACAGGCGGTACGCCGTGATTATCCCGCCGCCGACGTGGCGCGTCAGTTGCAGCAACTGACCGAAGAAGCGCGTGCGGCGGTGCCGAGTGATATCAGCCAGGAACAGCAATTGGAGGCGCTGATTGAGCTGTTCTATAAAACCTGGGGATTCGGCGGCGCCAGCGGCATTTACCGACTGTCCGACGCTATCTGGCTGGATAAAGTGCTGGAAGGCCGGCAGGGTACGCCAGTGTCTCTTGGCACCATTTTCTTGCATATCGCCCATCAGTTGAATTTGCCGCTGATGCCGGTGATTTTCCCGACCCAGTTGATTCTGCGGGCCGACTGGATGGATGAAGAGATGTGGCTGATTAATCCGCTCAATGGTGAAACGTTGAACGAACACACGCTGGAAGTGTGGATCAAAGGCAATCTCGGCCTGGGCGCAGAATTGGAAGATGACGATCTGGAAGAGTCGGAAAATGTCATGGTGGTACGCAAAATGCTCGATACGCTGAAGGCTTCGCTGATGGAAGAAAATCAGATGGAACTGGCGCTGCGGGCCAGCGAGACCGTACTGTGCTTTGATCCCGACGATCCATACGAGATCCGCGATCGCGGGCTGATTTATGCACAGTTGGAATGTAATCATATTGCCATTTCCGATCTGAACTATTTTGTCGAGCAGTGTCCTGAAGATCCGGTCAGCGAAGTGATCAAGGTACAGATCCACGCGATTGAACCGAAGCAGGTTACGCTGCATTAATTTCTTCGATTTATCACTAACAAAGGCGTAAGCATGAAACAGAAAGTGGTTAGCATTGGCGACATCAAGGTAGCGAACGATCTGCCGTTTGTGCTGTTCGGCGGCATGAACGTGCTGGAATCACGCGATTTGGCGATGAGCATTTGCGAACACTACGTCACCGTGACGCAAAAACTGGGCATTCCCTACGTTTTCAAAGCTTCTTTTGATAAAGCCAATCGCTCTTCAATTCATTCGTACCGCGGGCCGGGTTTGGAAGAAGGGATGCGCATTTTCGAAGAGATCAAAAAAACCTTCGGCGTAAAAATCATCACCGATGTGCATGAATCAGCTCAGGCGCAGCCGGTTTCTGAAGTGGTTGATGTCATTCAGTTGCCAGCCTTCCTGGCGCGTCAGACCGATCTGGTCGAAGCGATGGCCAAAACCGGCGCGGTGATCAACGTCAAGAAGCCGCAGTTCGTCAGCCCGGGCCAGATGGGTAACATTGTCGATAAGTTCAAGGAAGGCGGCAACGATCAGGTTATTTTGTGCGATCGCGGCAGCAACTTTGGCTATGACAATCTGGTGGTCGACATGCTGGGCATCAACGTGATGAAAAATGTTACCGGCGGTCATCCGGTGATTTTCGACGTCACGCATGCCCTGCAAACCCGCGATCCGTTCGGTGCCGCTTCCGGCGGCCGTCGCGCACAGGTCGCCGAGTTGGCGCGTGCCGGCATGGCGGTTGGTCTGGCCGGTCTGTTTATCGAAGCGCACCCGGAGCCAAACAGCGCCAAATGCGACGGCCCGTCGGCGTTGCCGCTGGATAAGCTGGAGCCGTTCCTGGTGCAAATGAAAGCGATTGACGATCTGGTCAAGAGCTTCCCGGAGCTGGATACCAGTAACTGAGCCTGCCAGCCCACCGGCAGGTCAAAGCAAGCCCGACATCATGTCGGGCTTTTTTTATTGCGCATCCAGCGCTGCCAGAGCTTCAGGCAGTGTCGAATAGAACAGCAGCCGGCCGGCGATCGGTTGCACGCGCGCTCGGGCCAGCGTTTTTAACGGTTGGAAGGGAATATCGCTGACGATCAGTCGTTTTCCCTGCGGCAAGGCATCGATGAAACGTTGCAGGGCGTTTAAGCCGCCGGCATCCAGCACCGGTACGGCATCCCATTGCAGCACGATGTCCTGATAAGGTTCGCTGTCGGTCAATAAGTCGCTAAAGATGCGCTCGGCGGCGGCGAAAAACAGCGGTCCATTGACCCGCAGTACCAGACGCCCGTTATCGCGGCTCAGTTCAGTCAGTCTGGTCATGCGTGCGATACGGCGCATAAACAGCAGCGATGCCAATACGATGCCGACGGTAATGGCGATTACCATGTCAAACAGTACCGTCAGCGACATGCACAGCAGCATGACCACCACGTCGTCTTTGGGCGCACGGCGCAGCAGATACACCACCTTATGTGCTTCGCTCATATTCCAGGCCACCAGCAATAACAGCGATGCCATCGCCGCCAGCGGCAGATAGGACAGCCAGGGCGCCAGCACCAGTAATGCCAATAGCACCAGCAGGGCGTGGATGATGGCGGAAACCGGCGATGTGGCACCGGCCCGCACGTTAGCCGCCGAGCGCGCGATGGCAGCGGTAGCGGTGATGCCGCCGAAGAAGGGGGCGATGATATTACCCGCTCCCTGGCCGATCAGTTCGCTATTGGCATTGTGCTTTTTGCCCGTCATGCCATCCAGTACCACAGCGCAAAGCAGGGACTCAATGGCCCCCAGCATGGCCATGGAAAACGCCGCCGGCAGCAGGGCGGTCAGCGTCTGCCAATTTAATACCATCCGTTTGCCGTCGATTGCCGGTAGCTGCCATGGCAATACCCACTGCGGCAGAATCGGCGGTATGCCATGGCCTTGGCTACCGTCCGCCAGCAGATAGCCAAAGCGTGAGCCGATGGTGGCGACCGGATGATCAAACGCATTCAGCAATGCCATCACCGCGGTGCCGACCAGCAGCGCCGGCAGATGGCCAGGAACGCGCAGGCCAAGCTTCGGCCAGTAAATCAGCGTGAGCAGCGTGAGTGCGCCAATCAGCGTGTCGCCGATATTCAGCGTTGGCATTGCCTGTAGCAAAGCATAAATTTTACCGAGGTAATGCGCTGGCATATCGGCGATATGCAGACCGAAGAAATCGTTGATTTGTAGCGTCGCGATGGTGATGGCGATGCCGGAGGTAAAACCGAGCGTGACCGACAGCGGAATATATTCAATCAAGCGGCCAAAACGTGCCAAGCCCATCATGACCAGAAAAATCCCGGACAGCAGCGTGGCGATCAGCAGGCCAGACAAACCAAATTGTTGCGAAACCGGGTACAGAATGACCACGAAGGCGGCGGTGGGGCCGGAGACGCTGTAACGCGAACCACCGCTGATGGCGATGACGATCCCGGCGATGGCAGAGGTATACAGGCCGTATTGCGGTGGTACGCCGCTGGCAATGGCCAGCGCCATCGCCAGCGGGATGGCGATAATGCCGACGGTGACGCCGGCAATGGCGTCTTTCAGCAGGCGTTGCAAGCTATAAGGTTCTCGCCAACAGGCGTCAATCAGTGCGCTGAACGGCCGAATGCCGTTAATTTCGTGCGTTTTCATCTAAGGTGCAAACCAACTTTGAGAAAAGAAAGGAATGGCGGGCCAGATGAGGTCCGTCTCGAAAAGCTGTAACACAGCATACGCCTTCCGCTGCAGCGTTTCCTAGATATGGGTCAATGGTAAGCTGCAAAGGCGCAGCGTGTGGTTTTGTCGGGGCGTTTTTATTCACCAGAACAGTACTGTTGCGGTATGGACAGGATTGACTGCAGGCAGAAGGTCGATTTTTGCCGGTTATGAGGATGTGGTTGCGGTTAAGCGCTAAAAAGCCGTGGCGACTGTCTGGGCGTCGTGGCATTAACGCCGGACTATAAAGCAAAAAAGCCTGAACGTGAGTCCAGGCTTTCTCTTGGAATATGGCGGTGAGAGAGGGGTTCGAACCCTCGATACACTTTCGCGTATACACACTTTCCAGGCGTGCTCCTTCAGCCACTCAGACACCTCACCGTTTTTTGTTACGCCGAACTCGTCGGTGCAACGGGGCGCTACTATAGGGAGTGGCGGCCATTGGGTCAAGCTTATTTTATTACTTTTATCACGGCTGGCTAACTCCTGTTCGCATTGGTGGAAACTCAAGCGAAATAAGCGGTTGTGCGTCAATCCACGCGCCGTTGGCGGAGGAAATACCCGCGCAGAGGCTGGACGCGCGGTGGCAGGGCGGGAATGCAAAAAAGCCTGAACGCGAGTCCAGGCTTTCTCTTGAAATATGGCGGTGAGGGAGGGGGTGATTCGCTGCGCTCACCCTACGGGCAGCCTGCGGCTGTCCAAAACGCAATGCGTTTTGTCGAACCCAGTCGAGGGTTCTCACCGCTCCCTGTTACGGAATATAAAGCAAAAAAGCCTGAACGCGAGTCCAGGCTTTCTCTTGAAGTATGGCGGTGAGGGAGGGGGTGATTCGCTGCGCTCACCCTACGGGCAGCCTGCGGCTGTCCAAAACGCAGTGCGTTTTGTCGAACCCGGTCGAGGGTTCTCACCGCTCCCTGTTACGGA
>Ga0308157_10001089_pt1 | contig 64328 bp, 56 predicted proteins | sample PhyBR1_FD_201035 | JGI IMG/M metagenome (GOLD analysis project Ga0308157, IMG submission 201035) | Phyllosphere microbial communities from UC Gill Tract Community Farm, Albany, California, United States - DLSLB.R1 | ecosystem: Host-associated > Plants > Phyllosphere > Unclassified | place: USA... | reverse complement strand
TGGAAGGACTTCAACGAGTCGGTGAACCTGATGGCGTCGGGCGAAGTGGTGATCCAGTCGATGTGGAGCCCGGCCGTCACGGCCGTGCGCACCAAGGGCATCGCCTGCAACTTCCAGCCCCTGAAGGAAGGCTACCGCGCCTGGGCCGCCGGCTTCGGCCTGCCGGCCACGCTGTCGGGTCGCAAGCTCGACGGCGCGTACGAGTTCATCAACTGGTTCCTGGACGGCTGGGCCGGTGCCTACCTGAACCGCCAGGGCTACTACAGCGCCGTGCTGGAGACCGCCAAGTCCAAGATGGAAGCCTACGAGTGGGCCTATTGGATGGAAGGCAAGCCCGCCACGCAGGACATCAAGAGCCCCAATGGTGACGTGCTGGCCAAGACCGGCGCGGTGCGCGACGGCGGCAGCTACGAATCGCGCATGGGCGGCATCGCCTGCTGGAACGCGCTGATGGACGAAAACAACTACATGGTCCAGAAGTGGAACGAGTTTGTTGCTGCATAGGAAGCACCCCCTGAGGCGCTGCGCGCCTTCACCCTCTCTCATATTGCTTCGCAATCTGGGAGGGGGACGCCCCCGGTGCACGCAAGCGAAGCGCTGCATTCGCAGCTTGGCGGCCCTTGCACGGGGGCACTGGCCTTTGGCAGCGCCAGTTTCAAGGATTGAGACGAAACGCCGAGCAGTGGAACCCTGATACCGATTGTTTGCAAACACCATGAGCACCACCACCACACCGTCTCTGCCATCGAGCGCCGCCCCCGGGCGCGGCATTGCCGCCTGGTGGCAGGCCGCGCCGTTCACGCTGGTGTTCGCGCTGTTCTTCCTCATTCCGCTGGCGCTGATCGTGATGGTCAGCTTCTGGGACTTCAACGAGTACGAGCTGCTGCCCGGCTTCACGTTCAAGAACTACATCTCGATCTTTGCGGGCTGTGGCGACACGTCGGAGGGCCTGTGCGTCACGCTCAAGACGTATTACTCCACGCTCAAGTTCAGTTTTCTCGTGTGGCTGATCACGCTGGTGATCGGCTTCACCGTGGCCTATTTCCTGGCCTTTCATGTGCGCTCGTCGGGCATGCAGACGCTGCTGTTCGTGCTGTGCACCATTCCGTTCTGGACCTCCAACGTGATCCGCATGATCTCGTGGGTGCCGCTGCTGGGGCGCAATGGCTTGGTGAACCAGAGCCTGATCAGCATGGGCATGGTCGGTCAGCCCATTGAGTGGCTGCTGTTCTCGGACTTCTCGGTGGTGCTGGCCTTCGTGCACCTGTACACCATGTTCATGATCGTGCCCATCTTCAACAGCATGATGCGCATCGACCGCAGCCTCATCGAGGCCGCCAGCGACAGCGGCGCCAGCGGCTGGCAGACGCTGTGGAACGTGATCGTTCCGCTGTCGCGCACCGGCATCATCATCGGCTCGATCTTCGTGATCACCATCATCATGGGCGACTTCGTCACCATCGGCGTGATGGGTGGCCAGCAAATCGCCTCCATCGGCAAGATCATCCAGGTGCAAACCTCGTACCTGCAGTTTCCGCTGGCCGCAGCCAACGCCGTGATCCTGCTGGCGGTGGTGCTGATGATCATCTGGGGGCTCACGCGCCTGGTCGACATCCGCAAAGAGCTTTGAGCACCACCTGCGCCGCCGACAACCTCCACAGGACACCCGCATGAAAGCCCGCATCCGCGAATCCCGCCCCGCCAGCTTCTGGCTGCTGGCCATCGTGTTCAGCCTGTTCGTGCTGTTCATGTACGGGCCCATGTTCGTCATCTTCATCCTGAGCTTCCAGGGCCCCGAGGGCGGGCTGACCTTCCCCATGCGCGGCGTCTCGCTGCACTGGTTCTACCAGCTGGCCGAGGGGCTGGGCGTGGTGGACATCGGCGCGGCGCTGTGGCGCTCGCTCGGCCTGGGCGTGGCGGTGATGCTGTGCACGGTGCTGCTGTCGGTGCTGGCGGGCCTGGCCTTCCGCAAGCGGCTGGCGGGTGGCAACACGCTGTTCTTCATCGTCGTGGCCAGCCTGATCATGCCGTCCATCATCGTCTCGCTGGGCATCGGGCTGGAGTTCCGGCTCATCGACAACGGCATCAAGGCCGCCCTCGAATGGCTGGGCATGGAGAGCACGCTCGAAGGCTACGGCACCTCGCTGGGCCTGTTCACCTCGGCCCTGGGCGCGCACCTGACCTGGACCTTGCCGTTCGGCCTGCTCATCATGTTCGCGGTGTTCAACCGCTTCAACCCGGCGTATGAAGAAGCCGCGCGCGACCTGGGCGCCACCCCCTGGCAGGGCTTTGCCCACGTGGTGCTGCCGCTGATAGCGCCCTCGGTGGTGGGCATCGGCATGTTCGGCTTCACCCTGAGCTGGGACGAGATCGCCCGCACCTCGCAGGCCATCGGCGATGTGAACACGCTGCCGCTGGAGCTGCAGGGCCTGACCAGCACGGTGACCACGCCGTCCATCTACGCGCTGGGCACGCTGACCACCGTGGTGTCGTTCGTGGTCATGGGCATCACGCTGGCGCTGGTGTGGGCGCTGGGCCAGCGCAAGAAAGGGCGGGCCGGCTGAGCCGCACGCCATGAGACTTCCATGCGCATCCGTGCCGACGATTCCATGACCACTGCCCCCAAGCCCCGGCGCCGCGCTGTTGCGGCCACATCCTCCGAGCCGGCCGACCTGCCTGCCGACAGTGCTGCAGCCACGGGCGGCCTGCTCAGCGACAACGATATGTACGAGCGCATGGTCTCGGCCATCCTCGACCACCGCCTGCCCCCGGGCACCAAGCTGGTGGAGGACAAGCTGGCGGCGGCCTTCGGCGTATCGCGCACGCGTGTACGCCCGGTGCTGGTGCGCCTGGCCAACGAGCAGGTGGTCACGCTCACGCCCAACCGCGGCGCCTCCATCGCCCAGCCCACGCCCGAGGAGGCGCTCGAAGTCTTCGAGGCCCGCCGCCTGCTGGAGCCGCGCCTGGTGGAGCTGTTCATCGCCAACGCGACGGATGAGCACATCGCCGCGCTGCGCGCCTGCATTGACGACGAAGAGGCCGCCCGCGCCAGCGGCGACATGCGTCGCGCCATCCGCCTGTCGGGCGACTTCCACCTGCACATCGCGCAGGCCGCAGGCCACCAGACGCTGGGGCGCATCCTGCGCGAACTGGTTTCGCGCACCTCGCTGATCCTCATGACCTACAGCCCCAGCCATGCGCGCGAGCGCGAGGAGGCGACGGCCTGCGGCTGCCGCGAGCACCGCGCGCTGATCGACGCCATCCGCCTGCGCGACGCCAAGGAGGCCGCGCGCCGCATGCTTGACCACCTGGCGCGCATCGAGTCGCAGCTGGAGTTCACCCCGCCTGCGAGCGAGGCGCCGGATCTCATGAGCCTGCTGGGGATGGCGGGCTGAGCAGCATGCGCCATCTGTTGGTCATCAATCCGAACACGTCGCCCAAGGTCAGCGCGCTGCTGCAGCAGCATGTGCAGGCAGCTGCAGGATCGCATGTGGTGGTGCGCACGGCCACCGCACGCTTCGGTGCACCCTATATTGCCTGCGAAGCCAGCTACGCCGTGGCCGCGCATGCCGCGCTCGACGCCTGGGCGCTCGACTTGTCTACCCAGTCCTCGGCACCCAGCGCTGTGCTGATCGGCTGCTTCGGCGACCCCGGCCTCATGGCCTTGCGCGAAAGCAGCCCCGTGCCCGTCACCGGCCTGGCCGAGGCCTCCTTCATCGAAGCTGCGCGCCATGGCCGCTACGCCATCGTCACCGGCGGCGAGCGCTGGGGCCCCATGCTGCAGCGCCTGGCCCAGGCCCTGGGCCACGCCCATTCGCTGGCCGGCATCCACACCGTGGCGCCCACCGGCGCCCAGCTGGCAGCCGACCCCGTGACTGCGCGTGCGCTGCTGGCCCAGGCCTGCCGCGACGTGGTGCGCCAGATGGGCGTGCAGTCCGTGATCCTGGGCGGCGCGGGCCTGGCCGGTATGGCGGCGGCCGTGCAGTCCCAGGTAGGGGTGCCGGTGATCGACAGCGTTGTCGCGGGCGCCCACTGGGCCCTGCGGGCCAATGCCGTGCCGCCCGAGCGCAGTGTGCCGGCGTTCGATGTAGCGTGGGAAGGGGTGTCGGGGGAGATGGCTGCGCTGGGAATTCACCAAGGTGGGTGAGTGCATTTGACAGAGGCTGGGCCACGGGATAGTGTGCGGTCATGGCACCTGCAAAACTATGCACTCTCGCTGGTCGAAGCGGAAGACTCCTTGGCCGCGATCTTTCCTGATGAACTGCTGTCCCATATGCAACTCAAGCTTGGCGACGAGCTGTATGTGACAGAAGGCAAAGACGGTAGCCTGTTCATCAGCGCGAAGAAGCCCGACCCTGCGACACACAACGTGCTTCAGGACCTGGCTGGATAGTCAGACCGGCACAGCCACCCGCTCCATGCGCGTCAGCGGCAGTGCTTCGTCTTCGCTGGTGGCCTTTGGCAGCACGAAGTTGAATACCGAGCGCGTGAATGGCGCGGTGATACCCAGCGATTCATAACCTGCCGGCGCCACATTGCGCTCCAGCTCCACGATCAGCCCGTCGCGCGTGGCGAACGCGAAGTCGTCGTCGATGTAGCTGTCGCCCGGAATGTTCACCTGCGTGGTCAGCGTGCGCATGCCGGGGGCGGCCACCAGAAAGTGGATATGCGCGGGCCGCTGGCCATGGCGGCCGAGCAAGGCAAACAGCTCATGCACCGGACCCACGGGCGGGATCGCATAACCCGGTGGCAAAAAGCTGCGAAAGCGGTAGAAGCCCTTGGCATCGGTCTCGATGCGGCGGCGCAGCTCGTAGGGCTGCATGCCGGGCATGAAGTGCGAATAGCCGCCTTTCTCGTTGGCATGCCAGACGTCCACCATCGCGTGGGGAACGGGTTGGCCATCCAGGTCCAGGACCTGGCCTTCCATGATGAAGATTTCGCCCTTGGGCTCGCCCTCATCCACGCGCACCTCGACCTTGGAGGTGGGAGCGCCGGCCACGAAGAGGGGCCCTTCGATGGCACGTGGGGTGCCGCCAGCGCGACCGGCGCGCTCGTCGGCTTCGTCGGCGCGGATGTCGATCAGCCGGTCAAAGCCCAGGCCGGCGGTGATCAGGCCCGCCTGGCCGGCAGCGCCCAGGCGATTGAGCCAGCCCGTGGCGGCCCAGAACTCGTCGGGGGTCACATCGAGCTCGTCGATGGTCTTGAACAGGTCGGTGACGATGCGCTCGGTGAGCTGGCGCACGCGGGCGTTGCCCGGGGCGATCTGCCGGGTGTTGACCTGTTCGAGCAACTGGGATGGGGTGAATTCAGCCATGGGGTGGTCTCCTTGTGGGTGGGTGAAGGTGGGGGTGGTGCTCACAGGCTCTTGAACAGCGGGCTGCGCCGTGCCGGGGCGCTGGCGTCGGCCGCGGTGAAGAACTTCTCGGTGTAGATGTCGGGCTCGAACAGGCGGCCCTGCATCAGCGTGGCGATGCAGCCTTCGATCATGGGCGGCGGCCCGCACAGGTAGGCCTTGCTGCCGCGAAAGTCGTTGCCCAGGTGCTGCTGCAGCGCCTGGTGTACGTAGCCGGTGGCGCCGGCCCAGGTGGCATCGTCGCTGGCCAACAGCACCGGCACGTAGCGGAAGTTGGCGTGCTGCACGGCCAGCGCCTCGAACAGCTCGGCACAGTACAGCTCCTGCCGGTTGCGTGCGCCGTGGAACAGCGTGATCGGGTAGCCGGCGCCTTCGGCCAGCAGATCCAGCACCATGGACTTGGGGCTCGACAGGCCCGAGCCGCCCGCCACGAAGATCGCCCGGCGCGTGGCCGACTTGCGCACGAAGAAGCGGCCGAAGGGGCCGGCGAGCTCCAGGCGGTCGCCCACCTTCACCTGCCCGTGCAGCCAGGTGGTGGCGGGGCCACCCTCCACCTTGCGGATGTGCAGCTCGATCAGTGCGTCGCCGGGCGCGCTGGCGATCGAAAAGGCGCGCGCGCCCTGCACCCCAGGCACCTGCAGAATCACGTACTGCCCGGCCTGGAAGTCGATGGCCCGGTCCGGCTGCAGCCACAGGCCCAGGATGGTGGGCGTGAGCATCTCCGTGCGCACCACCTGGCCGAGGAAGTCCTGCAGGGGCAGGTAACGGGCGTCGGGGTCCTCGTCCACCTCGGCCTCGATCACCAGGTCGGACTGCGGCGTGGCGCAGCAGGCCAGCACCTTGTTCTCGTCGCGCTCGAAGTCCATCAGCGCGAAGGGCGAGGCCTCGCCATGCTCGAACTCGCCGTCCAGCACCTGCACCTTGCAGGTGGCGCACAGGCCGTGGCAGCAGGCGTGCGGTATCCACACGCCGGCGCGCAGGCAGGCGTCCAGCACCGTCTGGCCCTCGGCGATCTCCACCGTCTGGCCCAGCGGCTCGATCGTGATCTGGTAGCCCATGGCCTTCACCTACGAGCCCGAGCCCGCAATGCCGGCAAGGCCTGGCGTGCGCAGCTGGATGAAGGACTTGTGCACCAGGCCGTTGTCGGCCAGCGACAAGGCCTGGTTGGGCGTGAACGGCTTGCCCGAGTCGCGCCATTCGACCTGGCTCCAGTCGATGCGCGCAAAGTCGGGGTGGCTGCCGTAGACGCCGGGCAGCACGTCGCTCACCAGGGCGCCAAAGGGCATGGCTGCGGGCAGGGGCAGGCACACGGGCGAGCAGAACATCAGGTGGTCCTCCCAGCCGATGTAGAGCAGGCGGTTGCCGTGGAAATTCGCTTCGGCATCGGCCACTTCGCCTGTGTAGCCGGGTTGCAATGCAATGACGGGCATGTCGGGTTCTCCTCTTTTGATGGGGGTCAGGCCGCCTTGGCTGGCGCGGCAGGGGACTCACCTGCGGGCAGGTGGCTGCGGCCGGTCCAGCGCTCCCAGTTGGCGCGGTCGGGGCTGGTGTTGTATTCGCCGGTATCTGCGCTGGTATCGAGGTGGTACCAGGCCAGCACCTCGGCCAGTGGGTCGAAGCCGGGCTGGGTGGGGTCAGTGCCTTCGCGAAAGCAGTTGCCCTGGTAGATCTGGTGCACGGGCAGCCAGGCCTGCTGGAACTTCTCGGGCTCGCCGTCGAACACGTCCTTGCAGCCGTCGGAGCAGAAGTGGAACTTCATGCCGTGGTAGGTCGATTCGCGCGCCGCGATCTTGGTCGGGTTGTCCATCTCGGTGAACGCCATGGGGATCTGGCAGATCTGGCACAGCATGGGCAGGCTGTTGTTCACCCAGCGCTTGCCGGCCTTCTCCTGTTCGCGCAAATGTTCGAGGCGGGGGCGGTAGTACTGGTTGAAGGTGTTGGGGTACTTGGCGGCCAGCCAGTCCATCTCTTCGTCGTTGGGGATCCAGGTGTGGATGCCCGCAGCCTGGGTGTAGTTGTAGAAGATGCCCCAGGCCTGGTGGGTGATGTGCTCCTTCTCCAGTTTGGCCACGTCTGCGTACTTGGGCACCTTCACGCCGTAGCGCGCCAGGTCCTCGAACAGAGCGCCGCCGTTCTTCTCGAAATACATCTCCCACGCCTCGGCCCAGCTCATCACGCGCTTGGGCAGCATGTAGTCCATCATCATCCCCACCAGGGTGAGCAGGCGGTAGCCGCGCCAGAACCACTTGTCCACCCACTTCTGGATGATGGGCAGGTTGTCCGGGTCCTGCTCCAGCATGAACTTGACCACCTCCAGGCCCAGCGTCATGTGGCGCGATTCGTCCGACTGGGCCGAGAAGCCGAAGGTCACGGTGGCCATGTCGCCGTTGTAGGCCGCGCCGCTCATGAAGGGCATGAACAGCAGGTTGGTGAGCACGTACTCGAACGAGAACGAGATCGCGGTGATGAACTCGAACGGCCCCGCCGTCATCGCATCGTCGAAGTACGACTTGGGCACCGACAGGTACCACAGCCGGTCGTGCATGTGGTGAAAGTCGTGCAGCCCGTTGAAGTACTTGTTGTAGTGGCTGATGGTGTGCACCTGCGTCTGCGCGTGGCGCAGCTCGTCGATGGACTGCATCTGCGAGGCGATGCGCGCGCCCACGCCGCGCAGCGAGCGCCCGGCCATGGCGTAGCCGCGGTGCGCCGCGTACTCTAGCGGCGACACGCCCGTCAGGAACAGCTTCAGGGTGTTGACGTAGCGCGCATCGGTGATGTTGAACTGGCCGTTGTTCTGCGCGAAGGCGTCGATGATGGCGTAGAGCTTCTTCTCCTTTTCGCCCTGGAACTTCCAGTACGCGTCCATGGTCAGTCGAAACGGGTCTTCCCACTTGTCCCAGTCGTGGATCTTGATGCCCTCGAACTGGTCGAAGGGGAACACGTCGTCCATGGACTGGTAGGTGGTGTCCCAGCCCAGGCTGCGCGTCATCAGCGCGTACTTTTCCTTTATGCCCAGGCGGCGGGCGCTGCTGGCGGTGTTGTTGTTCTGGTTCATGGTGTCTCCTGAAGGTGAAGTGGGGCAGGGCAGGGGCTGGGCGTCAGGCCGTCTCGCCGCGCGTGAGGCGAAAGGCGTCGTCCGTCTCGTCGATGTTTCCGGACAGCGAGATCAGGTTCAGGTGCAGCTCCTGCACGTCCCAGTCGCGGCCCATGCGGTCCTGCACCGAGCTGCGGTGGATGACGATCTGCCCGGGCGCGTCGATCTTCACCATGGCCGGGAACTCGGCCACGGTGGCCAGCGGGTTGTCGGCCAGGATGGCGTCGATGATCTGGCGCGTCTCGTCGTTGGTCTGCAGGGCGATGAAGACGCTGGGGCGGTCCTGCATGGCGGTAGATGCGGCCGTGGTGGTGGTGCTCATGGGGGGCTTTCTTGGGAGGGGTCAGGCGCGCAGGCCCAGCTTGGCGATGCGCGCAGCGAGGGCCTGGTCGGCCTGGGCCAATGCGGCGGCACCCGCATCGGCGCCCAGTGAGGCGCTGGCCAGCGGTGCCAGGGCGCGCAGGATCTCGGTGCGCCAGGTGCCGATCCACGCGGTGAGTTGCGCTGCGTTGGCCGGCGATTCCTCGGCAGCGGTCTTCACGGTGGCGTCCACCCAGCGGGTGGTCTCGTCGTACCAGTCGTTCATGAAGCCGGTCAGCATCGACAGGGCGTTGCCGGTGCCCGGGTTCAGGTCCGCCTCCAGGTGGCGGTAGACCAGCGGGTACAGCAGGCCGTCGAACACCAGGTTCTGCGCCACGAACACCTCGAACCAGTCCTTGGTGACGAACAGGTTCTCCATCAGGCGGCGCACGCCCTGCCAGGCGGGGGCATGCAGCCAGTCCTCCTTGGCCTGGTCGAGGGCGGCCTCGCCGTTGGTGTCCAGCATCAACCCCACTCGCGTGAGGTACTGGGCGATCCCCAGGCGGTCCATGGTGGCGAATTGGGTGGCCTGCGTGATCGCGGCGCCCCAGCCGTAGGCGGTGATGAAGCCGTTGTTCATGTTGGCGCCCCACTCGTAGTGGCGCAGCGGCACCAGCGCGGACTGGATGCGCTGGCGCGTGGCCGCGTCGAGCTGGGTGAGCAACTGGCGCTTTTCCACGAACTCGTACTGCCTGTCGGTCGCGTCCTGCTGCTTGGCGCGGGCCATCACGTACACGCCGTAGTAGAAGTGGCGCGGGTCCTTGAAGGCGTACCAGTCCTGCATCACGATGGCCGTGCGGCGCTTGTCGTACAGCGCGCGCTCGGGTTCCCACAGCGGCCGGTAGTGGAAGTTGACCTCCGGCTGCATGTCGATGGTCGCCTCCTGGTAGCGCGACGCCGGTTTGTCCGCGCCCAGGCGGCGGGCAATGAATGAGAACGTCTGCCTGATCGGCTTGACGCTGGTGGTCTGGATGTCGACATGCATCGTGTTGTCTCCTGGTGCTGTGGTTGTGGGTGGGGATGTGTGTCAGTGGTCGATGCCGGGCGCGCCGAAGCGCCACTTCAGGCGCTCGTAGTCCAGCCGCGCGCCCTCTTCGGCATCGAGGTGGATGGCCTGGTGCTGCGCGCAGAAGGCGTGGAACTGGTCGAACAGCAGGACCAGCTCCACGGCCAGCTCGGGGTCGCCGATGGCGAACTCGAACGCGACGAAGCGCTGCTCCAGCGTGCCGGTCACCCGCACGTAGCAGGGCAGGCCGCTCATCTCGCTGGCCGATGCCGGTGGGGTCATGCCGTGGGTTTGGGTCATTTGTTCACTACACCAATCGAAGAGGGGCCAGGGGCCCGGACGGTGTAAGAAGGGCAATCGCTGTGCCAGCGCACGCAAGCCCTTGATTTGCATGGGGTGCGCCTGCCCAGGTGCCCTGGCGCAAGGGTTTTCCTGAAGCCTTAAATCGTCAATTGCTGCGGTGCAGCTTGATCAAATGGTGAAGTGCGCGCGTGCCTGCGGCTGCCCATGCGCGGCGGCCCCGGTGGGGCACTCTGCAGGGGGGATGGGTGAGGCTCAGGGGGCATGCCCCGGGCCGGATCAGGCCGTGGGAACGCCTTCTTTCTTCAGCCGGTAGGCCAGTTGCGGTCGGGTGATGCCCAGGATGCGCGCCGCTTGCGACAGGTTGCCACCCGCGCGCTGCAGCGCGGTCTGCAGCAGGCGCTGCTCCAGCCGGGCCAGGTCGACGTTGCGGTCCAGTACCTCGGCGCAGATGCCGTCGATGGCGTCGGTCTGCGCGCGGGTCACGGCGCCGTGCCCGTCGAGCTGCCCGCCCTGGGCCGGTGGCGCCACGCCCGACAGGTGCGATGCCTCGATGAAGCCGTTGTCCGGCGCCAGCAGCACGGCGCGCTCCATCACGTTCTCCAGCTCGCGGATATTGCCGGGCCAGGGGTGGCCCAGCACCGCGCGCATGGCCTTGTCGGTCAGGCCCAGCACCTTCTTGCGGTACAGCTCGGCGTAGCGCTCCACGAAGCGCTCCACCAGCGCCGGAATGTCGGCCGTGCGCTCGCGCAGCGGCGGTATGGTGATGGGAAAGGTGTTGAGGCGGTAGAACAGGTCGGCGCGAAAGCGCCCGGCCTGCATGGCCTGTTGCAGGTTCACGTTGGTGGCAGCGACGATGCGCGTGTCGAACGGCACGCTGTGCTCGGCGCCCAGGCGCTCCACCTCGCCGGTCTGCAGGGCGCGCAGCAGTTTCACCTGAGCGGCCAGCGGCAGGTCGCCGATCTCGTCGAGAAAGAGGGTGCCGCCGTGGGCCCGCTCAAAGCGCCCGGCCCGCGCCAGGTGGGCACCGGTGTAGGCGCCCTTTTCCACGCCGAAGAGTTCGGCCTCGATCAGCTCATGCGGTATGGCCGCACAGTTCACGGCGATGAACGGGCCCTTGGCGCGCGGCCCGTTCTCGTGCAGCCAGCGCGCAAAGACCTCCTTGCCCACGCCGGTTTCGCCCAGCAGCAGCACGGTGATGGCATTGTCGGCCGCGCGGCTGAGCAGCTCGAAGGCCTCGCGAAAACCCGGCGACACGCCCACCAGCTTGCTGTCGTAGCGCCGGCGCGCCTGCACGCTGCGCAACTGGTCCAGGCCGATCTGGTAGTCGATCAGCTGCGCGGCAAAAGGCTGGGGCTGGAAGTAGGCCACGTAGGCATCGTCGTTCCAGCGCTCTGCCACCTGGCCGACGATGCGGCACAGCGCATCGCCCTGGCTGCGGCACTCCACCTCCTTGTAGACCACGAGCTGGCCCATGAAGGTGCTGGTGTAGCCCGAGGCATAGCCGATCTGCGTCCAGCAGGCGGGGTCGTCGCCAAAGCCGAAGTCGCTGATGTTGACCTCGTCCTCCCAGGAGTTGGTCCACAGGAATTCGCCGTAGAAGTGGCCCTGCGCCAGGTTGATCTCGAGCTGCACCATCTCCACCGAGACCACACCCTCGATGGAGTGCAGTTGCGGGCCGAGCAGAAAGGCCTCCTGCGTCTTGAGGCCGGCGCGCCGCTGCTTGACGGCCAGTTCGCCATCGCGCTGGCCCGAGGCAAAGCCCATGCGGATCAGCAGGCCGCGCGCGCGCTCCACACCCAGGGAGTCGAACAGCTCCTTGCGCAGGGCGGCCAGCGCGCGGGCGTGCAGCAGCAGCATGCGCTGCTCGTCGAGCCAGATGTGGCCGGTGTCGGCGTTGAAGCGCAGCAGCGAGAGGGGATTGGCCAAGTGGGGGTCTCCAGCATTCCGCCCCCACAGCTGGGCTGGGGGGCGTATGCAAGTATCGTGCGCCATGGCGCCTGCTGGCGCCACGGGGTTTCTCCTGCGGCGCGGGTGGTGCAGGCCAGGGCCTGCACCAACGCAAAAAGGCCGCCCTCTCGCGGGGGCAGCCTGGCATGGCGCGGTTGGGGGATCAGCCCGGCGCAGCCACCCGCTCCATGCGGGTCAGCGGCAGGGCTTCGTCCTCGCTGGCGGCCCTGGGCAGTACGAAGTTGAACACCGAGCGCATGAACGGCGCGGTGATGCCCAGTGACTCATAGCCTTTGGGCGCCACATTGCGCTCCAGCGACACGATCAGCCCGTCGCGCGTGGCAAAGGCGAAGTCATCGTCGATATAGCTGTCACCCGGGATATTGACCTGCGTGGTCAGCGTGCGCATGCCGGGCGCTGCCACCAGGAAGTGTATGTGCGCGGGGCGCTGGCCATGGCGGCCCAAGGCAGCGAAAAGTTCAGCCACGGGACCCGTGGGCGGGATGGCATAACCCGGCGGCAGAAAGCTTCGGAACCGGTAGAAGCCCTCGGCATCGGTCTCGATGCGCCGGCGCAGCTCATACGGCTGCATGCCCGGGAAGAAATGCGAGTACCCGCCTTGCTCGTTGGCATGCCAGACATCCACCATGGCGTTCGGCACAGGCTTGCCCTGCAGGTCCAACACCTGGCCCTGCATCACAAACACCTCGCCCTTGGGCTCGCCTTCGTCCACGCGCACTTCCACCTTGGACGTGGGTGCACCGGCCACGAACAGCGGCCCCTCGATGGCGCGCGGCGTGCCGCCCTCGCGCCCCGCCTTCTGGTCGGCCTCGTCGGCGCGGATGTCGAGCAGCCGGTCAAAGCCCAGGCCGGCCGTGATCAGGCCCGTCTGGCCTGCCGCGCCCAGGCGCGTGAGCCAGGCCGTGGCGGCCCAGAATTCGTCGGGGGTCACGTCGAGTTCGTCTATGGTCTTGAACAGGTCGGTGACGATACGCTCGGTGAGCTGGCGCACGCGGGGGTTGCCGGGGGCGATCTTCTTGGTGTTGACCAACTCCAGCAATTGCGCCTGGGTGAGTTCTGCCATGTTTTTGTCTCCTCTGTGGGAATGGATGGGTGGAAATCGGGGGGACGGGGTCAATCAATCCAGCTTGATACCGCGCTCGGCAATCAATTTCGCCCAGCGCTCGGATTCGCGCGCCAGGTGCTTGGCGAGTTCGGCGGGCGTGGAGCCCACGGGCTCGGCGCCGATGGTCTCGAAGCGGGCCACCACGTCGGGCTGCTTCATCGCATCGCGCAGGGCGGCGTTGAGCTTGTTGACGATGGGCGCGGGCGTGCCCGCCGGCATGAACACCGCGAACCAGGGCGAAACCTCGTAGCCCGGCAGGCCGGCTTCGGCCAGGGTGGGTACGCCCGGCAGGGTGGCCGAGCGCTTGGCCGTGGTCACGCCAAGGGCGCGCAGCTTGCCCGACTGGATATGCGGTCGCGCCGAGGTGATGCTGTCGAACATGTAGTTGATCTGCCCGCCCAGCAGGTCGGCCACGGCCGGGCCGCTGCCCTTGTAGGGGATGTGCAGCATGTCGATCTGCGCCAGCGAGTTGAACACCTCGCCCGCCAGGTGGATGGAGGTGCCGTTGCCGGCCGAGCCATAGGTGAGCTTGCCCGGCGCCTTGCGCGCGGCGGCGATCACGTCGGCGGCGGTCTTCACGTCGGGCTGGGTGGCGTTGGTCACCAGCACGTTGGGCACCACGGCCAGCAGGCTCACCGGGGCGAAGTCCTTGACGGGGTCGTACGACAGCTTGCCGTACAGCGGCTTGTTGGTGGCCATGCCGATGGAGGTGATCATCAGCGTGTAGCCGTCTGCCGGCTGCCTGGCAACGAACTCGGCGCCGATGTTGCCGCCCGCGCCGGCCTTGTTCTCGATCACGAAGGGTTGGCCCAGCGCCTGGCCGGCCTTCTCGCCCAGGGTGCGGGCAATCGCGTCCATGGCGCCGCCGGGCGGGAAGGGAACGACCCAGCGGATGGGCTTGTTCGGCCAGTTGGCGCCCGGTGCCTGGGCCTGTGCGGCGGGCCAGGCAGCCAGCGCCATGGCGGCGGTCAGCAGCCCGAGCACTTGTTGTCGTTTCATCATCACTTGTCTCCGATTCTTCTGGGTGGGGGTGTCAGATGGCCGAGGGATGCCGTGCCAGCGGCGTCACCGAGATCTTCATGAACGGGAACAGCGGCAGCCCCTGCAGCAACTGGTGCAGCTCGTCGTTGGAGGCCACGTCGAACACGCTGTAGTTGGCGTACTCGCCCACCACGCGCCAGATGTGCGGCCAGCGGCCGTCGCGCTGCAGGTCCTGCGAATAGGCCTTTTCGCGGGCCTTGATGTCGTTGGCCTGGTCGGCGGGCAGGTCGTGGGGGATGTGCACATCCATGCGGACGAGGAACAGCATTGCGGGGGTCTCCTTTTTTAAACGGTGGTGGCCTGGCGGCCCAGGTCGATGTGGATGGGCGCCTTGCCTTCGCGGGCACGGTCGAAGCGGTCGAGCTGCGCGAGCGACACTTGCACTCCAAAGCCCGGGCCGTCGGGCAGTTGCAAGGTAAAGTCGGCAATTGGCATCTGGGTTTCCACGATGTCGTCCACCAGCAGTTGCGGGCCGAACAGTTCGCAGCCATGGTGCTGGCCCGTGAGGGTGGAGAACACGTGGGCCGATGCGGCGCTGCCCAGCGAGGTTTCCAGCATGGTGCCGCCGTACCAGCCGATGTCCGCCGCCTCGGCAATCGCCGCCACCTTGCGCGTGCGCAGCAGGCCGCCGTGCTTGGCCACCTTGAGTGAGAACACGTGGCAGGCCTGGCCGCGCGCCAGGGCCATCGCGTCCTGCGGGGTGCACACGGTTTCGTCGGCCATGATGAGGGCGCTGTCACCCAGCGCTGCGGTCAGGCCCTTCAGGGCCTCGATGTTCCAGTGGGCCACGGGCTGCTCGATGAGCGTCACGCCGGCTTCCACCAGCTGCGGCAGGTAGCGGCGCGCGGTGTTGCCGTCCCAGGCCTGGTTCACGTCCACCGTCAGCGTGGCGCGGCCCGCGAGGCCGCGTGCGATCCGGGTCACGTGGGCCACGTCGTCGGCCGGGGCGTTGGCACCGATCTTCATCTTGAAGATGTGGTGGCGGCGCTGCTCCAGGCGCAACTGGGCTTCCTCCAGGTCGCGCTCCACATGGCCGCTGGCCAGGGTCCAGGCCAAGGGCAGGCTGGCGTGCACCTTGCCGCCCAGCAACTGCCAGGCGGGCAGGCCCAGGGTGCGTGCCACAGCATCGATGAGGGCCATTTCCACGGCGCTCTTGGCAAAGGCATTGCCCTTGCAGGCCTTGTCCATGCGCGCCAGGGCGGCTTCGAAGCCGCCGGCTCCCTGGCCCAGAAGGGCCGGGGCCAGGTACTGGGTGATGGCGTGGTGGATGCTCTCGGGCGACTCCTCGTTCCACGAGGGGCCGCCGATGGTGGCCGCCTCGCCGAAGCCGCAGGCGCCATTGGCCAGCCACAGCTGCACGATGACCGGGCTCTGGCGGCTGATGGAGCCGAACGAGAGCTTGTGCGGGCGGATGGTGGGGATGTCCAGGATGCGCGCTTCGATGCGCTCGATGGTGAAACCACCGGGGTGGTTGTTCATGGGGGCGGGCCTTCGGTCGATGGGGGAAACATGGGTTCAAGGCGAAGCTTAGTTTTTGCCCGCCTGCAAATCCAATGATTCATTTGCAATGCATCGTTCGATATCATCGATGAATATCCGTTTCCCTCGGGAGGGTTCCACCATGGAAATCCGCCAGCTCCGCTATTTCCTCGACATCGCACGCACCGAGCACCTGACACAGTCGGCGCAGAACCTGTTCGTCACGCAGTCCACGCTGTCGCATGGCCTGCGCCAGCTGGAGCAAGAGCTGGGCGTGGCCCTGTTCGACCGGCTTGGCCGGGGGCTCAAGCTGTCGCAGGCGGGGGTGGCCTTTCGCACCTACGCGGCGCGCGCGCTGCAGGAGATCGAGGCCGGCCGCATGGCGCTGGCCGACATGGGCGCGCTGCAGTCAGGTTCGCTCACCGTGGGGGTGATCCCCACCTTTTTGCATACGCTGGTGCCGGCGGCGGTGGCGGCCTTCAGCAGCGCGTACCCGGGCGTGAACGTGGTGGTGCGTGACCTGCGAGCCGGGCCCATCGAGGAGCAGCTGGTGGAGGGGCAGCTTGACGTGGGGATCGCCTTTTATCCCACCGAGCGCGTCGAGATCGAGACCGAGCCTTTGTTCGAGGAGCGGTTGCAGCTGGTGGTGAACCGGGACCACCCGTTGGCGCGACGGCGTACCCTGGCCCTGAAGGACCTGGCTGGGGTTCCGCTGGCCATGTTGCCGCGCGCGTTCACTACACGGCGCCTGATTGATGAGAGCCTGCGGGCTGCCGGGGTGGTGCCTTTGGTTCGGGTGGAGATGGAGTCGGTGGAGGGCTTGCTGGATGTGTGCCGGTGGGGGGATCTGGCGAGCATTGCGCCTGAACGTGCTGCCTTGCAGGCGGCGGATCTGCACTCGATCAATCTGCATTCGCCGGGGATGGTGCGGCATGCGGGGATTTTGTGGCGCAAGGGGGCTTCTCGGAGTCGGGCGGCGTTGGAGTTTGCTGGTTTGTTGAGGCCTTGATTGTTGGTTTTGGTTGCTTCTGCTTTTTGGGTTGAGGGCGGAGGCCGGGGTGTGCGCCCGGCGGCGCAGTAACTTTCTCTTGAGTCGCCAAGAGAAAGTCACCAAAGAGAAGGCGACCCCCAGTCTGCGTCCCCCGTACGCCCTGTCGGGCGAACGGGGGCAACCTGCGATGCTCGGTCCTGGGGTGGTGCCGCAGAACTCGCTGCGTTCTTCGAACTGCGCTCAAACAGCTGCGGCAAGCCAGATCACGAAGTGCGTGTGTCCTTCGGCACACGCACCCACCCCAGGCCCTGCGCTTCTCGGCGCAGCCAGCAGGGGTGGGGAGCGGGTACCACTCGGCTGCTGCTTCGCAGCTGCGCCTGGGGTCGGTTCGCGCTTTGCGCTGCCGACGAACTGGGCGATCGCTCTGACGAGCCGAGCGCAGCGAAGGACCACAGGCCGAGCGGAGCAATGGCCCGTGTGGAGCCCGCTCCCACCCCCTTCTGACCGTGCCGAGAAGCGCAGGGCCTGGGGTGAGCGCGTGCCGAAGGACACGCGCATCGTCATCTGGCTCGCCGAAGCTGTTTGACCGGAGCTGCCTCGCAGAGGCAGCGCAGGGAGTTCTTCGGCGTCACCCCAGGACCGAGCATCGCAGGCTGCCCCACTCGCCCAACGGGCGAGTGGGGACACGGGCAGCGGGGTCGTCTTTTCTTGGCCTACCTTCTTTTGACGAAGCAAAAGAAGGTAGGTGCGCCGCCGGGCGCACACCCCGGCCTCCGCCCTCAATCAAGGCATGGCCTAACCACCGTCAACAAGGCTCATGGCGCAGCCGTCTTCGGCTCGTAATCACAATACCGCGGCACCACACACTCCCAACACCGCGGCTTGCGCGCCACACACACATACCGCCCCAGCAAGATCAGCCAGTGGTGCGAATCCACCGCATACGCATCCGGCACCCGCTTCACCAACTGCAACTCCACCGCCAACGGGTTCTTGCCCGGCGCCAGCCCCGTGCGGTTGCTCACCCGAAAGATGTGCGTATCCACCGCCATCGTGGGCTGGCCGAAGGCCACGTTGAGCACCACGTTGGCCGTCTTGCGCCCCACGCCGGGCAGGGCTTCGAGCGCCTCGCGCGTGCGCGGCACCACGCTGCCATGCTGCTCCACGAGGATGCGGCAGGTAGCCATCAGGTTCTTCGCCTTCGTGCGGTACAGGCCGATGGTCTTGATGTAGCCCTCCAGCCCTTCGAGCCCCAGGTCCAGGATGGCCTGCGGCGTGCCCGCCACCGGAAACAGCTTGCGCGTGGCCTTGTTCACGCCCACGTCCGTGGCCTGGGCCGAGAGCAGCACGGCGGCCAGCAGCTCGAACGGGGTGGTGTACTCCAGCTCCGTGTTGGGCATGGGGTTGGCGGCCTTGAGGGCGGCGAAGAAGGGTTCGATCTGCTCGGTTTTCATGGTGGGGAGGGGCCGTTGTTCTTGTCGGGTGCTGCATTGTCCCGCAGTGGATTCTTCACGGCGATTTGACGGCCGCAGCGCGTTTCTTTACAACGAATTTATACCGCGCTGCCTAGACTGCAAGCCATGTTTAACCCACTGCCTACCGCCGGCTTGGAAGCCGCCTGGCTCCCTGGCGCAGGCCCCCGCATGCTGCACCCCAGCCTTTCCCTGGTTTCGCTCCACCGCGTGGCGCTCGGCGCTGTTGCCCAAGACAGTCCGGATGACCTCGTGGTCCTTCCCCTGCGGTTGTCCGGCGCCGACGTACCCGCAGTGCGGCGCACCCTGCACCACATCCTGGGCCCCCGGCTGGCCTGCTACCGCATCGGGATGGACGTCGCGCGCCACGGCATCAGCGCCCACATCCACCTGCGCAGCAGCGAGCTGGCCACCTGCATGGCCCTGCTCACGGCCGGCATGCCACAGGCCGAGTTCGGCCGCATTGAGCGGCTGACAGGCGCAAGCACAAACACAAGCACAGGCACCCCATGCGTGGTGCATTGAGGGGGCTGCCTTCTGCACCACCCACCAGCGGCCCCATTGGTCTGGGCACGCTGGGGGATGCGCCTGCACTCGATGCCCTGGAGCGCGCTGCGTTCACCGGCGACCGCATCTCCCTGTCCAGCTGGCGGCGCCTGTTGCGCAGCCCGTCGGCCCGGGTGCTGGTGGCCCGCGATGGCGCAAGCGAGTGCGCAGCGGTGCCCGGCGCCTGCGTGGTGCTGCTGCGCAGAGGCACCTTCGTCGCGCGCTTGTACTCGCTGGCCGTCGCACCGCAGGCGCGCAACAGTGGGCTGGCCAGCGCCTTGGTCACCGAGGCCCTGGCCCATGCGCGCCGCGCAGGCTGTGCGCTGCTGCGGCTGGAAAGCCGGGCCGACAATGTCGGTGCCCACCGCCTGTTCCGGCGCTTTGGCTTCGTGCCATCGGGCCGCAAGAGCGCCTACTACGAGGATGGGGCCGACGCCATCTGCTTCCAGAAGGACCTGTTCGACGACAAGGGCCAGGGCGCGCATCCGGTGCTCCGCAGCGCGCGGCACTACGGGCAGACGCTGGACTTCACCTGCGGCCCGTGCGCGCTGCTGATCGCCATGTCGGCTCTGGACCCTGCCACCGTGATGGACCAGGCCGCAGAGATCCGCCTGTGGCGCGAGGCGACCACGGTGTTCATGGCAGCGGGCCACGGCGGCTGCGGTCCGTTCGGGCTGGCCTGTGCGGCGCTGCACCGGGGCTTCGATGTGTCGGTGTATGCCGCAGCGGGCTCCTCGCTGTTCATGGACAGCGTGCGCGAGCCGCACAAGAAGCGCGTCATCCAGCGCGTGGAAGATGACTTCCAGGCCGAGCTGCTGGCGCGCGGCGTGCCTATCTTCGCGCTGCCGGTGTCCGCCGAGGGGGTGATCGAGCAATTGCGCCTGGGCTACGTGCCCATCGTGCTCATTAGGGCCTGTTCACACTAATTTCGCGATCCCCGAAATTAGTGTGAACAGGCCCTACCTGTGGCGGCTGCACCGCGAGAAGGTGCCGCACTGGGTGGTGATCGTCGGCTTCGATGGCGCAGTGTTCCGCGTTCTCGACCCCATGGCCCGTTCCGGCGAAAGCGATGGCGGCATGTCGGTGAGCCTGGCCGAGTTCAAGAAGATCGCCCGCTACGGGCGCCGCCGTCAGACCGCGGCCGTCATCATTGCAAGCAAGAAAGAAGTTCCCCCGTGTCCTCAGAACATGTGATCGTGGTCGAAAAGCGCTCCGACTTCCGCTGGAGCGACCCCGGTGTGAAGATCGTCACCGCCGAGGAGTTCATTGCCGAAGGCCCCCAGCCACGCAGCCGGGTGCGCAAGGTCACCAATCTGTGCCGCAGCTACAGCTACCTGGGCATCGGCTACTACTGCTCGCTGCTGGCCGAGGCGCGCGGCGACCGGGTGACACCGGGCGTGGAGGCCATCCTGGGCCTGGCGCGCGGCAAGGCGCGGGCGGCTTCGATCGCGGTGCTGGACCGGCTGATCGGCCCGCTGCCCGGCATACCGCGCTCGGTCAGCACGCTCACGTTGCAGGTGTTCTTCGGGCGAACGGAAGACGCCGAGTTTGCCGCGCTGGCACGCAAGGGCTTCGAGCTGTTTCGCTGCCCGCTGCTGGAGATCGTGGTCGAGCGCTGCGATGCTCCGCAGGGCTGGCATGTGGCGGCCCTGCAGGCGCTGGACCCGCGTGGCGTGGACGCCCACCGCGACGAGGTCTTCACCGAGGCGCTGGGCCACTTCACGCGGCGCAGCTGGCGCCCGGTGGCGGCCGTGGCCGCGCCGCGCATGGACCTGGCCATCCTTCACGACCCGGCCGACCCGCTGCCGCCGTCGAGCGCAGCCACGCTCGCCAGGCTCATCACCATCGGCGACAGCATGGGCATTTCGGCCGAGCTGATCGAGAAGAAGGATTTTTCGCGCCTGGCGCAGTTCGACGCCCTGTTCATTCGCGAGACCACGGCCGTCAACCACCACACCTTCCAGTTTGCCAAGCGGGCGGTGGCCGAGGGCATGCCCGTCATCGACGACCCGGTCTCCATCCTGCGCTGCACCAACAAGGCCTATCTGGCCGAATTGCTGCGCGGCCACGGCATTGCCACGCCGCGCACACACATGCTCAGCCGCCGCACACTGGCGGACTTCCAGCATGGGCTGGCCTACCCGGTGGTGGTCAAGGTGCCCGACGGATCGTTCAGCCGCAGCGTGAAAAAGGCCGACCACTTTGCTCAACTGCAGGAGATCGCGCGCGAGATGCTCAAGGAGTCGGAAATCATCCTGGTGCAGGAGTACATGTACACCGATTTCGACTGGCGCATCGGCATCCTGGCGGGCCAGCCGCTGTTTGCCGCCAAATATTTCATGTGCGACGGGCATTGGCAGATTCTGCAGCACGGCGACAACGGCCAGTACACCGAGGGCCGCACGCTGGCCGTGACCCTGCCCGAGGTGCCACCCCATGTGCTGGCCGCCGCCACCGCCGCAGCGCGCCTGGTGGGCGATGGCTTCTACGGCGTGGACCTCAAGTGCAACGCCAGCGGCGCCCATGTGATCGAGATCAACGACAACCCCAACCTGGATACCGGGGTGGAGGACGCCATCGGCGGCGATGCTGTGTACCGCCGCCTGCTGGGCCATCTGCTCGGCCGCGTGGAGCAGCGGCTGCACCGGGGGCAGGGCAGCGGGGTCTGCGCGCCGGAGGGGCTGGTGTTGGCAAGCACAAGCCGCATGGTGCAGCACGCTTAGAGCGGCTAACAAAACTCTTCTGACGTCGTTGCTGCGTCTTGTCGTACTACTCGTACTGCCTGCGACGCAGCGCCTAGCCAGAACCGCTTCGCTGAGTTTTGTTAGCCGCTCTTAGCCTGCCCGGTGCCCGTCGATCAGCTGCCCGCGCAGGAATTCGAGGAACATGCGCACCCCTGCCGGCAGGGTGCGCCCGCCCAGCGTCTGCACCTCCACCGCGCGGGCGCTCATTCCGGGCTCGCGGATCTGGGCGGCGTGCAGTTCGCCGCGCTGCACGCGGTCGCGCACCGTCACCTCGCCCGATATCGACAGTCCGCCGCCGTGCAGCACGAAGTGCGTCAGCGTCTCGAAGTGGTTGCACACCAGCACCGGTTCGAACACCAGGCCGCGCTGGCTGCAGCCGATGTCGAACAGCTGGCGCACGGTGTTGTCGCGCTCGGGCAGGGCGATGGGGTGGGGGTGCATCTGCGCCAGGGTGATCGATTTGAAGCGCGCCAGGGCATGGTCGGGCCGCATGATGGCGATCACCGGTGAGGCCTCGCGGTGCTGCACGCTGATGTCGCGCTCGGCCGCGCGGCTGTAGGTCAGGCCGATGTCTGCGTCGCCGTGCAGCACCGCCGTGGTCACCGCCGCCGGACTGGCCACGCGCACGTGGAACTGGATGCCCGGGTACTGCGTGCGGAACTGCGCCATCACGCGCGGCAAGAACTCGATGGCAAAGCCGGCCGAGCTGCACAGCCGCACCAGCCCGGTATGCAGCCCCTGCAGCGCCTTGATGTCGGCTACCACGCGGTCGGCCTCCAGCGCGCCGCGCCGCGCATGGGCGGCCAGCATCTCGCCGGCCGCGCTGGGTGCCATGCCGCGCGGGCGCCGGTCGAACAGGGGCACGCCCAACAGATCCTCCAGCGCCGCCACCTGCCGGCTCACCGCCGAGGGCGACACGCTGAGCCGAGTGGCCGCCTCGCTCACCGAGCCGCTGCGCACCACCTCCAGAAAGTAGCGCAGGGCCGTGTCCTGCAGGCGGCTGGAGAGCATGGGTGACCTCTTGTGGTTTGCGCAAAACGCAAGGGTAACCTCAGAAATCGTCGATTGCAGAAAAGCAGCAGCCTGCCTATGCTGACTTCGAAATGACTTATTCGAACGCAGCCGCCACCATGCCCGACTTCTCCAGCCTGCCCGCCACGGGCATCGCCCCCAGCGGCATCGTCGCCCATACGGCCACGGGCCTGTCGCGCGCCATCCATGCCCGCGAGGTCTCGTGCGTGGAAGTGCTCGACGCCTACCTGGCCCAGGTGGACCGCCTGAACCCCGTGGTCAACGCCCTGGTGGCCATGGCCGACCGCGGTGCATTGCACGCCCTGGCGGCCGAGCGCGATGCGCAACTGGCGCGTGGCCAGAGCCTGGGCCCGCTGCACGGCATGCCCCAGGCGCCCAAGGACATCGCGCCCGCTGCGGGCATGGTCACCACGCGCGGCTCCCCCCTCTTCGCCGGCCAGGTCACCACCACCGATGCCGTGGTGTTCGAGCGCATGCGCGCCAGCGGTGCGCTGTTCATCGGCCGCACCAATTCGCCCGAGTTCGGCCTGGGCGGGCACACCTACAACCCGGTGTACGGCACCACGCGCAACGCCTTCGACCCGGCGCGCTCGGCCGGCGGCAGCAGCGGCGGTGCCGGCGTGGCCGTGGCCCTGCACATGCTGCCCGTGGCCGATGGCTCGGACATGATGGGCTCGCTGCGCACGCCGGCCGCGTTCAACAATGTGTTTGGCCTGCGCACCTCACCGGGCCTGGTGCCGCACGGGCCGTCGGAAGAAGTGTTCTTCCAGCAGTTCAGCGTGACCGGGCCCATGGCGCGCAACATCCCCGACTTGGCGCTGCTGCTGTCGGTGCAGGCCGGTTTTGACGAGCGCCTGCCGCTCACGCGCCGCAGCGACGACGTGGCCGCCTTCGGCCAGCCTCTGGAGCGCGACTTCAAGGGCACGCGCATCGGCTGGCTGGGCGACCTGGGCGGCTACCTGCCCACCGACCCAGGCCTGTACTCCACCTGCGAGAAGGCACTGGGCCATTTCCGCACCGTGGGCTGCACGGTGGAGAAGGCCGTGGTCGACTTCGATATGGAGCAGCTGTGGAAGGCCTGGCTCGATCTGCGCAGCTTCAGCGTGGCGGGTGCCAATGCGGCGCTCTACCACGACAGTGCCAAGCGCGCCCAGCTCAAGCCCGAGGCGGTGTGGGAGATACAGCGCGGCCTGGCGCTGACCGCCATGCAGGTCTATGACGCAGCGCGCGTGCGCACGGCCTGGTACCAGGTGCTGCGCGGGCTGTTCACGCGCTTCGACTTCCTGGTGCTGCCTGCCGCCCAGGTGTTCCCTTTCGATGCCAGCCTGGACTGGCCGCACGAAGTGGCCGGGCGCCGCATGGACATCTACCACCGCTGGATGGAGACCGTGGTGCCCGCCACCATGGCCGGCCTGCCCGCACTGGCGGCACCCGCAGGCTTTGGCCCCGAGGGCCTGCCGGCCGGCCTGCAGATCATCGGGCCCGCGCAGTCCGACGCGGCCGTGCTGCAGATCGGCCATGCGTACGACCTGGCCAGTGGTTACTCGCGTGTGCGCAGTCCGCTGCTGCGCTGATCGGTTGCCGTCGTTCTTCGCCTCCCCCCATCCCTTCGTCCTGTTGCTCCTGGAGATGTTCCCCATGCCCATGCCGCGCTCCCGTTTCCTGTCGTGTCTTGTGGCCGGTGCAGCCGTGCTGGCGGTGCCCGCCGTAGCGTTGGCGCAGCAGGGCTACCCTGATCGCCCCATCAAGCTCGTCGTGCCCTTTGCACCCGGCGGTGCCACCGACATCCTGGGGCGCCTGCTGGCCACCTCGATGGGCGAGCGCCTGGGCCAGCCCATGGTGGTGGAGAACCGGGCCGGTGCCGGCACCGTGGTGGGGGCCTCCATCGTGGCCAAGGCCCCGGCCGATGGCTATACGCTGCTGCTGGGCGCCAACACCACCTTCACGCTGAACCCCGCCATCCGCAGCAACCTGCCGTACGACCCCGTGCGCAGCTTCACGCAACTGGGCCTGGTGGCCGACATGGGCCTGCTGCTGGTGGCCCACAACGACACGCCCGGCAGCACGCTCAAGGACGTGATCGCCCAGACCCGGGCCGCGCCCGAGAAGTTCTCGTATGGCTCCTACGGCACCGGCTCGTCGGTGCACTTCGGCGGCGAGGTGCTCAAGTCCACCACCGGCGCGAAGATGCTGCACGTGCCCTTCAACGGCAGCGCGCCCAACCTCACCGCGCTGATGGGCGGGCAGGTGCAGTTCGCGGTCGATACGGTGGTGGCATCCACCCCGCTGATCAAGGCCGGCAAGATCAAGCCCATCGCGGCTTTGGGCGCGCAGCGCCTGGCCCTGCTGCCCAACGTGCCCACCGTGGCAGAAAGCGGCTACCCCGGCTTCGACATGGGCTCGTGGTTCGCTTTCGTCGGGCCCGCCGGCCTGCCCGCGCCCGTGCAGGCCAAACTGGAGAAGGCCCTGGCCGACACCATGGCGTCGGCCGAGTTCAAGAAGAAGCTGGTGGACATCGGCCTCACGCCCTCCTGGTCTAACGGCGACGGCCTGCGCGCCCGCATCGAGCGCGAACTGCCGGCCATGCGGGCCGTGGCGGCCAGGGCGGATATCCGCAGCGACTGATTGCGCAACGGGGGCGGGAAGGGCGGTCGCCGCTCACTCCCCGGACGTGGTGTTTGGCGACGGCTTGCGGCATTTCATCGCAACGCAGTTTGCTGGGCCCACCCGCCTGCCTACAGTGCCATCAAACCGCCGCCGTGGCGGTCCTTGAAGGCACACCATGATGAAGACACTGTTCCAGACCCTTGCCGCCGCCGCCCTGCTGGGCCTCGCCGGCCAGGCCGGCGCGCAACAAGCCGGTTACCGCACGCTGACCGTCCCGGGGGATGCGCCCATCAGCGTCGCATTGTTCTACCCCACGGCCGCAACCGCCCGCGCCCTGCCCATGGGCCCCTGGCAGCCCGTGGTGGCACCGGGCGCACCGGCGGGGCTGGCGCCGCTAAAGGGGCTGGTGCTGATCTCGCACGGCACGGGTGGCTCCGAGGTGGGGCACCACAACCTGGCCACCCGGCTGGCCAGGGATGGCTACCTGGTCGCAGCCCTGCGCCACCCCGGTGACAACTGGCAAGACCGCTCCATGATCACCTCCGGCCACTACTTCGGCGAGCGCCCACGCCAGCTCAGCCGGGTGCTCGACGCGCTGCTGGCCAGCCCCGAATGGGGCAGCCGCATCCCGGCGGAGCGCATCGGCGCGGTGGGACATTCCGCCGGGGGCTATACGGTGCTGGCGCTGGCCGGGGCCGAGGCTGAGCCGGCGCGCGCGGCCAAGCACTGCGCTACCGTGCAGGACGACCCGGGCTTCTGCTCGCTGGCCAAGGGGTCCCCGGCAGGCGCTGCCACTCCTACCGCCAGCGGCAAGGGCGTTGCGCCAGACGCCCTGCGCGTCTCGGTGCCCGACCGCCGCATCCGCGCCGTGGTCGCCCTGGCCCCCATGGCCGTGGTGTTCACCCCCGAGAGCCTGGCGGCCATCACCGTGCCGGTGCGCGTCATCGTGGCCGAGCGCGATGTGGTGCTGGTCGGCAAGTACCATGGCGGCCATGTCGTCGCCCACCTGCCCAGGGCCCAGGCCAGCACGGCAGCGGGGGCAGGGCACTTTGCCTTCATGGCGCAACCGTCCATGCCGCTGCCGTCTGATGCGGGCGATGCCGCTGCCAACCCGCCGGGCTTTGATCGCGTGGCCTACCAGCCGCAGCTGGAGAACCAGGTGGCGGAGTTCTTTGCGCGGCAGTGGCGGTGATAGTCTGCTCCAAGAGCAGCCAACAGCGCCCACTACGCCCAATACGCCCTGCAAGTAGGACTTACATTGCGAGGCGTTATAAACCAGGGAGCACCAGACCACCTACACCACTTCATGCTGCCGCCCACCGCGCCTCCGTCTACCGTCTTTTCCACGGATGCCTTCCCCGAGGACAACCGCTTCGATGCCTGGCGGGACAGCATCTCCGTGCTGTTCGACGTGGTGCCGCACTCGCGATTGCGCCCCACGGACTTTAGTGCCTCGGTGGCCGCCACGCACCTGGGCGAGCTTCTGGTCGGACAACTGCATTTCAGTGGTCAGCAGTTCTCCCGCTCTCGCGCCCGCATGGCGCGCGACGGGCTGGACCACTACCTCGTACAGTGGTATCGCAACGGTGGCTTTGTGGGCCAGCTCGACGATGGCAGGACCGATATCCATGTTCAGGCTGGAGACATCGTGGTCTTCGACCTGCAGCGCAGCCAGCACACCCACGCCCAGGCCTCCGATGTGATGACGCTGGTACTGCCGCGCGAGCGCATGGACGAGTACCTGGGGGCGTCCGCCAGGCAACTCCATGGTACGGTGCTCCCAACCGGAGCCGGTCTGGGTGGGCTGCTGTCGGACCACATGGATTCGCTCCTGCACCGCCTGCCCACCCTGAGCGCCCAGGACGCATCGACCGTCACCAGCATCACCTCGCAAATGCTCGCTGCATGCCTGGGGCCTGCGTTGAAGAAATCGACTGGCAGCACATCGGTGGGCTTCGCGCTGCAAGCGTCGCCGCAAGCCCTGCTGGAATGCATACAGCGGTACATCGGTCACCACCTGGGCCGCCCGCTCAGTGCCGAAAGCCTTTGCGAGGCCTTTGATCTCTCGCGCGGCAGTCTGTACCGGCTTTTCGAGCCCTTCGAGGGCGTATCCCGCTACATTCAAAGCCGGCGACTGCAGCGAGCCTTCCACCTGCTGCTGAGCCCCGCCAATCTTCGTCTGGGCATTGCGGAGATCGCTGCACGCGTGGGCTTCGCGAGCGAAGCCCATTTCAGCCGTGCATTCCGGGCGGCGTTTGGCCAGCGACCCAGCGACGTCCGGGCCCTGTCCCGGCACGGCGGCCTCACCAGTGCAGCACACGCGCAGGTGTCCACCGAGTATGCCCAGTGGGTGCGTTACCTGGCAGTCTGAGATCGTTTTTCAACCGCAAGTAAGACGCCTCAACCGCTTTGCCCGGTGGCGTGCGCCGCTTCGATGTCGCCCCCGGGGCTGGAACGCCTGGACAAGTCGGCGAGAACGCCGAGTCAAGTGGGACCTGAATGTCCGCCATAGCATCTTGAGGTAGCAAGTCCCGTTGCGCTCCCTCCGTGCGAAGAGCTGCGGAGCCTGGATACCGGGGCGCTCCTGCCATGGCATTTTCGCTCCGCCCCATCGCCCGACCTGGGTGGGTGCGCGGCAGGACATAGCCGGCGCCTGGATCGACAGGGCCGTGGTGATCACTTCGCCCCAGGCCACTGCGCGGTTCGGTCCATCTCTCATGGGCAAGCTCCTACCCGCTGAAACAGCTTCAACACAGGCAATCACGACATGATGAACGTCGATCAAACGACCGCGCACGAAGCAAGTGTCCCAGTACGGGAAATCGTATTTGTAGACAGTCGCGTCCAGGACGCAGGTACCTTGCTCAAGAAATTTGCGCCAGGCGTTGAGGTGGTCTATCTCCGCGCTGGCGAAGATGGCCTGCACCAGATGGCGCTCGCAATGGGTGCGGGTGGCGACGTGGGAGCGGTGCATGTGCTGGCGCACGGTAGCGAAGGACAGCTGTGGCTGGGCGACACCTTCCTGGACTCGGGCACCGTCGCAATGCATGCAGACGCGCTCGCTGCCTTGGGCCAGGCAATGACGGCCGATGCGGACTTGCTGATCTATGCCTGTGATGTGGGGCGCGCAGATGCTGGGGCCCGGTTGGTGTCCGAGATGGCGGCGCTCACTGGCGCCGATGTTGCCGCGAGCGCCAATCGGACAGGCTCGCATGGAGACTGGGAGCTTGAAGTCAGCACGGGCCAGATATCCACGGCAGCGCTTGCAGCGACCTCTGGCGAATACCTCCATGACCTTGCGATCCTCACCGTCACGAGCGGTGCTGACTCCGGGGTCGGGTCGCTTCGCAATGCCATTGCCAACGCCACGCAGGGCGACACCATCACCTTTGCCAACTCCGTCACGAACATCTCCCTGAGCTCAGGGCAGTTGGTGCTGGGAACGGGACTCACGATCGATGGCGATCTGGACGACAACGGCACGGCAGATGTCACCATCGACGCCAACCATGGCAGTCGCGTGGTGTATGTGTCGGCGGGAGCGTCGGTCACGCTTGAAGGGCTGGTCATCAAGAACGGGCTGGTAGCGGCCAATGGCGGCAGCAATGCTGGCAACCTGTCTAACTTAGGGCGCCCAGGGAGCGATGCGCAGGGCGGCGGGATCTACAACGCGGGCGATCTGCTGATACGCAACAGCACCATCACCGAAAACAAGGCGTCCGGCGGTGGCGGTACCGGTGGGCCCTTTCCGAAGGCGGGCGGTGGTGGTGGCGGTGGTGGCTTTGGATCCGGTCTGGGTGGTGCCGGAGGCGCGGATCGTACCTCTGAACCGCCCACCCCTGCCACTGCGGGACATGGGGGCAATGGCGCAGGAACCTCGGGCGGTCAGCGCGGGGGGTATGGCGGAGGGTCGACCGGCGGCAATGGAGGCGGGGCCAACATCCAGTTTGTCGGCCAAGCTTACAGCGTGGGGGGCGCGGGCGCCACGGCAAGCAACGGGAGTATTTCCATCGGCGGCGGTGGCGGCGGCGGTGGCGGTATCTATGACGGCGGGGCAGGGGGAAGTGCTGCAGGTGGCATCTACAACACCGGCACCCTGTCGATAGTAGGCAGCGTGGTCAGCAACAACATCGGTGCCGGCGGCGGCGGCGGTGGCGGTGCAGCTGCCAGCTATGCCGGCCGTGGCAACGGTGGCGCGGGTGGCGCGGGCATCGGTGCGGTGTGGAACAGTGGTGGCACGTTGCGAATCGATGCCTCTACGCAAGCCAGCATGGCAAACGGCAACAAAGGCGCCGGAGGTTCGGGGGGAGGCGTGAGCGGCTCGGGCAACGCTGCCGGTGCGGCCGGGGCATCTATCGATGCCGTATCGGGCCCCTATCAGAATGACCTGCGGGACGCCCGTATCACCAGCGCCCAGTACGATGCCAGCACCGGGGTTCTTTCGGTGACCGGAACCAATCTGGTGGCTGGCGACAGCATCATTGCATCGAAGCTCACACTCAGCGGCCAAGGCGGCGGTAGCCACACCCTGACCAGTGGCAACGCCACTGCCAGCAGTTCCACGGCGTTTTCGCTCACGCTCAATGCTGCCGACCAGCTCGCGGTCAATGGCCTGCTGAACAAGGACGGCACCACGGCGGTGGATGCGACCACCTTCAACCTGGCGGCGGCTTCCAACTGGAATGCTACGGCGTCTGCGCCGTCCGACCTGACAAGCAATGCGGTTACCGTCTCCAACGTCACCGCCCCGACCATCACCAGCGCCACTTACGACGGCGCCGCCCACGTCCTCACGGTCACCGGCACCGGCTTGGTCAAGACCCTCGGCGCCACCAACGATGTCACCGTCAACAAGCTCACCATCACCGGCGAAGGCGGTGCCACCTACACGCTGTCCACCTCCGGCAATGTGGAGGTGACCTCGGCCACCAGCTTCACCGTCACCCTCACGGGCGCGGACGTCGCCGGCTTCGCCTCGCTGCTCACCAAGAACGGGACCAGTTCGGCCAGCAGCGCCACCACCTACAACATCGCCGCCGCCGATGACTGGAACAGCGTGGTTACGGGCGGCAACATCGCGGATGCGAGCAACGGAATCACCGTCAGCAACGCGGCGCCCAGCATCGTGGGCGCCACTTACGATGCCGCCACCGGCATCCTCACGGTCTCGGCCGTGAACATCGTGGCCGGCGACAGCATCGATCTGACCCGGCTGTCCCTTACCGGGGAGGGCGGTGGCAATGTAGCCCTGTCCGGCCCCAAGGTGCTGGCCAGCAGTGCCACCGAGTTCAGCGTCACGCTCAATGCTGGGGACAAGCTGGTCATGAATGGCCTCCTGAACCAGAACGGCACCAGCGCCGTGAGCGCAACCACCTTCCAGTTGCTGGCCGGCGCCAACTGGGACTCCACGCGCGCCAGTGGTGTCGACAATTCGGGCAACACCGTCACGGTCTCCAATGTGGTCGCTCCCACCATCACCAGCGCTGCCTACGACATCGCCACCCATCTCCTCACGGTCACCGGCACCAACCTGGTCAGGACCATCGGGGCATCCAATGACGTCACGGTCTCGGCCCTGACCATCACCGGCGAGGCAGGCACCACACGCACCTTGTCCACCACGGGGAATGTCGAAGCGCTGTCGGCCACCAGCTTCACCGTGACCCTGGCCGGCGCCGATGTCGCCGCCGTCGAGGCCCTGTTCAACAAGAGCGGCACCACCTCCACAGGCGGCACCGCCTACAACCTCGCTGCGGCCGATGACTGGAACAGCGTGATTACCGGCGGCAACATCGCCGGCCCCACTTCGGCCATTACAGTATCGAACGTGCCCGTGCCGGTCATCACCAGCGCCACCTACAACGCCGCCACCGGGGCGCTGGTCGTAACCGGCACCGGTTTCAGCTCCCTGGCCGGTGCGGCCAACGACATCGTGGCCAATAAGTTCACCCTGACCGGCGAGGGTGGCTCCACCCATACGCTGAGCAGTATCAGCAATGTGGAGATCACCAGCGCGACGTCATTCACCCTGATCCTGGGCGCCGCAGACCGGAGCGCCGTGAACGCCCTGGCCAACCAGAACGGCACCAGTTCCACCGGCGGCACCACCTACAACCTGGCCGCAGCCGAGGACTGGGCCGCTGGGGCGGATGCTGGCGTAGTGCTGGCGGACATCACGGGCAATGGCGTCGCCGTGGCCAACGTGGCCGTGCCCATCGTCACCTCCTCCACCTACAACGTGGGCACCGGCGTGCTGGCGGTCACGGGTGCCAATCTGCTGGGTCTCAGCGGCACGGCCAACGACATCGCGGCCAACAGGCTGACTTTCACGGGCCAGGGCGGCGCCACCTACATGCTGACCGATACCGTCGACGTGGACATCACCAGCGCCACCAGTTTTACCCTGACCCTGAGCGCCACCGACAAGGCGGCACTGGCTCTGCGGATGAACAAGGATGGTCTGAGCTCCACCGACACCACCACCTACAACCTGGGCATGCTGGAGGACTGGAATGCGGGGGCAGCCACTGCCGTGCTGATTGCAGATCTGAGCGGCAACCCGATCACGGTGGCAGGCAGCAATGTGGCGCCCACGGTGGGCGGGGCGGTGGCGGCGCAAGCCGTCAACGACAACGCAACGGTCTCACCGTTCGCGGGCATCGTCATCAGCGACCCGGACGTGGGGGCCTCCGAGACGGTGATCATCACGCTGGACATGGCCGCCAAGGGGGCGTTCACTGCGGCCTCGCTCACGGCCTCGGGCTTCTCCACGGCCGATGGCGGGCTCACGTACACCCACGCAGCAGGCACACCCGCCGACATCCAGGCAGCGCTTCGCGCCCTGGTGTTCAAACCGGCAGTGGGTCGTGTGGCTCCGGGGGCGACCGAGACCACCACGTTCACGATCAGTGTCAATGACGGCATTGCGTCGGCGGTGCTGAACAACACCACCACGGTGGTCAGCACGGCCATTGCAGTCGATTCAGGCGGCGGCACCCCACCGGCCACCACCATCGACGGCGTGCCCGTCACCACCGAGTCGGGCCCTGCAGGCTCCACCATCATCACCGTGCCGGTGGTGCTGCCCACCCGGCCCGATACCCCTGGCACACCCTCTCCGCTGGCCGACATCCCCTTGGTCACCTCCCCCAGCGGCACCCCCATCGTCTCGGTCAGCGGGCCCACCGGGGTCGGGCTGCAGGCCGAAGGCCTGACCACCACGACCATGGGCTCTGCGGCCCTGGCAGAACTGGGGTTCCGCATCGAGCGGGTCACCGGCAACAACCCCGAGCTGACCAACGCCGGCCAGGTGTTCTATGCCACCCTCAATCCCAATGAACCGCTGTCGGTGCAGATCCTCAAACCCACCATCGGTGCCGGCTACAACGGCACCCAGCCCCTGGTGATCAATGGCAGCAACAACCCCGCCGACGGCAAGCAGGCCGTGATCCTGGATGCCCGCTCCCTGCCTTCGGGCACGGTGATCCAGGTGGACAACATCGAGTTCGTGGCGGTGGTGGGCAATGTGCGCGTCATCGGCGGCGCCGGCCAGAACATGGCCAGCGGCGATGGATCGGCCCAGTGGATCGTGCTCGGCCCCGATGACGACATCATCCACGGCGGTGGCGGCAACGATGTGGTCGGCAGCGAGGCCGGCGATGACCAGGTCTTTGGCGATGCCGGGGACGACATCGTGTTTGGCGGCGCAGGCAATGACCTGCTCTCGGGCGGTACGGGCAGTGACCGCCTGAACGGGGGCACGGGGTTTGACGTGGCGATCCAGGAAGGCCAGAAGACGGACTACACCGTGACTCTCGAAGGCGCAGGCATCAAGCTGACCCATACCGCCAGTGGCGTCTCCGACTGGCTGGTGGATGTGGAGCAGGTGCGCTTTGCGACGGGCCCAAGCCTGACGGTGGCGCACAGCGCCGCCGAAGAAGCGGGTGCCTACCTGTTCCAGAAGTGGCTGGGGCGCGATCTGAACCAGGGCGAGGGGGCCATCATCCAGAGCCTGACGGGCAAGACGGCGCTGGAGGTGGCGACCTTGTTCGCGCAGTTCTTCCCCGAGCAGAGTGCGGGCAAGACGCCTGCCCAACTGCTGGAAGGCATGGGTGCAGCGGGAGCCGTGCGCGTGGATGCCGTGCGCGATATCACCGTGACCGGCGATGCAGGCAATAACACGATCAGCCCGACGCTGGGCCTGGCGCGGTATGTGGATGGCGGTGCAGGCATCGACACCGTGGTCATCCCGGCCACCCTGGGCCAAACCTATGTGCAATCGCAGAACAATGGCACCTTCACCTTGCAGCGCCTGACGGATGGGGCGATGCTGGATGTGACGCGGGTGGAGCGGGTCACGTTCAATGACACCAAGCTGGCGCTGGACCTGAACGGCCATGCGGGCGAAGCAGCCAAGCTGCTGGGTGCCCTGGGCGGGCCGGCTTTGCTGGCCAACAAGGGCGTGGTGGGCGAGGTGATCCGGTTGCTGGATGCGGGGGCCACGGGCCAGACCATTGCGGGACTGGGGCTGCAGCTCTTGGGAGCGAGCACGCCCACGCAGATTGCGCAGACGCTGTGGACGAACGTGGTGGGCCGTGCGGGCTCGGATGGGGAGCTCAAGCTGCTGACCGACATCATGGCTGGGGGGGTATCAGCCTCCGAGCTGACGGTGATGGCGGCGAATCTGGAGCTGAACGCGGTGCGGATTGATCTGGTGGGGCTGGCGGCCAAGGGGATTGAGTTCGCCTGACGCGCCAGCGTGGCGGGGATACATGGTCATACGGGATATTGGCTATACTGCCGCTGCCTGTTGGCCACCAGGGGGTAGCATCACCTCCAAACACTGAGCCTCGACCACCAAGCGCCGGACTGGGATGGAGCGGGCTGGACACCAAGGCCCGGATTGCCCCTCGACCGATGCCCAGCGCGTCTTGGTGCCTGACCGCCGCATCCGCGCCGTGTTCCCTCTGGCCCCCATGGCCGTGGTGCTGACCGCCGAGAGCCTGGCGGCCATGTGGCCGCCCCATCTGCCCAGGACCCAGGCCAGCAGCACGGTGGCGGGGGCCGGGCACTTCGCCTTCATGGCGCAACCGTCCATGCCGCTGCCGTCCAGCAGTGTCTGTACATCGCTTGCTAGGGCAAAGCGCACTGCGGCCTGATGAAGACCGTTGCCCGGTTGGTGTGAGCGCTCAAGCCCTCAGCTTCACTCCAGCTGCCGAACGGCATCCTCTATCTTCCCGGCCAGCGCTTTGAGGGGCGCGCTGAGTTCGGCTTCCATCTCCAGCGCGCTTTGCTGGGTGGTGACACTCATGTTGAGCACGTAGATGGAGCCGCTGGGCGTGGCGATGGGGATCGCGAGGGCGACCACCTCGGGTTGCCAGGAGGCGGTGCAGTAGCCCTTTTCGCCGAACTGCTGCACCGCCGCGAGTATCTCTTCGCGCAACGCCTTCCAGCCGGACAGACGCTGCTGACCCAGCCTGGCCATCAGCTCCCGTCGCTGGGTTTCGGAGATCGCGCACAGATACGCGCGCCCCAGGGATGTGAGTTCGATAGGCACGCGCTGGCCCGCCACCACGCTTCGCAGCGATACCTTCCTGTTGTAGCGTATGGACTCCAGGTACACCATCTCCTCGCGGTCCGCCACCGCCAGCCCGACGTTGACGCGCAGCTTCTCCGCTGCCGTGCGCATCAATGGCGCCGCGATCTGCAGCACCGGCGAGCCTGATCGCATGGCGTGCGCAAAGCTCAGCACAGGGGCCGCAAGCCGATAGGCGCGCCGCGCGCCGTCATGCTCCAGCAGACCGCATTGCACCAGGGTCTGCGCCAGTCTGCTGACGGTGGCCCGCGACAGCCCCGTGCGCTCCGCCAGCTCGCCGTTTCCCAGCAGATCAGCGCCTGGCCGGAACGCCCGCAGGAGCTCCACCCCGCGCTCCAGCGACCGGTTCAGTGTGGGTTTTTCATGGTTCTTGCGTCTTGCGGCATTGCTGGCGGGTGTGGTCATGGTGACTATTGTGGATGCATTTCATTTCCAACCAGTGGAATGAAGGGGATGCACTGGAGAAGGCGTTCTCTTACGCTAACCCTGTGAGTGAGGCGGCCGACGATGCCGCTCCTTGAGGCCACTTGCCGTGGGTCAAATCCCTATTAATGGAGACAAAAAATGCACCAATCCCTGCGTTCTGCGCGTTTGCGCATCACATCGGTCATCACGGCTGCAGCGGTCTTGAGCGGCCTGCACGCCGCTCCTGCCAACGCGGCGTTCCCCGACAAACCGGTTCGCATCATCGTGCCATTTGCGCCGGGTGGCGGTACGGACCTGGTGGCCCGCTCCATGACCGTGGTCATGGGCCAGGAGCTGGGCCAGCCGGTGATCATCGACAACAAGCCGGGTGCTGGAACCCTCATCGGAACCGATGCGGCTGCCAAGAGCGCGCCGGACGGCTACACCCTGGTGATGGCGACCGTCGCGCATGTGGTCAATCCCAGCATTCAGCCCAAGCTGCCCTACAACCACGACAAGGACTTCGCGCCCGTGATGCTGGTGGGTGTATCACCCAATGTGCTGGTCGTGCGGGCCAGCAGTCCGTACAAATCCGTGAAGGACGTCATCGCCGCCGCCAAGGCGGACCCAGGCAAGCTTTCCTTTGCGTCGCAGGGGGCGGGCACATCGGCCCATCTGGCCGGTGAATTGTTCAAGAACCTCACTGCAACGAACCTGATCCATGTGCCCTATCGCGGAGCGGGACCCGCCCTCACCGACTTGCTGGGCGGCCAGGTGGATGTGATGTTTGCCACAGCGGCAGCCGTGGGAACCATGGTTGACAAGGGGCAACTGCGAGCCTTGGCGGTGACGACGGCGGCACGCTCCAACTCACATGTCCTGTTGAAGGTGCCGACCGTCGCGGAGAGCGGCGTTCCGGGGTACGTGGCCGACAGCTGGTACGGCCTTTTCGCCCCTGCAGGAACACCTTCCGATGTGATCGAAAAGCTCAACGCCGCAGCCAGGAAGGCGGTCTTCACCGATGCCTTCCGCAAGAAGATGGAAGCCGAAGGGCTCATCGTCAAGGGCAGCTCACCCCAGGAATTCGACACCTACGCCAAGGGCGAAGAGGCCCGCTGGCGCAAGGTCGTCAAGGACAACAAGATCACCAACGACTAGCATTCGAAAGCAGCAAATGACCACAGAGCTCATTGAACTGAACGTTACCCATGGCATCGCCACGCTCACGCTGAACCGCCCTGACAAGCGCAATGCGATGAGCGACGATATGCGCACCGAGTTCATCGCGGCGCTGGAGCATGTCAGCGCCGAAAGATCGATCCGGGCGCTGGTGCTCACCGGCAACGGCAAGGGATTCTGTGCGGGCGGTGACATCTCCGGCATGGAGCGCCGCATGAACGCCCCCACCGGGGAAATCGCCTTCAACGGCTGGCACCGCCAGCAGCGCGTGCACCACACGCAGACCCTGCTGCACACCATGCCCAAGCCCACCATCGCCGCAGTGAACGGCGCGGCGTCCGGGCTGGGCGCCGACACGGCGCTGGCATGCGATTTCATCATCGCCAATGAATGGGCGAATTTCTCCTGGTCCTACATCCACCGCGGCATCATTCCCGATGGCGGAGGCATGTACTTCCTGCCCCGCCGCGTCGGGCTGCCCAAGGCCAAGGAGCTGATCTTCACGGGCCGCAAGGTCGATGTGGACGAGGCGCTGGCCATGGGCATCGTGGACCGAAAGACCTCGGCGCAGACGCTGGTGGTCGATGCGCAGGCCTGGGCAGCCGAGCTCAGCCAGGGTTCGGCCACCGCACTGGCGCTGGGCAAGGCGATCCTGGACCAAACCTTCGAGATGTCGGCACAGCAGGTGTTCGCACAAGGCAGCCAGGCACAAGGCATCTGCTACACGAGCACCGAGCACCGCGATGCGGTGATGGCCTTTTTGGCAAAGGCTTCGGCAACGGCCAGCAAGGAGTAACACCCATGAACGCCATTTCCCGCCTCCTTCAGCCCCGCAGCGTGGCCATCATTGGCGCATCCGCCGATGCCGCCAAGACCGCAGGCCGCCCCGTGTCCTATCTGCTCAAGCACGGCTTTGCCGGCGAAATCTACCCGGTCAACCCCAAGGTGGACCGGATCGGCGACCTGGTCTGCTACCCGGACATCGCTTCGCTGCCTGCGGTGCCTGACGTCGGTATCGTCCTGCTGGGCGCGGAGCGGGCGCACCTGGCCGTGCGGGACCTCGCAGCCCGGGGCACTGCCGCGGCCATCGTCCTGGCCAGCGGCTACACCGAAACCGGCGAAGACGGTGCCCGTCGGCAGCAGCAGCTGATCGAGGCCGCGGGCCACATGCGTATCCTGGGCCCCAACACCATCGGTCTCGTCAATTTGACCGACTCCATCGTGCTGTCGGCCACCGGTGCGCTGGAGATGGCGCATTTCCCGGTGGGCGGCATTGGCGTCGTGTCGCAAAGCGGCGGCATCCTGGGGGCACTGCTGTCGCGCGCAGCGGCGCGTGGCGTGGGCTTGTCCAAATTGATCTCCACCAGCAACGAGGTGGACCTGGAACTGGCCGACTTCATCGACCACCTGGCCGATGACGAGGCCACCAAGGTCATTGCCCTGTATGTGGAGACCGTGCGCGACCCTGCCAAGTTTCGCAGCGCCTGCCTCAAGGCGGCGCGCGCCGGCAAGCCGGTGGTGGCGTTCAAGATCGGCCGCTCCGAAGCCGGCGCGAAGGCGGCCGTCTCGCACACCGGCGCGCTGGCTGGCGCCGATCGCATGTACGACGCGCTGTTCAAGCAGGTCGGCGTGATCCGCGCGCAAACCTTCAGCGAGCTGCTGGACATTCCGGCTGCGCTGGCCTCCGGCCGCAAGCTGCATGGCAAGCGCGTCGCCATCCTGACATCCACCGGTGGCGCGGGTACGCTGGTGTCCGACGATCTGGGCATGGCCGGTTTCGACACACCCGCGCCCGACGCCGCCACTGCCGAGGCCCTGCGCGCGCTGCAGACCGGCGACCATGCCGTGCTGGACCGCAACCCCATCGACGTGACCTTGGCGGGCCTCCAACCCGACCTGCTGCGGGGTGCCATCAACGTGCTGCTGCAGAGCCCGAGCTACGATGCGCTGACGATCATCGTGGGCTCCTCCAGCCTGGCCATGCCCGAGTTGCTGGCCGGTGCCATAGAGGACTGCCTGCCCCACTCCGACAAGCCGGTAATCGCCTACGTCAGCCCGCATGCACCTGAAGTGGGTGCGCTGCTCACGCAGCGTGGCGTACCCGCATTCGCCGCTGCGGAGAGCTGCACGGCGGCCCTGCGCGCCATGTTCCAGGTGGCGCAGTTGCAGCCGCAGGTCGAGGCCAGCGAGCCGGCCGCGCTGGTGGCGGTGGACGGTTTGCCCACAGGTGCCCTGGACGAATACCAGGCCAAGCAGCTGTTCACACGCTTCGGCGTGCCCTGTGCGGGCGAACGCATCGTCGCCTCGCCCGCCGAGGCCGAAGCTGCAGCGCGTGAACTGGGTGGCCGCGTGGTGCTGAAGATTCTCTCGGCCGAGATCACGCACAAGAGCGACGTGGGCGGTGTGGCGGTGAACCTGACGGCCGAGACCATCGGTGCGCGCCTCGGCGCCATGGCGTCGGAAGTCGATACCAAGGCCGGCGTGCTGCCCAAGCGCTTCCTCGTCCAGGAGATGGTCGGTGGCGGCACCGAGCTGATCCTGGGCATGCACCGTGACGCGCTGGGTACCGCCATCTTGCTGGGCATGGGCGGCGTCACGGCCGAGCTGTTCAAGGACACGACCATGCGCCTGCTGCCACCCAACGGCTGGCTGTCGCGCGCTGATGCGCTGGCCATGGCGCAGGAGCTCAAGACCTGGCCGCTGCTGGATGGCTTCCGTGGCCGGCCGCTGGCCGACGTCGATGCACTGGTCACCGCCATCGTGGCTTTCTCGCAGATGGCGGCCCAGCTCGGCGAGCGCCTGCTCGAAGCCGAGATCAACCCGGTGTTCGTGCTGCCCCAGGGCCAGGGCGTTCGCGCGGCCGACGGCGTGGTGGTGCTGGCCTGATGGCTGCGAAGCGGGCACGAAGTGCTTGAGAATTTGTCCCCCTGTCTGGAAACCTGAAATGCACGCTACAGAAATCTTTGCCCGGTACGCCGCCGAATTCCAGCGGCAACCGCTGCCCGGCGAGGTGATTCACCACGCCAAGCGTGCCGTGATCGATTGGTACGCCTCCCTGTTCCCGGGGCTGAACACACCGCCCGTCGCGATCCTGGAGCAGACCCTGGTGGACGACCTCGACCGGGGGCGCGCTTTTCTGGGGGGCGGGCGTGCAAGCACCGCGCGCACCGCCGCACTCATCAACGGCGCTGCGGCGCATGCGGCCGAGGTGGACGACAGTTTTCGCGATGCGATGTACCACCCAGGCGCCGCCACCATTGCGGCCGCATTGGCTGCGGGGCAGGACCTTGGCGTCTCGGGTCTCGATTTTCTGCGCGGGGTGGTGCTCGGCTACGAGGTGTCTACCCGTATCGGCGTGGTGATGGGCCGGCCCCACTACCAGTTCTGGCACAGCACCGGCACCGTCGGCAGCTTTGGTGCCGCGGCTGCGGTGGGCGGGCTCATGCGGCTGGATGGGCCAGCGTTTGCCCATGCGCTGGCAACTGCCGCTACCTTTGCCGCAGGGCTTCAGCAGGCCTTCCGCATGGACTCGATGTCCAAGCCCCTGCATGCAGGGCGGGCGGCCGAGGCCGGCTTGCTTGCCGCTCAACTGGCCTCGCGCGGCCTGACCGGATCGCTCGACGTGCTGGACGGGGAAACCGGTCTGGGCCAGGCCATGAGCAATGGCCCCGATTGGTCCCAGGTCGGCGCTACGCTGGGGCGGGACTTTCACATCACCCGCCTGACCTTCAAGAACCATATCGGGTGCGGCCACACGTTTGCAGCCATCGATGGCGCGCTGGAACTGCGGCAGCGTCACCAGCTCCAGGCCGACCAGATCAAGAGCGTGCGGGTGGCGACCTACCGTCCCGCCCTCGACATCGCCTGCTACACCCGCCCCACCACGGCCAACGAAGCGCGCTTCAGCCTGAGCTACGTGGTGGCCACTGCGCTGTCGCACGGCAGCGTTCGCCTGGCAGCCTATGGGCCGGACCGCCTGGACGACCCGGCCACACGCGCGCTGATGGAGCGCACGACGGTCGAGGTGGATCCGGTGCTCGATGCCGCCTTTCCTGGCCAGCGGGCTGCGCGTATCGACATCGAGACCGTGGATGGGCGCCAGCTCTCGCACTTTCAGCCCAACCGCAAAGGCGACCCGGAGCAGGCCCTCACGGACGCCGAGCTGGAAGGCAAGTTTCTGGAGTTGGCAGAACCTGTCATCGGGCAGGCACGGTCCCAGTCGCTGCTGGCCAGGATCTGGGCGCTGGACGCAAGCGCAAGCCTTGCGCTGTGATGGCTGGCGCGTCCTGGCATATCGATGGGTTCGCGCTGGCTGATCTGTTCCGAAGCCACAGGCGGTAGGGGTGGATCAGGTTGCGCGCCTCACTGCCACATACAGCCAGCATGCGAAGACGCCGTTCTCTGGGTCCATCGCAAAGTCCTCGTCATAGACCTCGATGGCCGGCCGCGCATCCAGCACCCAGCCCTCGGGGATCTGCCCCGGGGCGCCCATGCTGGCCCAGGCCGCACCGATCTCGGCGCTCGTGCCTTCGAAGCGCTTGCACGCATAGTCGCCGCCCGGAAAATCCTGCACCTGCGCATCCGTCCCCGTGCGCAGGCCCACACCCACCTGTACGCAGGCGTCGTAACGGCATTGCTCGGGCGGCGTGCAGGCGGGGTTGTCCAGGCTGATGCCGTAAAACTTGGGGCGTGGCTCGCTCAGGCGGTGCTCGGCGCACCACTGGCCAAAGCGCTCCCATAGCTGGCCCAGGGCGGGGCCGTAGGGGCCGGTGTGGCGCATGCAGGCCAGGCGCATTTTGGGTAGTTGGCGGATTTCGAGGGGCATGGTCAGTGTCTCCGTTGTCTGGGTTGGCGGTATGCGGCATGCGCTGTTGGCTCCGGACCTATTTTGCCCACAGACGCCCGCTGGATTCCTTTTGGCGCGTGCACGTGGCATCGGCGCGCGCGGCCCCTCCGAGCCCCGGCTCGTGTGAGAGGGCGGCGCGGCACAGAGTGTGAGGGGGCGGATTCAACGGCGAAGCGCGACAGCTGGTATCGTCAAGCCAAGCACCGGACCCTCGCATGAACGACAAACTGCTGGCCCTTCGACTTTTCGCGCGCGTTGCGCGCACGGGAAGCTTCTCCGCCGCAGCGCGGGAGCTCGACCTGTCGCAGCCGTCGGTCTCACGCATCATCGCGGCACTGGAAAAGGACGTGGGCGGAGCTTTGGTCACCCGAACGACGCGGGCCGTCACGCTCACCGACGTCGGCAGCGACTATCTGGCACGTGTGGAAACGATCCTGGCGGCGCTTGAAGAGGCCGACCATGTGGCGCGGGGATCGCTGGAATTGCGTGGGTCGCTGCGTGTCGCCATGCCCTCGAGCTTTGGCGTGCGCGAAATCGTTCCTGTGATGCCGGGATTTCTCGCGCGCCATCCTGCACTGAACGTCAGCTTGTTGATGAGCGACCAACGGCAAGACACCATCAAGGAAGGCGTTGATGTCGCACTTCGCCTCGGCGTGTTGGCAGACTCGAGCGCAACCGCGCGCCTGATGGGCCGAACGCAGCGGATCGTTGCGGCATCGCCCACCTACCTGAAGGCAAACGGCACGCCCAAGGCACCAGCAGACTTGGCTGCGCATGCGGTGATCGTAGGGCCTGCAGGAACGAGCGCCGGCACGTGGTCCTTTGAGAGGGAGGGCCAGAGCGTATCCGTGCGCATCCACAGTCGTCTGAACGTGTCCGCCAACGAAGCGGCGGTCGCCGCCGCTGTGGCAGGCATCGGTGTAGTGACGACAGCCCTGTGGGGCTGTCGTGCCGAACTGGCCAACGGTTCGCTGATTCAGGTGCTGTCGGATTGGCGCATGGGCGATGTCGAAGTCCACGGCATGTTCACGCCAGGACGACCGCCCAAGCCCTCGGCACGCGCGCTGGTCGAATACCTGATCGCGGAACTTCGTCGGTAGGAGCGTGCGCGGTGCCCCGCTTGTCAGCCGGGCAGCTTCGCCGCCAGCAGGTCGATCTTCTCGATGCTCGGTGGCGTGCTGAGCAGGGCCTCGGCGTTGGCCATCAACGCAGCGGCAATGGGGCCGCTCAGGTGGGCCTGGCGGCCCTCCTCATCGGCAAAAGTGTCAAAGACGCCAAACGTGGAGGGGCCGAACCGCAACGCGAACCAGGTGGTGGTCTGCAACTCGGCGTTGGCAAGTGGCAGGGCGCCGGCAAGGAAAGCGGCAACGGCTGCCTCCTGGCCTGGCTTGGCCTCGAGGCGGACGAACAGGGCAAATTTGGACATGGGGTGATCCTCTGGTCGAACAGGTGAATGAGGTTGCGAGCCGTGAGTTTCCCCGTCATCGCTGTAGTCAGCGAGTGGCAAGAACGCCAACATCATTATCATTATTGCCATGCGCCTCCACATTCTCGTTCTTGATGGTGTGTTCGACCTTGGCCTGGCGGCGCTTGCCGACACGTTCGGCACGGCCAACCAGTTGGCGGGGTCGCTCGTGCAGGTGCCTGGGCCTGTTGAAGTGACGCTGGTGGGCGTTCGGCGACGCGTGCGCACCGCGCAGGGGCTCACGGTGCCGGTCGTGCCTGTGAGCCAGGTGATGGCGCCTGATGTGGTGCTCGTGCCCGCGCTCGGCGCCAAGATGCCGGACGTGCTTGCGGCGCGCCTCGCGCAAGCAGACGTTGCCGACGCCATCCTTGCCTTGCAGCGGTGGTCGAACGCCGGTGCTATGGCGGGTGCGGCATGCACCGGCACATTTGTACTGGCCGAGAGCGCATTGCTCAATGGCCACCGCGCCACGACGTCGTGGTGGCTGGCGCCGATGTTTCGGCAGCGTTATGCGCAGGTCGCGCTCGACGAATCCAGCATGCTCGTGAAGTCCTCCGGATTCATCACGGCCGGCGCAGCCCTCGCTCATCTCGACCTTGCGCTGAGCATCGTCCGCAGTCGCAGCCCTGCGCTGGCGACGCTGGCGGCGCGCTACCTGCTGATCGAGGCGCGCGGCTCGCAAGCCGAGTTCGTCATCCCGGACCACCTGTCCCACGCAGACCCCGTCGTCGAGCGTTTCGAGGGCTGGGCCAGGCAGCAATTGGCACGGGGTTTCTCACTCGACGAGGCGGCCATCGCAGTTGGCGCCAGCAAGCGCACGTTGTCGCGGCGCCTGCACAGCGTCCTGGGAAAGACGCCGCTGTCGTACTTCCAGGACCTGCGTGTCGAACGTGCGGTGCATCTGCTGCGCACGGGCAGCGAGAGCATCGACCAGATCGCCGCGCAGATCGGTTACGCCGATGGTGTCAGCTTGCGCGTCCTGTTGCGGCGCAAGCTGGGCCGCGGCGTGCGGGAGTTGCGCACGCGTGCCTGATGAGGCCGAACGCGCTCCATCGCTGAAGGTCAAGGGGCGCAAATGCGGGGGCCTGGCTTGCTCGGTCAGGTTCGACTCCTCGTCCAGCACCCTGAGATCTTCGTCCCGATTCGTGGGGCGAGCGATCCATCTGGCGAATAAGTCATAGTTGCCTGCGCACCTATTCACGCGTGCAGTGATCATCGACAGTTCGTCCAGGCGCCAACGTGGCGCCGTCAATCCAAAGGACAGAAATCCATGACCACTCTCAACGGCAAGGTTGCCATCGTCACCGGCGCCTCCAAGGGCATCGGCGCCGGAATCGCCAGGCTTTTCGCACAATCCGGCGCTTCGGTCGTCGTGAACTACTCGACCAGCAAGGACGCAGCGGATGCTCTGGTCGCCGAGATCAAGGGTGCCGGCGGCAAGGCCGTCGCCATCCAGGCCGACTTCTCGAAGACCGCTGACATCAAGCGCCTTTTCGAAGAGTCGAAGCGCGCCTTCGGCACGCTCGATATCCTCGTGAACAATGCTGGCGTCTACGCGTTCGGCCCTCTCGAAACCGCAACGGAGCAGGAATTCCATCGCGAGTTCAACACCAACGTGCTCGGCGTCATCACCTCGACGCAGGAAGCGGCCAGGTACTTCGGGCCGAATGGCGGCAGCATCATCAACATCAGCTCCATCGCCAGTGTCGGCTTCATGCCCAACTCGGTGATCTACGCTGCGAGCAAGAGCGCGGTCGACGCCATCACGCGCGTGACCGCGATGGAGCTCGCGCCGAAGAATATCCGCGTCAACACCCTGGCGCCGGGTGGCACCATCACCGAAGGCATCGCAGCGCTGGGCTGGTCGGAGGAGACGGTCAAGGCCATTGTCGCAACGATCCCTTTCGGTCGTCCGGGCCAGCCGCAAGACATCGCCCGCGTGGCGCTGTTCCTGGCCTCCGATGATTCGGCCTGGGTGACCGGCGAGCGGATCACCGCCTCCGGCGGCCAGCGCGCCTGACCGGCCCGGCCGGATCAAAGCAGAGGCTGTCGAGCAAACGGCTTTGACTCTCGACCTCGGGTCGAATTCGGCGCCTTTTCGCGCAGGTCGGCCATGTTGGCCGCGCCCATACAAGAGAACCTTAGTTGGCACCGGCGGCTACCGCGGCAAGAACACCGGGGACCGAAGTCTTGGTCGCTGCGCCGGAGTCGTTGTGGCGGCATGTTGGCCTGCCGAGGCTGCCCGGATTTGCCGCCATGCCGGCCAAGCCGCAGGAAACCTGCACGCCAATTGGCGACAATGGGGGGATTCGCCACTGTCACCGGGATCCCACTCCATGCAATTCGCCGACCGCCTGAACAATGTAGAAACCTCTGCCATCCGCGAGCTCTTCAAGCTCCTGGGCAAGCCCGGCATCATCAGCTTTGCCGGTGGTTTCCCCGACAGCGCCATGTTCGACGTGGAAGGCATCCGCGCCGCCAGCAACCAGGCGCTGACGGACGAGCCCGGTGCGGCGCTGCAGTACGGCGCCACCGAAGGCTACCAGCCCCTGCGCGAGCAGCTCGCCGCCTTCATGGCCAGCAAGGGCGCCACGGACCTCGTCCCCGAGAACCTCATCGTCACCACCGGCAGCCAGCAGGCGCTGGACCTGCTGGGCAAGACCCTCATCAGCCCCGGCGACAAGGTCATCGTGGAAGGCCCGACCTTCCTGGCCACCATCCAGTGCTTTCGCCTGTACGGCGCCGAACTCATCAGCGCCCCCATCGACGAAAACGGCGTGAAGACCGACGAGCTGGAAAAGCTCATCGCCGAGCACAAGCCGAAATTCGTTTACCTCATCCCCACCTTCGGCAACCCCAGCGGCGTGATGCTGAGCCTGGAGCGGCGCAAACAGGTGCTGGAGATGGCCGTCAAGCACCAGACCCTGATCGTCGAAGACGACCCCTACGGCGACCTGTACTTCGGCGAAGCGCCGCCACCGAGCCTGCTCAACCTGTCGGCCACGGTGCCCGGAAGCCGCGAGCTGCTGGCGCACTGCGGCTCCATGAGCAAGGTGCTCTCGCCCGGCCTGCGCGTGGGCTGGATGATCGCCCCCGCCGAACTGCTGGCCAAGGCCACCATGTGCAAGCAGTTCAGCGACGCCCACACCAGTACTTTCGCCCAGGCCACCGCTGCCCAGTACCTCAAGGCCGGCCGCATGCCTGCCACCCTGGCCAAGGTGCGCAAGGTGTATGCCGAACGCGCCCAAGCCATGGGCGATGCGCTGCGCAAGGAGCTGGGCGACGCCATCGAATTCGTGCAGCCCCAGGGTGGCCTGTTCGTGTGGGCCCGCCTCACGGGTGCGGGCGGCAAGGTGGCGGACGGCAACGTGCTGGCCAAGCGTGCGATCGAAAATGGTGTGGCCTTCGTGCCGGGCACGCCGTTCTACTGCGCCAACCCCGACAACGCCACGCTGCGCCTGTCGTTCGCCACGGCCGACGTGGAGAAGATCCGCGAAGGCGTGGCGCGCCTGGGTCAGGCCCTCTGATGGAGTCGACCTCGGGCCCGGGCGCTGACCAGCAGCGCATCATCGAGCGGCTGGAGAGCCTGGAGATCAAGGCCAGCTTCACCGAGGATCTTCTGGACCAACTCAACATGACGATCTTTCGCCAGCAGGAGCTGATTGACCGGCTCACGCAGGAGGTGATTCAGCTGCGCCAGCAGCCGCCGGATGGCGGTGGGGGCGGGGCTCCGCGCAATCTGCGGGATGAGTTGCCGCCGCATTACTGAGGTTGCTGTGGTGTTGATCTGAGTTGCGTTGAGGACCGGGGTCTGCGTGGTGGCTTGTTGGTTGGTTGGTTTGGGGTTCTGTTTATTTGCTGAGGGCGGAGGCCGGGTCTCGGCCCGGCGGCCGAGGCACTTGTTCTTTGCTTCGCCAAAGAAAAGTGCCCAAAAGAAAGGCGACCCCGCTGCCCGTGTCCCCCTCGTACTGCGTACGAGGGGGCAGCCTGCGATGCTCGGGCCTGGGGTGACGCCGAAGAACTCCCTGCGCGGCCTCTGCGAGGCAGCTCCGGTCAAACAGCTTCGGCGAGTCAGATGACGAGGCGCGTGTCCTTCGGCACGCGCTCACCCCAGGCCCTGCGCTTCTCGGCACGGTCAGAAGGGGGTGGGAACGGGCTCCATACGGGCCATTGCTTCGCTCGGCCCGGTGTGCCTTCGCTGCGCTCGGCCTGGGCAGGGCCTTCATGCCCAACCGTCGGCAGCGCGCGGCGCGACCCGACCCCAGGCGCAGCTGCGCAGCAGCAGCCGTTCGGACCCCGCTCCCCACCCCTGCTGGCTGCGCCGAGAAGCGCAGGAGCTGGGGTGGGTGCATGTGCCGAAGGACACATGCACTTCGTCATCTGGCTCGTCGCTGCTGTCTGAGCGGAGCTCGAAGAGCGCAGCGAGTTCAGCGACGCCCACCCCAGTTCCGAGCATCGCAGGCTGCCCCCGTTCGCCCGACAGGGCGTACGGGGGACGCAGACTGGGGGTCGCCTTTTCTTGGCCCACCTTCTTTTGGCGACGCAAAAGAAGGTGGGTGCGCCGCCGGGCGCACACCCCGGCCTCCGCCCTCGGCAAAGGCATGCAGCAACCACAGAAACAGAACAGCACTGGGGCCCGCACCCATCACGCCCGTCACGCCCGCACCGCCCTCCAAGCCGCAGCCGCCAACTCACTGCGGTACACCTGCGGCGAAGGCAGACCCCCCTGGCCAGCCCGCTCCGACAACCACGCCCGGCAATAGCTCTGCACCGGCCCCATCACCAGCGATGGCATCAACTCGCACGGCAGGTCGCGCAATGCGCCTCCCCGACGGTGCGGCTCGAACCATGCCAACAGCGCCTGGTTGCGCCCGCGCGCGGCCTCGGCCAGTTCGGCGCTGCGCGGGCCGTTGGCCACCGGGCCGCGTGCCTGGAACAGAAAGCGCGCCTGCACGGGCTGCGCCACCACCCAGTCGAGGTAGCCAGTGACCAGGGCCTGCACGCCCGCCTCCACGCCCACAGCGGCGTCGAGCTGGGCCTGCACGCTGCGCGACTGCTCCGCGAAGATGTCGAAGAACAGCGCCGCAACGACGCCCTCCCTGCTGCCGAAATGGTGGTAGATGCTGCCCACGCTGGCGCCGCAGCGCGCGCGCACGCCGTCGATGGAGACGGCATCGACCCCCGCCTGAGCGGCGCAGGCTAGCGCGGCGTTCAGGATCTCCTGGCGGCGGTCGGTGGGCTCGGCGGTGGGGGCGGGGTTGGTACGGCTTGCCATGGAAGTGCATTCTAGAATAAAGTTCTAGAAAATAGTTCTAGATGTTGTGTCCGGCGTTCTGGACGCCATCCCACCCTTTCTGCGCCCCACCATGAAATCCATCGCCAGCGAGCTGCCGCCCGGCCACGCCCTGTACCCCCACCTGCTCGCCCCGCTGGACCTGGGGTTCACGCAGATCAAGAACCGCGTGCTCATGGGCTCCATGCACACGGGGCTTGAAGACGCGCGCGACCTCACGCGCATGGCGGCCTATTTCCGCGAGCGGGCCGAGGGCGGGGTGGGGTTGATGGTGACGGGGGGCTTTGCGCCCAACATCGCGGGCTGGACCAAGCCGTTCGCGGGCACGCTGTCCACGGCAGGCGCTGCGCGCCGCCACCGGGTGGTGACCGAGGCCGTGCACGGCGCCGGTGGCAAGATCGCGCTGCAGATCCTGCACACGGGCCGCTATGCCTACCACCCGCTGGCGGTGGCGCCTTCGCGGCTGCAGTCGCCGATATCGCCGTTCACGCCGTTTGCGCTGTCGGCCAGCGGGGTGGAGCGGCAAATCCGCGCCTTCGTCAACTGCGCACAGCGCTCCCGCGAGGCCGGGTACGATGGGGTGGAGGTGATGGGCTCCGAGGGCTACCTGATCAACCAGTTCCTCTCGGCCACCACCAACCGGCGCACCGACGCCTGGGGCGGCGACTACAGCCAGCGCATGCGCCTGCCGGTGGAAATTTTGGCGCGCATGCGCGAGGCCGTGGGGCCGGACTTCATCATCATCTACCGCCTGTCCATGATCGACCTGGTGCCCGGCGGCAGCGCCTGGGACGAGATCGTCACCCTTGGCAAGGCCGTGGCCACGGGCGGCGCCAGCCTGGTCAACACCGGCATCGGCTGGCACGAGGCGCGCATACCGACCATTGCCACCAGCGTGCCGCGCGCGGCCTTCGCCTGGGTCACGCAGAAGATGAAGGCCGAGTTCGCAGCAGCCGGCATTGCCACGCCGCTCATCACCTCCAACCGCATCAACACGCCCGAGGTGGCCGAGCAGGTGCTGGCCGAAGGTTGCGCCGACATGGTCTCCATGGCCCGGCCCCTGCTGGCCGATGCGGCCTTCGTGAACAAGGCCATCGCAGGCCGGGCCGACCGCATCAACACCTGCATCGCCTGCAACCAGGCTTGCCTGGACCATGTGTTCAAGAACAAGACCAGCAGTTGCCTGGTGAACCCGCGCGCCTGCCAGGAGACTCTCTTGGTCTATCGCCCCCTGGCGCCCGGCAACAAGGCCAAGCGCATCGCCGTGGTGGGCGCCGGGCCGGCGGGCCTGACGGCTGCCACCGTGGCCGCCGAGCGCGGGCACGAAGTGCACCTGTTCGACGCGGCCGAGGCCATCGGTGGCCAGCTCAACATGGCCAAGCAGGTGCCGGGCAAGGAAGAGTTCCACGAGATGCTGCGCTACCTGGCCACGCGCGTGCAGGACACGGGCGTGGTGCTGCACCTTTCCACCCGCGTGCAGGCCGCAGACCTTGCGGGCTACGACGAGGTGGTGGTGGCCACGGGCGTGAGCCCGCGCGACCCGAAGATCCCCGGGCAGGAGCACCCCAAGGTCTTGAGCTACATCGACGTGCTGCGCCACGGCAAGCCCGTGGGCGAGCGCGTGGCCGTCATCGGTGCCGGGGGCATCGGCTTCGACGTGGCCGAGTTCCTGGTGCACGGCCAAGGCCATTCGACCACGCTCGACCTGCCCGCCTGGCAGGCCGAATGGGGCATCACCGACCCGGCCGAGGCGCGCGGCGGCCTGGCGCCCAAGGGCCCGCAGGTCACACCGCCGGCCCGCCAGGTCACGCTGCTGCAGCGCAAGAAGGGCAAGCTCGGCGAGGGCCTGGGCAAGACCACGGGCTGGATCCACCGCACCACGCTGAAGATGAAGCAGGTGCAGATGGTGGGCGGCGTGAACTACGAGCGCATTGCCGACGAGGGCCTGCTCGTCTCGTACGGCGAGCAGCGCGAAGACCCGACCTGGATCCCGTGCGACACCGTGGTGCTGTGCGCCGGTCAGTTGCCGCTGCGCACGCTGGCCGACGAGTTGCTGGGCCTGGGCAAGAAGCCGCATGTGGTGGGAGGCGCGCTGGAGGCGGGCGAACTCGACGCCAAGCGGGCTATCGACCAGGCGGCACGGCTGGCAGCATTGCTCTGATACCGATTTGCCTTCAACCGTCTAACTTCGTTGGTCCGATTGCCTCAGGCCCCGGCCGGCAGCCCCAGCGCGTGGTACACGCGCGCTGCCGCATAGGCATCGTTGGCGGCATACACCAGCTGCGCTTCGGTGAGGTGGGGGTTGGCCCAGTTGGAGGTGGCGGCCTTCTTGGACTTCATGAAGCGCTGGTTGAACAGCACGGCCACCGCGCCCTTGACGCCCATGTCCTTGCGGTAGCCCTGCTGGCGAAACACATGGTTGAGCTCCAGCACGCCCTCGGGCACCACGCCGAGCTTGGCCTCGATGCGCTTCTTGTCGTCGCCCAGGCCAAAGCCGGCCTTGGTGGTGCCGGGCCGGGCCAGCAGCTGTGCCACCAGGGCGCGGCAGCCGTGGTCGTGCAGCTGGAACACCCAGGCCTTGTCAAGGGTGGACAGCTGCACCACATGCGGCCCGTCGGACACCTCGCCCTGCACGAAGGTGGGCTTGGACTCGGTGTCGAAGCCCCAGACCGTGCTCGCGGCCAGTTCGGCGCAGGCCTGCTCGGCCTGGACGGCGGTGGTCACCAAGGTGATGCGGTCGGGCCCCAGGCGCTCGAAGGGGGGCAGCAGTGCGATCTCTTCCTTGCCGGGCGTGGCGCGTTGGGTGTGTGGAGGGCTCATGGGGTGGCTATTGTGGGGGATTGGGAGGCAACTGATGCAAAATGCAAGCGATGTTGCGAGGGCCGCCTTGGACTGCCATGATCCTGCGGCACCCGGGAACGGGGGGCGTTCTAGCTTCGCGTCCCCGCACCCTTCAGAAACCTCCCTCTTTGGTGACGTAGGTCACGCCTGACACGCAATTGCGCGTTTGTGGCCGTCGCAGTCAAAACCCCGGTGGATAAGATCGTCTTGCCAGCTGGGATGGTCGCTGTCTATTGTTTCCTTGAAGACTGTCTGCATTGTTTTTGCGCCCTGACCTTTCTGGCTGGCCTCGTTTGACATCCCTCTGGAGGGGGCGCGGCCTTGCTGGAGTGCAGCGGCTGCGAATGGCCTGGTTGGCACTGGGTTTTGCCATTGCCTGCGGCATGATGCAATTGATTCCGGCCTTCCAGTCGCCCGATGAGATCGTGCACCTGCTGCGCGCCGACATGGTGGCCCATGGCCAGCCCTTGCTCAAGGGCCTGGAGCCCGACGTGCGCGGCAAGACCGGTGGTTGGGTGGACATCCATTTCTTCCTGTTCTCGCAGTGGATGCAGAAGATCGTGGGGCCGCACCGCGACAGGAGCCTGTCGCCCGCGTGGCTTACCAGCGAGGCCAAGCGGTTCGACTGGATGGACGATGAGGTCTTCGTCGATGCGTCGGCCACCGGGTACTACGCCCCCTTCATCTACCTGCCGCATGCGCTGGGCCTCAAGCTCTCGCGCGCGCTCGACCTGTCCCTGGGCCACAGTTACCAGCTCACCCGCATGCTGGTCACGCTGCTGGTGCTGGGCGTGGTCTTCTGGGCCTGGCAGACGGGGCCGCCCTCACTGCTGCTGCAGGCCCTGCTGCTGATGCCCATGGCGCTGTTCCAGATCATCTCGCCCACCATCGATGGGCTGTGCTTTGCGCTGGCATTGCTGGTGCTGTCGCTGTTTCTGCTGCAGTGGCAGGAGGGCCGGGCCACGCGCTGGCAGGCGTTCGCGTTTTACTTTTCCATCTTTCTGCTGGTAACGTCGCGCACCAACCTCATTCCCATCGTGCTGCTGCCGCTGGTGCTGCTGCTCAGGCACTGGTCGTGGCAGCGCCTGGCGGCCACGGCCACACTGCTGTCGGCCAGCGCCGGGTGGACGCTGTACGGACTGATCAACACCCAGGACCACCGCGTGGTGCGTGCGCTTTCCACGGGCCAGATCATCGTCAATTACCTGCGCGAGCCGATAGAGTTTTTGCGCCTGGTGGGGCGGACCATCGCCGACCCGTTCCAGGGCCACCTGATCGCTTCATCCTTCGTGGGCAACCTGGGTTGGGCCGATGCGCCGATTGCGGACCTGGCCCTGGCCACCATAGGCTGCGGCCTGCTGCTGGCGGCCGGCCTGACCGTCGCGGCGACAAGATACCAGAAGGCCGATCTTGGCATCCGCGCCACGCTGCTGGTTGCGGCGGTGGGCAGCGCGCTGCTGGCCTTCTTTGCGCTCGCCGTGACCTGGAACGACTACCCCGTGCGCGTCATCGAGGGCTTGCAGGGGCGCTACTTCATCATCCCCTCCATGCTGCTGGCGGCGGCCCTGGGGCCCGTGCGGCTGGCACCGGTGCACATGCCCAGGCCAGCCAGCCACCGGGTGTTTGTTCTGCTGTATGCCATGTTCTGCCTGGGTGCCATGGCCACGACTCTGCAAGGGCGCTACCGCTTGGGTCTGGCAGTGTTCGATTTCTGATCGGCATCCGCTTCGCGGAGTGTGCCGGCCAAGTCAGTAGCCCTGGCCGTCCAGGTCGGCATCGGCCAGGGCAATCCGGTCGCGGCCCTCGCGCTTGGCCTGGTACAGGGCCTGGTCGGCCCGGTCCAGCAGATCGCGCAGGCTGCGGTCGCTGCCCCGGAGCGTGCCCAGGCCCATGCTGGCGGTGATGCGGTAGCGGTGGCTGCCACCCGCATCCATGCCCGCCAGCTCCAGTGTGCGCACGCAATTGAGCAGCCGCATGGCCACCTCGTGGCCCTGGGGCAGGGTGGTGCCCTGCAGCAGCACGCCGAATTCCTCCCCGCCCAGGCGGCCTACCGCATCGCCAGGGCGCAGCCCGTCCATGACGGCGCGTGCAAAGGCCACCAGGGCGCGGTCGCCTTCGAGGTGGCCGAAGCGGTCGTTGATGGATTTGAAATGGTCCACGTCCAGCATCAGCAGCGTGAGCGGCGTGCGATGCTCGCGTGCGCCGTGGAAGGCCGCCTCGGCGGTTTCCAGAAAGGAGCGGCGGTTGGCCATGCCGGTCAGCATGTCGGTGGTGGCCAGTCGGTGCAGCTCGCGCTCCAGGTTCTTGCGCTGCGTCACGTCGCGGTAGATGCCCTCCACCCCGGCGAACTGGCCCAGGTGGTCGTACAGCGCGTGGCTGCTGATGGAGATGTCGATCACCGCGCCATCGCGCCGCACCATCTGCCCCGGAAAGTCGGCCACCTCGCCCTTTTCCTGGATGGCCACCTTGAAGGCATCGCGGTCCTTGCTCTGCGGGTAATACGACTCGGCGGTGCGGCCCTCGATCTCGTGCGGCTCGTAGCCCAGCACCCGGCGCACCCCAGGCCCCACATGCTGCACCACGCCCTGCGCGTCGGTGCGGTAGTACACGTCCTGCATGTTGTCGAAAAGGCGGCGGAAGTTGTGCTCGCTCTCGCGCAGTTGGTCCTGGATTTCGATTTGGTGCGTCATGTCCATGCCGCACATCAACACAGCCGGCGCGCCCTGCCATTCAATCGCCACGCTGGCCACCAGCACCATGCGCAGCTGGCCCTTGTCGGTGCGCACGCGGAACTCGGAGGACTTGTTGGGCCGCCCCACGTGGTCGGGCTCCTTCACGCGCTCGATGCGCTGGCTGGAGCGCGCCTTGTCCATGGGGTGCACGAAATGGCCGAGGATCCGGCCCAGCAGGGCCTGCTCGCTGTCGGCCTCCAGCAGGGCCACGCCGGCCGCATTGGCACGCAAGATGGCGCCGGCGGGCGTCACCACCAGCGCCGCTGCAGGCAGCAGTTGCAACAGTTCCTGATCGTGGTGCATGCGTTTGTAACAATACGTAGTGCACCATTGTGGCACCGCGCGCGCAAAACGCCACCAAGTGTTTTACACAGGGGGACGGTTGGGAGATGTTGCCCTGAGGCGTGTCCACCATCGGTGTGGTCCACAGGGGCATTGCCTTGGCGATCGCCCGCGCAAGCTCCTGGCATGGATGGCCGCGATATATGCTGCAGGCCATGTATCGATTTTCGGAATGATGCCCCGCCGTGCTCAGCGAACTCAAGACCTTCATCGCCGTCTGCCGCCATGGCACGTTTGCCGCTGCGGGCGAACGCATCGGCCTCACGCAGTCTGCCGTCAGCAGCCAGATCAAGCGGCTGGAGGAGTCGCTGGGCTTTGCACTGTTCGACCGCACGGGGCGCTCGGCCACGCTCAACGCGGCAGGCCAGGCCACGCTGGCGCGCGCTGAAGAGATCCAGGCGCTCTACGCCCGGCTGGCCGACCTGCCCAGCGAGGCCTCAACGGCAGGCCTGCTGCGCATCGGTTCCATCGCCTCGGCGCAGCCGACCCTGGTGGCGCGGGCGCTGGCGATTCTGCGCCAGGCCCATCCGCAGCTGCGCGTGCACGTCACGCCGGGCGTGTCCATGGGCCTGATGGACGAACTCGACGCGGGCAAGATCGATGCGGCCGTCATCATCCGCCCGCCCTTCGGCATGCTGCCCGAGCTGACTTGGCAGCCGCTGGCGCACGAGGCCTTCGTACTGCTGGTGCCGGCCGGCCTGAAGGGCCGCGACTGGCGCGCCCTGGTGCAGGAGCACCCGTTTCTGCGCTACGAGCGCACGTCGTTCGGCGGGCGCATGGTGGAGCGCTTTGTGCGCCGCGAAGGCCTGGCCGTGCGCGATGCGGTGGAGGCGGACGAGATACCCGCGCTCATCCACCTGGTGGCGCTGGGCGTGGGCGTGGCGCTGGTGCCGCTGGTGCAGGCGCACCTGCCGCTGCCGCCCGGCGTGCGCGTGCTGACCCTGGGCGAGAACACCTTTTACCGCGAGATCGGTCTGCTGCAGCGCAGGCCGCGCGCCAGCCCGCCCGCCGTGGCGCTCTTCGCGCAATGCCTGAGGCGGGCCGCCGAGGTGGCGGCGCCAGCGCCTGCTGTGGCTTCTTCTTCGCGTCAGCGCGGCCCGTAGTCTTCCATGGGCTTGTCGCTGGGGTTGGCCCAGGCGGCCCGGGTCTGGGCATTGGCGGGCAGCCCCACCCTGATGCCCTGGGGCGGTATCGGCTGCATGAACCACTTGTCGTAAAGGCGCGCGACCTCGCCGCTTTTGGCGAGCGCTGCCACGCTCTGGTCCACCACCGCTTTGAAGGCGGGGTCCTTGGGGATCATGATGGCCAGGGGCTCCACGCTCAGCACCGGCTCCAGGATTTTGTACTGCGCGGGCTCCCTGCTGCGCGAGATCAGCGTGGCCAGAATCTGGCCGTCCGCCACGAAGGCGTCGGCACGCCCCGTCTCCAGCAGCAGAAAGCCCTCGCTGTTGTCCTTGCCCAGCACCTCCGTCATCTGGCCGGAGGCCTCGCGCCCCATCTTGCGCACCGCCTGCACGGCGGTGCTGCCGGCCGTGGCCGCCACGGTCTTGCCGCTCAACTGGGCAACGCCTGCCACCGGGGACGATGCCTTCACGGCGATGCGCACGCCTTCGACGAACAGCGTGGGGGCAAACGCCACCTCCTGCTGGCGCGCGGCATTGTTGGTGGTGGTGCCGCACTCCAGGTGCACGGTGCCATTGCGCACCAGCGAAATCCTGTTCTGTGGGGTCACCAGCTGGTACACCACCTCCAGCTTGTCCAGCCGGGCTGCGGCCTTGATGTCGGACACGATGCGATTGCAGACCTCCACATGGAAGCCCGTGTACTGGCCCGGCCCGAGCGTGAACGACATGGCGCCCGAGGCATCGCGCACGCCCATGACAAGTTTGCCGCTGTCCCTGATGGCCTTGAGCGTATCGACCTGAGCGCAGGCGCTGCCCAGGGCGAGCGACAGTGCGGCGGCGCACGCCAGCGCGTGAATGCGTGGGAGTTGCATGGCAGCCCCTTACTTGGCGAACAGCGAACCGAGGTCCGCGAACGACTTCATCTCCACCGCGTTGCCCGAGGGGTCGAGGAAGAACATGGTGGCCTGCTCGCCCGGCTCGCCCTTGAACCGGATGTAGGGCTCGATGACGAAGGCCGTGCCGCGCGCCGTGAGCTTGTCCGCCATGGCCTGCCACAGGTCCATGGGCACCACGGCGCCAAAGTGGCGCACCGGCACGGCGTGGCCATCCACCGCACTGTGGCTGCCATGCCCGCATTCCTCTGGCGCCAGGTGGGCCACGATCTGGTGGCCGAAGAAGTTGAAGTCCACCCAGGCGTCGGCGCTGCGCCCCTCGGGGCAGCCCAGCAGCTCGCCATAGAAGGCGCGGGCCTCGGCAATGTCGCGCACCGGGAACGCGAGGTGAAAGGGGATGGGGGAGGTGAGGTGGGATGTGGTGGAGAGGATCGAGGAGGTCATGGGGAATGTCTGCTTGCGGGTTGATGACCGTCAAACTTTAGGCAAACTCGTCCTCCATGAAAAACGATAGTTCTGCGTGCTGAGTATCGAAATAATCGATGAGTGCAGGCGGGCCACCATGTCGAGACACAGCGCGCGCCCTGCCAGTCACTTCAGGTGAACCGTGCGAACGGGTCGACCAGGGATGCAATGGTGGGCGTGCCCGGCACCACGCTGGCCGCGCTGCCGCGCCGCGCAGACTCGGGCTCCACAGTCACGGGGGAGGCGGCCATGGGCTGCATGGGCCGCCCGTACACGCGCCGCACGCGGTCTTCGAGCGTGGGGTGGGTGTCGAGCCGGCGCTCCAGCCTGCCGCCGCCCTCCACGTCCACCAGCAGCATGTGCTGCACCGAGGGCAGGGCCAGGCCCGTGTGGCGGTGGTCCTGGGCATAGCCCGCCGGTGTGTCGCGGCGCTGGCCCATCACCTTGCGCAGCACGCCGCCCAGGCCGTCCTTGCTGCGCGTCCACTGCACGGCGCGGGCATCGGCCAGGTACTCGCGCTGGCGCGAGACGGCGGCCTTGAGCATGCGCCCCGTGAGCCAGCCGGCAAAGCCCGCCAGCATGATGGCCGAGCCGAACCACCACGCCAGGCCGCGCCGCTCGCGCAGCGTGTCGCCAAAGTTGTAAACCAGCTCCAGCCCGTAGACCATGCCCGCCAACTGCATCTTCAGGCGTGTGTCGCCCTCGTGCAGGTGGCTCAGCTCATGGGCGACCAGGCCCTGCATCTCGTCGCGGTTGAGGTAGTCGAGCGCGCCCTGCGTCACGGCCACCACCGCATCCTTGTCGTCCCAGCCGGCGGCAAAGGCGTTGATGGCATCGACGCGCGGCACCACCATCACCTGCGGGCGGCGCATGTTGGCGGCAATGCACAGCTCGTCGACGATGTTGGCCAGGCGCTGCTCGGCATGCGAGATCGAGGGCCGCAGCTCGCGCGCACCGGCGCGCGTGGCCAGCTTCACGCCGCCTGCGCGCAGGTTCGACGTTTCCACCCACCAGCCGCCCAGCACCAGCATGAGCGACACGCCCACGTTGACGGCCAGAAAGCCGGCAGGGTAGGGCAGGTTGCCGGGCAGCACGGCCGCCATCAGCAGCCAGGCCACCACGAGCGCCCCGTGCACGGCAGCCACCAGCAGCGCCACGGCAATGGCAAAGCCCAGCAGCAGGCGGCGCGTTTCGCTGCGCGCGTTTTCTTGATGGTTCCAAAATTTCATCGAGTCAGTCCCTCGCGGTTACGCGGACTGCTCAGAACTGGACTTTGGGTGCTGTGCGTTCTTCTGCGCTTTGTGTCGATTCGAGCATTGGCGAGCTCACGAAGCCCAGCAGGCGCGCCACGACCAGGTCGGGGAACTGCTGTGCCTTGTCGTTGAACTCCAGCACCTGGTCGTTGTAGGCCTGGCGTGCAAAGCCCAGGCGGTTCTCGGTGCTGGTGAGCTCCTCGCTCAGCGACTTCATGGAGGCATCGGCCTTGAGGTCGGGATACGCCTCGGCCAGCGCCATCAGCCGGCCCAGGCTGCCACCGAGCACGCCTTCGGCAGCGGCCAGCGCGCCCAGGGCATTGGCACTGGCTGGCGCCGCACGGGCTGCGGTGGCGGCGGTCTGCGCATTGCCGCGCGCCTTGATCACCGCTTCGAGCGTGGACGCCTCATGCGCCATGTAGCCGCGGGCCACCTCGATCAGGTTGGGGATCAGGTCGTAGCGCCGCTTGAGCTGCACGTCGATCTGGGCGAAGGCGTTGGCAATGCGGTTGCGCAGCTGCACCAGGCGGTTGTAGACCGCCACGGCCCATACCAGCAACACCACCGCCACGCCGGAGAAAATCCATCCTGCTGTCGACATAGTCCACCTCCTCTGTTGTAAATTTTGATTGAGGTCAATAGTACAGAACGGGTTTTCCGGGGAAGGGGAAAGCTGAAATTTGGTGGGGATTTGGATCGCAGGGCCGCTGTGGCCGCTGGTCAGAGGCGGGTCAGCGCGCCGCAATGTCGTGCCAGGCCAGCAGGCTCTCGGCCAGCCGGGCCACGGCTGACGGGGCATCGGCGGCCGATGCTGCACGGCGCAGCATGCCCAGTGGCGGCATGGCCATGTGCGGCACGGCCAGGTGGGTCAGCAGACGTGCTTCGAGCAGCGGGCGGGCAAAGTGGTGGGGGCTGAGCGCCAGCAGGTCGCCGCTGTCCAGCATGGCCTGCGTGAGCAGGGCCGAGCGGCTGGAGACCTGGCAGGTGCGCGGCGCACCGCCCAGGCGCACGCACAGCGCGTTGAACTCCGCCGGCGCAATGCCGGTGAGCGGCGGCACCAGCCAGGTGTGTGCGCGCAGGTCGTCGTCGGACACATGGGCCTGCCCTGCCAGCGGGTGGCCGTTGCGGCACAGCACCACGTAGTGGTCGGCCCGCACGGGGGTGAACAGGTGGCCTTCGGGCAAGGGCTGGGGCTCGCGGCACAGCACGATGTCCACCCGGTTAGCCTCGATCATCTGCAGCAACTGGTCGGCCGGCACTTCATGCACCTCCACCGCCACATCCGGGTGGGTGCGGCTGAACACCGGCAGTGCCTGCGTCAGCCACCCCGCCACGGCTGCGTGGATGGCGCCGATGCGCACCAGACCGGTGGCGCCATGCTGCATGGAGGCTGCCGTTTCCGCGCAGGCGTGCAGCAGCTTGAGCGCATTGCGCACCAGGGGCAGCAGGGCCAGCCCGGCGGGCGAGGGCCGCATACCCCGCGCATGCCGCTCGAACAGCGGGGTGCCCAGCAGGGCCTCGAACTCGACCAGCGCGTGCGTGGCCGCAGGCTGGCTCAGGCCTATGGCCGAGGCGGCCTTCTGCAGGCTTTGCAACTCGGCAATGTGCACGGCCAGTTGCAGGTGCTTCAGGCGCGCACGGCCCAGCAGCCGTGCAAACAACAGGTCTGGGGTGGTGGGTGTCATGGCGGTCTTGTATTCATTGTTTGAATATCTTAGAGCGCCTTTGAATTTGACGGAGAGGACTGTGTGGCCAGAATGGTGGCTGAGCCGCTCCAGCAATCCATTCAATTTTTGGATGCTGGAGGCAAAGGCCTCACAGAACAAGAATCTGACGGAGACACCACACCCACCCAACGCACCTGTTTGTACGCGCTTGAACGCGCGCCTGCCGGCCCGTATACCCACGCCCAGTCCCCTGCACCAGCGCCTGGAGACAACCAGGGGACGCCGCATGCCTGTTTCCTTTTTCCTCTTTGAGATGCCCATGAACCGCCATAAAACCAAAATCGCCTTGTGCGTTGCCGCCTTGCTGGCCGCCACTGCGGCTGCGCACGCAGCGGACACGCTCGACACCGCCTGCCGCACCACCGAAGAATGCCGCGCCCAGGTCGCCAAGATCCAGGGCACCTTCAGCGGCGACGCCACCAGCGCCCAGGCCAAGGCGCAGGATGTCTTCTACTGGTTTGGCCGCATCAACATGGCATCGACCGTGATGAACGTGGAAGAAGGCATCATCCCCGCCCCGCTGGCGGGCCCCATCGCACGGGGCGTGGCCCATTCCATTGACCAGGCCACGCAGCCCGGTGGCCGCCGGCCCACCGACGTGCTGCAGGTCGAAAAGATCATCACCGACGCCGCCGGCCCCGACGCCACGCTGATCCATTCGGGCCGCAGCCGCCAGGACATCCACTCCACCCTGAACGCTGCCCAGTTGCGCACCGAGGTGCTGGACTTTGCCAGCGCCCTGAGCAGCGCCCGCGCCCGCCTGCTGGAGCTGGCCGCCCAGAATGTGGACACGCTGGTGCCCGCCTACACCAACGGCGTGCAGGCCATGCCCGTGAGCTACGCGCACTACCTGCTGGCGTTTGCCGACTCGTTCGAGCGCGACGCCACGCGCATCCGCGAGGCCTATGCCCGCATCAACCGCAGCGCGCTGGGCACTGCTGTGCTGGCCAACTCCAGCTGGCCGCTCAAGCGCGAGCGGCTGGCCGACCTGCTGGGGTTCGACGGGCTCATCGTCAATTCGCTGGACGCCGGGCAGGTCAGCACCTACGACATCCCCATCGAGGCCGTCGGCATCGCCAGCTCCACCGCCATCCGCGTGGGTGCCTTCATGCAGGACGTGCACGTGCAGTACCACCAGACGCGCCCCTGGCTGCTGCTGTCGGCCGGCAAGACCTACACCAGCAGCGCCATGCCGCAAAAGGCCAACCCCGGCATCATCCAGAACACGCGGCTGAAGGCATCGGACGTGGTGGCCTCGGCCCAGGCCGTCACGCTGCGTGCCCACAACGTCACGCCCGGCATGATCGACTACAAGAACGCCTGGAGCGCGCAGGGCGGCGCCCGGACCTTTGTGCTGGGTGTGGAGATGGTCCAGCAGTTCAAGGAAGTGCTTGACGCGCTGCAGGTGGACCCCGTGCGCTCGCTCGAGGAACTGGAGTCGGAATGGACCACCTCCATGGAGCTGGCCGAAACCCTGCAGCGCACCAGCCGCGTGCCGTTTCGCGTGGGGCACCACTTTGCCTCCGAGGTGGTGGTCTACGCGCGCAGCAAGAACCTGCGCCCCAGCGAGTTTCCCTACCAGGAGGCTGTGCGCATCTATGCCGAGGCCGGCAAGAAATACAGCCTGACCGACCTGCGCCTGCCGCTGGACGAGGCCAGCTTCCGCAAGACGCTCTCGCCCGAGAACATGGTCCGAACCCGCGTCGGCGTGGGCGGCCCGCAGCCGGCCGAGGTGCGCCGCATGCTCGCCAGCGCCCGCGAGTCCCTGGCCAAAGACGACGCTTGGCTGGCCGGCCGCCGCACGAAGCTGACCGAGGCGGATGCCAGGCTCAACCGCGCCTTCCTGGACATTGCGCGCAGGCCCTGAGCCTGTTTTCCGGGGCTTGCAAGCCCCGGTTCATGACCCCTTGGTACGGCCCTGGGTCCGCAAGCGGTACCATCGCCCATGAGAAAAATTTTCCAACTACATGTCGAAGGCAAGAATCCGGACCGGGTTCTGGAGTCCGTCAAGCACGATATCCGCAAGTACATCAAGCGCGAACGCCGCCGTGACATCCCCGAAGGCGCGGACTTCTGGGACTTCGATTGCCAGTTCGGCGCGACCAAGGAAGCCGCCACGGTGGTGCACCTGTCGGCCCTCACCGGCCTGATCAACGGCGTGGTGGCCGAGGGCGGCAAGCAGTTCTACGTCGAGATCCTGGCCAAGCCCGGCAAGCGCACGGCGCGGCCTGCAGGTTCGCGTGACGAGGATGCTGCCAACGACGGCATGGGTGCCGAAAACGACGACAGCGAAGACTGACAACCTGGCGGATTCGGGCTTGTGCCCGACCCACCGACCCACCGGCTTGCCTTTCACGGGGCACGCCGGTTTTTTGTTGACCGGCCGGGTCTGCCCTTATTCCGGCTTGGGGGGCTTCTTGCCCACGGGGCGTGCGGCTTCGGCAGCCGCCTCGGCCTCGGCTTCTGCCGCTGCGGCGCGCAGCTTGTCCTTCTTGCTCGGGCGGCGGCCCTTGATGCCGCCGGTGCCGGGCTCCCCGGGGGCTGCCGGGGCAGGGGGCGGGGCCACCTCGGTGGGCTCGAAACCGGCAATCACCTCCAGCGGCAGCGCCAGGCCCTGGCGCTTTTCGATCAGCCGGAAGTGCGCCGTGGCGTCGGGCGTGACGAAGGTCACGGCCACGCCGCTCTCGCCCGCGCGGCCAGTGCGGCCGATGCGGTGCACGTAGTCGTCGGCCGAGCGCGGCAGGTCGTAGTTCACCACCGCAGGCAGTTGGGCAATGTCGATGCCGCGCGCAGCGAGGTCGGTGGTCACCACCACCTGCCAGCGCTCGTCCTTGAACTCCTGCAGCACCTGCTTGCGCGCGCCCTGGCTCAGGCCGCCGTGGAAGGGGCTGGCGAAGATGCCGGCCTTGTACAGCTTTTCGGCCACATGCTCGGCCGCGTACTGCGTGGCCACAAAGACCAGCACGCGCGTCCAGCCGTGCTCCTTGAGCAGGTGGCGCAGCAGCTGCGTGCGGCGCTTGTCGTCCACCGCTATGGCGCGCTGCGCGATATCGGGGGTGTGGTCTGGCGTGGGCGCAATCTCCACCCGCAGCGGCTGGTGCAGCAGGCCATCGGCCAGCGCCTGCACCGGGGCGGCGAAGGTGGCCGAGAAGAACAGGTTCTGCCGCTTGGCCGGCAGCAGGGCCAGCACGCGCTGCAGCTCCTCGGCAAAGCCCAGGTCCAGCAGGCGGTCGGCCTCGTCCAGCACCAGATGGGCCACCTTGCCGAGCTGGATGGCGTTGTGCTCCACCAGGTCGAGCAGCCGGCCCGGCGTGGCCACGACGATGTCGGCCCCGCCGCGCAGGCCCATCATCTGCGGGTTGATGGAGACACCGCCAAACACCACCGCCACCTTGGGCGGCTGCTGCAGGTGGCCCGCCAGGTCGCGCAGCACCTCGCCCACCTGCGCCGCCAGCTCGCGCGTGGGCACCAGCACCAGGGCGGTGGCGTGGCGTGACGCCTGGCCGGTGGCGCCCAGTTGCACTGCCTGCAGCAGCGGCAGCCCGAACGCCGCCGTCTTGCCCGAGCCGGTCTGCGCAATGCCCAGCAGGTCCTGCCCGTTCAGGATGGCGGGGATCGCCTCGGTCTGGATGGGCGTGGGCACCGTGAAGCCCACGGCCTGGGCGGCATGGGCGAGGGCAGGGGAGAGACCGAGGGCAGCAAAGGGCATGGGCAAGGCGGCCTGTGCACGGGGCACGGCCACGAAAGAGAACGATAAATGGGGTGGGCGCAGCCCGCGTGCGGGCTGTCTGAATCCCCTGATTGTCCTGCATTCGCCTTTCAATGCATGCGGCGCAAGCGCACGACCGTTGAAACGGGCGTGGCCCAAGCCAGTGCCCCCGCGCAAGGGCCGCCCCGCCGCGCTGGGGGCGTCCCCCTCCCGCATTGCGCAGCAATGCGAGAGAGGGGTGAAGGCGCGAAGCGACACAGGGGGTGCTTCATAATTGCTTATGGCCATCCCCACCGATCCCTCCGTCATCACCCACGGCATCCAGCTCGCGGTGGCGCCCGTGTTCTTGCTCACCGCCGTCTCCGGCATGATCGGCGCCGTGGCCGGCCGGTTGGCACGCATCATCGACCGCGCCCGCGTGGTGGAAGACCGCGCCCGCGCCAACAACGACCCCGAGTACACCGCGCGCGCCTATGCCGAGCTGGGCGACCTGCGCCTGCGCGGGCGCCTGGCCAACGGCTGCATTGCGCTTCTGACCTTCTGCGCCTTCCTCATCGGTATCACCATCATCCTGCTGTTCCTGGGTGAAACCTTCGACTACCAGGCCAACCGCCTGGCCATCGCCGGCTTCCTCGCCGGCGTGGCCTCGTTCCTGCTGGCGCTGGTGTGCTTTCTGGCCGAGACGGTGATGGCCACGCGCCTGCTCAACTTCCACATGCTGCAAAAGGAAATTGGCGCCAACCCCGCCGATACCCCCCTCATCGTGCGGGAGCCGAAGTAATGGCCCCCGCTCCCAAGAAGTCGCTGGCCGACCTGGGCAGCCTGGGCAGCCTGGGCAGCCTGGGCAGCCTGGTCTATTCCACCGACACCGGCCGCATGTGCCCCGACTGCCGCCAGCCCATCGCCCAGTGCGTGTGCAAGGCGCTGGCCAAGGCGGCCGCGGTGCCCGCCGGCGACGGCATTGTGCGCGTATCGCGCGAGACCAAGGGCCGTGGCGGCAAGGCCGTCACCCTGGTCAAGGGCGTGCCGGTGGATGCCGCCGCGCTCGACCAGCTGGGCAAGCAGCTCAAGGCCGCCTGCGGCAGCGGCGGCACGGTGAAGGACTGCGTGATCGAAATCCAGGGCGACCACGTGGACCGCGTGATGGCCGCGCTGCAGAAGCTTGGCCACAAGGTCAAGCGCGCGGGCGGTTGAGGGAGCGCACGCGATGGATGCCGAAAAGTTGCAGCGCCTAGTCCACTGAATCATTGAAATTGGCGGTATCGACGCTGCGGATCGTCGTACTTCCACTTGATGGGCTTGGGGTCTTTGTTGTACTGGCGGATGTAGTGCATGAGCTTCTTGTCCAAGTCTTTTAC
>Ga0308157_10001088_pt1 | contig 64332 bp, 47 predicted proteins | sample PhyBR1_FD_201035 | JGI IMG/M metagenome (GOLD analysis project Ga0308157, IMG submission 201035) | Phyllosphere microbial communities from UC Gill Tract Community Farm, Albany, California, United States - DLSLB.R1 | ecosystem: Host-associated > Plants > Phyllosphere > Unclassified | place: USA... | reverse complement strand
TAATAAATTGCTCAAAATATTTCACATTCACCTTCCTGATTGGTTAACTACAGATCCTGCAAGCTACACAGGAGAAGGTTTTTCTATGAATCTTCCAGCTTTCTTAATCGTTCTTTTAGTTATTTCATTGCTTATTAAAGGAACAAAAAGCGCTGCTAAAGCAAACAACGCAATTGTTATTCTTAAAGTATCTGCTGTAATCTTTGTAATTATTGCTGGTCTTTTCTTTATTAATACAGCAAACTGGAGCCCGTTTATTCCTGAAGCAACTCAGATTATTGAAAAAGAAACTACGCACAATGCTTACGGAATTGGAGGTATTATCTCTGGAGCTGCAGCTATTTTCTTTGCTTATGTTGGTTTCGATGCTGTTTCTACACAAGCTGGAGAAGCTATTAATCCTAAAAAAGATGTTCCTTTTGCAATTATTGCTTCTTTATTAATTTGTACTACTTTATATATCCTTGTTTCTTTAGTACTAACAGGAATGATGAATTACCAAGACTTTAATCCACTAGGAAAATATCCTGAAGCTATCAAAGCTCCTGTTGCTTATGCATTTGATATTGCAGGACAAGGCTGGGCTGGTTCTATTATTACTGTTGCTGCAACTATTGGTTTGGTTTCAGTATTAATGGTAATGATCATGGGACAATCTAGAATTTTCCTTGGAATGTCTAAAGATGGTTTAATTCCATCTGTGTTCTCTAAAGTAAACCCAATTTCTGGAACTCCAAAAACAAACTTAATGATTCTTGGAATTATTATCGCAACTGTTGCTGCTTTTACACCGATCAACAAATTGGCTGACATGACTAGTTTTGGTACTTTGTTTGCCTTTACAATGGTTTGTATTGCTGTTTGGATTTTAAGAGTAAAACAGCCAGGATTAACTAGAACATTTAAAGTACCTGCTTTACCAATTATTGCGGTATTAGGAATTGCAATCAATTCTTATTTAATTTTTAATTTAAGTAAAGATGCACAGTTATTATCTTTTGGATGGCTTATTATTGGTATAATTGTATACTTTGGATATAGCAAGAAAAGATCTAAACTTAACAATCCTACTGAAGAATAATAAATACAACTTCATAAAAAAGCTCCAAATCTAGATTTGGAGCTTTTTTTTATAAATCAAATACCGATGTTCTTTTTGATCGAATTAAATCTTTCAACCTAATCCAGAAAGCGAGAGTCAAATAGACTCCAAACCCTAAACCCGCTGTAACAAAAGAAATGTAGATAAAAAACAATCGCACACTTGTTACGCGCATTCCGAGTTTATCTGCTAGTCTTGAAGAAACATGGAAACCATATTTTTCAAAAAAAAATTTAAGTTTTAAAATTGCTGACATTTCTATATTTTAGATTTAAGACTTTAGATTTTTAGATTCCTGACTGCTCAGGATTACAAAAGTACAAATTATCTAAGTATTTTTAAGCAACTCTAATCCGATAGCACATTTTAGACAAGACTTGCGCTCGCAATATTCATTTTTAAGTTCTAATAATGTCTGACTTTCAAATGCAGTTTTTGATTGAATACCAAAGGAATTAAACTTGTCTATAATAACATTCTTCTCCGAAGCAACTTCATTCATAAAATCAATTAAATCTTCCGAAATGGATTCGCCCATAATATTCGAATAAGTAAATTGAAGCGGAATAATGGTATTTATAATCAGGAGATCTATAAATGACTTAGAAAGCGTTTTAGACTTCTTCGGACTCTCTTTGTCAAATTGGTAATGATTTTGCCAATACGAGCTTGCAGACACGCTTAGTAAACGATATACAGCATCTACTGATTTTAATTCGATAATCTTAGAAAACAAATTTTGATGTTTATGGTATAAAGCCGCCAATTGAGAAAGTCTAATTGTTGGAAAATTATCCGGACGGAGTTTAAAAAACTGGAGCGGTTCTGTATATGTCTTTTCTATTTGATATTTATGCAACAAATAAAAATAGCGAAACTTTAAATCTTTATAATACACATCTTCTTTCTCAACCTCAAATAAACCAGCAGTTCCAAAAAGGAGCGCTTCTAAATTTTCAATTTCAAAACTTTCTTTTCTGATTACCGAAAACGGGATTGCCATCGAGATTTGCAGAAACGAATTTCCGTTCGTATTTAGCCCGAAATTCTTCGCTAGAAGGCAAAATAAGACCGCTTCCCAATCTTGATTGGTTTCTTCCAATAAATGAGCAATAAATTTAGATTTACGCTCTAAACGCTCAAAAAACAATCTTTCCTGCCAGTTTTTAAAAACAAATCTCTCTAGGTCTTTTAATTGCCTTTCGCAGTAAATCCAAGTCTTTGGAGAAACCAATGCCTTATAATTTTCGATTATTTCTTTTGAAACATAATCTTTAAGGACTAAAACAGGAATTTCGGTATTGTTTTCTCTAAAAATAGCCGTGTCGTTTTCCCAAACAACATGGAGAATAACATTTTTATAAGCAGGATCTTTCTCGTGATTATGCAAATACCAATCTGAAGATTTCAAATGAATCTCTACATTGCCTGCCCATTTTTGGTTTCCTATTTCTATGTGAGCATTAAAAAAATCTGGCCCAGCAAGTTCTAGATAATCGCCAGTTTTAAGAATTGTTATCAATTCGCCTTGAACCGATTTTAAATTCAAAGAATCAAACTTCTTGAATTTCCAGATATAATGAAGAAAGTCTTCTTTCATTTTTAGATTTTATAGTAGAATTACAAAATCTAAAAGTAATTAATTTTTAATATTATTCTTACAAAAATATTTTTTTTAACGAAGCATATATAATTTAGCACAAGCTCTAGCATCTGACAAAGCTTCATGGTGATTCAATTGGATATTCATTTCTCGACAGCAATCACTTAATTTTGTTGGTTTTATGCCTTTTGCTTTGTAGATTTTAACCGTGCATTCCCACTTTGTGGCAATATTTAAATCGTCATAATTTAAGCCATGCAGAAGCATTGTTTTCATTAAGACATTTCGATCAAAACTTTCGTTATGTGCTACTACAACTTTATTTTTTAGCCTCATTTCAATCTCTGGATAGATCTGAAAGAACGATTTTGCATTTATAGTATCTTTAGGATAAATTCCATGAACACGAATCGTAAAAGGATTATATTCGTTATTTGGCGGTTTAATTAAAGTCACATATTCGTCCACAATAATTCCGTTTTCGACAGTCACAATACCTACAGAGCACGGATGATATCCTGTCGCAGTTTCAAAATCTATAGCTGTAAAATTCATTTTCTAATTTTAAAAGACAAATCCATAAATCTAATTGTTTAACAACAAGATTTATGGATTATTTATATTTATAAGAGGCTTATTTTATTGCGCCAATAATATCATATTTAGTAATAATGTGATGGTGTCCGTTTCCTAAATCAACCAAAACAGCATCATTTTCTTTGCTAAAAAGCTTTGAAACCTCTTCGATCGGTGTTCCTAGTTTCACAATTGGGAAAGGTTTGCCCATTACTTCTTTAATTGGTTTTTCGGCAACATTTTTATCTGCAACATAGCTTCTAAATAAGTCTGTTTCATCAACAGAACCGACAAATCCATTGATATCAACAACTGGAATTTGCGAAATCTTATATTTACGCATACGCTCAATTGCATGCGAAACTAATTCTTCAGTACGAACAACGATTAATTCTTTATCAATATGATCTTTAATAACGTCTTCTGCCTTAGTTACGTTTTCTTCTAAGAATCCGCGCTCGCGCATCCAGTCATCGTTAAACATTTTACCTACATAACGGCTTCCAGAATCGTGAAATAACACCACAACAACATCTTCTGGTTTAAAATGTTCTTTTAGCTGCAACAGACCTTTTATACAAGCTCCTGCAGAATTTCCAACAAAAATCCCCTCTTCAAGCGCAATCTTTCTAGTGTAGACTGCAGCATCTTTATCGGTTACTTTTGTAAAACCATCAATTAGAGAAAAGTCAACATTCTTAGGCAAAATATCTTCTCCAATACCTTCTGTTATATACGAGTAGATTTCGTTCTCGTCGAAAATTCCAGTTTCGTGGTATTTCTTGAACACAGAACCATAGGTGTCAATTCCCCAGATTTTAATATTTGGATTTTGTTCTTTCAAATATTTTCCAACTCCAGAAATAGTTCCTCCTGTTCCAACTCCCACAACAAAATGTGTAATTTTTCCTTCCGTCTGTTTCCAAATTTCAGGTCCAGTTTGCTCATAATGCGCCAACGAATTTGACATGTTATCGTACTGATTGACATACCAAGAATTTGGTGTTTCTTCTGCTAAACGCTTTGAAACCGAATAATAGGAACGTGGATCTGTAGGCTCAACATCTGTAGGACAAACAACAACTTTTGCTCCAACAGCACGAAGAATATCCATTTTTTCTTTAGACTGTTTGTCTGAGATCACACAAATTAGTTTGTAGCCTTTTACAATTGCCACAAGTGCAAGTCCCATTCCCGTATTTCCTGAAGTTCCTTCAATAATAGTTCCTCCAGGTTTAAGTCGGCCATCTGCCTCTGCATCTCCAATCATTTTTACAGCCATTCTGTCTTTTACAGAATTACCCGGATTAAAGGTTTCGACTTTTGCCAATACTAACGCATCAATTTCAGCAACAATTTTGTTGAGTTTTACCAATGGTGTATTACCAATTGTTTCTAAAATATTATTTGAAAAGTCCATTTTTATTTAAGTTTATTTAGTGGTTCGAAATAAAAAAAGCCAGTTTTTATTGGAAGAAATTCCAAACCAGACCAAAACGCAGTACAAAATCACGATACGGATTATGAGGCGCTGAATAATAATTACTTTGCGAAAACAAAGCATTAAAATGTTCCGCTTTTAAATAAAAACGTGTCTGGCGTATTCTGGCATTCACAAAGAAATCGAATGTTGCAAAACCACCGATTTTCTTGTCTTGCTGTACAAAAAATTCTGCAATAACAGGATTATAATCATCTCCATAATATTTCGTTAGATAATTAAAGACAAGACCTGTTTGCATGAATAATGCTTTTTTAAAGAAATGATTCGAATAATAGAATGTATTTCTAGTTACAAAATCTGGTACATTTAAAACTAAATCTGACTGATCTACTTTTTGATACAAAAGTGTATTATCTAATGCAAAAGGTCCAAATTTGAATTCTCTACTAGCCTTTATCTCTAAATAATTAATCACATTTCCGTACTGCATTGGATTAACGATCTGTATATTAGCCGCTTTTTGTGCATCGGTCGCTACATCTGTAAAGTACAAATGATCTTTTAATACCGTATATTGAACTTGTCCTGTTAGCCACGGAGTTGTAATTTCTGCACTTAACGAATTAATTTTTTCGTTTTTAAAATCATTTGACCAATTGTACGAAATCCAACTACTTTGGTATAAGTTATAATTGTTATTAGGCAGTTTATTGATGTTGCGATATCTAAAATCAAACTTAATTTCATCGCTCATATCATAACGTAATTTAGCATCTAAATCGGAAAGCGATTCATTAGTGATTGATCTTGAATATAAAAATCGACCATTCCATTTGTTTTTCTGATATTCGTACTGAGCACCAAAATTGTTAAACTGTAAATACAAATTGTCTGGAACGGCGTTTCCAGCTGCATCAACAATAATTCTGTTATACCTATAATTAGATCTATAATCGTCAACAAAAAATATAAATTTACCTAACAGCGAATTTTCGTAAGCTGCTCCAACTTTATTATAAAGTCTTTCATATTTAGTTTGATCGTTAATATTGCTTGCCGCATACGACTCACCAAATCTTTGCACTCGACTAGTTGTTCCATCATTTGCAGTTACTGTAGAAATTACAGTTGGCTGCTTGTATTCGTAATCTTTATACTCATAATTAAATTGATGTGTAAGGTATAAATTATTACTTCCATCAGTTGGATTCACTCTAAAAGCATGATCAAAAAACAATCTTCTTCCTTTTAAGAACGATTCTGCATCGGTTAAATAAACCTGTAATCTTTGCCTGTTTTTATAGTCATCATTATCGCTTTCAAAATCAGCATCGTTTGTTATACCGCCATTTTCCTCATTCAAAATATCCTGATTTGTAAAATGTGCATTTATCGCATATCGTTTGCTAGTTGTGGCATAACTGGTTGTAATTCTTAAATTACCGGCACTAACCAATTGATTATTATAATCTCCTTCAGATCTTAAACCTTTATATGCAATCGAGAAATTAAGATTTTTAGAGACATTTAATGTGATAAAAGAATCTACATTCTGTCCTTTTTTTATTGTAGTATTAAAAAACAATTCTGTAAAAGGCGTTGCAACAGAATAATATCTAATTTGATCTGCTTGCATATAGTTAGAATGCTTTCCGCTAAAACCAATTTCAGGATACGGAGAAAAACTTGTCAAACTGTATTGAAGTGTATTTAAAGGCTGTCCGATATTAGAAAACTCCATAAGACCAAAAAGATCTTTTCTTAAATGATTTTGTCTATAAGCACTTTTAAGCGTTAGCGATGTATCTGCATAAATAGTATCATGTTCTAAAGTGACAATTTTATACTGATCTATGGTTGCAATCTTTTGTTTTTTCTTTTTTACGGTATCAGTGACACTTGAATATTCTGTATTCATATCTAAATTATTTTTAGAAGCAGTTTTTTTTTCTTGCGAAAACAATAAAGTTGGAACAACTAATAGATATAAAAAAATGAATATTCTCATTTGATGGCTTTGTATAAATTTATTTTGACAAAATTTGCTAAGCAAAGGTAATATAAAAAGGTATAAACGAAAAAACATAATATATAATATGAAGCTAGGATCGTTTTGGAATTTTGAAAACGAAAACCCCGTATACAAAAGTATACGGGGCTCTCAAAAAAAATCAAAATATTTATTATTCTTATTCCCAAACTGGGTATAATTTAATTGATATAGATTATATTCTAAAGATTAGAATTTATCCCAGAACAATTTAGTATTTAATAAATCTCCTCCAATATCAGCAGATGCTTTAATATAATTTGTTTTATTAATACTTGCTTCTACACCTGGATAAGTATATCTAACAGGAACAGTAAAAATAAGTTTGTTAATAGCTGCTTGAGGCGCTTTTAACACAGGGAAATCCAATCTTCTGTAAGATGTCCATGCTTCGTATCCTCTGTTATAAAGAGCAAACCATGCTTGAGTACCAATTTTTTCTTTATATGTTGCTCCACTCAAAGCATTGTTGTAATCTACTTTTGGGCTTGCAATATAAGCGTCAATGGCTGTAGCACTAGTTACTCCCCAGTCTGCCATAGAAGCTTTAATACCTGCATCATAGTATACTTTTGCCTGAGCAGAACCACCTGGGATTAAGCTTTTCTCAGCAGCTTCTGCTAATAAGAAATTCAACTCAGCAAAATCAAAGATAGTTCCTGGAAAAACTGGATTGTTTAATGTAGATGTAATTTGCGAATAAGCTGTGTAAACATTTGCCGAACCATAAGTACCACCAGTAAATGTTCTTCCTGCAGGAATAACTGGAGCTGGAGCAGTCAAGTTAGTAAAATATTTAGGCATCCTTGGGTCACCACCAGGAACAATAGCATCCATAGCAGAAACAAAAGGCTCAGCAGGAATAAAATCAAATCTCTGACTAGTTACCAAATCAGCATACAATGGATTTTGATTTCCTGATGTAGTTAAATAAGTCAATTTTGTATTGTCAGCATTACTAGCTAAAGCACCAGAAGCAAGAGCTGCCTGAACTTGAGTAGTTGCATAAGCTGGATCAATATCAGACATATTAACTGCCATTCTAATGATTAATGAGTTAGCAAATTTTGCCCATTTTGCATTACTTGCCGCATTACCAGAATAGATAATATCTGCAGCACCAAAGTTAGCCACTGTACTATTTGCTTTCAAAACTGCAGCAGATGCACTTAATCTTTTAATAAGATCTTGGTAAATCGTTTTTGCATCATCATAAGCTGGTAAAGGATATTTTTGAATATCAATTGCTTGTGAATAAGGAACGTTTCCAAAAGTATCTACCAATACACTATAAGCGTAAGCTTCTAAAATATCGATAAGTGCTAATTTATTTTGTTTGATCGCTTCATCAGCAGGAGTTGCAGGAGTTGTTGCTGCAATCATAACTCTTGAATCATGAAAATCTGCTAAGACATCTCTGTACAAAACCAAAAAGTGCGTATCTGGAATTTTTCTGTTTGTAATGTTATACTGGCTCTCATCTGGATAAGTTGTCTCTGTCCATTGCTGTGCAAATAATCTAAAAACGTTATTATTCACACTAGTACTAACCATTTGATCGACTAATTTCTTCTCAGCATTGGTAAACAAAAATTCCGCTTTGGTTGTTGTTGGTCTTTTCGGATCAACATTCATATCTGTAATGTCCTGGCTGCACGAAACCATCATACCTACCACAGACATTAATAAAAGTACTTTTTTCATGATTTAAAATTTTAATGTTAGGTTACAACCAATATTTCTTGTTGTCGGAAGTGAACCTCCTGAATAACCTGATGATAAGTTACCTGAACTTATACCACTTTCTGGATCTGCATCTGGAAGATTTTTACTGATGATCCATAAGTTAGAACCTACTAAAGAAAGACGTAAATCATTCAAACCTGCTTTAGCTATAAATTGTTTAGGGAAACTATAAGTAATGCTTACCTCTCTTAATTTCACATAACTTGCATCGTAAACAAATGCTTTTTGTGGATTAGTATTGTAACCATAGATACTTCCAGCTACTTCAGGACTTGGTGTTCTTGTAGCATTAGGAGTTCCATCTTCATTTACTCCAGGCAAGATAACACCTCCACCATTAGCAAGTGTATTTCTTACAGGGTTTCCAAGTTCGTTGTTTCCTGCTGTAGAAGTAAATAAACCAGAGCTTTGTCCATAATATTGATCAAGAGAGAAAATATCTCCACCTTTTTGAACATCAATTAAGAAACCTAAAGAGATTTGTTTGTAAGTAAATTTGTTACGAACACCGCCAATCCAATCTGGAGTAACGTTACCAATTACATTATTAGTAGTTGCTGTTTGTAAATACACTCCGTTTTTAGTTACTTTTTGTCCGTCTGCACTGTAGATGAAATCTTTTCCAAGAATATCTCCGTAAGCATGTCCTTTAGTACCAACGATACTAACTCCTCCTTGGAACGTACCAATTGTTAAAACATCAACACCTGGTGTTAAATCTACAACTGTATTCTCATTTTTAGACCAGTTTACGTTAATATCCCATTGGAAATCATTTGTTTTTACAGGAGTTACATTGAAGATTACCTCAACACCTTTATTTTCTACAGATCCCGCGTTTACGTATCTAGAAGAGTTACCAGTTGCAGTAGAATAATCTACTGGAAAGATTTGGTCTTCACTTAAACTTTTGTAAACACTCACATCAAAACCAATTCTTCTGTCAAGGAATTGCATCTCTAAACCAAGTTCTTGAGATTTAGTTTTAACAGGGTGCAATTCTGGATTATTAGCAATGTTTGGTCTTGAATAAAGTTGGTTTGATCCAAATGGGTTGAATTTAGTAAATACATCTTGCAATGCATAAGAATCGATACTTCCTTGTGGGTTTTCAGCATAACTCGCTCTTAATTTACCGAAACTTAACCATGGAGCATTAATATGTTTTGTGAAAACATAACTTCCAGAAACAGAGAATGTATTAACATCATTGTCGTCTTGTGGCAACTGAGAGAAAGCATCATTACGTACAGTTCCTTCTAAGTAAAGGAAATCTCTAAATCCTACCGAAGCAGATGCGTAAACACTATTTACAGCTGTATTGTCTTCAACCTCGATTGGGAATGGAGAAGCATTTACTGAATTTGATAATGCATAGATTCCAGGAATAATAAGTCCTCCATCTGTAGAAGCTAATGTAGATGTACGTCTAGTTCTTAAAGCATTATAACCAACTAAACCTGTTAATGAGAAATCATCATTAAGTTTTTTATTGAAGTTTAATGTAAACTGATAGTTTTGCTCAGAGAACATACCTGTATATTTTTGGTATCCTGAACCAACAGCCAAACGGTTAATTCCAAATGTTCCAGCCAAAGATCCTACAGCTTTTCTCTCTTCACGTAGTTCTGAATAAGAATCTGTACTAATTTTTCCTGTAGCGTTTAACCAATCTGTAAATTTATAATCTAACTGACCATAACCAATGAAACGATTTCTTTCATCTGTTTGGTAGTTTTTATATCTTGTAAAATATGGGTTATCCCAATATTTAGGGCTTGTATTTCCATTAGCAGGATCTGCCATGTTCCAAGAAATATTTTGTCCTCCTGAATTTTGGAAAACTTCTTTTTGAGATTGAATATCCACGTTAGTTCCCCACCATTGACGGAATAAACCTGCAACGTTATCACCACCGTAACCAGTAGTATTTCTACCTTGCGTAGTTTGTGCTAAATAATTGGCAAAAACACTTGCAGATAATTTATCTGTTAATTTGTGGTTGAATTTAATACTTGCGTTATTTTTTCTCAATTCACTATTTGGCAAAATACCATTCTCTTTATAGTTGTTGTAGTTGATAACAAAATTGCTTTTATCTGAACCACCTTCAAAAGAGATTGAGTTATTGAATGTTTGAGCTGTTTCAAAAAATGTAATTGGACCATTTTTAGCAGCAACCCATGGAGATTTTTGTCCGTATTTTGAAGAATATGGAGTATAAGACTCCCAAGTAAGAACAGAAAGATTTGGATCAAACGCAACACCGTAAGAAGCATCATCTGTAGTACTTACTACTTGGTTGCCATTTTTATCCATAACAAAAAACGCTCCTGTTGGTCCAACTGGAATTCCATTAGGAGTTCCATCAGTCTTATAAGTTGGTCCGTAACCTTGTCCATATTTGTTTTGGTAAACAGGGAAAGTATTTTTATCAACTGAACCAACACCAAACTCACTTGAAATAGTAACTCCCATACCTTTTTGAGCTTTTCCTTTTTTAGTAGTAATCATGATTACACCATTACCAGCTTGAAACCCGTATAAAGCAGATGCTGCAGCACCTTTAAGAATATTTAATGTTTCGATATCATCTGGATTAATATCCATACCAGCGTTACCGTAATCATAAGTATTACGCGCTCCAGCTGTTTGTGATCCATTGCTTGAATTCACATTCGAGTTGTTAATTGGCATACCATCAATAACAATAAGCATTTGGTTATTTCCTGTAAGGTTTTTAACACCTCTTGAAACTACGTTTGTAGATCCTCCAAAGTTTGTATTTTTTCTAATATATACCCCTGCAGATTTACCAGAAAGATCGTTAAGGAAGTTTGCGCCAGTAGTACCACCAACTAAATCTTCTCCTTTTAATTCCTGAGTAGAATATCCAAGAGCTTTTTTCTCTCTCTTAATACCTAATGCAGTAACAACAACACTTTCTAATTCTGTAGTATTACTAGTTAATTTTACACTTAATGTTGTAGAACTAGCTGCAACTTCTTGCGTTTTCATTCCGATGTACGTAAAAACCAAGACTTCGCTTGATGTTGCTTTGATAGAGAATTTTCCATCAAAATCTGTTTGCGTTCCGCTTTTAGTTCCCTTAACTAATACACTCACACCTGGAAGAGGCATTCCTGCATTATCGGAAACTATACCCGAAACAGTTCTTTCTTGCGCAAAGGTTAGTTGCGTAATCAGCGCCACCAAAAGCACTAAGAATCCATTTAACTTTAGTTTCATTTTTAAAAATTTTGAATTAGTATGTCGCAAACATCTTAATATTTTCTTAAAAGAACAATGCAGCTCACGGTCTTTCTCTAACATTTTTTTAATATTTCTTTAACATATACTTGTTAATGAATAGTTAATTAACGCAAAAACAACTCAATACATAATTTTAAGCATAAAATACTGCAATTTTTTCAATCAATAAATTAACATTTATTTAACATTTAGAATGGCGCTTTTCTTAAAAAAACAGACGAAAAAACAAAATAAAACAAAGTATAATCTTACAAGAAAGTCGATTAAATAAAACATTCTTGACTGAAAATGTTGTATTTGACAAATTTTTAATTTGCTTTTCGTTCCCAAATCGTAATAAATTGTAAATCAATTCTTCCAAGTTGCAAAAAACCGTGATTTTATCTTTTTCGAAGCCATTTTTAGAAAATCACCAATTATCCATTTCATAAAAAAAATCATAAAAATCAAGTGTTTTCACGGGTTTTTAACCAATATCGCAGACTTATAGTCAATTTGAAAAATAGCGTAATTTCTAACCGTATTACTCCTTGATAGGATCACTCTAAAAAAGCAACTATAGATTGTATTCCTTTGGATCTATTTAATGCTTTTTAGAAAAAAAAGTACAATATTTGCCTTTTTAAAACCTAAAAAAATGCTCGAAAAAAATTTCTCAGGATTTGTTTTAGAAACTGGAACTGATGAAGCCGGAAGAGGATGTCTAGCTGGCCCAGTTACTGCCGCTGCCATAATTTTACCCGAAAATTTTGAAAATAAAATTCTGAATGACAGTAAGCAGCTTTCTGAAAAAACAAGAGCGCTTTTAAGACCTATTATAGAAAAAGAAGCCCTATGTTTTGCCGTTACGCATTTGTTTCCAGACGAAATTGATGAAATAAACATTTTAAATGCTTCGATGAAGGGAATGCAGGAATGTATTTTAAAACTAAAACAAGTTCCCGAATTTATTATTGTTGACGGAAACCGTTCTTTGAATGCTAAACTCGGACTTAAAAATAATTTTGGAAAACAGTTTTCTAACGATGAAATTGCTCTTTTAAAATCAATTCCGAATCAAAGCATTATAAAAGGTGATGGGAAATACTTAAGCATTGCCGCTGCGTCTGTTTTGGCAAAAACGTATCGTGATGAATACATGGATCAAATTCATGAAGAATTTCCAATGTACAACTGGAAACAGAACAAAGGATATCCAACCAAAGAACATCGTGAAGCCATCAAAGAATTTGGAACCACAAAATATCACAGAATGAGTTTTAGGCTTTTACCCGAGCAATTAGAACTTGATTTATTTCCATAAAAAAACGACCTATTAAATAGGTCGTTTTCTTTTTATTTTTTGCTTTTTAAGAATTCTGCAAATGTTTTGGTGTCATAATAAAAAGGCCTTACAGCAGTAATTTTACCATCCTTTAAATCAAAATGTTCTGAAATCGGAACCGACATTGTTTTGCCTGATTTTTTTGACCTACAGTTTATCGTAAAATAAATGATCACTTCATTTTTAGAAGCATCACTAAAATAAACGGGGTCTTTTTCTATCTGCAAATCAAAAAACTCAGTCGATTTTGTAAACATTTTAGTCCATTCACTAAAACCAATATACGTTCCTCCATAAGGCAAACCTACAGCTTGATTATAAACGGCTCCGTCTGCAATTAAAGTTCCTAGCGCATCAAAGTCTCTTGTTTTAAAAAGACTTTCGTAATATTTTGCTATTACTTTTAAATTATCAGCTTCCAGATTTTTCAAAACATCCGCTTCAGACGGCGCTGCTCCTTTATCCCAAAAACCAATAATTTTACTTACCTGACCTTTTCCATTCAAACGTGCAAAGTCGCGGCCAGCCATGATAAGGTTATTTTTAGAATCGAAAATTTTCCATTCCCAGGTTACATAATTATCTTTTACAATTTTGGCTCCCGAAGTTAAAACGGCATCTGGGTTTTTCTTGTAAAATTCGTTGATAACATTATTAAACGCTACAGTTCCTTTTATAGAAGCCGAGGGGTCTTCAAAAGTACTATCTTCCAACCAGATTGATTTAATCATCTTTAATCTGGTATCGCTGTTTTTTTCCTGCCACGCTTTTTCATAAACTGCAACTGGATATAATTTATCTTTCTTTTGGGCAAAAAGACCATTAAGCACAAAAAGGAAACAGAATAAGTAGATTTTTCTCATAAGCAATCAGTTAGAATGAAATTTAAATTTAATAGTACAAAACCAAATTTAGCATAAATAGCTAAGAGAACTACAAGAAGTATAGAATTTGCCATCCCTTCAAAATCTTAACTTTTGCGAAATGGTTTTTCTGTTTTTTCAATATAAATTTAAGAAAAAAACTGCTTTCTATTAAAAAAACATACCTGAATTACTATTCCATTCATCACTCAAAATAAAAAACCCGTTTCAAAATCGACGCTTGAAACGGGTTCCTTTTTATTGGCCATTCTTTTTTTAAACAAATTCGGCTTCGAACAGCTCGGTTAAATGTTTGATGATTTTAGCTTTTACTTCTTCTTCGTCTACTTTTTCTACTCCCAGCTCAACGTTTAAAGAAGTAACGCCTTTTCCTCGAATTCCACACGGAATAATATTGTCAAAATATCCTAAGTCGACATTTGCATTTAAGGCAAATCCATGCATGGTTACCCAGCGTGAAGCGCGAACGCCCATTGCACAGATCTTACGCGCAAACGGAGTTCCTGCACCAAGCCAAACTCCTGTTTCGCCTTCACTCCTGCCCGATTCTAATCCGTACTCTGCCAAAGTCAGAATTATGGATTCTTCTAATAAACGTAAGTATTTATGAATATCGGTAAAGAAGTTTTCTAAATCTAAAATCGGATAACCTACAATTTGTCCAGGTCCGTGATAGGTAATATCTCCACCTCGGTTGATTTTATAAAAAGTCGCTCCTTTGACTTCGAGCTGTTTTTCGTTTAATAGTAAATTTTCAAGATCACCGCTTTTTCCTAAAGTATAAACATGCGGATGCTCAACAAAAAGTAAATAATTTGGCGTTGGCAGATCTAGTTCTTCTCTTCTGTTCTTGATTTTTAAATCTACTATATCCTTAAAGATTTCTTCTTGATATTCCCAAGTCGATTTATAATCTTTATTGCCCAGATCCTGAAGTTGGATTTTTTTGTTCATTTTAATTATTTTTCAAACTCAACATCAAAGTTCAGTTTGTCGGGATTCTCCATATAATCCGTAAAAGAGTATTGAATTGTAATCGATTTTCGATCGTCGCTAAACAAAGCTGTTGGGTTAGAGACTTTCTTAATTTTTTTTGGAAAGTGATACTTTACAATATAGCTAGACGAAGCAAACATCATTTTAGACATATCTCCAGCCGAATCTTTTGCCTTTGCTGCTTTTTTCTGCTCATCGACTACTGCTTTTCTTGTAAATTTCTTTCCGTCATAAGTATAACTTAATTTACTGCCATTATCTCCGAAACCGCTTCCCATAGGATTTGCGCCTCCTTCTAATTTTTGCAGTGTACCTAATGTTTGCAAAATATCCTGAAGTTCATTTACATTTTTAAAATCAGTCGACATGTTCATTAAAAACTGTTTTTTCTCCGAACTTATTTTTGTTGATACAATATAACTCTCCAGTTTTTTAAGTTCTTTTTGTGTGTCTGGCGACAACTTGGCAATACTGTCTTTTTTCTCTTCAAACACTTTTTTGAAAGTAAAAGTAGTATCAATATCTTTTTTGTTATCTCCCATTTGTCCAGCAATCTGATCGCCAGCCATTTCCATTAAAGCAGAACCGTCCATATCCACAGAAAATTTTCCGGTTCCGTTGTCATTGATGTAAATATTTTCAGTAAAAGTACAGCTAGTTAAAGTCGCTAGTAAAAAAGAAAAACTAAGTAGTTTATATAGTTTCATTAATGTTCTATTTTTTATCAAAGATACAAAGACTATTTTTAAAAATACATTTTATCGAAAACCTCGAATTATTGCTCAAATTCTACTTTAAAACCAAAATCCACACTACTCTCCTGCATATTATCCAGAGGAACTTCTACAGTAAAACCTTTTCTGTCTTTTGTTAGTACTGCATTTTTAAGCGAAACTGTTTTAATCTTTTTCGGAAATTGATACTCAGCGGTATATTTACATTCTTTCATCATTTCTTCCATTTTTTTAGAGAATGGATCGTCGCTTTTATCTTTCTTGTTTTCTTTTTTCTTTTTAACTTTTTTATCGTCTTTAGAAGGAGTAACCGTTTTAATGAAAACCTTACCATCATAAAAAATGGTAGTATTAGACTTTTCTTCTGGCTTTGGCGCAGCGCTTAAAGCTCCTAATCTTTTTTTGTCTGTCGCAGCCAGCGCTTCTAAACTTTCGGCAGGTGTTGCAATAGTTTTAAAATCTGTTCCACTAGGAAAATCAATTGACATTGTATATTCAAATTGCTTTTTCTCGTCGTTTACTTTCATGCTAACTTTAAAATTCTCCAAAATTTTAAGTTTCTCTTTTTCTTTCTCCAGCATCTCGATTTTCTCTTTATCTACATCTGGTAATTTAGAAATACTGTCGCTTAACTTGTTAAGCATATCTTTGAAGGTAAAAGTAGTGTCAACGACTTTATTAACTTTAGACGAATCACTTTTTTTCACTCCCATTTTATACATTGGAGACATATCAAAACCGTACGAAAAAGTTCCAGAACCATCTTCGTTCATAGTCATCTTTTCTTTAAGGATACAGCTAGTAAAACAAAATGCAATAAAAAAGCAAAGTAGAATTTTTTTCATAATTGAGGTTTAAGTTATTCAAGCGAAGATACTTTCTTTTAAGAATTATTTTAGTGGCATTTTAAAACAACTTCAAATTTGTTATTTAAAGCTTTATTCAAACTCTGTAAATGAATAACTTGAAATTAGAACATATTTTACATTTGTTAGAAACAGGTCTATCCCAACAGCTATCGATGCCGACTAAAGTTGATTGAAACCCAATAATTTGATGTCACAAAAAATCTAAAATCTGCATTAAAAAATCTACATTCTTTTCTTTATCTTTGCACACTTAAAAAAATAAAGCAAAAATGGCATTATCAGAACAAGAAATCATCAGAAGAGAAAAACTTCAAAACTTACGCAACTTAGGAATCAATCCTTATCCAGCTAATCTTTTTCCTGTAAATCATACATCTAAGCAGATAAAGGAGTCATTTGAAGAGGGTAAGAAGGTTATCGTTGCGGGTCGTTTGATGAGTGTTCGTGATCAAGGTAAAGCTTGTTTTGCTGAGTTGCAAGATAGCGAAGGACGTATTCAATTGTACGTAAATCGTGATGTTTTGTGTGAAGGTGACGATAAAACTTTATACAATCAAGTATTCAAAAAATTAACCGATTTAGGTGATTTTATTGGTATTGAAGGTGAATTGTTTACTACACAAGTTGGTGCAAAATGTATTCGTGTTTCTGGTTTTACTTTCTTGAGTAAAACTTTACGTCCGCTTCCGTTGCCAAAAGTTGACGAAGAAGGAAATGTTCACGACGCATTTAATGATGCTGAGTTACGTTACAGAATGCGTTATGTAGATTTAACTGTAAACCCACAAGTTAAAGAAACGTTCATCAAACGTACTAAATTATTCAGTGCTATGCGTGGTTATTTTAACGATGCAGGATATTTGGAAGTTGACACTCCTGTTTTACAATCAATTCCTGGTGGTGCTTCGGCGAGACCATTTATTACGCACCATAATTCGCTTGATATTCCGCTTTACATGCGTATCGCGAATGAGTTATACTTAAAAAGATTAATTGTTGGTGGATTTGAAGGTGTTTATGAGTTCTCTAGAAACTTCCGTAACGAAGGTATGGACAGAACGCATAACCCTGAGTTTACTGCAATGGAAATATATGTAGCTTACAAAGACTACAACTGGATGATGGAGTTTGCTGAAGGTTTATTAGAGCATTGTGCGATTGCTGTAAATGGCACAAGTGAAGTTACTTTTGGCGAGCATAAAATCAACTTTAAAGCGCCTTATGCACGTGTTACCATGACAGATTCTATCAAACATTTTACAGGTTTTGATATCTCTGGAAAAACAGAACAGGAATTGTTTGAAGCAGCACGTGGAATGGGAATCGAGGTTGACGAAACAATGGGTAAAGGAAAATTAATTGATGAGATTTTTGGAGCTAAATGTGAAGGAAATTATATTCAGCCAACCTTCATTACTGATTATCCAAAAGAAATGTCTCCGCTTTGTAAAGAGCACCGCGATAATCCAGATTTGACGGAGCGTTTTGAATTAATGGTTTGCGGAAAAGAAATCGCAAATGCATATTCTGAATTAAATGATCCTATTGATCAAAGAGAGCGTTTTGAAGATCAAATGCGTTTGGCTGCAAAAGGTGATGATGAAGCAAACGGAATTATCGATGAAGATTTCTTAAGAGCTCTTGAGTACGGTATGCCTCCTACTTCTGGAATGGGAATTGGAATGGATCGTTTGATTATGTATTTAACAAATAATGCTTCTATTCAAGAAGTTTTATTGTTCCCTCAAATGCGTCCTGAGAAAAAACAACTAATTGAACTTTCTGATGAAGAAAAATTCATTGTAGATTTATTGAAAGGAAATGATAATAAAATGGATCTTCAGCAATTAAAAATTACTGCAAATTTAAGCGGTAAAAAATGGGATGCATCTATGAAAAACTTATCTAAACACGGTTTGACTAAAGTTGCTGTTGAAGGTGAATTTAAATTTGTAGAATTGGTTGGATAAATTCCAAAATTAAAATTCCAAGTTGGATTTTATAATATTCAAACCCGACAGGTTTTTAAAACCTGTCGGGTTTCTTTTTTAAAACGAATACTTCTTCCTATCACCATTTAAAACAAAAATCAAAACTTATTTTTAAAAAACTGAAAAACAACACTTTACTTTTTCTAAATTGTTTTACAAGAAAATACTTTCACAAGCCTAGATATAACATTAAAAAACAAAACAAAATTTGGCTGGCATTGAATGCGCAATTGATTTTGTTTTTGCTTTTTTTTAGCAAACAAATTACTACATTTGAAGAAAAAATAGACTTTATGTAAAGTCTATTTTTTTTTTAACCCAAACCCATTCAATTAACATTTTTCAACCAATCCTTTAAATGAAAATTAGAAAAATCGCCCCAAACGAAGACTTAGAAACAACAGTCAACAAAAAAAGAAATCGTTACAAAATTGCTATCATCGCTGTTATCTTTATTTCGGCTGCTGGCTTTTTAGGATTTAAATATTTTAATCCTAAAAAAGAAGCTGTTTGTTTAGGCACAGATACCAAAATCTATGATACTTACAAAAATGCCGTTGTACTTGTAAAGCATAAATATGGCTATTTTGCTAAAATTAATGGAAAAGAAATTCCGCTTAACGTTGAGGATGCTAAGGAAGAAACCATTTACGGAACAGGCTTTTTTGTAGATACAGAAGGAGACATGATTACCAATAGACATGTTTTACAGCCATGGAATTCAACTGAAGAAGAAAGTGAGAAAGTAAATACTACTATTCGAAATCTGCGAATGAAGATTGCTTCTATCCTTACTACCGATGTTTCTGAAGATGACTATGAAAGTTTTATTAGCAACAACTGGTCACATGCTTCAGTCTCGTATGATGAAGGTGAAGGAGAGGGAGAATACGAAGAATCGAGCGAAGAAACTAGTGAGTCAGCGGGTGAAGAATTTGTTAGTTCTAATGAAACAGAAACAGATACATCGCAAGTATCAACTGATATAGCTGCATCTATTCCAGTAAAAGAATATGTTTCTGCAGAAAATATTGAAGTATATGTAAAAACGGTAGACATTCAAGTTGCACTTCATAATTCTGATAGCGAATGGATTAATTGTGAAATGAAAAAAGTTTCAGATGACAGCAATATTGATTTAGGTATTTTGCAAGTATCTGATCATAAAACCCCTCAAAGCGTTACTAATATTATAAGTCTTGATAATATTGTTGACAATGATACTTCTCTAGCTCCAGGGCAAAAAGCGATAATGGTGGGCTATCCGATGGGAATAGATTTGGCACAAACCAATTCTGGTATAAAAGTGCAGCTTTACAATGGTCAAATAAGTAAAGAATCTGATGGCAACAAAATTCAATACAGTATAACTTCTACACATGGTGCTAGTGGTTCGCCTGTTTTTAATGAATGTGGTCAACTTATTGCAGTTAATTTCAGTGGATTCGATCAGGTTCAGGGTTTCAACTTTGGAATTGTAGCTAAGCATATTCAAGCACTGTAATTTTAAAAAACAAATAAAAGACGCTTTAATCTAATCGGGTTTCACATTTCCAATCAAATAAAAAATCGACTTAATCAATTATGAATAAATTTTTTAGCATCTGTGCACTACTGTTCTGTGGTGCCGCTTTTTCACAGATTCCAACTCTGGATGTCGAAAATCAGAAAAAAAATTCGGTAGTCTTACAGGAGGTAAAAATTGAAACCAAAATTCTAGGAAATTTTGCCTCAACTACAGCTACTTACACATTTTACAATCCTGGCGACAGAATTTTAGAAGGAAATTTTACCCTTCCGTTACCAGAAGGAGTAAGCGTGAGTGGTTATGCTTTGGACATTAATGGAAGCTTAAGAGATGCCGTTCCTGTTCCAAAAGAACGAGCTAAAGAAGTGTTTGAAAGTATTGAAAAAAGAAATGTAGATCCAGGTATTATTGAAAAAGTAGCTGGAAACAATTTTAGAACTAGAATCTATCCCATTACAGCTAGAGGCAGTAGATTTATTAGAATTACGTACAATCAGGAATTGAAAAATTCGGCTACGGATTATCAGTATTTTTTAAGTTTTGCCAATGCAGTTAATATCCCAAAATTCAATCTGAAAGTATTAGTTAATGAAAGTCTAACCACTCCTAAAATTACGGAAAATCCAGATGGAAGTTTTACTTTTCAAAAAAAAGGGAATCAATGGATTGCTGAAATTAATAAAGTAAATTTTACGCCAAATGAAAGCCTTAAAATAGCTATTCCTAAAGTAAACGAGTCGTCTAATGTGATGCTTCAAAAAGCTTCTGACGATAAATCTTATTTTGCGGCAAGTGTTGCGATGAATTTCCCTGTAAAGGAAAAAACAAAATCTCAAAAAATTGCTATTATTTGGGATAATTCATTTAGCGGATCAAAGAGAGATCGTCAAAAAGAACTGGACTTTCTTAATGCGTATTTTTCAGACAACAAGAATGTTGCAGTCTCTTTTGTCCTTTTAAACAATATCCTTGAAAAAACAGAAGAATTTACTGTTTCTGGAGGAAACTGGAATGCCTTAAAAGACAGAATTCTTAATCTGAAATATGATGGCGGAACCGACTTTAGTGCTTTAAAAGAAATTTCATCTATAGACGAATATCTTTTATTTTCTGACGGAATTTCAAATTTTGGAGATTTAACTTTAAAATTCAAAAAACCGCTCAACACTGTAACGAGCACACCAACTTCTGATTTTAATCTGCTGAAACTTTTAGCATCACAATCTGGAGGAAATTTTATCAATCTTAACGAATTAGATACGCAATCTGCTCTAAAAACATATAAAAGGCTTCCTATTGTATTTTTAGGCTTTAAAGAAACCAATACGCTTCAAGAATTGTTTCCAAATGTTGGAACCGCAGTAAACGAACCAGTGAATATTTTTGGAATTTCATCTTCAAACTTGAGTAAACTTACTGCGGTTTTTTCAGTAGGAGATAAAAAATTTGAAGTGCCTGTAGATTTTAATAACGCTGTACAAGTAGATAATTGGCCTCTTGCACAATTTTGGGCACAACGAAAAATTAATGATCTTGAACTTAACTCAACACAAAACAGCGATGAAATTAGAAATCTGAGCGAACAGTTTGGGGTTGTAAGCAAGAACACTAGTCTTATCGTATTGGAAGATGTTAATGATTATGTGCGTTTTGGCATCACACCTCCACAGGAATTATTGCCAGAATACAACAAAATCGTTTCGCAAAACAAAAAACAAATATTAGAAAAAAGAAGAAATCTTCTATCTAAAGCTTTTGATAAAACACGAGAATTGACAACTTGGTGGAATAGCGAATTTAAACCTACAGAAAAAAAACAGTATCCTACCATTTCTAAGCAGTCACAAAAATTGTCGTCGGCAGAAGAAAGTGTTGTTAGCGATAATGCTGTATATTCTGCAGAAAGTAGAGCAGGCGATAAAAAAACTTCTACAGGTAAAATAACTTTGGTAGATGTAGAAAGTACTCAAGAGTATATGAAAGATTTTCAGTCTTTACAATCACCTGAATTGATCTATCAGAAATATCTTGAAAATCGTCCGAAATACGAGAAACAGGTAACGTATTATTTTGATGTATCTAAATTGCTTTTCAAAAAAGGAGACAAAGCTCTTTCTTTAAAAGTTTTAAGCACACTGGCAGAACTTGATTTGGAAAATGAAGAATTGTACAAAACGATTTCATACTTATTGAAACAAAGAGGCAATTATGAAAAAGAATTGTGGATTACCCAAAAGATTCTAGAATGGAGACCATTTGATCCTCAAAGTCATAGAGATTATGCATTGGCTTTGGTAGACAATAAAAAACCTCAAGAAGCTCTTAATATCTATAAAGGTATGCTGTATCAAGAATATACTGATGAGATCTCTGTGAGGGATAATGGTATTGAAGAAATCTTGATTATGGAAATCAATAATATTTTGAGCCAAAACAAAAATGTTGATGCAAGCAAATTAGATGATCGTCTAAAAGCAAATCTTCCAGTCGACATTCGTATTGTTATTAACTGGAATAAAGACAATACAGACATAGATCTTTGGGTAACAGACCCAAGAGGAGAAGATTGTTCGTACTCGCATAGATCTACAGAAATTGGAGGAAGATTAAGCAACGATTTCACTCAAGGTTTTGGTCCTGAACAGTTTTTACTTAAAAAAGCAATTAAAGGGAAATATAAAATCAAAACGAATTTCTTCGGTGAGAGACAGAATATTCTTTCTGGACCAACCACTGTAATGGCAGAAGTTTATCTTTACTATTCTGATGGCAGACAGGAACGAAAAATTGCTGTTTTCCAGAGTCAAAAAGAAAACAAACGTGAAAGTGATAGTAAAATTTTAATTGGAGAATTTGAGTTTTAGAAAAATATAAAAATTCCAAACTCCAAAATTAGGATTTATAATATTTCAAACCCGACAGATTTTGAAATCTGTCGGGTTTTTTATTTTAAAATGAATACTTCTCCAATTTTTTCCCTTGAATATCCAAAACCTTTGTGCTTTCTTTTGGAACATCCCCTTTTATAACTTCTTGAACTGAAGGATTAGATGGATATTTTCCACCTTTCATTTTTAAAAGATGAAATTTTCCTCCGCTTTCAAATATCAAATCATAAAATTTTTCTGTTGCTGAAGTGGTTACATAAATTGGAAAATCGGTTACAGAGAAACGATTAATCACAGTTCCGTCATTCTTTAAAATATATCCTGAACAGCCTCCGCTTCCGCAGAAATAAGAATTAGAGAAACCAACAAAATATTCCTCTTTCTTATCGTTATTTAAATCGAAAGCTTCATAATAGAAAGATCTGTCTTCTTTTGTCATTGCGGGTAAATCTTTCTCCAATAAAATCAGCAATTGTTTTCGAATTAATTCTACTTCTTTATTATTTTTTTCGGAAACTTCACTTAAATCGGCCGTTCCGCCAAGAGTTTTAGACAAGGTATCTTGAACAATTGTTTTTACAATATTTTTTGAATTGTCTTTGTTTTGGCAAGATGATAATGCCAAAATTATAATTAAAATCAGAAATCTATTTTTCATAATCTGATGTTTTAAATTCGCGATCGATTACACTAATAATGCTGCTTTATTTTCAATATCATTCTGCGTCAATAATGATTTTATATTATTGAAAGTCACCAATGCAATTTGAGTTAAAGCTTCGTTGGTAAAAAATGCTTGATGCGCTGTTACCAATACATTCGGAAAACTCATTAAACGCTGAATCGCGTCGTCTTGAATAATGTCTGCCGATAAATCTCTAAAGAACAATTTTTCTTCTTGTTCGTAAACGTCAATTCCTAAATAACCTATTTTCCCTTCTTTTAAGCCTTCAATAACCGACGATGTTTCTATTAATCCGCCGCGGCTCGTATTGATAATTATAACACTGTCTTTCATGAAAGTCAGCGAAGTTTTATTGATTACATGTTTCGTCTGATCGTTTAAAGGGCAATGCAAAGAAATAATATCACTCGCCTTGAAGATCTCTTCTAAACCAACAAAAGAAACGCCGTCTTTTTTCATTTCATCACTTTCAACAATATCATACGCCAAAACTTTACAGCCAAAACCTAACGCTATTTTAGAAAATGCTTTTCCGATATTTCCTGTTCCTATAATTCCAATTGTTTTTCCGAATAAATCGAAACCTAATAATCCGTTTAAAGAGAAATTTTGTTCGCGAACTCTATTATAAGCTTTATGTGTTTTTCTGTTTAAAGTTAAAATCATCGCCATGGCATGTTCGGCGACCGCTTGAGGAGAATATGCAGGAACACGGCAAACTTTTATGTGGTGTTTTTTAGCCGCTTCTAAATCGACATTATTAAAACCAGCGCAGCGTAAAGCAATTATTTTTACTTTTTTTTCTGCTAATTGTTTAATGACAGTTTCGTTTACAATATCATTTACAAAAACACAAACAATCTCGCACTCTTCTATTAAAGCTACCGTCTGAGGATTTAACTGTGTTTCAAAAAAGTCCAGCTGAAAACCAAAATCTTCATTGTATTTATTGAAAAACGTTTTGTCGTAAGGCTGGGTCGAGAAAAAAGCGATTTTTTTTGCGCCAAGATTTGAGCTCATAATAGTGAATTATTTATGTTTTATTATTTCTAAAATTCCCTTTTGGCAGATAATACAGCCATCCAAAACCAATTAAAAATAAAATAAGCGAACCTATAAATGCTGGAATCAAAATCTCTTTATTATTATCTAATGCATTGTTTAAAGCGGCATACAACAACCAAATTTGGATGCTTACATTTAAGATTAAAACAAATATTAAAGTAGAAAGAATAACATTCAACTTATTTGGATTTGCCTGATTTTGGCTTTTTCTAAATGTACTCATAATATATTTCTTAAACAATTAACTCGCTTTATTTTCAAAAGCTTTTACAAAAATCTTTTCTCCTTTTAAAACCACTTCCAACTGAGGCAAAGCTCTTGGCGGAGGCCCAGCAATAACATCACCAGTCAAAGCATCAAAAGAACCTTCATGACAAGGACAATGAATAATTCCTGTTCCCGGTTTGTAATAAACGGCACACGAAAGATGTGTACATTTTTGCTCAAAAGCTCTAAACATGCCACTTTCTAAATGCACTAAAATATACGGAATGGTACTTCCTTCAATCACAAAACCTCTCGTTCCGCCCAACGGAATATCTTTTACATCGCATACAAAATGTTCGCCCACCACTTCATCAGCTGGCAGTAAATAGGCTTTTGCCGCTACCAATCCGCTGCCCACCATTAAACCACCAGAAACCAGAGTAAGGAATTTAGCAAAATCACGTCGGCTGACTTGTGTTGATTCCTGCTTTTTATAAGGAAAATCTTTTTTCCAATTTTCTTTTAAATTATCTTCTTTAGACATGGATTTTAGATTTAGAATATTCGTAATTCGTTGCTACCCTTCGGCATCATGATATTTACTTTTGTATTTACGCGCTCTTTCCCAAAAACAAATGAATTTACTGGAGTACTATTTGGACGCATTTCTTCGATTTGTTCGCGAGTTCCATAAAACAAGGCGCCACTCGGACAAACCGTTGCGCACATTGGTTTTTTGCCAACGCTGGTTCTATCGTAACACATATTGCATTTCATCATTAAATCGTATTCTTCCATTTTCTTCGGAACTCCAAACGGACAAGCCATAACGCAATTGGAACATCCAATACAGCGTTCTGTATTTGCAGTATGAACCACTCCAAATTCGTCTTGCGAAATCGCATCGGCTGGACAAACATTCGCACAAACTGGATCTTCACAATGCATACAAACCTGAACTGTGGTCTGAATGGTAACGGCACGTTCGACATAGTTAACATGAATCATCGATTCTTGGCCATTGGTTTCGCATTCAGAACAGGCCATCTCGCACGCTTTGCAGCCTATGCATCTTTGTAAGTCTACAAAAAACTCTTCGTTTTTATTATAATTGGTTAAATTCATAATTGTTGCTTTTTATAGATTAAACACTTGCATAAGCATTTGATTTGTCTGATGAATTTTCGATTTCTCCCAAAGGTTCCAGCTTACAAGCACAAACTTTGAACTCTGGAATTTTAGAAATAGGATCTAAAGTTCCAGGCGTTAACTGATTGGCAGATTTTTTCCCTGGCCAATGATACGGTACAAAAACAGTATCTTTTCTGATGGTTTCTACAATATTGGCTGGAAAAATTCCTTCGCCTCTTCGAGTTGAAACTTTCACTAGTTCTCTCTGCTGAATATTATATTTCTGAGCCATTTCCGGATGAATTTCCAACAACGGTTCTGGAAACTGATCTACCAGTTTTCCGATTCTTCTTGTTTGTGTTCCGCTTAAATACTGAGATACAACTCGTCCCGTAGTTAATATTATCGGATATTCTTCATCTGTAATTTCGCCTGGCAATTTATACGGAGCAGGATTAAAATGTGCTTTTCCGTCTGGAGTTGCAAACTTTTTATCTTCCCATAATCTTGGCGTTCCAGGATGATCTTCGGTTGGACATGGCCAGAAAACGCCCATATTATCTTCTACTTTTTTATAGGTAATTCCGTTGTAATCGGCAGTCCCTCCTTTTGAAGCAACACGAAGTTCATTAAAGATGGCTTCGCTATCAGCGTAGGTAAACTTATCTTCCTCCCCTAACCTTTTAGCCAATTCTAACAATATTGAAGTATCGGTTCTGGCATCTCCCGGAGGTGTTACAGCTTGTCGAATTCGGATAACTCGTCCTTCAGCTGAGGTTGTTGTTCCTTCTTCTTCTTCCTGCAATGAACCCGCTAAAACAATATCCGCATGACGGGCAGTTTCATTCAAAAAGAAATCTATCGCAACATAAAACTCTAATTTTTCAAGAGCAGAACGCACATAATTATTGTTTGGAAGAGATACTAACGGATTAAAACAAATCGAAATCAATCCTTTTATTTCACCACTGTGAATCGCTTCTATAATTTCATAAGCTGTAATGCCTTTATGCGGCATATCTTCTTCCTTAATTTTCCAGACATCGGCAATGTATTTTCGATGATCCATATTTTCGATATCACGGTTTCCAGGCAGCTGATCACATTTATGACCGTGCTCTCTTCCGCCCTGACCATTTCCTTGTCCGGTAATCGTTCCGTAACCGCAATAGGGTCTTCCAATTCTTCCAGTTGCCAAAACCAGATTAATGCATCCCAAAACATTATCTACTCCTTTTGAGTGATGTTCAATTCCTCTTGCGTGCAGTAAAAAGCTCGTTTTTGCTTTTCCCCATAATTCGGCCGCTTCTTTAATTTTTTCTTTCGAAATTCCAGTAACTTCTTCTGCCCATTCTAATGTATACTCTTTTACAGCATCAATCGTTTCCTGAAATCCTGAAGTATGATTATCAATAAAATCATGATCTAACATATCGTGATCTACGAGATATTTCAGCATTGCACCATACAAAGCAGAATCAGTTCCTGGCCTTACATCCAAATGAATATCGGCTGTTCTTGCTAACGGAATAACACGCGGATCGACAACAATCAGTTTTGCACCTCGATCTCTGGCTTTCCAAATCCAATGGGTTAAAGTGGGAAACGTTTCGCTGATATTGGCTCCAGCAACTATAATAACCTCAGCATATTCTAAGTCAGAATAATTGTTTGAAGCGCGATCTAAACCAAATGCTTTTTTATTTCCTGCGCCAGCACTTACCATGCAAAGGCGTCCGTTGTAATCTAAATTTCTTGTTTTTAAAGCTACTCTAGCAAACTTCCCAACCAAATAACTTTTTTCATTAGTTAACGAAACTCCAGATAACATCGAAAACGCATGTTTCCCATATTTTTCCTGAATTCTTTTAATTTCAGAAACGGTTTTATCCATTGCTTCATCCCAAGTGGTTTGTTCAAATCCTTTGCCTTCTACTCTTTTTATTGGATGTAATAATCGATCTGGATGATTATTTTGCATATAACGCTGAACACCTTTTGGACACAAACGCCCCTCGTTGAACGGAAATTCCATCCAAGGCTCAAAACCAACCACTTTATTGTCTTTTACAGATAATTGAATACCACATTGCATTCCGCAGAAACAACAATGTGTTTTAACCGTTTTATCTGGTTCATCACGTCCTGAATATCCTTCTTTTGGCGTATAATTCAGATGCGGACCAAATGCTTCAATTATTTTTTCAGTTGATACAGGTAGTTTTGCCATGATTTTTTTTGTTGTTTTTTGGTTTCATGTTTCAAGTTTCACGTTCTGCTACGAAACTTGAAACCTTAAACTTGAAACTATATTTTTATCCAAATAAATTTCCGCCTTCAATTCTTGCTTTTAAATGTGCTTTCGCTAAACGATCTCGTTTTCCTTCGGGACTTAAATCTAAGTGTGAATTTCCTTCATCATCACTAAAGTCAAAACCTAATTGTTTCGTTACAATTTTCAAATCATCAATGTGAAGCTGAGTTGTAAAAGGTTTTCCGGTTTCTTTACAGATAGCCATTCCTTTTTTCATTCCTTCCTTTTTGTAAATATGCGCACCAATTTGAGCCGGTCGCTGAATAATATGGAAGAACTTTCCAAAGGGAATCCATATCAAAAACATAATAACCGTTACGGCATGAACTACAGCCAGAAAATCATACGCAAATCCTTTCATAAACTGATATGAATACGTCAGACATAAACCTGTAACCGAAATGGCAATTAATAAAAGAAGTGGCAGTAAATCGCCTTCAAAAGTCTGTGTGGCAATTAACCCTGGATTGGTTAAACGTCTTCTTAAATAATAAAGAGAACCGAAAATAACCAGATAAGAAGACCAGTTTAAGGCATGGAAAGTCAGAAATGCCATAATAGAATCCAATCTGAAATCCATTACTTTAAAACCAAAAAAATGGGCTTCGTAAACAGAAATAGAATTGGGTGCCAAGGTAAAATGAATCCATCCAAATGTGAGCGGGAAAGTAATAGCAAAAGCCGAAAAACAGCCAATTGCAATGCAAAAATGAGCCAGCCATCTGTATTTTCCTCTTGGATAAATAAATTTCTGAAAAGCAATATTTTCAACAGATTCTTTCCCTAAAAACCATAAATGCGAAAAGACTTTTCCTGTAAAGAGAAATTGAATGCCGCGTTTGAAATACATCCAAGTTGGAGGTCGCTGCAGCCAAACCGTGTATCGATACACCACTCCGAAAAATGCAAACAGAGTTCCGAACAGATAGGTAACCAAAGCCGCATCAAAATTTTGCAGTTTTCTTGATCCATAGAAAACCAATACGACCATAAAAACCGAAGCGGCCGTTGCAATTAATAAAGCTTTTGTATTAAATGTTTTTTCTTTCATGACAGATTATTTTCGCTCAATATCTTTAGCCATTTCAGGCAGTTTTTCTTTTGTCATTTTCACAATTACACGATGCATCCAGATTAAACAAGTCAGAGATAACGCCAGAATAAAAAGCCATGAGCTCGTCCAGAATCCGGTAAATGATAATAAATACCCGAAAATAATAGGCCCGAAGAATCCGCCTAAACCACCTAAGAGTCCGACCATTCCACCAATTACCCCAACTTCATTAGGAAAATAATCTGGTATATGTTTGTAAACAGCAGCAGAACCAATTCCCCACGAAATTCCTATTAGAATAACCAAAACTAAATACACCCACATATTGGCTTCAAAATGAATTTGTGTAATTCCTTCTGCCAATAAATCTTTCTTTTGCACTTTTTGGTTTTGCTCTACAACCACTTCCTGCCATGTTTTTTTGGATGGGAAAAATTTAGAATGTGGCTGACTTTCATCTTTTTGAGCGATGTTATATTCTTTATCATCTATTACTATTTTATCTGGTGCTACAGACGTAACTGTTCCTGCTTTGCTAGATAACAACCCGCTTCCTGATGTTGTAATATCCATTTTCGGAAACAATAGTAAAAAGCTTAAAACGACTGAAGAACTCAAAACCCAATACATCACTTTTCTAGCCCCGAATTTATCCGATAAAAAACCTCCAAAAGCGCGTACGACACCTGCAGGTAAACTAAAACAAGAAGTAAAGATTCCGCCCAAAACTAAAGTGGTGTGATAGACATTCATAAAATTTGGCAGAAGCCATTGTGAGAAAGTAACAAACGAGCCAAATACTAAGAAATAATAAGTTCCGAAACGCCAAACACGCACGCTCTTTAAAGGCTGTAATAATTGTTTTACCGTTTTGGACTGTGCTTCGCTTTTTTTGTTTTTGGCAAAAATCAGAAATACAATTCCCATCAATAATAAAGCAGAACCGTATAGAATAGGAAGCCATTTCCAACCATTTTCAGGATCGCTTTCTGAGAATGTACTTAATAAAGAAGGTGCAAGAAATGGTGTAATTGAGGCTCCTGCAGTTCCCATTCCGAAAATTCCTAAAGCTCTTCCTTGCCATTCTTTTGGATACCACACAGAAGTTGAAGCTACGCCTACAGCAAAACTAGTTCCGACCATTCCGAATAAGAAACTTAGAATAGCAAAAACAGTAAAAGAAGTCGCAAAAGGTAAAAGAAACAATGGAATTGATGCCAAAATCAATAAAGCAGAATGCACAATTCTGCCTCCAAACTTATCAGTTAAAATTCCCATTGGCAATCTCATAATCGATCCTGTAAGAACAGGAATCCCTAAAAGCCATCCGATCTGTACGACACTCCAGTTAAAAATTTCTTTATCAACTAAAAAAGTAACCAGTACTCCGTTGAGTGTCCAGCATGCAAAACAGATTGCAAATGCCAAAGTGTTTAAAAAAAGGATGCGGTGGGCTTGGGAAAGATCTGCCATAGAATAAAGTATTAAATTGTGTTTTTGAAAATCTATTACTGAAATATGGGAATCATGGAAATTGCTTTTTCTAAACAACAGAAAAGCAATAGTTTACTAAAGTTAAAAAAAAATCCAAAGCAAAGTACTTACTGTCAAATATTTAGCGTTATAATAATCTTATTTAAATTCATTCTTATAAAAACTGGTAATCAATCTGTTAAATAAAACACAATTTCAAAAGAGCGATTAAACCTGTTTTAATTAATAAAGTCTAATCTGTAAACAATTAAAAAACTTGAATATGAAAAAATTATTTATCGCAGCTATGTTATTTGTTGGAATAGCAAGTTTTGCACAAGAAACGGATCAAAAACCGGCGCGTGGGCAAAGAGAGAGAATGACTCCAGAACAGCGTAATGAGAAACAGCTTCAAAAACTAACTACAGAATTAAGTCTAGATGCTAGTCAGCAAGCACAGGTAAAGCAGCTTTTAGCAGATAGAAGTGCAAAAGCCGAAAAATTTAGAGAAGCTAGAAAAGAAAAAAAAGATAGCAACACAAAACCAACTGCTGAAGAAAAAGCGGCTTTCAAAAAACAAATGGAAGACGAAGTCGCAGCAAATGATGCCAAAATGAAATCGATCTTAAAAGCTGATCAATACACAAAATGGAAAGCCCTGCAAGAAGAGAAAAAAGACAAAATGAGGGATAAAATGAAAGAGCACAAAAAAGATAAAATCTAATTTGATGCAAAAAAAAAGAGGCTTTGAAAGCCTCTTTTTTGTTATTTAAAATGTTTTCGATACTTTATCAATCGCATTGATTGTAAAATCTAAATCTTCGTAAGTTAATGCATCTGTAATAAACCACGTTTCGTATGCTGATGGCGCGATGTAAACGCCTTCCTGCAATAATCCATGAAAGAATTTCTTGAATGTTTCGTTATCTCCTTTTGCAGCAGTTTGGAAATCGGTAACTGGATTGGCATCAAAGTGAACCGAAATCATAGAACCAACTCTATTGATTGTAAACGTAACATTATTTGCTTTTAAAACTCTATCAATTCCTTCTTCTAAATAAGCTGTTTTTTCTTCTAAACGTGTAAAAACTTCTCTATCCGAATCAAGTGCTTTTAGCATTGCCAATCCCGCTGCCATTGCCAACGGATTTCCAGATAATGTTCCTGCTTGGTAAACTGGTCCAAGAGGCGCTAAATAATTCATGATTTCTTCGCGTGCAGCAAAAGCTCCAACTGGAAGTCCTCCACCAATTACTTTTCCGAAAGTCACGATATCGGCATCGATTCCATATAATTCCTGAACACCTCCGCGAGCTAAACGGAAACCTGTCATTACCTCATCAAAAATCAATAAGATTCCGTTTGCAGTACACAAATCTCTTAAGCCTTGCAAGAATCCTTCTTGAGGAGGGATACATCCCATATTTCCTGCAACTGCTTCAATGATAATCGCAGCGATTTCTCCTTTATTAGCTTCGATTAAAGTTTTTACATTCTCTAAATCATTGTATTTGGCTAACAAAGTATCTTTTGCAGTTCCTTCTGTAACTCCAGGGCTATTTGGCGAACCAAAAGTTACAGCTCCACTTCCTGCTTGAATCAAAAATGAATCTGAATGTCCGTGGTAACAACCTGCAAATTTTACAATTTTATCTCTTTTTGTAAATCCACGAGCTAAACGAATTGCACTCATACAAGCTTCTGTACCTGAATTTACAAAACGAATTTTGTCAATATTTGGAACCATAGAAACAGCCAAAGCCGCAATTTCAGTTTCCAATTCAGTCGGCATACCAAATGAAGTTCCTAGTTTTGCTTTTTCAATAACAGCATCAACAACTGGCTGATAAGCGTGACCTAAAACCATTGGTCCCCAAGAGTTAATATAATCTATTAATTTGTTTCCGTCTTCATCATATAAATAAGCACCTTTGGCACTTTTTACAAAAATCGGAGTTCCGCCAACGGCTTTAAATGCTCTTACTGGTGAATTTACTCCTCCCGGAATTACTTTTACTGCTTCAGCAAAAAGCTGACTACTTCTTTTATATAACATTCTTATTTTTGATTTTAGAATTCAGATTTTAGATTAAAACTGAAAACCTATTTTAATTTCTAGATTAATTTCAACAGAACTGGAAACTGCCACTGAGACTGAACACTTAATTACTTAACCTTAAGTCTCTGTCCAATTGAAATAGCATTATCCGTTAGATTATTTTTTCTTTTTAAATCCTCAACCAATAAATTGAATTTCTTTGATATGGAATACAATGTATCTCCTTTTTGAACTTCGTATGAATTTGGATCATATTGGCTCATATTGATCTTTGGATCAGAAGCGACATCATAAGATGATTTTTTGGGTGGAGCCGAAGTATTAATTGGCACATAGTTTCTTCCTGTCACCTGGCAATCGTATTGATGCAGATTATAACGTTCGATATAACTAATTAACTTATCTGGATATTTCGGATCTGTTGCATAACCTGCCGCTCTCAAGCCTTTTGCCCAAGATTTATAATCGTCTTTTTCGTAAGTAAATAAAGTTGCATATCGCTTTTTTCCAACCAAAAATAAAGCATGATCTCTATAGGATTCTGATGCCTGAGGATATTTTCTAAAACATTCCTGAGCCGAATCATCATCATGACGAACACTTTCTCCTAACCAATCATTATGACATTTTATACCAAAATGATTATTAGCATCTACAGCCAAATCTCCTCTTCCTGCACCCGATTCCAAAATTCCTTGCGCCAGAATAATACTCGCTGGAATTCCGTACGTTTTCATGTTTCCCATTGCAATATCTTTGTAAAGCAACACATAATTATTAATCAAATCGCTGGTAACAACTGTTTTGGAAGTAGATTGAATAACCTCAGTTGTATTATTTGTAGAAGGGTAGTTTTTACCGATTGGCTTAACAGGAGTACTTCTTTTTGTCGCTGCCGTTCGAGTTTGAACTGCTGCCGCTTTTTTAGTCGTCGCGATAGCAGCCTTACTAGAAGAGCAGCTTGCTAAAGCTAATATTACGAGAAGTAATACAATTTTTTTAATCATTGGTTTTTAGTATTGGTAATTTCTTCTGCTTCAACTTTATATTCATTCCATCAATTCCCTGCAATCCGCCTGTGTGAATGAGTAAAATTTTTGAATGTGCAGGAAAATAATTTTTGCTGATTAAATCTATAACGCCAAAAACCATCTTTCCTGTATAAATTGGATCTAAGGGCACTTTATTTTCTTCAAAAAAAGCATTAATAAATTCGATTAATTCTAAATTTATCTTTCCATAACCTCCAAAATGATAGTCAGAAATTAAATTCCAGTTATCTTTTTTTGCAAAAATACGAATTTCATCGGTTAAAAAGTCACCTTTTAACGCTGGAAAGCCCAAAATTTTCTGATTTTGCAACGAACTATTAATTAATCCCGAAATCGTACCACCTGTTCCAACTGCGCAACATACGTAATTAAAAACCGAATCTTCTTCGGTTAAAATCTCTTCGCAGCCTTTTACTGCCAATTCGTTTGTACCTCCTTCTGGAACCAAATAAAAATCGCCAAATTTATCTTTCAACTTTTCTATAAAAGATTTTTCACCTTTCAAACGATACTCTTCTCTTGAAACAAATTCAAATTGCATCCCATTTTCTTGGGCAAATTTCAAGGTTGGATTCTCTTCTATTTTATCTAAAAGTTCATCGCCTCGAATTATTCCGATGGTTTTGAAGCCTTGTTCTTTTCCTGCATAAGCAACTGCTGCAATATGATTGGAAAATGCTCCGCCAAAAGTCAGTAAAGTGGTTTTATTTTCGGCTTTCGCCTGAAGTAAATTGTATTTCAGTTTTCTAAATTTATTCCCCGAAACAAAAGGATGAATGAGATCTTCACGCTTTATAGTCAACGAAATATCATTCGGAAATTGAATATTGATGGATTGATTGAAAACTGGATTCATTTTAATTTAATGTAATGTAGAAACTGGAAAAAAGATCTATTTTTCAGATAATTTAAATCGGTTTCTTTTGTGTAAGCTTCTCTTTCAAAACTAATATTTCGATACGCTAGATCTTTGTTTTTGTATTGAATTAAACGAATTAAAAATTCCAGAACATACCAAATAAAGAATGGCAGAACTAGCATTTCTAGCTGTTGCCTCAAATGTATTTTTTCATGATTTACAAAAGTCCCGTTTGCTTTATCAAAATCATATTTAACTAAAACGAAAGGAAATAAAGTCATTCCTCGATACCCTTTCGGAATTAAATATTTAGCAACAATCAGAAACATTGGCTGTAAAATTTATAAATTTGTAGCTATAAAATTGTTCGATTTCAATAAAATCATAATCAAATATTTATATTTTTGATTTTAGTTTATCCGAAAAAGAACCCGAAGCAGATTTATGAAAGAGCAAAGTAATGAAAATAAATTAATCGAAGGCGAAGATTTTTACTATACGCCCGAAGGTTACAAATGCTTTACTGAAAAACATCATTTAAAACGTGGTTATTGTTGCAAAAGCGGTTGTCGCCACTGTCCGTACGGATATGATAAAAAAACAGGAAGAATAAATAAAAATTAGAATACCACAGGATGAAGGTTTTTATCAATAAAAATATACCAGAAGATGGCATTAAATTGCTTCAAGACAAAGGCATTACCTTTACAATAAATCCCACAGAAAATGCATTGTCAAGAGAAGAGTTTATAAAAATCTGTCAAGAACATGATGCGTTGCTGAATGTTGGCACAAACAAGTTTGATGAAGATTTTTTTCAGCAATGTCCCAATTTAAAAGGAATTGCTTTGTTTTCTGTCGGATTTGATTCTGTCAATATTCCATCGGCAAACAGCAGAAAAATTCCTGTTGGAAATACGCCCGATGTTTTAAGCAGAGCGACATCGGATGTTGCTTTTTTATTGATGCAAAGTGTTGCGAGAAAGTCATTTTTCAATCATAAAAGAATTTTAAATAATGATTGGGGAAGTTTTGACCCTTTGGCCAATTTAGGACAGGAACTTTACGGTAAAACGCTGGGAATTTTCGGTTTGGGAAGAATTGGTTTTGAAATGGCTAAAAAATGTAAGGCCGCATTCGGAATGAACATAATTTACCACAATCGTTCTCATAATGAAATTGCCGAAAAAGAATTGGATGCGAAATATGTAGATTTTGAAACGTTACTTGCAGAAAGTGATGTTTTGAGTGTTCATTCGAATTATACAGAAGAAAATAACGAAATTTTCAATAAAAATGCTTTTGCTAAAATGAAATCTAATTCGATTTTCATCAACACGGCAAGAGGAAAATTTCATAATGAAAATGATTTATTTGAGGCGCTAACGAATAGTATAATCTGGGGCGCAGGATTGGATGTTACCAATCCTGAACCAATGAAATCAGATAATCCGTTATTATCACTTCCTAATTGTTGCATTTTACCACATATTGGCTCTGCAACTTATGAAGCTAGAAATGCAATGGCGATTTGCGCAGCTCAAAATATTATTGCGCTTTTTGAAAATAAAAAAATGCCGTTTTGTGTTAATGAGGAAGTTTATATTTAAAATTCCAATTTTTTAAATTCCAAATTCCAATTTAAAATCAACAATCTAAAATCTAAAATTATAAATGGATATTCGTTCAAGAAAGTTTAAGATTACGATTTACAAATCGTATCATAGGTCGGATATCCGTTATCCCTAGCTCTTTTTAATTAGAAAATGTGACAATTTGCCAATGAGGCAATTTGAAAATGAGGTAATTAAAATAAATTTTAAATTCCAATTTCATCGGCTAATATTTTGCTTCTCTGGAGCTTTTATATTGGGGTTACTGTTTTTCTATAAATATTTCGCATTTGCAAGTCTTTATTTTATCAGCTCCAGAAGAGCTAAATATTTATAGAACAAATTAACCGTCAGTCACATTTAAGCCCCAGCGGGGCGGCATAATTAAAAAAACAAAAATTAATCTGTTGTTAATCTAACCGCAATATCTTAGCAACTTAGCATCTCTAAAAAATGACTTTCAAAGAACAAATACAACAAGGAATACCTTCTATACTACCATCAAAACAGGCTTACGATCCAGCAATTAATCATGCTCCGAAAAGAAAAGAAATTCTTTCGGCAGAAGAAAAAAAGTTGGCGCTGAAAAATGCTTTACGTTATTTCGATCCAAAACATCACGCCGAATTACTTCCTGAATTCTCAGAAGAATTAGAAAAATACGGCCGTATTTATATGTATCGTCTTCGTCCAGATTACAAAATGTATGCAAGACCAATTGACGAATATCCAGGAAAATCATTGCAAGCGAAAGCGATTATGCATATGATTCAGAACAACTTGGATTATGCAGTGGCACAACACCCGCATGAATTGATTACGTATGGAGGAAATGGAGCCGTTTTCCAAAACTGGGCTCAGTATTTATTGACGATGCAATATTTGTCTGAAATGACAGATGAACAAACTTTAACCATGTATTCAGGACACCCAATGGGATTATTCCCTTCGCATAAAGAAGCGCCAAGAGTTGTGGTTACCAACGGAATGGTGATTCCTAATTACTCGAAACCTGACGATTGGGAAAAAATGAATGCATTGGGAGTTTCACAATACGGACAAATGACGGCTGGAAGTTATATGTACATTGGCCCTCAAGGAATTGTACACGGAACGACAATTACGGTTTTAAATGGTTTTAGAAAAATAAAACAAAATCCTGAAGGAAGTTTATTTGTAACTTCTGGTCTTGGTGGAATGTCGGGGGCACAGCCAAAAGCAGGAAATATTGCAGGTTGCATTACGGTTTGTGCTGAGGTAAATCCGAAAATTACTAAAATCCGTCACGAACAAGGATGGATTAATGAAGTGGTAACTTCTACAGACGAATTGGTTGCCAGAGTAACTTTAGCGAAAGCGAATAAAGAAACCGTTTCGATTGCCTATTTAGGAAATGTCGTGGACGTTTGGGAACGTTTTGATCAGGAAAACATCAAAATTGATTTAGGTTCAGACCAGACTTCACTTCATAATCCGTGGGCTGGTGGTTATTATCCAGTTGGAATTTCTTTTGAAGAAGCCAATGATTTGATGGCCAATAATCCAGAATTATTTAAAGAAAAAGTTCAGGAAACCTTACGCCGTCACGCAGATGCTATTAACAAACACACCGCAAAAGGAACTTACTTTTTTGATTACGGAAATGCCTTTTTATTAGAAGCTTCTCGTGCAGGAGCCGATGTAATGGCCGAAAATAATATCGATTTTAAATATCCAAGTTACGTTCAGGATATTATGGGCCCAATGTGTTTTGATTATGGATTTGGTCCTTTCCGTTGGGTTTGTACTTCAGGTAAACCTGAAGATTTATTAAAAACAGATGCGATTGCTTGCGAAGTTTTGGAAAAAATGGCTGAAACTGCTCCAAATGAAATTCAGCAACAAATGCAGGATAATATTAAATGGATTAAAGGCGCACAGGAAAATAAATTGGTTGTAGGTTCACAGGCTCGAATCTTGTATGCTGACGCTGAAGGCAGAATTAAAATTGCTGAAGCTTTTAATCAGGCAATTGCAAAAGGTGAAATTGGCGCGGTTGTTTTAGGACGCGATCATCACGATGTTTCAGGAACTGATTCTCCTTATAGAGAGACTTCCAACATCTACGACGGATCTCGCTTTACAGCCGATATGGCAATTCATAACGTAATTGGAGACAGCTTTAGAGGAGCAACTTGGGTCTCTATTCATAATGGAGGCGGAGTTGGCTGGGGCGAGGTTATAAACGGCGGATTTGGTATGGTTCTTGATGGTTCTACAGAGGCTTCAAAACGTTTAGCATCAATGCTTTTCTGGGATGTTAACAACGGAATTTCAAGAAGAAGCTGGGCTCGAAATGAAGGTGCTGTTTTTGCCATAAAAAGAGCCATGGAAGTTGAACCTTTATTAAAAGTGACTTTACCTAATTTAGTTGACGAAAGTTTGCTTTAAAATAACATAATGTCATACTGAGCGAAATCGAGGGCTTACAGAAATGAAAGGACTTTCACTCGCTCAGTTTGACAAACTTAAAAAGAACATTAATTCTTAGATATATGAAAACACTTAAGTTAATTCCGTTTTTGTTACTGCTGATACTTACTTCTTGCAGTACTGTGACTGTTTATTCTGATTATGACAAAACTGTCGATTTTGCGCCGTATAAAACATACGCTTACTTTAAGCCCGGAATTGACAAGGTTGAAATATCAGACTTAGACAAAAGAAGAATTTTACGCGCTATTGATGATCAAATGCAAGCTAAAGGATTTACAAAAAGTGACAATCCTGATTTACTGATCAATATTTTTACAAAATCCAGAGAGCAAGTAGATGTAAACCAATTTAGTGCTGGCTGGGGTTACGGCTGGGGCTGGGGTTGGAATCCTTATATGATGTATGGTGGTAACCAGACTACCGTGTCTACTTCTACTGAAGGGACTTTATACATTGATTTGATCGATGCTAAAAAGAAAGAAATGATCTGGCAAGGTGAAGGTGTTGGAACTTTGACAAGAAACATCGATAAAAAAGATGAGAAAATTGCTGAGTTTGTAGGCAAAATTTTAGCTCAATATCCGCCAGTTAAAAAATAGTTTTCAGTCTCAATTGGTAGTTCTCAGCTTTTATAAAACTTTAAATAGTTGTGAACTTTCCAGAAATAATTAATACATTTGTTACTCAATCAGCTAAAAAAATGAAAAACTTTAACAACATTATTATCGCTATTATTAGCATTATTGCAATTCAGCAGTAATGGCGAGGTGTTATATAAGTTTGTAAAATATAATTTATAGAAACCTCCCAATTGGGAGGTTTTTTTATTTTAAAAATAATTTTAAACAGCCACGAATTCACGAATTTATATGTTCAAAGATTATCAAAAATAATTCGTGAATTCGTGGCAAAAAAACAAATTCTCATGAGTTTATTTAACGAAGTACTTAATGCCCAAAAGCAGCTTGAAAATGTAGTTGCCGCAACGCCTCTAACCCAAAATTTGAATCTTTCAGACGAATTTGAATCTACTATTTTATTAAAAAGAGAAGATTTGCAAATTGTTCGTTCGTATAAAATTCGGGGTGCTTACAATAAGATTTCTTCGTTAAATGAAAAAGAAAAAGCAAACGGAATTGTTTGTGCCAGCGCAGGAAATCATGCTCAAGGTGTTGCCTATTCTTGCAATCTTTTAAAGATTCAAGGCAAAATTTATATGCCCAAAACAACTCCGAAACAAAAAGTAAAACAAGTTCAGTTATTCGGAAAATCGTTTGTAGAAATTGTTTTAACTGGAGATACTTTTGATGACGCTTATGCTTCTGCAACTGCTGATGCTATCAAAAATCATAAAACATTTATCCACCCTTTTGATGATGAAAAAGTAATTGCTGGACAAGGAACTGTTGGGTTAGAAATCTTAGAAAGTTGTAAAGAACCTATCGATTATGTTTTTGTTCCAATCGGAGGCGGCGGATTGGCTTCGGGCTTGTCTGAGGTTTTTAAGCATTTAAGTCCGCATACCAAAATAATTGGAGTTGAACCAAAAGGCGCTCCTTCGATGAAAACTTCGATTGAAGAAAACAAAAATACGGCACTAAAAACAATTGACAAATTTGTAGATGGAGCTGCTGTAAAACAAGTTGGAGATAAAACTTTTGAAATCTGCCGTTATAATCTGGAAGATATAATTTTGGTTCCCGAAGGAAAAGTCTGCACTACAATTTTAAGATTGTATAATGAAGAAGCAATGGTTGTTGAACCAGCAGGAGCATTAACAATTGCAGCTTTAGATTTTTATGCAGCTAAAATTAAAGGAAAAAATGTAGTTTGTATTGTAAGCGGAAGCAATAATGACATTGAAAGAACTGCCGAAATAAAAGAGCGCTCTCTACTTTATGAAGGTTTGATGCATTATTTTATGATTCAGTTTCCACAGCGTCCGGGAGCTTTAAAAGAATTTGTCAATAATATTTTAGGGCCTGATGACGACATCACGTATTTTCAGTTTGCTAAGAAAAACAGTCGAGAAGTTGGTTCTGTTGTCGTTGGTTTAGAATTGAAAAACAAAAATGACATTATGCCTATTAAAATAAAAATGACCGAAAATGGTTTTGAGTTTCAATACCTGAATGATAATCAAGATCTGTTTACACAGTTGATCGGATAAATAAAAAACAAAGGCTGTCAGATGGGATGACAGCCTTTTCACATTCAATACAAATTACTAATTGAATTGTGGATTGTAAATTATTGCTTCAAGATTTTTTTCGAATAAGAGCCTTTATTGTCGCTCACTTTTACCACGTAAACTCCTTTTGGTAATCGAGAAATTTCAATTTCAGCTTGATTTCCTTTTATAAATTTTACATTTTTCTTTAAAACAGGTTGCCCAGTGATATTGAAAATCTGTACATCTGCATCTCCCTCATGATTCGTATCGATTTTTAAAGAATCATCTGTTTCATCGACAAAAATCATCATATCATTTGAACTTGTATTTTCAACAGCTGGTTGAGCTAAAGCGCTTTTTGCCGTAGAAGATTCAACCTGCACCAACTGCCACTGCTGATTTAGACCTCCGGTATAAGCCCAAACTTGAATATTAGCGCCATTTGCTGTCGAAACATTTTCTACATCAAGCGATTTACCGCTGTTTACGTTTATAATTTTGTAATATCCTGTTCCAAGATTGGTTACCGTCCATTTGAATTCATTTGAAGATGAAAAAGTTTTCTGCTGTACTTTTAATCCATCTCCGGTTCCGTTATTTTCAACCGCCAAATACATTCCGGTCGATTTTACGATGATGTAATAATTACCGCTTCCGTCAGAAACAAACTTCCAGCGTTGGTTACTCCCTCCTCCATTTGTAATATCATATTGTTGAATTCTGCTTCCGCTTGTTGTAGCATTATCTGCAACATCTAAACCTTTATTACTGTTTCTTGAAATAATGTTATAATATCCCGGAAAACCTGTTGAACCAGCTGTTACAGTAATTGCACTAGTTGCGGTTTTTGCTCCGTCAACCGTAGTCGCTGTAATAGTGGCATTTCCTGCAGCGATGGCAGCAACCAATCCGTTTGAGTTTACTGTTGCAACAGATGTATTGCTAGAGCTCCAATTAACTGCTGTATTGGTAGCATTGCTTGGAGAAACTGTCGCTGTCAATTGCTGTGACTGACCCGCTGTAAGTGTTGCGGAAGTCGGACTTACACCAACTCCTGTAACCGCAACTGGATTTGATGCTCCCCAAGTAAAAGTAACTGCAGAAGAAGCGGGAACTGCATAATTAAATGCTGACGATCCTGAAACTACTTTTATCGTATTTGATGATCCTCCTGAATTATAAATTACAAGTGCAGTTGAACCATCAGGATTTTTAAATGCAACCGAAGAAATTGTACCACTTGTGCTCGAAGAACCAATTCGCACAGCACCTGGTTTAACATATTTAGAAATTTGACCAATAATATAATAGGCTACATTTTTAGTGTAGCTTGTACTATTATTAACTGTAATCGCACCTAAACAAGTGGTACACCCACCTGGAGTACGCGGACCATAGCTTGGATTATTGGCAGCATTCCATTCTAAAACTGTTTTCGACCAGTTTGTTGTACTTCCAATTACAACATTTTGCATATGCCAGCCAAAATCACCGCTAAAACTTCCGCCTGCACCAGTGTATTGTTCTGTAAAATAAACATTTTTGTTGGTTTGATTTTTTACAGTCGACATTGCTGCAATATTTCCTAAATACAAATGAAATGCTGCTCCGTCAACATAAGAACTATTATTTAAAACATCAATCGGGTAAGCTGTATTATCGCAATTGTGGTCAAAAGCAATAATTTTGATGTTGCCATAACCTGCTGCTGCCATTTGAGGCCCAAGCTGTTGATTGATAAAATTCTTTTGTTCTGTAGAATTCATCAGCATGCTTGGTTCGTTGTTTGGATTTTCCGGTTCATTTTGCGGTGTAATTCCCCAAATATTAATACCTTGTGCTTTCATAGCATCAAAATATTTTACGAAGTATTTCGCATACGCCGCATAATATTGTGTTTGCAACGAACCTCCAACCCAAGAACCATTGGTTTTCATCCATCGTGGTGCCGACCAAGGGGTTGCTAAGATTTTGATGTTAGGATTAATCAGTAAGATTTTTTTAATGATCGGAACTAAATAAGTTAAATCTGGTCCGTTCAAACTGAAATTGTTCATATTTGTATCGCCTGAAGTTTCGTTGTAACTGTAAGAAGAACTGCTTAAATCTGAAGCGGCAATACTGATACGCACTACACTTGCATTTAATCCTGTTGTTGGATTATACAAATCATTCAACAATTGATTTTGCTGAGTGGCAGCCATTCCAGCAATGACTTCGCAGCTTCCTTCGGTAAGGGTATAACCAAACCCATCCATGGTTTGATACGTTGTTCCTGCATTTACAGTTACCGTAGAAGGATTGATTCCTGAATTGGTTCCAAAACTTACTGTTGCCTGCTGTTGTAATAGTTTCGTTTGATCTCCTGTGGTCATCCACGGAGTTACCGTCTGAGCATTTAAGCTGTTCATGAATAAAAGCGTACCGCAACATAATAGTTTCAACGCTTTACTTACCCGAATTGTAGGTGTTTGAGTAGTTTTGTGCATTCTTTTGTGGTTTTGGTTTGATAATTAGTTTTTTCTTATTTATTCAGTTTTATTTTACTAAAACAGCACAATATTATGAGTATTTTTGCAATATTGTTATTTTTAATACTTTACAAATACACATCAAATTAAAAAAACTGATATAACAAAAACGCATCTAATCGTTTTTCAAAACACTGAAAAACAATATTTTAAAAAATTAAAAATCATAAAAAACTTACCTATTAAAATCGAAATAACTCATCATAAAATAAAAAATCTATACAATTCCTTACAAAATGCCATTTTACGAGCAAATAAAGGGCATATGACAATTATCAGGGACATAAAAGAAAGATATATTGTATTTTTGTAGTTTACTTAAAATACAATAAAATGACAGCTTTAAAAGATATTTCGACAATAGAAGACATTCAGCAAATGGTTAATAGCTTTTATGCAAATGTTAGAAAGGACGATTTAATCGGGCCGATATTTAATGATAAACTACAAGATCGCTGGGAACCTCATCTTCAAAAAATGTACAACTTTTGGCAGACAATTCTGTTTGATGTTCGTGCTTACTCTGGAACACCTTTTCCTCCTCATAAACAATTACCAGTAGACAAAACGCACTTTGACCGTTGGATCGATATTTTTAATTCGACAATCGATTCGCAATTTGCAGGACCAATAACCGAAGAAGCCAAAATGCGCGCTACTAATATGGCTTTTATGTTTAGCCATAAAATTGAGTATTTTAGAAATGTAGAAAATGAAATGAGAAATGCAATAAAAAAATCTTAAAAAAATTCCTTCAATTAAAAAGCAGAACTTTATATTTGATAAAATGAATTAAACCCAAATCTACATTCTTTTATTTATGAAAAAAGTTATTTTCTTTATTGCAATCTGTTTCTCATTTTTAAACCAATTATCAGCACAAACACCAGCTTCTAATTTATACAAAGGAACTGTCGACGGAAAAACCCCGATTACACTTTACATTCAGACATCAGAAAATCAATGCAATGCCGATTTAAGCTATGCGGCAATGTATCGTTACAATAAATCAAAAAATTGGATTCAAATTTATCCTACTCAAAACAAAAAGAAAGAAAATGAGTTTGTTATGGTTGAACACAATTTCAGTGGTGTTTTAATTTTACAGAAAAGCGGAAATACTTTCACTGGTTTATGGATTAGCCCTGATGCTAAAAAACAATTGAAAGTAGAGGTAAAAGAAACTCCAATGACCAAAAAAGAGATTGAAAACTATCAACAAACGATGGAAAGAGTAAGTTTTGATAATAACGACTGCTAAAATCGCATTTATTTCAGCTCTTTAAAAATCTACAAAAATGCAATAAAAGTCAATTTCGAATAAAAATTTTGCGATGGATGATAAAAAATCGAGTCTTAAATTCGTAATTTTACATTTTAATCTACAACGTTTTCGAAATGAATCCAAATATTGAAACCAATCCGTTATTAGAGAGATTGCCTAAACATTTACAGCAATTTATCAAACCTCAAGATTATAGTGACTACACTCCTATCAATCAAGCGGTTTGGCGATATGTTATGCGCAAAAATGTAGATTATCTTTCTAAAGTTGCACATCATTCTTATTTAGAAGGTTTACGCAAAACAGGAATCGAAATTGATTCTATTCCGAGCATGTACGGCATGAACCGAATTCTAAGTGAAATTGGGTGGGCTGCGGTTGCAGTTGATGGCTTTATTCCGCCAAATGCTTTTATGGAATTTCAAGCCTATAACGTTTTGGTTATTGCTTCAGACATTAGACAATTAGAACATATTGAATATACTCCTGCTCCAGACATCATTCACGAAGGTGCTGGTCACGCTCCTATTATTGCCAATCCAGAATATGCGGAATATTTGAGACGTTTTGGCGAAATTGGCTGTAAAGCGATTTCTTCTCATAAAGATTATCAAATGTATGAAGCGATTCGTCTGCTTTCTATTTTAAAAGAAGCAGAAGATACGCCACAAGAAAAAATCGATGAAGCCGAAAAAGCGGTTGCCGATTTGCAAAACAACATGGGCGAATTATCTGAAATGGCTCAAATTCGAAACCTACACTGGTGGACCGTTGAATACGGTTTGATTGGAACGGTTGAAAATCCAAAAATTTATGGCGCAGGATTACTTTCTTCTATTGGAGAAAGCGCTTGGTGTATGACAGATAATGTGAAGAAAATCCCTTATGATATTTCTGCTGCCAATCAGAATTTTGATATTACACAATTGCAACCTCAGCTATATGTAACTCCAAATTTTTCTTATTTGAGTTTGATTTTGGAAGAATTTGCTAATAAAATGGCTTTACGAACTGGAGGTTTATCTGGTATTCAGAAACTGATTCAATCGAATGCTTTAGGAACAATCGAATTAAGTACAGGTTTACAAATTTCTGGAGTTTTTACCAATGTAATTGAAGAAGAAGGAAAACCTGTATACATCCAAACAACTGGAAAAACAGCTCTTTCTTACCGCGAAAAAGAATTAGTTGGTCATGGAACTTTAACGCATCCTCATGGATTTGGAAGTCCGTTCGGGAAACTGAAAGGCTTTAATCTGGCGATTGAAGATATGAGTCCGAAGGATTTACAGGCTTACAGTATTGTAGAAAACGAAACTGTAAAACTGGAATTTGAAGGCAATATTATTGTGGAGGGCGAAATTATTACGGGTTCTAGAAACTTACATGGAGAAATCATTCTGATCAGTTTTAAAAATTGTACCGTTACTCACGGAGAAACTATTTTGTTTCAACCTGAATGGGGCAATTACGATATGGCAATTGGTAAAAAAGTGATTTCTGCATTCTCTGGCCCAGCCGATGTGAATAGTTTTGATTTAATTAATATTGTTCCTTCAACAAAAACGATTAAAGCGAAACATACTGACGAGCGTGATGAATTGGAAGTTTTATATGCTACAGTTAGAAACATAAGAAATAATAAAGACTCTAAATCGGAATTGAAATCGGTCTTTGAAAAAGTCAAAAGCAATCATTCAAATGACTGGCTGTTAAATATTGAAATTGCCGAGCTTTTGAAAGATTCAGATGAGAAACAGCTTTTGCAAGAAGTTTTGGTATATCTGGATCAATTGAAAGAAAGACGTCCCGAAATTGCGCATTTAATTTCTGGTGGATTGGATTTGATTTTTGATCGTTCTATTGCTTGATTTGCCACAAAGGCACTAAGGCGCGAAGGTTTTTATTAAGTAAATAACATAATATTTGTCATTTCGACGAAGGAGAAATCTCCGCAAGTAACTCAGCAACGAAAAACCAATCTTTGTCGAGCTTCTCGTGGAGATTTGCTTCGCCTGTTCGCTATCGCTCGAGTCTCCTTCGTCGAAATGGCAAGATTCCTGAAAGTCTGTGTATGAAAACTATCCAAGAATTTGGTATTAAATCATTTTAATCCTTTAATCTGTGGCAAAAATTCTTTGCGACTCTGCGTCTTTGCGAGATTCTTTTTTACAACTTTACAACTTCAAATCCTGAGTCAGCTCCGTTTCAGACTCGATAGTTTTTCCGTTGTATTCTAGTTTCCAGCCCATTGAATTGGTCATGATTAAAATCTTAGACAATTCGCTTATTAATCGGTTTTGGGCGTTGGTTTTTAGGGTAGATTTTTCGATTTTCTTAGCCAGATTGGCTTTTACCGATTTGTTGATTTTATTGTAATCGTCGCCCGTAAACGGATTCAGTTTACTTTGTTCAACATCATAAAACTGAATATCTGGGTTTATGGTAATTTCTTCTTTTGGAATATTTAAAATCGTAATGGTTTTATTTTTTTCGTCAATATCATATTTCATCTGATGCAGATCGTAAGCAACCGTCACATTTGCATTGACTACAATAAGCGCTTTTTTCTCAAAAGAAATCATGTCCATCAAATATTTCTGCTGACTTTTATAGGTAATGACTTCTGAAAAATGCCCTTCGGTTACCACCAATTTCCCAACGTTAAGAATCTGCTGCTGAATTAGATTGGTATTGTACTGAATATCTGAATCGTCTTCTTTTTTGAACTGGCAATATTTAAACCCCAGAACAATTATTAAAACAATAACACCAACACCTATAATTCTTTTAATCAAGTTTTGCATTCTTCTAAAATATTTTAGACCAATTTACTCCTTTTTTTAGTTTTTTTTGCCACGAATTCACGAATTTTCGCTAATCTATGTGGATACTAATAATTGAATTTCACAAATTAAAATTTGTGAAATTGAAAAATTTTATAGACAAAGAAATTAGCGAAAATTCGTGAATTGCTTCGCCTGTTCGCTATCGCTCGAGTCGTGGCTAATAAACCTAGAAAGGATATCCGATAGCGATATTCAAAATGAGATTATCTTTTCTCCACGAGCTGCTTCCAAAATTAATATCGTCAATTACCCATCTTTGTCCGTCTGGCAAGGCAGGATTTCGAAGCGGAATGGCCAAATCTGTTCTTAAAACTAAAAACGATAAATCGAAACGTAAACCTGCTCCTGCTCCAATTGCAATTTCTTTCATAAAATCTTTTGAGATTTCGGCACCAGCTTTGTTCGGATCAGCATGCAGCAACCAAATGTTTCCAGCATCTAAAAACACCGCACCTCTAACAATACTAAATAGCTTTGCACGATATTCGGTATTAAATTCCAACTTCAAATCGGCTGATTGATCTGGTGTATAATTATCAGTTGTTTCTGGTGGAATAACGTAACTTCCCGGCCCTAAAGTTCGTGCTCTAAACGCTCGAATACTATTTGTTCCTCCTACAACAAACTGTTTGGATGCTGGAAGCGTATTCGAATTCCCGTAAGCAAATCCAGCTCCAACAATCAATCTGCTGGCTAATTCGCTTTCTTTTCCGAGTTTTAAATAATGTCTAAAATCGGATCTGATTTTTACATATTGGCTAAACGGGACATCAAATATAGTTTTAACCTTATTTGGATAATCTGCCCCTGTAATCAATCCGGTAAGATTTCCCGCCAAATCCAATTCGCCATTAAAATAGATTGTGTTTTTTCGGCGCTTTTGCATCGTATTGGTATACGTATAATTGTACGTTGGCCCAAAAATCAGCTGTTTTTCGATTACTTTTCCTAATGCCGGATCTTTATCGATATCAGCTAGATATTCTGGCGTAACATGATTCGGACTCACATAAGTCACATCTATAATATTTAACTGATGTTCTTTACGAATGTTTTCTTTCCACAAATATCCAAACGAAGTATTAAAAGAATTCAAGGCATACAACTGCGTTCGTTTTTGATATTCGTAACGAATAGTTGCTTTAGTCCTCGGTACATATTCGCTATTGCCTTCAATATTAAAAGGAGTAATAAATCTAGGCCAGGTCAAGCTGACTTCGCCTCCAAGCTTATAAATATTTTTCCCTTTATTTACACCTCCAAGCTGAAAATCGGCACCACCAAAAATTGAAGCGGTAAACAATTCTGCACCACGCAAAAAGTTTCTGTTGTTCCAGTTTAAATTTAATTCGGTACCGGTATAACTTGCTGAATTGGTTTTCCCGATAACTTCAACACGAATAAACTTTTTAGGCAAAAGTGTTAGGTAATAATACGAATCTAAAGCATTGTCTATACTGTCTGAAGGCTTAAATTCATTTTTGACAAAACTGAAAGTTCCTAAATTCACAAAACGATTCAAAGTCAAATTATGATCGGTTCGGTTGTATAAATCCCCTTTTTTGAAATAGATTGTTCTGTCGTAAACTCTTGGCTTAAACGTTTCTGCCGTATCAATAATGGTAAAATCTTTGTACTGCGTAATATTCTTTTTTCTGTAAACCATGCTGTCGTTTCCCAGAGAATAATTGGGATAAACAAAAATGTTATTTATGGTATAAGCTCTTAATGCTTTTACAGGAGTTTCATCTTTAATAACCAATCTAATTTTTACTTCATGATCGCCTTTACTGCTGTCTACTTTCGCCAGAAGATAATCTGGATTAAAATAGTAATACCCTTTTTCTTTCAGTCTGGCATCAATACGTTCCCGTTCTGCTTTTATAACATCCAAATCATACGGCTTGCCCACTTTGAGCAAACTGCGTCTACTTGATCTTGCAATTATTTTTGACATCTTTAAAGAGTCATCTGGAAATGTGACGCTTTTAATAATATATTGCTTTTTTGGAACCACAGTATATTCTGCCGTTACTCTCTTGTTACTTACAGTAGAATCGGCGCTGACACGAGTTTTAAAATAACCTCTATTTTCAGTAAAATTTCGCAGCACTGAAGCATTATAATCTAAATCGACTTTACTAAAAAGCACTGGCTCTTCTCCAACTTTGTTGCGAAGCCAATATCTAAATCCTTTATCTTTTTTGGGTTCCCCAGCAATATTATAAAACCATAATTTTGGACGTAACCCTAAAAACGTTTTATTTGGTTTTGGACGAAGAAGACCTTCCAACTCGGTTTGTAGCGCTTTTCTATCTTTCTTTTTCATGATAGAATCTTTCACTTTCACCGAACCGCCTGTATAAAGCAAGTCCCCTTCTGGAAGATATTTTGTATTACTGCATCCTAAAGCAAAAAATAAGGAAAGCAGCGCGATATACTTTAAATATATATTTCTATGATTAAGTCTTTTGCTCATTTCCTTCAATTGTTTTTTCGTCTTCGTTCTCTTGCAATTTTTCCTTTTCCTTCTGCTCTTTCTTTTTTTGTTTCTCTTTTTCCTTGCGGATTTTTTCTTCTCGAATTAATTCTTTTTCTTTTTCAGTACGATGGAAAAGTTCTCTAAATTTATTGTAACTCATCGTGATAATAAAAGCAACACCTGTTTCTACAACCTGCCCTTCGACTGCCACTTGATATTGATTTTTTCTGTAGGCACGAACCATATAACGGCCGTCTTTTGTTAGTTGATAATCTAAAGCGACATCACCAGCAATATTGGTGCTTTCTTCGTTGGCGCGTTCTGCACCTTCTACTCCAAAACTGCTTCCAACCGTTACCTTTAATCTGTCATCCAACAGTTTTTTAGAAACCTCCACATTCAAATCGGTTCTATTTTGCATCGTCCCAGACGTGTAATCTTCAGACGATTCTAAATCGAAATTGACTTCAACTCCTGTGATTAATTCTCCTGCTAGATTATTCAATTGTTGCGAAAGTATTTTACTTACACTTTGTCTCGCCATGGTTTCAGCACTTATACCCCCACTTTGACTCGCAAACGGATTTTCGCCTACAAAACGGTTTAATAATAAAAGGGCAAAAACCTGTTTATTCAATTCTGCGGGATCTTGTTCTAACTGTTTCAACTTGGTTTGCGTCATTGTAACTACATCTGTAGAAACATTATAATTTCCATCCGGCAATACAATTCCAAAAGAAATTTCAGGTTTCATCAATTCGCCGTTCATTTTCAATAAAGTCTGAAACGGAAGTTTTTGTTTGTAAGTGTTTTGTACCGCCTGAGTCTCACTTTGTAATTGTTTTCCAAGTAAATCAATCGGTGCCGCATCAACTTTATAAATAGCCGTAATATTGACATTTGCCATAGTTGGTTCACCATTCCAGGTAATAAAACTGCCTTTCTGAATATCAAATTTCCTTTTGATTCCATTAAAATTCATTTCATAAGCTCCGTCCGAAAACTCGTATTTCCCAGTTAGAGTTGTTTTTCCAGATTGATCAATTCCTCCAACTAATTCCGCTTCCCCTTTCAAGTTCAAATAATCTCCGTTTGCTTTATCAATCAGCAACGTTAATTCGGCTTCTTTATCAATTGTAATAGCAACATTCACATCCATTCCTTTCAGTTCCGATTGATCTAATTTATTTTGAAGATCAACTGTTTGTTTGAGGTACATATTGTCTTCATCAACAAACTCTACAATTCCCTCACGATCTGCAATAGAAGGATCTGATTGTGGCATCACCACCGTAAACTTGGTTTCTTTATTGATTTTTAGCGTTCCATCAACAACCGGACTATCCAAGTTTCCTTTTATATTCAATTTGGTATCTAAGAATAAATCTCCATAGAACAAATCGTTGTCTTTTGCTTTTGAATGAATGGCTCTAAAATCGTCTGCTTCAACTAGCAAATTGAAATTGTATTTCACAAAGTCTGGAGACTGAATGGTTCCGTTTACGTACAATTCGTTGTCATTCTCATCAAAAAGAGAGAATTTATCAAATGAGATCGTTTCATTGCTAAAAGTGATTTTCTCATTTTTAGTTTTAAAGTACGAATTGAGCTGTGTTACCCTAAAACCAGCATCATTAAAATTCAATTCTCCATTAATTTTTGGAGCAGAAGTGTTTCCTGTAAGCTTAAAATTCCCTGATAAAAAGCCTTGTCCTTCAGTAATATTACCCATGCTAAAACCTTGGATGCTTTTGATGTTTAACTTATTAATAGCCACATCAAAATCAAAATTCCCAGTATCCATCAAATAATCTCCTGTTAGCTTCAAATCATTTCCTTCGTCACTTAAAGCTACATTTGCAGCAAGCGTATTTGCTGTTTTATTGTCAACTTTTATTTCTAAGTCACCGACTTTTGAACCTTTAAAAGTAAAATCATCAATTTTTAAGTCAGAAGTAAAAGTCGGGTTTGTCATCACATTTTCAACCAATGCATTTCCGTTTATCAACCCTTGCATAAGCAATTCGTCTTTTTTAACCATATTCATAATGGTTTCTATTTTGAAATTAACAAAATCGACTTGCAACGGCGCATTGTCCTGTGTTCCTTGCGATTGAATTTTTAACTCATTTCCGTTATTATTCAAATTGAATTTATCGACATAAAGTCTTTTTTCTCCAAACTCAATCTTGTTTTCTGGATCTACATTCCATTTATCATAATTTAAAATAAAGTTTTCAGCATCCAGTTTTACAATGTTTTTTGAATCTTCAGCCTTAAATTCACCTGCTATAAAATATTGCTGTTTCTCTTTGGCATCTTTTACTTCAAGAGCATAAGTCAAAATATTATTCTGCACATTTCCTGATAAACTTGTAAACGGAATTTTAAGCGAACCGCTTTCAATTGTTGCCACAGAAATCGAGTACTCTAAAGCATTTTCTTTGGCTTCGATGTTTATTTTCCCGTCCGAAATGGTATTGCCTCCATAAACAATTCTTGGAATGGTTCCTTTTACAGTCAAAGAATCTGTCTGATTATTATAATTTCCTGTTATGCTAAAAGGTTCTAAGCCTGTTAATTTTGGCAATAATTTTAAAAGCACAGGATCATTGTCGACTTTCAAAGTAAAGGCTAATCTCTGTTCATCTGATTCTGCATTAACCTTTGGATTTTTTAGATCAATATATTTTGATAATGATTTTTGAATCGAATTTGCCAGTGTCGTGAGTTTGTATTTTCCTGTTACTTCGGCTTTTAAAAATTGAGACGAAATTTTAATCGAATTGCTGTCTTTGTCTGCAAAAGCCAAAAGACGAATTGAATCTAAAACAATCGGTTCGGCATCTTGCAAAATCTGAATGTTCGAAAGAAATACTTTTCCGTTCAGAAAATCTGGATTGCTATTGGTTATATCGGCATCGACATTTCCGCGAAGTTTCATTGGTCCTGCATGCAGATTTAGTTTTTCTAAATCGGCAATATCCAAATTTAGTTTCAGTTTTACGGTTGGATATTTCTCTTTTGTATCGCCTGAAGCTGTTAAATTGAAATTCAAATTAGGATCTTCCATTCCTGATTTTACCGCAAAAGAACCGTTTTCGATATTTCCTTTCAGCGTTAAATCTTTATAGGTATATTTATTAAAAACCGCTTTCTGAACAATTCCGTCAACAAAAGCATTTGCCGTTTTCGGATCTAAACCGTTTCCTTTTACTTTCGCTTTAAGCGTAATTTTTCCGATGGAGTCGTTTTTAATTAATCGCCCCAAATCGAATTCCTGCAGAGAAACGTTTGCATCATATTTTTCTCTTTTCTTAATGCGCTGATCGAATAACGCATCAACTTTTGCATTTCCGAAACTGCTGTTTAAAGCCAGATTCGTTTTAAAATTTTGAACTGAACCTTTAAATTTTCCTTGCAAACTTAACTGTGACGGAAGTTGAATATTTTTCGGAATTGTTCCCGCAGGCACAAACAGGTTAATGTCTTTTGAAGTACTCGAAATCTTCTTGATATTTAAATCATAATACGCTTTTTGAGCATCCGGAAGCCCAGCGATTTTCCCAGAAAGCGAAACTTTTGTCGTTCCTATTCCGCTCATTTCAAATTTCGAAATAGTCAAATCTTTTACTTTTCCGCTCACGCGACTGTCTACATACAAAATCGCATTTGGATTGCTTTTAAACGGATTTGTTTTCTGCAAATCTGGAACAAACAAGAGAATGTCTTTAAAACCAATTTTTGATTGTTTTAAATTAGCATCAATTGCCAGATTTCCTAAATCTTTCTGAAGCGATTCAAGTGATTTATATTGCGCCTTAACTTTATCTTGAACAAGAGTTTGTGGCGTTTTTAAATATAAATTCTCTAAAGAAGCATTTTTTGGACCGTAAAAGAAATCGGTTTTGAAAGCCTGAATCTGCAAACCGCTTTTTTCGTTAACAGTCAATGTTTTAATATTTCCAGAAATGGTATCATTTCCATAATATAATTTCTCGGCTTTAAAATTAAATCTACTCAAATCAAGATGCGCATAATCCAATCCTTTTGTTTTCGGTTTGGACTGCATATCATCAAATTTAAAAGCAATGTTTTCTAGATTGGTTTCGTTCAATTTTACTTTCCAGCCTACTTGCTTTATGGCTGTGGTATCTAAGTTGGGTGCGTCAATTTGCTTGTCTTTTGCTCCCAATCGCAGATTTCCGCTTAGATTTTTTACTTCGAAAGTATCAAAATCCAAAAGCTGTTTGTTCAGGTCAATTTCGTTTACAGCTAAATTTAAGTTGCCTAAACGAATGCCAGAATTGAGTTTTGAATCTTTATTATCGTATAAAATATCGATTTTAGACAACGCTATTTTATCTAATGCCAATTTAAAGTCTGGACGCTTCGAAATTGTATCAACCGTTTTTACTGAAACTTCAGCAATTTTCTCGACTACATCCTGATCTAAAATCACCTTCAATCCGTTTAAATTGATTGTCGGAATATTAAAATCCATCTGATCCAAATCAAATTTTTTGAATTTGGTATCAAAATGAGTCAGGTTTACACGAATGTCATTTTTAGCGAAATCATCCTTAAAGTTAAATTTAACTTGATCGAGGTTTACTTTTACAACCGAAATTTTGAAAGGCTTTGCATTAGGATCTTCAACTTTTGGTTCTTTTGATTCGAATGCTTTTATGATATAATCGAAATTGAAAACGCCTTGTTTGTTTCTGGAAATATTGGCTTTTACATTTTCAAGCGAAACCGAATTGATTTCGAGTTCACTGCTAACGAGTTTAAAAAGGTCAACATCAACCTCTAATCGTTTACCAGCCAGCAAAGTATCTTTTTTTTGATCTTCAAAATAAAAACCTTCCAGAACTACATCTTTGGGGAATTTTATCGAAATATGATCTAATGAAACTTTAGTTTTTATCTTGCCCTGAAGATAAGTAATCGCTTTGTCCTTAACGAAATTTTGTACCGAAGGAACCTGAATTAGAATAATAAGAAGTAATAAAAGTGCAACTACAGAAACCACGCACCACATAAGGATACGAAGTGTTTTTTTAAGAAAATAAACAGGTTTCTTATTCATACGTCAATAAAATCGGATTAGATTAAAATTGCTTCTGAAAAAAGCAGAGTTACACATTTTACAAAAATGTAAAATTTAAACCTTAACAATTTACACAATTATGAGGAATTATTCTAAAATTTTATTGTCGTTTTTGCCATAAAGGCGCTAAGTCATGAAGTTCTTTTTAAATAACTATAGTTAGAATTTGATATGAGAAATCTTTTCTTGTAAGAGGTTTATCTTTTGCTGGAGTTGGGCCAAGAATTTTTGATGCTGTTCAGATTCTGGATTAAAGCTTCTGTGGCGAAGACTTTTCTGGATTTCATCAACTTCCTGCATTGTTGTCAAACTTTCCTGAGAAATGTAATTTTCGCTGAAAAGCTTCCAGATATAATCGATCGCAATTTGATTGGGATGTAGCATATCTTCATTATAAAAACGATAGTCGCGAAGTTCATCCATCATGATTTCATACGAAGGAAAGTATTCAGTGTTCCGTTTTAAGTGTTCGGTTTTCAACACAAAATGCAAGGCTGTAAATAAATGAGACTTGCTTAATTGATTTTCTACGAAACCATCTTTTATGTGTCGCACCGGAGAAATCGTAAAAATGAAATGGATGCTTGGATTTAAAGACTGAATTAAATTGATTGTATTTTGAATGCTTTTCTGAATCACTTCAACCGATAATAATTCTTTCGAAAATTGTTTTTGAGGCACTTTGTGGCAATTAGCAACAACTTCGTCTTTTTCTAGATTTCTATAAATCCATGAAGTTCCAAAAGTGATGATAATATGAGTGGCTTCTTTTAATTGTTTGTTCGTTTCTAAAATTGCTTTGTTTAAAGTTTCAAGCAATTCTTGTCGGTCGGCATTACTTAAATCAGAATGCACATCAAAAGAATGCCAGCGTTCGTTATGAAAGAAAACGTCTTTTTCTTCAAACCATTGTTCTTTACAAATTCGTTCAAATAATTTTTCTATAGAGACCGAATTAAATATAATTCCAAACGGATTTGTTTCATTCTGAAATTTAAAATAATCGAATTTCTCCGCCATATTCTCAGCAAAGCAAGAACCTATAGAAAGTATTTTCGAATTATAATCGATTGGCGAATTACTTTTTGAAATAGGGATTTGTGTTCTGAATTGCATGACTTAAACATTTTAAACAAATTTCGATTATTTTTAGCAATAAAAAAAGCCAGATAAATCTGGCTCTATAGGTAAAAAGTTGGCTCTTAATAAAAATATTCAGTGTTACCTAAACTATCAGATCCTGTATTAACTTCTTTAGTTGGGTATCCTTGATCATTATAGGTAAAAGTGCTGTTTCCCCATAAATCACCATCTGCTGTATCTGTTAGGATATTGAATTTAACTCCATTTGCTTCTCCATCAACAAATGCGATTTTATCCATTCCTAAAATATTTTTAGTTGCATTGTTTTTATTATCATAAGTGTATTTATGATCTGGTGAGTTAGTGCTTGTAATTTCGCTTACTTCACCATTTACAAATTTAATTGTAGCTGTTCCAGAAGGAACATTTTGTAAAACATCATTTCCTGAATATCCTTTCACTGAAATTGTACCATCTGTATTATACGTATAAACTTCCTTATATCCTCTTAATACTGCTACTCCTTCCTCATATTCATATTCAACTCTTACAAAAGTTGATAGCTTTCCATCAGTAGTGTATGTAAAAGTATTTACTTGTTCTGATTTTCCATTAGGAAGTTTGAAATCAATTTTTGTAATTAAATCTCCTGTATAAGTATAATGCAGATTAAAAAATCCAGTATCATCTGTTGCACTTACTATTTTGTTACCGTCGTACTTATAATTAATGGTAGCTTTATCTCCATCTGGATTTGTAATAACAGTTTTTTTTAGTAAAACAAGATCTGAAGAACTTGATGAATCATCGCTTGAACACGATGTCAAAACTAGTGCTAAAGCACCAAAAAGGCATAATAATTTTTTCATTTTGATTTGGTTAAAATTCTTAATGGAGCAAACGTAGTACAATCAAAAATCAAAACCTTACGGGATTCCTCATCGAAGCATATTTTACAATTAAAAAGATCATTAAAACACTAATAACAAACAACATAAAGGATCACTTGGTAAGAAAACGTTCTAAAAGACATGCATCTCAAAACACAATACCTCTTTTATGACTTCTATTATTTTTGAGTAAAAAAAATTGAACACGTAAAAAAACTTTAAAAACTCCATCAGTTAATCACCTGTAAAAAAATTACATTTTTAATAACAAAAATGAACTTCACAAACTAAAACAATTCCTTATTTTTGCATCTTCCATTTTTTTTTAAAATCTTATATGAAATTATTATATACCTACATTATCAAACATAAAATGCTTCTGTTTTTTGCTTTGATAATGGCTACTATCAACATTTGTTTCAGTTTATCAGACTCTGTAATTACAGGTAAATTAATGCAGGACTGCGGTGTCGGTCTGGCAAAATACAAAGGAAATGAAATCGGATTTATAAAATCTTTAGCTTTTTGGCTTGGGCTTTCACTTGGTGCTGCCATGATTTCCAGAATTACCAAAAACTTTCAGGATTATTTTACCAATGTGGTCATTCAGAGAACCGGTGCGCAAATGTATACCGACGGAATCAAAAAGTCTCTAGATCTTCCTTACGCCGAATTTGAGGATCAACGAAGCGGTGAAACTTTAAGCAAATTGACAAAGGTTAGAATCGATTCAGAAAAACTGATTACACTTTCTATCTCTCTAATTTTCCAAACTATTATTGGTTTCATTTTCGTAATCGTTTATGTAGCCCGAATTGATATGAGAATTTCAATTATCTTTTTAATTACTGCTCCAATTATTGCTTTGGTAAGTTTGTATTTAGGAAAAAAGATCAAAGTTGTTTCTCGAAAAATCGTGAATCAAACCAATGCGTTAGCAGGTTCTACTACCGAAAGTTTACGAAACATCGAATTGGTAAAGAGTCTTGGCTTAACGTATCAGGAAGAAAAACGTTTAAACTTAAATACTTTTAAGATTCTTCAACTAGAGTTACAAAAAATAAGATTTATTAGAAGTTTAAGTTTCATTCAAGGAACAACCGTTCATTTCTTGAGAACTTGTGTTGTTTTTGCTTTGTATTATTTCTTGTTTGGAGGAAAAATTATCGTTGGAGATTTATTGACAATGGTATTTTTCACCTTCTTCATTTTTGGTCCTTTACAAGAATTAGGAAACTTCATCATCGCTTTGAACGAAACAAAAGTTTCAATGGAGAATTTCAAAAACTTACTGAACGCTCCAAAAGAATTCCGTCCAAAAACTCCAATACATATTGGTGCAATTCAGAAACTGCTTTTCGAAAATGTGAGTTTTCAGCATAAAACTGCCAAATTTAAAGCCGTTGAAAATATCAATTTCGAAATCAAACAAGGTCAGACCGTTGCCTTTGTAGGTCCGTCAGGATCTGGAAAAACAACTTTGGTAAAATTGTTAGTCGGATTGTATACTCCAGAAGAAGGTCAGGTTTTATACAATGATATTGATTCTACAGAAATTGATTTACTAGATTTAAGAAAACAGCTTGGTTTCGTAACTCAAGATGCACAATTATTCTCTGGAACAATCCGCGAAAACTTATTATTCGTCAAGCCAAATGCAACCGACGAAGAACTTTATGATGCTTTAAAACGCGCCAGCTGTGACAAACTTCTGAGACGCGCCGAAGATGGTTTAAATACTACAATTGGTGAAGGCGGAATTAAAGTTTCTGGAGGTGAAAAACAGCGTCTATCTATCGCAAGAGCTATTTTGAGAAATCCGAATTTATTGATTTTTGATGAAGCGACTTCTGCTTTAGATTCGATTACCGAGGAAGAAATTAACGATACGATACGAAATATTTCAGATAAAAACAGAATTACTGTTTTAATTGCACATCGTTTATCAACTGTTATGCACGCTGATAGAATATTTGTCTTAGAGCAAGGTAAAATCATCGAGCAAGGCAAACACGAAGATTTAATTGTCGAGAAAGGGCTTTATTATGCTATGTGGCGCCAACAAATTGGAGAGCGTAAGTAGGTGCGAATAAAGAATCTCGCAAAGACGCAGAGTCGCAAAGTTTAATTTTTAAGCTTTGCGACTCTGTTTTTTTATTTAAGTTTTTTACAATTAGGTACAACGTATTATTTGTCATTTCGACCAAGGAGAAATCTCCACGAGAAGCTCTACAAAGATTGGCGACTTTGATTGCAGAGTTACTTGCGAAGATTTCTCCTTCGTCGAAATGACATAAAATGAGAAAACCATATAAATACAAAACCCGACAGGTTTTAAAAACCTGTCGGGTTTGTTATGAAAAAACTTAGTCCCTTAGTATCTTAGAACCTTAGCATCTTATTTAACAAAATCAACCGCCTTAGCTAAAGCTTCCCCAATTCCATCAACATTTTTACCTCCTGCCGTCGCGAAGAAAGGCTGACCTCCTCCTCCACCTTGGATGTATTTACCTAATTCACGAACTACTTGTCCTGCATTTAAGTTTTTCTCTGCTACAATTTCTTTAGAAACATAGCAAGTTAACATTGGTTTTCCTTCGTGAGCAGTTGCTAAAACTACAAATAAGTTGTTATAAGAACCACCTAATTCGTAAGCTAAATCTTTTGCACCTTCTGGGTTTAAATCTACTTGTTTTGCTAAGAATTGAACTCCGTTGATTTCTTGTAATTCTTTAGCCAAATCAGCTTTCATATTTTTAGCTTTATCTTTCAATAAAACTTCCAATTGTTTTTTCAATTGAGCATTTTCATCTTGTAATGCTTGGATCGCTTTTACAGGATCTGGAGCATTTTTAAGCACTTCTTTAATTTCTCCAAAAGAAATTGCTTGAGACTCAAAATATTCTTTTGCAGCTTCACTTGTGATAGCTTCAATTCTTCTAATTCCAGCAGCAACAGCTCCTTCAGAAACAATTTTAAAATGCCAGATATCAGATGTATTCGCGACGTGTGTTCCTCCACATAATTCGACAGAATCTCCGAATTTAATTGTACGAACTAAATCACCATATTTTTCACCAAACAAAGCAATTGCACCATCTTCAAGAGCTTGATCTTTTGGAATCGCTCTTTTCTCGATTAATGGCAAACTCTCACGAATCCTTGCATTTACAAAGTTTTCAACCTCTAATAATTCCTCATCTGTAACTTTAGCAAAATGAGAAAAATCAAAACGCAATGAAGCATTTCTTACCATCGACCCTTTTTGCTCGATATGCGTTCCTAAAATCTTGCGTAAACCTTGGTGCAATAAGTGCGTAGCAGAGTGATTTGAAGAAGTTTTAGCTCTTTGAATAGCATCAACAACAGCATTAAAAGTTCCAGTAAGATTCTCTGGCAGTGATTTTGCCAAATGTATCGTTTGGTTGTTTTCTTTTTTAGTGTCGATAATATAAATGATATCTCCGTTTTGCGCTTCTAAATATCCTTTATCTCCAGTTTGTCCTCCACTTTCTCCATAAAATGGAGTAGCATTGAAAACTAATTGGAAAATTTCTCCATCCTTTGCACTTTCAACTCTACGGTACTTCGTAATCTTAACTTGTTGTGATAATCTGTCATAACCAACAAATTCCTGAATTTCATCTTCAACAATTACATTCCAGTCACCTGCAGTTACTTTAGAAGCTGCACGAGATCTTTCTTTTTGTAATTGCAATTGTTCCTGGAATCCTTTTTCGTCTAATTTCAATCCTTTTTCTGAAAGAATCAAAGCCGTTAAATCGATTGGGAAACCGTATGTATCATACAATTCAAAAGCTTTTTTACCGTCGATTGTATCTCCTGCATTATTTAAGATTACAGCATCCAAAAGAATTAATCCCTGATCTAATGTTCTTAAGAAAGAGTTTTCTTCTTCACGAATAACATTCGAACAAAGTGCTTTCTGTGTTCTGATTTCTGGGAAAGAATCTCCCATTTGCTCGCTTAAAGTTTCAACCAATTTAAAAATAAATGGCTCTTTTGTTCCTAAGAAAGTAAATCCGTAACGAATAGCACGACGTAAAATTCTACGAATCACATATCCTGCACCCGTGTTAGAAGGCAATTGTCCATCAGCAATAGCAAATGCTACCGCACGAACGTGATCTGCAACTACACGAATAGCAATATTCATTTTATTTTGTTCTTCACTAATGCCTGTTACATCATTAGTTGTATATTTTGCTCCAGTAATGGTTTCGATTTCTCTAATCAAAGGCATGAAAACATCTGTATCATAGTTTGATGTTTTTCCTTGCAAAGCCATACACAAACGCTCAAATCCCATTCCGGTATCAACATGCTGTGCAGGAAGTTTTTCCAATGAACCATCTGCTTTACGGTTGAATTCCATGAATACATTATTCCAGATTTCAACTACTTGCGGGTGATCATTGTTTACTAAACTTTTTCCTGAAACTAAAGCTTTTTCTTCTGCAGAACGTAAATCAACGTGAATTTCAGAACAAGGTCCGCATGGCCCTTGGTCACCCATTTCCCAAAAATTATCTTTTTTATTTCCAAGAATAATTCTATCCTCGTCGATTAATGTTTTCCAAATATCCCAAGCTTCTTGGTCAAATGGAACATTATCTTCTTTACTTCCTTCAAAAACAGAAACATAAAGATTTTCTTTTGGGATTTTGTACACTTCTGTCAATAATTCCCAAGCCCAGTTGATTGCTTCTTTTTTGAAGTAGTCACCAAAAGACCAGTTTCCTAACATTTCAAACATAGTGTGGTGGTAGGTATCAATACCAACCTCTTCAAGGTCATTATGTTTTCCTGAAACACGAAGACATTTTTGCGTATCGGCTATTCTTGGACTTTTTGGAGTTCCGTTTCCTAAGAAAAATTCTTTAAACTGGGCCATTCCCGAGTTGTTGAACATTAAGGTTGGATCGTCTTTAAGTACAATAGGAGCTGAAGGAACAATAGTATGCCCTTTACTCTCAAAAAAATCTAAAAATTGTTTACGTACGTCTTGTGATTTCATATTTTAATTAGAAAATGTGTCTGTTTTAATGTGTCAATTTGAAAATTAGATAATTAGCTAATTTATTCATTTGATGATGCGTTAAGTTTTTTATAATGTATTGAAAAAACTTATAATTTAAACAATAAATTACCTATTTTGCGCATTATCTAATGATAAAATAGCCCCAATATCTAATCATTAATCCTTGTAAAAAAGTGTCGAACAACTGAAACATTTAGCAGTTTCGTTCGACTAACTCATTTTACAAGGTGCAAAAATAGCGTATTTTAAAATATGGCGAAAGTAAAATATTATTACGACTCAGAAAATCTGGCTTATACGAAAATAAAAACCAGAAAAAGAATAAAAATTGGTTACGCATTCCTGTTTTTATTGGCTTCAGCACTATTTGGATTTTTAGTTTTTGTACTTTTAATAAACACGCCTTATTTCGAAACCCCAAAAGATCGTTTACAGGCACGTGAAATTGAAAATTTAAAACTGCAATATTCCATTTTAAATAAAAAACTGGACGAAATCGACGCTGCCGCAGATGCATTAGAAGAACGTGACAATAATATTTACCGTGTATATTTTAACAAAGCTGAAATTCCAGATTCGATTCGGAAAGCTGGTTTTAGAAGTTCTGACAGATACAAAGCGCTAGAAGGATATAATAATTCTCAATTGGTTTTAAATGCAACCAAAAGAGTCGACAAACTATCGAAGCAGTTGGCCATTCAGTCTAAATCTTTAGATGATATTTTAAAATTAGCTGGAGCTAAAGAAAATTTATTGTTAGCGATTCCTGCCATTCAGCCAGTTCGAAATGAAAATTTAAAACGTGTCGCGTCAGGTTTTGGATACCGAATTGACCCTTTCACGAAAGTGAGAAAAATGCATAACGGAATGGATTTTACCGCCAATACTGGAGCTCCCATTTATGCAACAGGTGACGGTGTTGTAGAAAGAGCTGACAATACAGCTTCGGGATACGGAAACCACATCGTGATCAGGCACGGTTTTGGATATGAAAGTTTATATGCGCATTTAAGTAAATACAACTGCCGTCCGGGGCAAAGAGTGAAACGAGGCGATGTGATTGGTTTCGTTGGAAGTACGGGTAGATCTGAAGGTCCGCATTGTCATTATGAAGTGCATAAAGACGGAAAAGTCGTAAATCCGCTGAATTTCTATTACGGAAATATTTCGGCTGTAGAATATGTGGCGATTTCGCAAATGGCAAACCAAGAAAACCAATCATTAGATTAATATCACGAAAAAATAGTATTTTTGAAATAAAATAGAAAAAAACAAATCATGCATATTGAACTTTCTAAAGACAAGAGATATTACAATATTGGCGAAGTTGCCAAAGCTTTTAATGTCAATGCCTCTTTGATACGATTTTGGGACAGCGAATTTGACATTCTAAAACCTAAAAAAAATGCAAAGGGAAATAGAATGTTCACTCCAGAAGATGTTACCAACCTTCAATTAATCTATCATCTAGTAAAAGAAAGAGGTTTTACTCTTGAAGGTGCCAAAATACACTTAAAAGAGGGTCAGAAGAAAACGTTAGATAAATTCGAAATAATACGTAAATTAGAGTCGATAAAAACGCAGCTGAACGACATCAAAAACGAATTGTAATTAAAAATAGAAATAAACTTAAATCAAAACAAATATGAAAAAGTGGTTAATCCCTGTAGGAATTATTGTAGCACTTATTGCTATTATCGCATTTTGGTCGATTGGTATTAAAAATACTGCTTTGCAACACAGTCAGGCTGTTAATAAAGAATGGGGAAATGTTCAAACGGCTTACCAAAGACGTAATGATCTTATCGGGAATTTAGTAAACACTGTAAAAGGTGCTGCTGACTTTGAAAAAGGAACTTTGACAGCAGT
>Ga0308157_10001087_pt1 | contig 64364 bp, 53 predicted proteins | sample PhyBR1_FD_201035 | JGI IMG/M metagenome (GOLD analysis project Ga0308157, IMG submission 201035) | Phyllosphere microbial communities from UC Gill Tract Community Farm, Albany, California, United States - DLSLB.R1 | ecosystem: Host-associated > Plants > Phyllosphere > Unclassified | place: USA... | reverse complement strand
TCGATTAAACAAAAAATTGAGATAATTTTGTCTTTGCAAAGCATTGGTATAGTTTAATTGGTCGCAAAACAAATTTACTTAACCTTTGCTTTGTTTTTTATATCCTATAAACTAGCAACTTGAATTACATATATTACAAATAGTTTTCAAAAAGATGCTTCTGGAAATTTTTTACCAATAAAAACGGATGCCAATTATGGCAAAACGGATGCTTTTTACGAAGCAAACGGAAGTTACAGTTTGTTTCATACTTGCAATACTTGGGCCAACAGCGGTCTGAAATCCTGTGGCCAAAAATGTTGTCTTTGGACACCAATGGATTCTGGAATATTTTCTAAATACAACTAAAACCAAAACAAGGCTCGAGATAATATTTTATTCATTTAAAACGAAAACACTTTAAAAAAATATTTCCAAAAAAAACCAACCAATCAACCACAAAAAAAAGCCCCGATTGGGGCTTTTTATTTATATATGATTCGAGATTATTTACTCAAATACATTTTTCTTCTAGAGTACAATTCGTAGAACTGATCATCTTTCAAATCATCAATAAACAAGATGCTTTCTCCAGTAGATTTCATTTCTGGCCCTAACGCTTTGTTTACATTATGGAATTTACTGAAAGAGAAAACTGGTTGTTTGATCGCGAATCCTTTTAATTGCGGTTTGAAGTCAAAATCAGTTACTTTATTATGACCTAACATTACTTTTGTAGCGTAGTTTACATAAGGTTCTCCATAAGCTTTTGCAATAAATGGCACCGTTCTAGAAGCTCTAGGATTTGCCTCGATAATATAAACCGTATCGTCTTTTATCGCAAACTGAATATTGATTAAACCTACTGTTTTCAATGCTCTCGCAATTTTATAAGTATGATCTTTTATTTGTTGCATTACAAATTCCCCTAAGTTAAAAGGAGGCAACGTCGCATTACTATCTCCCGAGTGAACTCCACAAGGTTCGATATGCTCCATAATCCCAATGATGTAAACATTTCCATCAGCATCACAAATCGCATCCGCTTCCGCTTCGATTGCTCCAGCTAAATAGTGATCTAAAAGCAATTTGTTACCTGGAATTGTTTTCAATAAATTGATAACATGCTCTTCTAACTCTTTTTTGTTGATTACAATTTTCATTCCCTGACCACCTAATACATAAGAAGGACGAATCAACAATGGGAAGTCTAAAGTATCCGCAAGGGCAGAAGCTTCGTCAGCTGTTTCAGCGATACCAAATTGTGGGAAAGGAATATGCAATTCTCTCAATAAATCTGAGAAACGACCTCTGTCTTCCGCTAAATCAAGTGCATCAAAGCTAGTTCCGATGATTTTCACTCCGTATTTAGATAATTTTTCAGCTAATTTCAAAGCCGTTTGACCACCTAATTGAACAATTACTCCTTCCGGTTTTTCATGTTGAATGATATCATAAATGTGTTCCCAGAAAACTGGCTCGAAGTATAATTTATCAGCTGTATCAAAATCTGTAGAAACCGTTTCTGGATTACAGTTAATCATGATCGTTTCGTAACCACATTCTTTTGCAGCCAATACTCCGTGTACACAAGAATAGTCAAACTCAATACCTTGTCCGATTCTATTTGGCCCTGAACCTAATACTATTATTTTCTTTTTATCGGTTACAATACTTTCGTTGTCAACGTAACGTTCACCGTTAGCTTTTTCAATTTCAGCTTCAAAAGTAGAGTAATAATAAGGTGTTTTAGCTTTAAATTCTGCCGCACAAGTATCAACCAATTTAAACACACGGTTGATATTCATTGTCATTCTCAAAGCATGCACTTCACTTTCTAAACAATTTGTCATGTGAGCAATTTGTCTATCAGCAAACCCTTTTTGTTTCGCTTCAAGCAAAAGTTCTTTTGGCAAATCAGAAATTTTATAGTTTGAAATTTCTTTTTCTAAAATATAAAGTTCCTCATATTGTTTCAAGAACCACATATCAATTTTTGTGATTTCATGAATACGGCTCAACGGGATTCCCATTGCAATTGCATCATAAATTACAAAAACACGATCCCAACTTGCAAAAGTTAGTTTCTCGATAATCTGTTCGTAGTTTTTATATCCTTTTCCGTCGGCACCAATTCCGTTACGTTTAATTTCTAAAGATTGAGTTGCTTTGTGAAGCGCTTCTTGGAACGAACGCCCAATTCCCATTACCTCACCAACTGATTTCATTTGAAGTCCCAAAGTTCTGTCAGCACCTTCGAATTTATCAAAGTTCCAACGTGGGATTTTAACGATTACATAATCTAAAGTCGGTTCAAATAAAGCGGAAGTCGATTTTGTAATTTGATTTTGTAATTCATCTAAGTTATATCCTAAAGCTAATTTAGAAGCTATTTTTGCAATTGGATAACCTGTAGCTTTTGACGCCAAAGCAGATGAACGAGATACACGTGGATTGATTTCAATCGCAACGATATCTTCTTTTTCGTCTGGTGAAACTGCAAACTGTACGTTACAACCTCCAGCAAAATTCCCAATACTACGCATCATCAAGATAGCATAATCACGTAATTTTTGGAAAGTTGTGTCTGACAAAGTCATCGCTGGCGCAACCGTAATCGAATCTCCAGTATGAATTCCCATTGGATCCATATTTTCGATAGAACAAATGATTACTACATTATCATTTTTATCTCTCAAAAGCTCTAACTCATATTCTTTCCATCCCATCAAAGCTTTGTCAATCAAAACTTCGTGAATTGGTGAAGCTTCAAGACCTCTTGTTAAAAGCTCATCAAAATCTTCTTTTTTATAAACAACAGCAGCTCCAGTACCCCCAAGTGTAAATGAAGGGCGAATTACTAAAGGAAAACCAAATTCCTGAGCAATTTCTTTACCTTCTAAATAAGAAGTAGCCGTTTTTGCAGGTGCAGTTGGTACTTTAATTTTCTCTAAAAGCTGTTTAAACTGCTCTCTGTCTTCAGTAATATTAATTGCATTTACGTCAACGCCGATTAATCTTACTCCAAAATCTTGCCAAATTCCTTTTTCTTCAGCTTCCAAACATAAATTCAAAGCTGTTTGTCCACCCATTGTAGGCAAAACAGCATCAATTTGTGGATGCGCTTTAAGAATTTCTATAATAGATTTTGTCGTTAAGGGTTTCAAATAAACATGATCCGCCATTGATGGATCTGTCATAATGGTCGCAGGATTTGAGTTAATTAAAATTACTTCAATTCCTTCTTCACGTATAGAGCGGGCAGATTGTGACCCAGCATAATCAAATTCGCATGCTTGACCAATAACTATCGGACCTGAACCTATTATTAAAACTGACTTAATGGATGTGTCTTTTGGCATTTTTTTTATTATTGTAGTTATTTTATTTTATCACTTAAAGTTTAGTATTTGTTATAAAAAACAAATTTTAAACTCATAAAAAGCAGTACCGCTTGGGTATAAAAAAAGGCGATACTAAAAAAAGTAACGCCTTATAGATGTTTATATAAACATTATTTTTTGTGTCTAGGTTCGCTAGAAACAGTCAATTTATGTCTTCCTTTAGCTCTTCTACGCGCTAGAACTTTTCTTCCATTAGCAGAAGCCATTCTATCCATAAATCCGTGTTTATTTCTTCTTTTTCTTTTCGATGGTTGAAACGTTCTTTTGCTCATTGCTTTGTATATTTAAATCTTAATTTTAAGTGTCTATTTTATTTTGAATAACCGTTATTCCAAAACCGAGTGCAAATATACAAAGACTTTTTTTTCTAGCAAGTAGTTTTTAAAAAATATTTTTAATTCCTTTTACTATCTTTGTAACCATAAATCATTATACATTATGTTTCATAAAAATATCAAACTTATTATTGCTGGACTTATTATAATTACTGGCATCTGGCAATTTACTGAAAGTAATATTGGTAACGGAATCTTTCTAATTTTATTATCTGGAATTCCTATTTTTTTATATTTCAAAAACGAATTTATCCTACTAGCCTTCCTTAAATTAAGAAAACAAGACTTTGAAGGCGCTAAAAAATGGCTGACTTACATCAAAAATCCTGAAACTGCTTTAGTTAGAAAACAACAAGGATATTTCAATTATCTACATGGAATTATGCTTTCGCAAACTAACATTAATCAAGCAGAAAAACATTTCAAAAAAGCAATCGAACTAGGTTTATCAATGGATATGGATTTAGCTGTTGCCAAATTAAACCTTGCTGGTGTTGCCATGAGCCGTAGAAGAAAACTAGAAGCCACCGCTTTATTGAACGAAGCAAAAAAATTAGACAAACAAAATATGCTCAAAGAACAGATTGCAATGATGAAAGAGCAAATGAAAAAAATATAAATAATAATTTTTCTTACTAAAAAACGTTCAAATATCTATTTGAACGTTTTTTTTTGTATTTTAATTCCTTTATCGGATTTTTTAACTTTTAATCGATGAACTACTTAAGTTACACCAAACGTTTTTAATTTTGCTAGTTTGGTAAAAATCAATATTTTATGCGTAAGATACTATTTATGTTATTACTTTCCTGTTTAAGCTCTGCTTATAGCCAAGACACAATAGTATATTTCTCTGAAGCCATAAAATCCAATATCCCTACATATAAAAAAGCCTCCAATAAAGCTTACAATAGCAACAACATTGAAGAAGGAAAAAAACTTTTTGATTCTTTAGTAAAAACAAAACTTATCGGGACAAAATTTGACGATTTTACTCTTAAAGCTTATAAAGACAAAAATGTAAAAATAAATCGGATCAACAAACCTATATTCATAATCACTTATGCGTCCTGGTGTGTAATCCCAAAAGGAGAGATTCCCGCTTTAAACATACTTGCCAAAGAACATCGTAACGATATGCAATTTATAGTCGTTTTTTGGGACAAAAAGGCTGATCTCAAAAAAATTGCTTACAAATTTAGCGGAGATATCAAAGTGTGTTATGCCAATGAATTTTACGCTAAAGATTCTCATATTGTTTCAACCATCAAGCATACTTTAGGATTCCCAACTTCTATATTTATTGATGAAGACAAAAACGTGCTAAACATCAAACATTTCGAAAACAAAACAAAAATAAAAACTCCAATAAAAGAAGCCATTATAACTAGTTACAATTATTTCAGTAAAGACATCAATGAAAACCTAGTCAATACTGTTTCCAACAACAAAGGCTTCACTATCAATTAACACTTGTTTTTCTAACCTCTTTTAAAATAATCTGTGGCAAATTAGCATTCAGCCATCTATATTTATTAAGAATCATAACGTGCGTCCCTCCAGCCACAACAATACAACCTTTAATATATTTAATTGGAAAAACATCGTCCTCATTCCCGTGAATATGTATTACATTAGGATCTTCAATGGTTCTCTCCCATAAAACAACTTGTTCAATTGCCCAATCTAAATAGTTTTTATCTCTTACTGAGAGAAATTTGTCATATAATTTAAGCCTTTCATTTGCTTTTTTTCCGAAAGAAAACTTTGCAAGACTTTCCATATTTTCAACCAAACTCACTGGGATCAACTTATAAGCTTTTGTATTTTTAGCAAAAACCATTCTTCTGGGAAACTCCAAATTACTTTTTACACTCGAAATAATTATGATTTTTCGAACGGTAATAAATCTAGCCATTTCCTGAACTAAAATTCCACCAAAAGAAACTCCAACTAAAACTGGATTTTCATGGGTAATTTTTTCAGCAATTCGCTTAGCATATTCTTGAAGAGATTCTTTGTCTTTTGGAATTTCCCACTCTAAAAACACCATTTCAAATTCAGACTCAGGAAGTTTTATTCGTTCAAAAATTGCAACACTAGCCGCTAAACCCGGCATAAAATAAACTGGAATCTTACTCATACTTCAAAACAAACTTAATTATAGCTATTCTTTCCTACAACTATTATAGCATATAGCACCCTCTAAAATTAAATATTTTATTTTCAACTAATAGCTCCTTTTTATACTATTTCATCAAATAAACGCTTCTTTATTAAATCTAAAACAAAACACACCTCCATTATTACAAAATATTAAAAATTAATATCTTAAGGTATTCATAAAACAAATTGATACTGAATATCAATTCATTACCTTTGCACTTATTTCAACAAACGTATTATTCAAATACGAAATGAAAGTATTTTTTTTTTAGAAAATCTTACTACAACCTCAAATTACAGTCAAAAAACAATTGCTGATTACAGCATCAAATACATCAAAATGGAAACGATACTAAAATTAGAAATCAAAGACAATGCTTTTGCCAGACAATTTGAAACTAAAATAGAAACAGGAACAGTTTCTTTAGAATATTCTTTTCAAGAGAGAAAAATATTTTTAACCAAACTCAATGTTCCTGAAAGTTTTAACGATGAAGAGTTTATTACAATTTTTCTAAAAAACATTATGGACATAGCCATTGAGAAAAAATTGAAAGTAGTACCCATTCAACCAAAAATAGTTACTTTCTTTAAAAAAAATCCCACTTACAAAGAGTTACTTCCTCCTGGAATAAGAATATAAAAAAAGAGCTGCTTATTGACGAAGCAGCTCTTTTTTAGTTTTTATCACAATTTATTTTTCAATTTCTTTCATGCTATCCATTTTCTTGTGAGCCAAGAAACCAGCAATATCTTCAAAGTGTTCAACAACGCGTTTGTTTCCAAATTCAAAAACTTTGGTAGCCAAACCATCAAGGAAATCACGATCATGAGAAACTAAAATCAAAGTTCCATCAAAATCACGTAACGCATCTTTGATAATATCTTTGGTTTTCATATCCAAGTGATTCGAAGGCTCATCAAGAATCAACAAATTCACAGGTTCCAGCAATAATTTAATCATTGCCAAACGTGTTTTTTCTCCTCCCGAAAGCACCTTAACTTTTTTGGTAATATCATCTCCATGAAACATAAAGGCTCCAAGAATATTTTTGATTTGCGTTCTTACATCTCCAACTGCAATATCGTCTATGGTTTCAAAAATGGTTGCATTTTCATCCAATAATGCTGCTTGATTTTGTGCAAAATAACCAATTTGAGAATTATGACCAATTTCAACAGAACCACTATCAGGAGCAAACTCCTTCATTATAGCTTTAATCATTGTTGATTTTCCTTCTCCATTCTTACCAACAAAAGCTACCTTTTGCCCCCTTTCGATTACAATATTAGCATCTTTGAAAACCACATGATCTCCGTAAGCTTTGGACATATCTTTTACAATCACTGGATATTGTCCAGAACGTGCTGCCGGCGGGAATTTCAAGCGTAAAGCTGAAGTATCTACCTCATCAACCTGAACAATTTCTAATTTTTCTAACATTCTAACACGAGATTGAACCGCATCCGTTTTTGAAAAAGTTCCTTTGAAACGATCTATAAAAGCTCTATTATCAGCAATCATTTTTTGTTGCTCATCATACGCTTTTTGCTGATGAATACGACGGTCTTTTCTTAATTCTAAATAATGAGTATATTTTGCTTTGTAATCATAAATACGTCCCATTGTTACTTCAATAGTACGATTGGTAATATTATCGACAAAAGCTCTATCGTGCGAAATTACAACAACCGCTTTAGCTGAATTGATCAAAAAATCCTCCAACCACTGAATACTTTCGATATCCATGTGATTTGTTGGCTCATCCAATAAAATCAAATCAGGTTTTTGCAAAAGGATTTTTGCCAATTCAATTCGCATTCTCCAACCTCCAGAAAACTCAGAAGTTTGACGAGTAAAATCTTCACGAACAAAACCAAGACCGATTAGGATTTTCTCAACTTCAGCTTCATAATTAACTTCCTCGATTGCATAATATTTCTCGCTTAAATCTGAAACTCTTTCGATTAATTTCATATAAGCGTCACTTTCATAATCGGTACGAACAGTCAATTGCTCATTGATTTCGTCGATTTCCGCTTTCATTTTGAAGATTTCACTAAAAGCTTTTGAAGCTTCTTCCATTACAGTGGAACCATCTTTAGTCAATAAATGCTGAGGCAAATAAGCAACGACAGCTTCTTTTGGCACAGAAACGCTTCCGGTTGAAGGCTTTCCGTGTCCTGCAATAATCTTTAAAAGTGTAGATTTACCTGCACCATTTTTACCCATAAGGGCAATCTTATCATTTTCATTTATTGCAAAAGAAACATCACTAAAAAGTGTCGTTCCCCCAAATTGAACCGAAATGTCGTTTATTGTAATCATTATTTTAGTTTAAAGTTTAATGCTCAAAGTTGTGATTATTAAATTGAACATTTTTTGAAGGCGCAAAGATAGATTAATTAGGTAATTAGACAATTTTGAAAATGACATAATTTGAAAACGAACTATTTTTCAAAAAAAAACTCCGCAAAGCAGGAACTTTGCGGAGCATATCATTTCACTATTTATTTTTTTTATTCTTTTCTCCATTTTTTTGATTCCTCAAAAATATGCTCAAGAATTTTAGCTTCTTTTTCATCAAAATCTACATTTCTTCGGCTCATCACTAATCTTGCAGTTTCAAATGCTTTTTTGGTTACATAAGTTGTAAAACCTGTAGCTCCACCCCAAGAAAAACTCGGTACAAAATTGCGGGGAAAACCACTTCCAAAAATATTAGCACTTACTCCTACTACCGTACCGGTATTGAACATCGTATTAATTCCACACTTACTATGATCCCCCATCATCAATCCACAAAATTGGAGACCTGTTTTGGCAAAACTTTCGGTTTCATAATCCCACAACTTTACTTCTTCATAATTATTTTTCAAATTAGAATTATTACTGTCGGCTCCAATATTACACCATTCTCCTAACACAGAATCCCCAAGAAATCCATCATGTCCTTTATTGGAATACGCAAAAAGAACTGCATTTTTAACTTCTCCACCAATTCGGGAATAAGGCCCAACTGTAGTTGCTCCATACACTTTAGCTCCCATTTTCACTCCTGCCCCTTCACATAAAGCAAATGGCCCACGAATGATAGAACCTTCCATAATTTCAGAATTCTTACCTATATATATTGGCCCAGTAGAAGCATTCAAGGTTACAAACTCTAATTTTGCTCCTTCTTCAATAAAAATATTTTCTGGAGCGATTACGTTTACACTTTTAGGGATTGGTTGCGATTTTCTATCTTCTGTCAAAAACTCAAAATCCTCACGAATCGCTGCAGCATTTTTAGAAAAAATATCCCAAGTATGCTCAATAGTGATGACCTCATCATTGTATTCTATAATCTCATAATCATCAAAATTGACTGACTCTTGTTCATCATTTGTAAAAAAGGCGATAACATCTTCTCCTCTAAAAATTGCTTGCTTCGATTTCAAATTACTAATCATTTCTGCCAAAATTGCATTCGGCAAAAAAGAAGCGTTAATCATTATATTTTCTTCCAATTCTACCATTGGAAATTTCTCAGACAAATATTCCTCGGTAACCGTAGTAGTTGTTGACCCTAAACGTGTTTCCCATTTTTGACGAATAGTCATAATACCCACCAAAATATCGGCAACAGGTCTGGTAAAAGTAAAGGGCAACAATGCATTTCGAGCGGGGCCGTCAAAAAGTATGTAGTTCATAAATTAGTTTATAAATTGCTAAAACGTGATTTGGTTATCGCCGCAAAGTTACAATTATTTTTAAATGTTCTCGAGTGATGATACGCCTTCCTAAAAGAAAAATATAAAAAAAGCCTCGCAAATTGCGAGGCTTTAAAAATATTTGAAACCAGTTAAAATTATTTAACGTGTTTAGCGTATTTAGTTTTGAATTTATCAATACGTCCTGCAGTATCGATAAGTTTAGATTTACCTGTGTAAAAAGGGTGAGAAGTTCTAGAAATCTCCATTTTTACAACTGGATATTCAACACCTTCGTGGATAATAGTTTCTCTAGTCTCAGCAGTAGATTTAGTGATAAAAACATCTTCATTTGACATGTCTTTAAAAGCAACTAATCTGTAATTTTCTGGGTGTACACCTTTTTTCATCTTGAATCTTTTTTATTTGTTTGGCTATAATTTGTTTTGAAGCTTTTCCTCTCACAGAAAAGGTATAAACTTGTTATAACTTTTTATTTTACAATATTATTTTGAGTCTGCAAATTTACACTTATTTTTTAATATACAAACCTTTGCGCTACTTTTTTTATATCAGCTCAAAAATCATTTTTTGCACTCCATTATATTGGGAATTGCTATATTTGTAGATTAATAAAAATCAACTAACCATGATAAATGAAATTATAAAAAGAAATGGAATTACATTTGGAGTTACTATTGGAATTATTTCTGCCTTAATAACAGCTACAATTTACTCAATTGATATCAATCTTTTCCTTTCTGGATGGCTAGGTGCTAGTATAATTGGACTTTATCTTGTTATTTGTGTCATTTTATTAATAAAAACAAAAAAAGAATTAAACGGTGTTTTTCCATACAAAGACGCTTTTACCACTTATTTTATTGCAGTACTAATTGGAATAACCATTTCAACTCTTTTCAATATTATTCTATTCAATTTTATTGATCCAGAAGCAAAAGAAACTTTAAAAGAATTAACAGCTAAATATACGGTAGAAATGATGCAGAAATTTGGAACTCCAGCATCTGCAATCAAAGAAGCCATAACCAAGTTAAAAGAAAGCAATCCATATTCTATAATCGAATTAGCAAAAGGTGCCATTTACAGTATTGTTTTTAGCTCTATAATAGGATTAATAATGGCTGCATTTTTTAAAAGCTCTACATCACAAGAATACAAATAATGAATTTATCAATACTCATACCGCTTCTAAACGAAGAGGAATCCCTACAAGAGTTGTACACTTGGATCATTTCGATCATGAAATCGAACAATTATAGTTATGAAATCATTTTTTTAGATGACGGAAGTACTGATGAATCCTGGAACATTATTTCCGGATTTGCAACTGAGAATCCCAATGTAAAAGGGATTCGATTCATGAAAAATTTCGGAAAATCTCAAGCTTTACATGCTGGTTTTGCTAAGGCAAAAGGAGATGTAATTATTACTATGGATGCCGATTTGCAAGACAGTCCGGATGAAATCCCTGGCTTGTATGAAATGATTACCAAACAAAAGTATGATTTGGTTTCAGGATGGAAGAAGAAAAGATATGACTCTGTTGTTGCTAAAAATATTCCATCAAAATTATTCAATTGGGCCGCTAGAAAAACATCTGGTGTTGAATTGAATGATTTCAATTGTGGATTGAAAGCATACAAAAATGTAGTTGTAAAAAACATAGAAGTATCAGGCGAAATGCACCGATACATTCCTGTTTTGGCCAAAAATGCTGGATTTGGGAAAATTGGTGAAAAAGTGGTTCAGCATCAAGCCAGAAAATACGGAGAAACTAAATTTGGAATGGAACGTTTCATAAATGGTTTCCTAGATTTGATTACGATTTGGTTTCTTTCACGATTTGGAAAAAGACCAATGCATTTGTTTGGAGCCGTAGGTTCGTTAATGTTTATCATTGGTTTTTGCTCGGCTGGATATATTGGAATTTCAAAATTATACCATATGTATAATGGAATGAGATATACTTTGGTCACAAACAATCCTTGGTTTTTCATTGCATTAACAACAATGATATTGGGAACTCAATTGTTTTTGGCTGGATTTCTAGGCGAAATTATATTGAGAAGCAAAAACAACGAGGAACGTTACAAAATTTCGACACAAGTGAATTTTTAGTATATTAGATTTTTTATAAGAATTTAAATACTAAAACTAACTATAAATGAAAATAGAAGTTATTAAAAGTAAAATTTTTGAAATTCGAGGTCAAAAAGTAATGCTTGATTTTGATTTGGCAATTCTGTATGGAACAGAAACAAAAGTTCTTAAACAATCTGTAAGAAGAAATATTGCTCGTTTTCCCGATGATTTCATGTTTGAACTCACGGAAATAGAATACAATAGTTTGAGGTCACAAATTGTGACCCCAAATAGAGGCGGAATTCGTTACATGCCTTTTGCTTTTACAGAACAAGGAATTGCAATGCTTTCAAGCGTTTTGAACAGTGAAAAAGCAATAGCGGTGAATATTTCAATAATTCGGGCTTTTGTAACTATTAGGCAATTTACATTAAGCTATAGTGAATTGAAAGATAGAATTCTGGCGATAGAAAATCAATTCCCTGATATTTATAAAGCTTTGAATTACCTGGTTGACAAAGATACAGAAACAAATAATAAAACTGAAAGAACCAAAATAGGTTATAAACAATAGAATTTTAAATTAAACTGTGAAGCCCTAGCCCTGATGGAAGCGGCATCCTTTTTATTAAGCAATTTTTCTTTGCTTAATAAAAAGATACAGCGGACAGCAGGAAACAGCTCCTAAAAAACACAAAATAGATCAACAACTTAAAACTAAATAGATAATGCATATAGCACAAAACATTTTAGACGCAGTAAACGAATGGCTAACTCCTTCGTTTGACAATGAAACACAAGTTGCAATAAAAGAATTAATGACCACTTCTCCTAAAGAATTAGAAGATAGTTTTTACAAAAACTTGGAGTTTGGAACTGGAGGAATGCGTGGCGTAATGGGAGTTGGAAACAATCGCATCAACAAATACACACTTGGAAAAAATACACAAGGGCTTTCTAATTACTTACATACCAGTTTCCCTGGACAAGCTTTGAAAGTGGTAATCGCTTATGACTGTCGACACAACAGTCAATCTCTTGCCAAAGTGGTTGCTGATGTTTTCTCTGCTAATGGTATTCAAGTGTATTTGTTTTCGGATTTGAGACCTACTCCAGAATTATCTTTTGCACTTAAATATTTAGGATGCCAATGTGGTATCGTACTTACCGCTTCTCACAATCCGCCAGAATATAATGGTTATAAAGTATATTGGGAAGATGGTGGACAAATCGTTCCTCCACAAGACGGTGAAATTATTGAAGCAATTGAAAAACTAAACTATAACGAAATCAATTTTTCAGCAGACGAAAATTTGATACAATATATAGATGCCGAAATTGACGAAGCTTTTGTAAAATCATCTGTAGAAAATTCTAGTTTTAACACTCCAAAAGAAGCCAAAGACAATTTGAATATTGTATTTACTTCTTTGCATGGAACTTCTATCATGTCAGTTCCTGCTACTTTAGAAAAAGCAGGTTATGTAAATGTGAACATCGTACCTGAGCAAGCTAAACCAGATGGGAATTTCCCAACAGTAAAATCTCCAAATCCAGAAGAACCAGAAGCGTTGACTATGGCTCTTGCTTTGGCTGATCAATTAAATGCTGATATTGTTGTGGGTACAGACCCTGATTGTGACCGTCTAGGAGTTGCTGTTCGAAATAATGAAGGCAAACTGATTTTATTGAACGGAAATCAAACGATGATTTTGATGACTGCTTTCTTATTAGAACAATGGAAAAAAGCTGGAAAAATCAACGGAAAACAATTTGTTGGTTCTACTATTGTTTCTACTCCAATGATTATGGAATTAGCAACTGCTTACGGTGTAGAATGTAAAGTTGGTTTGACTGGTTTTAAATGGATCGCCAAAATGATTAAAGATTTCCCAGAGCTAGAATTTATTGGTGGTGGAGAAGAAAGTTTTGGATTCATGGTTGGAGACGCAGTACGTGATAAAGATGCTGTCGCTGCTACTTTATTGATTTGCGAAGTTGCTGCGCAGGCAAAAGCCAAAGGAAGTTCTGTTTACAATACCTTGCTACAATATTATGTAGATTTCGGTTTTTACAAAGAACACCTAATTTCTCTAACTAAAAAAGGCAAAGAAGGACTAGCCGAAATTAATCAAATGATGATATCTTTGCGCGAAAATCCTTTGAAAGAAATCAACGGACAAAGGGTAGTTATGGTAGAAGATTACAAATCATCTATCGCTAAAAACTTATTTACTGGAGAAGAAGAAACTATTGACATGCCAAAATCAGATGTATTAATTTATTACACTGAAGATGGGTCAAAAATTTGCGCAAGACCAAGTGGTACTGAGCCTAAAATTAAATTTTACATTAGTGTAAAAACAGAATTGGATAGCGTTGCAAACTTTGTTCAGACAGAAGAAGTACTGAACCAAAAAATTAAAAACATAATTACTGCAATGCAGTTGAACTAATGGACGAAAATTTAAGAAAAATATTTCCTTTTATAAAACCCTATAAAACACATGTCATTTTAAATGTGTTTTATAATGTTTTGTATGCTCTTTTCAGCACACTATCCTTTATATCATTAATTCCAATGATGGATGTGTTATTCAAAAAAACAGAAAGAATAACAACAGAACCTGTTTACAAAGGCTTTTTAAACATCACAAAATATGGAAATGATTATCTAAAATATTACATCTCTGAATTGACTATACAAAGTGGTCCTCAATATGCTTTGATTTTAGTAGTTTCTTTAGTAATATCAACTTTCTTACTCAAAAACCTTTTCACTTATTTAGCTTCAAATCATTTGATGCACTTAAAAAATGGAGTCTTAAAGGATTTAAGAAATACGATGTACAATAAAATCATTGAACTCCCTGTTTCTTATTATTCAGAAAAAAGAAAAGGAGACATAATGGCTCGTATGCTTGGGGATGTTGGAGAAGTTCAAAACTCTTTCTTCTCTATTTTAGAATTAATAGTAAAAGAGCCAATGACAATACTATTTACCATTATTGCCATGTTTGTCATTAGTGTCAAATTAACGCTTTTCGTGTTCATATTTATTCCTATTTCTGGATTTTTAATTTCAAAAATTGGAAAATCTCTAAAATCAAAATCGGAAAGAATTCAATTCGAAGGAGGCTATTTGATTTCAATTGTTGAAGAATCTCTTTCAGGTATGAAAGTCGTAAAAAGCTATAATGCTGAAAGTAGCTTTAAAAATAAGTTTAACGATTCTGTTGTGAGATTATTAAGTCTATCCAATAGCATCGGCAAAAAAAACAATCTTGCTTCACCAATGAGTGAATTTATGGGAATTGTTGTTATTGCCGTTTTACTTTGGTATGGTGGAAACATGGTGCTCGTTGAAAAACTTGCAAATGGAGAACCTTTGCTTGACGGCGCCAAATTCCTTGTTTACATGGGATTAGCCTACAATATTTTGACTCCGGCCAAATCAATTTCAAAAGCTTCGTACTCTGTTAAAAGCGGTATGGCAGCGGCTCAACGTGTATTTGAAGTTTTGGAAGTTGAAAATACAATTACCGATAAGCCAGACGCAATAATCAAAAAGACATTTGACGATACTCTTACTATTGAAAACATCAATTTCAAATATGAAGATGAAAACGTTTTACATAATTTTTCTTTAGAAGTTCCCAAAGGTAAAACTGTTGCGCTTGTAGGTCAGTCAGGTAGCGGGAAAAGTACCATTGCCAACTTATTAACCCGTTTTTATGATGTTCAAGAAGGAAACATAAAAATTGATGGCATTGACATCAAAGATATGACCTTGCATTCGCTAAGAGACTTATTAGGTTTAGTAACTCAAGACTCTATTCTTTTTAACGACTCTATTAAAAATAATATCCTTATCGGAAAACCAGGTTCTTCTGATGAAGAAATCATCGAAGCCCTTAAAGTTGCCAATGCGTACGAATTCGTTAAAGACTTACCACTTGGAATTGATACAAATATTGGCGATAGCGGGAACAAACTTTCGGGTGGTCAAAAACAAAGGCTTTCGATAGCTCGTGCCGTTTTGAAAAATCCTCCAATTATGATTTTGGACGAAGCCACATCTGCTTTGGATACTGAAAGCGAAAAATTTGTTCAAGTTGCTTTAGAAAACATGATGCAAAACAGAACTTCTATTGTAATTGCACACCGCCTTTCGACCATTCAAAAAGCAGATTTGATTGTAGTCATGAAAAAAGGAAAAATCGTAGAACAAGGAAAACACGATGAACTTATTGCAATGAATGGCACCTATAACAAATTGGTAACCATGCAAACACTCGAATAATTTTAACTTCAACAATGGGGTTATAAATCAAAAACGATGTATCTCAATAATCCAAACATAAAACTTCCACAAGATCCAGATACCATTGTATGGAAATACCTGGACTTGTCGAAGTTTTTGGATTTATTGCTTTCGCAAAAGTTATTCATGTCCCGGTCTGATAAATTTGAAGATCAATACGAAGGAACTTTCAGCGAGCCTACTTTTGAAGAAATCAAAAAACTCTCCATAGACAATCCTGATTTCTTACATTTCTACAAAACACATCGGGAAAAAGTAGCTATTAGTAGCTGGCATATCAATGAATATGAATCTTTTGCCATGTGGCAAATTTTTACTCAAAACAGCGAAGGATTAGCTATACAATCTACCGTCAAAAGACTTCAGAATGCTTTAGCTCCCGAAAACAATTACAAACAATATATTGGCGAGGTCAATTATATCGATTACAAAAAGGAATACATTCCGTTTGACGACATGTTTTTCCCTTTTTTATTCAAACGAAAAAGTTTTCAATACGAACGTGAAGTGCGCATCATTACCGACGTTGCTGAAAGCAATGTCAAATTAAATGATGGTTTGAAAATAAATGTGAATATTAACCAATTGATCGAAAAAATATACATTCATCCTAAATCAGAGAATTGGTATAAAAATTTGGTCATTCAATTGGTAAAACAACTCGGATTTGATTTCGAAATAGAAAAATCCGATTTAGAAAGTGATATTTTGATTTGAAAATTTAAATCGGATTGTAGCTTTCAACTTTCCAATCTTTTGGAGCCAAATCGATATAATTATAATGAAGTACATCTTTGCTGTCAAATTTTCCGTTTTTATTGGTGTCTTCTACAGTTCTAAAATACAAACGATTCTGAGATTCAATTAAGTTCCAATCTATCAATTCTTGATAATCAACCGAAACCTTAGTGAATCCCTCTCCACTAATTTTACTCAAATATAAAGTTGTAATATCACTTACATCGAGTTTGCCGTCTTTGTTGGTATCCATATCCATCAGTGTATAAACCATAATTTGTTTATTGATTTTATCAGAAACCTTTTTGAGATAAGTAGCTGTTTGAATCAAAACAGGCTTATCTGTCAATGCTTTTATCGAATCTGAACCAATTTTTTGAAATTTAAGATTTTGCAAATAACCTGTAATCTCAAACTCAGATTCATTAGAAATGGTAAAACTTACATCATTTACACTCGAAGAACCGTATTTATTTTTCGCCCCTTTATCATAAACATTCAAATCCCCAACCGGATGAATCAAATAATTAGTTCCATCCATTTGTATAGGCAGATCGGCTATTTTTATTTGAGTCGAATCGATTTTCACGATTTCTTTTGTAGTTTTTGAAGCATCATAAGTCACCTTTGGTTTTTCTGATTCTTCTTTACAACTTGCTAAAAGTAAAAGCGAGATTCCAATGCAGGTAAAATAGAATGTTCTCATAAATAATTTATATTAAAAGTAAACTCAAATGTAATCATTTTTAAAAATGAAAAGGTAAATACATAGTAGATTTATTCATAGAAACGAATCCTATTTATCTTTAAAAACTACAATCTTGCATTCAATTTCAAGTTAAAAACTCGTGTTGTCATATAATTTGGAATAGCATATTCTGTTTTTGTATAAACATCACGAACCCAAGTATTCGTTATTGCATTTTGATTATTGAAAAGATTAAAAATTTCAAATCCTAAAGACAACTCCTTAAAATTCTTAAAGAACTTCCTTTTAGACATCCCTACTTTTTGATCAATAAAAACTTTAGAAAATCCAACATCAGCTCGGCGATAATCATTTAATCGGTTTTGGTACAAATAAGGATCCGTATAAGATGGCGAACCTCCAGGCAATCCAGTATTATAAACCAAATTAAGATACAATTTCAAACTTGGAATCTTAGGCATATAATCTTGAAACAAAAGGCCAAACTTCAATCGCTGATCAGTTGGTCTGGCAATATATCCCCTATCATCAATATTCTCTTCTGTTTTTAAATACCCGAAACTTATCCAAGAATCGGTCCCTGGAACAAATTCTCCATTAAGTCGAAGATCTAAACCTTGAGCATACGCAACAGCATTATTATTTGCTAAATAACGGATTCTGACATTATCTATTGTATAAGGGTTTACATCCGTCATTTTTTTATAATAAGCTTCGGTCACTAATTTAAAAGGACGTTCCCACATTCTAAAACTATAATCATTCCCTAAAACAATATTCAGTGATTTTTGAGCTTTAGTATTCGGCAATACTACCCCATCGTAATCCCGCAATTCTCTGTAAAATGGTGGTTGGTTATAAAGACCAACAGTAAACCTGAAAAGCATTTCTTTTTTCCAATCTGGTTTTATTGCAAATTGAGCTCTTGGACTGAAAACAGTTTGAAGTTTTCCATCAAGATTATCTCCTGAAACTTCCCAACTTTGCATGCGAGCACCCAAATTGTACCATATTTCGTTGGAGCCTAAATTGTCTTTTCGACTCCATTGAGCGTAAGCTGAAAATCTATCAATATCAGTAAAATTAATTGCTCTTACCGAATGATACGGAATTAACAATCCTGAATAAGGCTGATATGGTTCGTCATTTTTAGGCAATACAATTGGAGGTCTTATCGAAAAACCAGCTGAATCTATAACTTCCCATTCTGAAATTCGATCGTGAATGGATTCTTTGGTATATTTTACGCCCCATTCGATTTGATTTTGTTTCCAATTTTTTAACCCTTTAACTTCTAAATTAGCAATTAAAGCATCCAAATCGTTTCGAGCATGATTGAGTTGAGAACCAATTCCTCTTGAAAACTGAATATCACCATACGAATCCGAACCGATATTAGTATCCACTTCGCCTAAACGGTATTGTGCGTAGATATCATAATATTCTTGTTCTATGGTATGAAAAACAGAACCAATAAATTTCAAGGAAAAACTGTCATTCACCTGATAAGTTGTTTTTACAGCTCCAAAATACGTTTTATAAATATCTTTTTCCTGCCCTTGATAAGAAACTGCCAACGCCATTGGTGCATCAGCTGTACCAAAATTAGTTTGACGAGTTAAGGGCTCGTATAAATATTTATTTTGCGAAATATTCCCTAAAAAACTCCATTGCCATTTAGCAGAAGCTTTATAATTAATATTGGTTTGAATATCTGCAAAAGTCGGTGTATAATTGGTTTGTGTCTCCTGACTATTTACCAAAAGACTATTGTTCCTATAACGAACTCCTGTAACTGATGTCCATTTTTTATCTTTAGAAACGGCATCAACGGAAAGACTTCCTCCTAGAAAACTCATTTCGAGTGCTGCTCCAAATTTGGTTGGATTTCTATACGTAATATCCAAAACGGAAGACATTTTATCTCCATATTTTGCCTGAAAACCTCCAGCCGAAAAATCAATATTTTGTACCAAATCAGTATTAACAAAACTCAATCCTTCTTGTTGACCTGAGCGTATCAAAAAAGGGCGATACACTTCGACCTCATTAACGTAAACTAAATTTTCATCGTAATTACCACCTCTAACCTGGTATTGAGTACTCAATTCATTGTTAGAATTTACGCCTGGCAATGTTTTCAAAACGTTTTCGATTCCCGCATTAGCACCAGGAATAGAACGAATATCTTTGGCTTCGAAGGTAAGAATCCCTTGAACCGTTTTTTTATTATTGGCATTAACAATTACCTCCCCCATTTGTTCTGCCAAATCATTCATATGCATATTAAATTCATATACTTCTTTGGGCTTCAAAGAAACCTTAAGGGTGGCTTTCTTTAAAGAGACATGGGTAAATTCGATAGTGATTTTTTGATTGGATGGAATTGCAATTTGATAAAATCCCTTATTGTCAGTCTGAGTACTATTTTCAACACAAGAAACATTTACTCCTTCGATAGGATTATTTTTTTCATCAAGAACAACTCCTTTAACAATAGCTGTTTGAGCAAATGAAGTCATTCCCAACCACAAAAAAACAATACAACACAGGGTTTTAAAAATATTCAATTGGTTAAATTTTATTATTTTTTATTTCTTATAAAACGCGTTTCAAAGATAGAAGAATTCCCAACATTATCAACAACAACTACCTTTAATACATTATTCCCATCCGCTACAATTCCGTCGTTAAAATCATGAGTTAATAAACCAGTTTTATTGTCATACTCCATCAAAATCCATTTGCCGTTTAGGTAACCATTATACGATTGTATTCCCGACAAACCATCCGAAATCCTAACTTGAAGGGTCTTTTGATTGTCTAACACTTTTCCTTCAATAGGCTTTGCTATTTTAATAACGGGAGGAATAGTATCTAAAACTAATTTATATTGTCCTAATGTTTTAACCCTCGTTTCATAGACATTATTTTTTTCACGAGTCGTATTATAACTTACTCCATTACCTGATACCCGACCTATAAAAACTTTGTCTTTTAGATTTCCATAGGTATCATTCGCCATTGTGATTGTAAAATTTGAATGTGCCGGAACTGTATCATCATGAACAGTTAATACATTATTTTTTACATCAAAATTCAAATCAAAATCATTATAAAATGTTCCTGCTGGAAAAAAAACAGAACATTTATCTTTTTCAAAAACACAATCTTTGGATGCTTTTACCACATAATTCGCAACGACAGGTTCTTTTGCTATTACAGCAGAAAGTGTATCATATTCGACAGGAATAGTAATAATCGTTTTATTTCCGTAAAAATCTGAAACTTCCAAACGACAAAGTGAAGTTAAATTAGGTTGTACCGAAATGATACCATTTGAAGCATCTGTTTTTATAATACTCAAATTATACGGCGGATTCATAAATAACTTTTGAATCCTTTGCCCTGTTTTTCTATAAAAGGAATAATCAATCAATGCATTTACATAACGCATTTCATCAAAAGCATACGTATTGAATTGATATTCAAAAATAGATTTCCCGTTGCAAAATAAATCTACATCAAACGACCCATTTTTATTAAAAGACACATCATCATAATCATTCGTTGTGATTCCAAAACCAATTTTACCATTAGAAACAACTTTGTCTGCAAGATAAGTTCCGTCTTTTTGAAGCGATAAATTTAATGGAATACGACGTTGAGATTTATTAACGGTTGTTTTTGAATCCAAAGGATAAACATACAAATTCGAAACAATTGGTTTCTTAGTATCTTTCATTAAAGCATCAAATCCAAAAAACATAGGATTGATAATCTTCTCCGTTTTGGTATCTCTAAATTCAAAATGCAAATGCGGTCCTTCGGATGCACCAGAATTTCCAGAAAGCGCAATGAGTTGACCTTTTTTGACAGGCAATTGATTCGGTTTTAAATACATTTCAATTTCAAAAGCCTTTTCTTGATAATGTGTTTTCTTTATATAACTTTCTATAGAATCAGTAGCTCTTTGTAAATGCGCATACACTGTTGTATATCCGTTTGGATGATCAATATAAATCGTCTTTCCATTACCAAAAGTAGAAATCTTAATTCTAGACACGTACCCATCTGCAGCCGCGTACACATCCAACCCTTCTTTTTGAAGTGTTTTAATATCAAACCCTGCGTGGAAATGACTGGGTCTTAACTCTCCGAAATTACCAGATAATTTTATTGGAATATCGAGAGGCGAACGAAAATAGTCTTTAGGATAATCAACCTGTGCAAAAAGCACTGAAGAGAATAATAACAAGAAAAAAAAAGGAAATTTCATCGATTACATTTTTGCTAAGATAAAAAAAGGAAGTAATACCCACAAGATAAAACCAGAGCAAAATACAATCTACTGATTAACAACCAATTGATTAATTTAACGTAAAAAAATCAATAAAATATTGTAATAATAAAAAGGAATACTAACTTTGTAAGATTAAGTAATGAATAGGAATTATAATGAGTGTGATTGCAGAAATAATTGATACTCTTGAAAATAAGATTGGAAAACTTTTTCTAAAAATAGAAAATTTAGAAAAAAACAATCAAGATTTACGTATAGAGTTAGAGAACGCTGCAGTGTTTACACAAAACCAATCCAAAGAGATTGAAGCGTTAAAAACACAATTAGAAACACTCAAAATAGCCAATGCATTATTAGGCAGTGACGATAATAAAAGAGATACAAAGCTTAAAATAAATTCAATAATTCGTGAAATTGATTACTGCATAGCACAGCTGTCAGATTAATAAAAAAATGGACGAAAAGTTAAAAATTAAAATATCAATTGCTGACAGAGTCTATCCTTTAACGGTTGATTTCTCTCAAGAAGAAGGGCTTAGAAGTGCTTCAAAGAAAATTGATGCTATGATTAAACAGTTTGAAGAAAATTATGCTGTAAGAGATAAACAAGATGTTTTAGCTATGTGTGCATTACAATTTGCTTCTCAAGTAGAACAAAAACAAATTGACAATGTTATAAATGGTAACGAAACTATTGATAGATTAAACAAACTCAATTCCCTTTTAGACGATTATCTCGAAAATTAAACGTTCTTTACAAAGACTAAGATACTGCCTACATTAGTTCATATTGGTAAACTCAACACTAACAATTTAGAATGAGCGAATCATCACTACTAGAGCATGCCACGCTTCGGCGAGGAAACTTGAACAGTGAGTTAGCTCAAAACTTGTCTTTTCGAGTTTATACAACTTCTAATGTAGGCTTTTTTTATATATAAATTTTTAATAAACATGGACATCATAACAATAATTATTTCAGGAATTGTAGGTATTGCACTAGGATTTGGTATTGCCAAAATCATAGAAAAAAGCAATATCTCTAATTTAATTAAAAACGCTAAAAAAGAAGCCGCATCTATTTTAAAAGATGCTAATCTTGAAGCCGAAAACATTAAAAAAGATAAAATTCTTCAAGCAAAAGAAAAATTTATCGAATTAAAAGCAGAACACGAACAAGTAATTTTAGCAAGAGACAAAAAAGTTGCTGAAGTAGAAAAAAGAGTTCGCGATAAAGAATCACAAATTTCAAATGAATTATCAAAAGCTAAAAAAGTAAACGACGAGTTTGAAGCAAAAACTGCAGAATACAACTCTAAAATTGAAAATTTAGAAAAGAAACAACAAGAAGTTGATAAACTACACAAAAGCCAGTTACAGCAATTAGAAGTGATTTCTGGATTGTCTGCTGAGGAAGCTAAAGAACAACTTGTAGAAGGTTTAAAAGCTGAAGCGAAGAGCAATGCTATGTCGCATATTCAAGACACCATCGAAGAAGCTAAATTAACAGCTCAGCAAGAAGCTAAAAAAATCATCATCAATACTATTCAGAGAGTTGGAACAGAGGAAGCGGTAGAAAACTGCGTTTCTGTTTTCAATATTGAATCAGATGATGTAAAAGGTAGAATCATTGGTCGTGAAGGTAGAAACATTAGAGCTCTTGAAGCAGCTACCGGAGTTGAGATTATTGTTGACGACACACCTGAAGCGATCATCTTATCTTGTTTCGATCCTGTGCGTAGAGAAATTGCTCGTTTGGCATTACACAAATTAGTTACTGACGGACGTATTCACCCAGCTCGTATCGAAGAAGTGGTTGCCAAAACTACTAAACAAATTGATGACGAAATCATTGAAGTAGGTAAACGTACGGTTATCGATTTAGGAATCCACGGATTACACCCAGAATTGATAAAAGTTGTAGGTAGAATGAAATACCGTTCTTCTTACGGACAAAATTTATTGCAACACTCTCGTGAAGTTTCCAAACTTTGCGGAATCATGGCTGCTGAATTAGGATTGAATGTAAAACTGGCTAAAAGAGCTGGTTTATTACACGATATTGGTAAAGTTCCAGATACCGAAAGTGATTTACCTCACGCTTTATTAGGTATGCAATGGGCAGAGAAATATGGCGAAAAAGAAGAAGTTTGCAACGCTATTGGTGCTCACCACGATGAGATTGAAATGAAATCATTATTATCTCCAATTATACAAGTTTGTGATGCTATTTCGGGCGCTAGACCTGGTGCTAGACGTCAAGTTTTAGATTCTTACATTCAACGTTTGAAAGATCTAGAAGAAGTGGCATACGGATTTAGTGGTGTAAAAAATGCTTATGCTATTCAAGCGGGTAGAGAACTTCGTGTAATTGTTGAAAGCGAAAAAGTATCCGATGACAATGCAGCTAATTTATCATTCGAAATTTCTCAAAAAATTCAAACAGAAATGACTTATCCTGGTCAAGTAAAAGTTACTGTAATTAGAGAAACTAGAGCTGTGAATATTGCTAAATAAAAATCTTTCTTTTAGAGAAAATACTAAATACAAAAAATCCAAATTTCAATATATGATGTATTGAAATTTGGATTTTTTATTTGCTCTACAATCACAAAAGTAATTATCCCTTTTTAAAATAAACTTTAAAAGTAGTTCCGAAATTAAGTGTACTCTCCACTTCAATTTTACCACCCATATTTTCAATTTGATTTTTGGTCAAATACAAACCAACTCCTCTAGCATCATTATTTCTATGAAAGGTTTTATACAATCCAAAAATAGAGTCTTTATGTTTTTCCAGATCAATTCCCAATCCATTATCTTTTACATTCAAAACCACGAAATCATCATTAGCATCGGTTGTAAAAATAATTTTTGGCTCTTTATTTGGATCCGAATATTTAATAGCATTCGTAACTAAATTCAGCATGATACTCTCCAAATATGCTGGAATACAGAAAATTTTAGCCGAATTAGGAACATAATTCAACACCTGAATCCCTTTTAATTTGATAGACTCATGCAAAACATCTAAAACCTTATCAATAAAACCATTGATTTTTAGAAGCTGCGTATTATCTTCTCTTTCGGTATAAATACTAACCAAATCATTCAAATTTTCAATAGTCGAAAACAACTCATCTGAAACAATTTGAATATTACTCAGTGTATCCGATTCGGACAAAAGAGCTTCTTTATGCAAATCCAATAATGATTTTATATTTCCGCTATGCGTACGCAAATTATGCGAAACAATATGAGCAAAATTGAGCAACTTATTATTTTGAGTATTTACAATTTCGAGCATCTTGGCCAACTCAATTTCCTTTTCCTTCTGTTCGGATATGTCAGTATGAGTCCCTACAATACGCAAAGGTTTCCCTTTCTCATCTCTTTCAATAACTTTTCCTCTGTCTAGAATCCATTTGTATCTCCCAGAACACAAAACGCGATGACAGGTTTCATAAAATGGAATTTTGTTATCAAAATGCAAATTGATATTTCCGTAATATTCCTCACGATCATCAGGATGTACTCTTTCGTCCCATTCTTCTGGAGCGGCAACCAAATCAGATTCTGTCAATTCTAATATTTTCATTGACTCTGAAGAATAATACACTTTGTTAGTCGTCAAATCCCAATCCCAAACTCCCCTGTCCGAAGCTTGTACAGCAAAATGATACCTTTCGTCTGCTATTTTCAATCTAATTTCTTGTTCTTTTACTATTGTTATATCTGAAATTAGACCATAAAAAACTATTTCGCCATCATCCTTTCTTTTAGGCGTTGCATCAATACGAAGCCATTTATAACCACTTTCAGGAAGTAATAATCTGAAGTCAATTTCCCATTTTTCATTGCTTGAAATAGCCTTTTCATAGGAATCTAAAAAGATTTTTAAATCAGGTTCATAAATTTTATAGTTAGACAACTTATAGGAATCTTCCAAAAATTCGTTAATCGAAAATTCATCTAAAAACTCAATCGGCTTACTCAAAAAATCGACTGAAATATGTTTAAAAGCATTCACCCTAATTTGAAAAATAATATTAGGGAGCTGCTTTATTAAACTTTCGTATAATTTATTTAAATCTTCCGGGTTTTTATTGGCTGTAAAGATCATATTTTATAAACTTCTTAATGTAACTACAAAAATATTGAAACTTAAACAGATTATATTACAAAACAATTTTATTTATTATAAAAAATTACTTTCTTGGATGATACATATTGATAACCTCGGTTAAATACTTTCTATCTAAATGAACATAAATCTCAGTAGTTGTAATAGATTCATGTCCAAGCATCAATTGAATAGAACGCAAATCGGCTCCATTTTCTAACAAATGTGTTGCAAACGAATGTCTGAACGTATGAGGACTAATTTTTTTATTCAAATTAATTTTTACAGCCAAATCTTTAATGATTGTAAAAATCATCGCTCTTGTTAGCTGTCGCCCTCTCCTATTCAAAAATAATATATCTTCAAATCCCTTTTGAATATTCAGATGGACTCGCACTTCGCTTTTATAAATTTCAATGTATTTTTGAGTCAATTCGCCTACTGGAACAAAACGTTGTTTATTTCCTTTTCCAGTTATCTTAAGAAAGCCTTCTTCAAAAAACAAATCGGATATTTTTAAGGCAACTAATTCCGAAACCCGAAGTCCGCAACCATATAAAGTTTCTAACAAAGCACGATTGCGCTCTCCTAACTCATTCCCTTCTTTATTAGGACTCAATTCAATTGCCGAAATAAGTGCATCGATTTCCTCAACAGCCAAAGTATCTGGCAATTTCCGACCGGTTTTTGGAGATTCAATCAATTCTAAAGGGTTGTCATCTCTAAAATCTTCGAATATTAGATACGAAAAAAAACTTTTCAGCCCTGAAATAATCCTAGCCTGCGACCTTGGATTTACCTCTTTTGAAACTGAATAAATGAATTGTTGAAGGGTCTCTTCTGTAATTTTCAAAGGAGAAACATCTATTTGATTGGTTTCCAGAAAAAGACACAATCGTTCTATATCGAAACCGTAATTTTCTATTGTATTTTTAGACAAACCACGTTCAATTCGCAAATACGATTGATAATCCTTTATATATTTGATCCAATTCATAACAACAAAGAAACATAATTTTTAAGCATAAAAAAACCTTCCTGTTAGGGAAGGTCCTTTTAATGTATTTATGTAAATACTAGAAGTGTAATGCAAATCCAATATTTAATTGAAAAATATCTTCATAGAAATCATTGTTTAAAGAAATGTTGTAACGAAGACCTGGCTCAATAGAAACATTAGGTGCTACAAACCAAGCATATCCGGCTTGTAATCCAAAATAGGAAGGATTTTCATCAAAATCTTCTACACTAGCTCCAGTAAAAGATGCTTCCAAAGGAAATTTATTCAATAAATAATATTTTGCTCCTACTTTATAAGAGAAAACATTAAAGTTACCATTATCTCCGTAACCTAAACCTGCTTTAACAGCCAAGTTATCAGCAACAAAGTAACCTCCTTCAGCACCAATATTCCAATAAGTTTCCCCATCTGAAGACGCTAACTGAAAACTTGTGCTACCAACCTGAGGAGCAGATCCAAAACTTCCAAAACCTCCAAAGTTTGTGTTAGCTTCTACTAACCATTTTCCTTTTTTAGTTTGCTCTTGTGCATTTGCAAAACCAAATGCTAGAACAGCAATCATTGATACAATAATCTTTTTCATTTTTTTTTATTTAGTGTTTATTACTGCTAAATTAAAAGAAAAAGCAGTAAACACAAATAAATTAAATGAATATATTTCTTACTTAAAAAAATATAATTAGTAAGATTTTGATAATCAAATATTTGTAACCAATAGCAAAAGAATCGATTTTGTAGTCAAAATAACACACAATACCGATTTTTAATTAAAAAACTCTCTTAGAGACTATTACCATTTGTACAATAATCCAAATTTTGGTTGAGCAAAAATATTATTAAACAAATTGATATTGATTACCAGATCACTAGTGTTGTCTCCGTTTTCGGGACTTGTATTATTATAGCTCAAAATTTCAGCAACTGTAAACGTCACAGCCCATTTTTGAGAGAAAAAATAATTGAGTCCAACATCAATATTGGCTTTAATACCATTATTAACGCTAGAAGAACCATCTAAATATTCCAATTGTGTATTATTATAACCCAATCCTGCCTCGCCAAAAGCCTTAAAATTACCCAAACTCAAAAAATAATATCTAGCAAACACTCCAACTCCTAACGAGCTTGAAGTATCAAGATTATTAGTATTTGGCAAATAAGACACTGTTGCAATATTTAAATCTGCCCCTATAGCCCATTTTTTATTTAAAAAATAACCAAATTTTGGAGTCATTGCAAAATAATCATTGCTACTATCTCCAGTAGTCAAACTAAGTCCTCCCTCAAGCCATTTATCGCCTCTTGAAAAAGTAGCTTTAGGCGATCCTGAATCTTGGGCATTTGCAAAATTCATTCCAAATACTATTATTAATAATAAAGAAACTTTTCTCATTTTTTGTTGTTGCTAGTTAATCCTAAAGTAAATGTACGAAAAGTGATCAAATTTCTATTAAACAAACCACCATCAAGCACTGAAGAGTTTTATTCTTTTTAATTGGTCTAAAGAATAAAACCTGCGATCTTAAAAAATACTTTTTTTGATCAAACTGTGATCCATATTCAGTATGGATTATTTATTTTTACAAAAACTAAAAAAATATGAAACTTGCCATCATTAATGGACCAAATTTAAATTTACTTGGAAAAAGAGAACCTGAAATTTATGGTTCACAAACATTCGAAGATTATTTTGAAATTTTAAAAAACAAATTCCCACAAATAGAATTCACCTATTATCAAAGCAATATTGAAGGAGAATTAATTGGAAAAATCCAAGATTTCGGATTTAGTTATGACGGAATTATTCTTAACGCTGGCGCTTATACACACACCTCAGTTGGTATTGGCGATGCGATAAAAGCTGTAACAACGCCTGTAATTGAAGTTCACATTTCCAATACTTATGGCCGTGAAAGCTTCAGACATCAATCGTATATTTCTGGAAATGCTAAAGGCGTAATACTTGGTTTTGGAATGAAAAGTTACGACTTAGCGATTCAGTCATTTTTGTAAAAAAAGCCACGAATTACACGAATTGGCACAAATTAAAAAATCTATTATTTTCTAAATTAAAAAACACTTACAATCAGTGTAATTATATTTTTGAATAATTGAAATTAGTACCAATTAGTGTAATTCGCGGCTAAAAAGCTCATGTATCCTGATGACAATTGATTTTACTTGAAATACTTTTTCAAACAATCGACCCAGACTTGGTATCCTTTTTCTGTTAAATGAATACCATCAACGGTAAATTCTTTTTGCATTAAATCATTTTTGTCGGCAAACAACCCATGAGTATCGATTACTACATACCCGACTTTCTTCTTATTTTTTTCAATGATAGCATTGGTTTGCTGAATACGCTCTACCAAATTGGTTTTTGAAGTTGGAAAAACCGTTTGGATGAATACCAACGTTTTTGGATTTTCTTTTCGAATGTTTTTTGCTATTTGAACAATATTATTCCCGGTGCGTTCAGCCGTCAAAGTATCGTTTAATAAATCATTAATTCCGATTTCTAAAAAAACCGCTGTTGGCTTTATGTAATTTACTTCGCCTAATCTTTTTAATACACCATCCGTAACATCACCCGCAATGCCTCGGTTTTTAATCGCTTTGTTATTCAGGCGTTCTCCCCAATTTCTTCCTTTGGAAGTAATACTATTTCCAACAAAAACAATATCGTGCAATTGCAAAGGATGCGCTTTAAAATCTTTAATCATTTTGGGATAATTTGCCCGCGTCCATTCGTTATGAGTCAAAACAACCTCATTTTCTGACGGATACATACTATCAGGTATGGCCAAAAAACTGTCTGAAGCTTGAACTTTTGCTACTTTTGGATTAGAAGAACAAGCTGCAAAAACAATTGAACTGATGAGGATGAAATATTTTTTCATTATTTAAAAATTGAAATTACCACTTAATATTTTTTTCTATAAACGCAATCAAATCATCTGCCATCATTTGTTGCTCCTTTCTGTTGGGATGATTTCCTCTGTTTTTATAAGGAAAAAATACAGTGTGAATCTTATTATCATTCATTCTCTTTACCGCTTGTTCGATATAACCTGGCCATTTTGAATCTTTTGCAGTAGCATCCATATTTCCTAAAGCGCAAATGATATGGGATTTAGGATGTACATTTCTAATGGTTTCTACAAAATGTTGATAGGCAGTAATAATAAACTCTTCCGTTGGTTTTGTTGTGCCAAACCTGGCAATAAATTGTTCATTCTTTGGAATATTGACAATCCAACTATCATTTTGAAAAAGATTGATCACCACAATATCGGGTTGAAAATCCGAAAAATTCCATTTACTATTAGGGTCGAAAGGATTGATTCGATCATAGACTTCAGGCATTATTTCTGGAAACCAGCTGACCATTATACCGATGCCGCTACGAGCTATAATTGAATACTGTGCATTGAAATATCTGGCTGTCAATGCGTCATAAGTAAAGTAATTATTAAAATCCTGTGGCTGGCCACTATCTCTGGCTCCTTCAGCTAAATCTACTCCATGTCCGGCAGTTATGGAATCACCGTAAAACTCAATCTTTCTTTTTGACAATTTAGTCGGCTTTAGTAGTTTTGGATCTCCATCAATTTCAAAACCATATAAAATATTCTCAGAGGTATTATTCGAGAGTTTATAAATCAATAGTGTGTGTGCTTTATTAGGCAAATCAGAAGCGACTACAATAGTATTTTTAGTATTATCAATGGCAAATTTGAATGCTTTAGAAACATCATTATCTACAATAGCATAAAAATATCCCACCTCTCTATTCGATTTCATGGTTACAGAAATCTTTGTCCCAATAAAATTAATTGTCGCAGATGTTCCCGGCCAATAAAAGGAAGCCGAATCATTATCAACGGCAACTCTACCCATGTAGGTTATTTTATTGTCATTGGGTTTTACAAGTAATTGTCCAAAACTGCAGATGCAATTCAATAAAAGGAACGAAAAAATGAAGTGTTTTAAATAGCTATTCATATTGGTTTGTAATATTTTAAAAATTATTTTTAGTTAATTAAGGTTAATCCAAAAATAACTATAATCAGCTATAGTTGTATCCTGTACACACCCGAAGAAATGTTGTATGATGCTCTCCTAACAAAAACTGATTTGTACACTTAAATCTTACCGTTTTGTCATTATGAAGAACGAAGAATTTCGACAAAGCTTTTCCACACACTATTGTCATCATTCAATCTTAGGAACAAATATCTTCAAAACAAAAAAATCATTAAACCTACAAAATTATTTTACGTAACATTACTTACAAAAAAGCGTCAAACATGAAACCTTCAATTATGAAAAACCCTTTTTTGTACTTTTTTTTACTTACACCATTTTTATTTTTTGCTCAAATCAAAGGCAAAGTTACCGATGAAAAAGGTAATCCATTAGCATCTGTTACGATCTATGAAGACAATACATATAATGGAACAACATCTAACGAACAGGGGTTTTACGAATTAAATGTAAAAAAAGAAGGCAAACATTCTATTGTGTTCCAGTTTCTGGGTTTTAAAACTCAAAAAATCACTGTCGATATTACCACTTTCCCGCATAATTTGGATGTAAAATTAATCGAAGAAAGTTATAACCTCAACGAAGTGGTTATCAATCCAAAAGATAATCCTGCCAATCAAATTATTAGAAAAGCTATTGCTAATAAAAAAGTAAACATCGAAAAGACAGCAAAATACAAAGCTGATTTTTACTCCCGAGGTATTTTTAGAATAAAAAATGCTCCTAAAAAAGTTCTTGGAATGAAATTAGACATGTTAGACGAAGTCTTGGATTCCACACGAAGTGGGATTCTTTACTTATCCGAAACTGTTTCTAAAATTGTATATCAAAAACCCGACAAAATGAAAGAAACCATTATTGCTTCCAAAGTTAGTGGCGATGATAACGGTTTTAGTTTTAACAATGCCGCGTCAGCCAATTTTGATTTGTATGATAATTATTTGAATTTTAATGTAAATATAGTTTCTCCTATCGCCAATAACGCTTTTAGCTATTACAAATACAAACTGGAAGGTTCTTTTTATAATGAAAATAATCAGCAAATCAATAAAATAAAAGTTACTCCAAAACGACCAACAGATCCTGTCATGGGAGGCTACATTTATATTGTAGAAGACAGTTGGGCAATTTATGCAGCCGATGTCACTATAAAAGGAGAACAAATGCAAAATCCTGCTTTAAATCTATTGACTCTAAAGCAAAATTTTAGCTATAATTCAGATTCTAAAATTTGGGTCAAAAACACGCAAACCATCGATTTTACCTTCGGAATGTTGGGCATTAATGTTTCGGGAAAATTTACTTATGTGTTTTCTAATTTTGAATTTGAACCCGCTTTCACTAAAAAAACATTTACTAAAGAAATATTATCTTTTGAAGAAAATGCAAACAAAAAAGACGATAATTATTGGAATTCCATTCGACCAATTCCTTTGACCATTGAAGAAAGCACTGATTACTCCAAGAAAGATATTTTGCAAACCAAGAAAAAATCACAAGTATATCTCGATTCGATAGATAAAAAGAATAATAAATTAGAACCATTTGATCTTATTACTGGCTACTCGTATAAAAATTCCTTTCAAAAATGGTCGGTTGACTATCACGGATTATTGACGGGATTCAACTTCAATACGGTTCAGGGGTGGAATATTTCAACTGGATTTTCATTTACCAAAGATAATTCTGAAAAAGGCAAATACACTCGATTTGGAACCGATTTTGACTATGGCTTTTCAGAAGATAAATTTCGGGCAACGGGAAGTTTTATCCACAAATTCAATAATATCGACAAAAGCGAAATTCAAATTTCAGGAGGAAGTCATGTCGCTCAATTTAATAACGAGAATCCAATAAAAGAGTTATTAAACACTGTTACAACCTTGTTTTTTAAAGAAAACCTGATGAAGGTTTATGAAAATAATTACGTTTCGTTGCTGTATCAAAGAGAAGTCACAAACGGAATTTTCATGAAAGCAAAAGTAGATTATCTGGAAAACAAGCCATTGTTCAATACAACTGACCAAACTTTTTTCCAAAAAGAAAAAGCGTACACGTCTAATAATCCCTGGGCTCCAAATGATTTTACAATGCCTGCTTTTGAAAAATACAATTTGATAAAAGCCAAAGTAGAAGCCAAAATCAATTTTGATCAAAGCTACATTTCCCGACCAAATGGAAAATACAATATTTCTAAAGGTGATTTTCCAGTCTTGACAGTAGTTTATGAAAAAGGTTTTGCTGGAAGTGACAAAAAATATGAGTTTGACTATCTAAAAGCCAAGGTCTTTTATGATTTAAAACTAGGCAACAAAGGTGATTTAGCTTTAAATGCCAAAGGGGGTAAATTCTTCAATGCTGATGAAATTTCATTCGTCGATTACCAACATTTCAATGGTAATCAAACTTATATTGGTTTCTCCGAAAGTTATCTAAATGTGTTTAATTTGATGCCTTATTATACCAATAGCACGAATGATCGTTATTTTGAATTCCACACAGAATACAATGACAAAGGATTTGTAATGAATAAAATTCCGCTGTTAAATCTGCTTAAATCTAATTTGGTTGTGGGGTATCATTTGCTTTCAATACCAAAAATGAAACCATACTCTGAATATAGTGTAGGATTGGATAATCTAGGTTTTGGAAAATTCAAAATATTCAGATTGGATTATGTTCGTTCCTACCAAGATGGATTCCAAAAAGACGGTGTAATTGTTGGGTTAAAGTTTTTGAATTAAAACCAAGTCCATTTTGTCAATATTCCGATCCCGAACGGAATGAAATGAAAATTTGACAAGACCAATTTTTCGGATAAATCATCTGCATGTAATTAGTCTTTCTATCGCAAACGACTTCTAAAAAACTAAATTTCTGAAATAGCCCCGATAGCAGTGGAAATCCTTATTGACCGGGGTTCGGGCAATAAGATTGCAACGGATAGCGGGACTAATGGTGATATAAAACCAAATAATTCTGCTCCTAAATTTCATAAAAAAACCAATACTTCTAATTAATCGTATTGGTTTTAATTTTTGAATTACAATTGATCTAATCCGGTTCAATATGAATTAAAACGTGCCCTAACTCTGGTATTTCTTCCCGTAAAGTATCTTTGAGTTTATGAGACAAATCGTGACCTTCTTTTACACTTATATCACCATTTACACGAGCATGAAGATCAACATGGTATTTCATTCCCGCTTTGCGAATAAAACATTTTTCTGTATCGATAATTCCATCTACTTGATGAGAGACCTCTCTAATTTCCTCGACTAGATCATCGTATAAATGTTCATCCATGATTTCGCCAAGTGCAGGTCTGAAAATCAAATAACTGTTATAAAGTATAAATCCAGAGGCAAACAAAGCTGCCCAATCATCAGCTGCTTCGTATCCTTTTCCTAAAAATAAGGCAATCGAAATTCCGATAAATGCAGCAATTGAAGTCAACGCATCGCTCCTATGATGCCAGGCGTCTGCCTTGAGCGATGAACTATTCGTTTCTTTGCTTCTTTTCATTACCAATCGAAACGAGTATTCTTTCCAGAGAATGATTGCTCCGAGGATAATAAGCGTCCAGGGTTTTGGCAAATCGTGTGGCCTTTGAATATTCATTATACTTTCATAACCAATAATGGTAGCCGAAGTAATTAAGAAACCGACAACCAAAAAAGTAATCAAAGGCTCCGCTCTTCCGTGTCCATAAGGATGATTATCATCAGCAGGTCTGCTGGAATATTTGATTCCGAATAAAACCAATAGCGAAGCAAAAATATCTGTCGTGGATTCGATCGCATCAGCAATTAAAGCATAGGAATTTCCAAAAAAACCTGCTAATCCTTTTATAAGCGCCAAAATTGTATTCCCTATTATACTAAAATAGGTTGCTTTAATCGCTTTTTGTTCATTAGACATATTGGACTATTTTAAACTGAAAAATCGCTTAAAGAAATTGTTTTCAGGAGAAAATTAATTTATTTAAGCGATTTTGAAATTTGTGTATTTGTATTTTTATTGTTTTTCTCGAACTATTTTAGCTCCAATTGCTCTTAGTCTTTCGTCTATGCGCTCATAACCTCGGTCAATTTGCTCAATATTTTGGATTGTACTTGTTCCTTTTGCCGAAAGTGCTGCAATCAATAATGAGATTCCCGCGCGAATATCTGGTGAAGACATTGTTGTAGCTTTTAGCGTCGATTTAAAATCATGCCCAATAACTACTGCTCTGTGCGGATCACATAACATGATTTTTGCACCCATATCGATTAGTTTATCCACAAAGAACAAACGGCTTTCGAACATTTTTTGGTGAATCAAAACATCTCCTTTGGCTTGTGTTGCAACTACCAAAACAATACTCAATAAATCTGGTGTAAATCCTGGCCATGGCGCATCGGCAATAGTAAGGATTGAACCATCAATATCTGTTTTTACTTCATAACCGTCTTTATGTTCTGGAATATAAATATCGTCTCCTCTTTTTTCAAGGGTAATTCCTAATTTTCTGAAAACATTTGGAATAACTCCTAGATTTTCCCAGCTCACATTTTTGATAGTAATTTCGCTTCTTGTCATAGCCGCAAGACCAATCCAAGAACCGATCTCAATCATATCCGGAAGGATTCTATGTGTACAACCACCAAGCTTCTCAACTCCTTCGATTGTCAATAGGTTAGAACCAACACCTGTGATTTTAGCACCCATTGAGTTCAACATTTTACAAAGTTGTTGCAAGTAAGGTTCGCAAGCAGCGTTGTAAACTGTCGTTTTTCCTTTGGCCAAAACCGCTGCCATTACGATATTAGCAGTTCCTGTTACCGATGCTTCATCAAGCAACATATCAGAACCAGTCAATCCTTCAGGAGCTTCTACTCCATAAAAATGATCTTCTCTATTGTATCTGAATTTAGCACCAAGATTGATAAAACCTTCAAAGTGCGTATCTAATCTTCTACGTCCAATTTTGTCTCCTCCTGGTTTTGGGATATATCCTTTTCCAAAACGAGCCAAAAGCGGTCCAACAATCATAATAGAACCACGAAGTGCTCCTCCTTCTTTTTTGAAAGCCTCAGTTTCCAGGTATCCAACGTTTACCTCATCAGATTGAAAAGTATAAGATCCATGACCTAATTTTTCAATCTTAACTCCCATATTTCCTAAAAGTTTTATCAATTTATTAATATCGATAATATCAGGAATATTGTTAATTGTTATTTTTTCTGGTGTTAAAAGTACTGCGCATAAAATTTGTAATGCTTCATTTTTAGCACCTTGTGGTATTACTTCTCCTTTTAAACGTGTTCCTCCTTCGATTTTGAAAACTTCCATATTTTTTTTGAGTTTCTAAGTTTCTAAGATTCTGAGTTTCTAAGTTTTTTTTAAAGACAATGCAAGAAGAATCGCAATATCTCAGCAACTTAGCGACTTAGTAACTTAGCCACTTTAAATAAATTAATTATTTCTTTTGAAACGGTTTTTGCTTGCCGTTTTTATTATTCTTGTTGCTTTGAATTTTTGGTTGTCCTGCAGCACCCGTTTTATTCGAAATCCTTTTATTGGTTCTAAGTAAATCGGTAGTGTTGAGCAATTCTTCTGAACTTTGTAGTAAATTCAGCTTTCCGTCAGATAGCTCATAAAGATGTTCAAAAATCACATCATCTTTTACAGTATCTTTATTCCAGCTCAAATAGGACTTTTTCATGTGATTGGCAATTACTTTTACCAATGCACTTTTCATTTCGCCTTCCTCCCATTTGTTGGCCACATCAATCATATATTTGATATTGTTGCCATAATACCTGTATTTCGGGTAGTTTTGAGGGTATTTCAAAACATCTGGCTTCAATTGCAATACTTCTCTTGACGGAATTGGATAAGGTGAATCTGCAATCAATTTAAAATCAGACATTATAAATAACTGATCCCAAAGTTTATGCTGAAAATCGGGCACATCACGCAAATGAGGATTCAAACTTCCCATTACCTGAATGATGTATTTGGCCGCCTTGTTGCGTTTCTCATCATCTTCTATAAGGGTAGCCTGCTCAATCAATTTTTGCAAATGACGACCATACTCAGGAATGATTAAATGTTTTCGTTCAGAATTATATTCCAAGTTGAAAACGACATCATTCGCATTTTCTTTTTTATATTTTTCGATCATAATTATAAGGAAACTATACCTTCTATTGTAGATAATTCTTGGTACTTATCTATTATTTCTTGTGAATCTTTGGCAGTTATGTCTACAGAAATACTGGTGAATTTTCCAGTTTTCGACTTAGTTGTTTTAATCACAGCTCCCATACAATTGAAGGCATCTTCTACTTTCAATATATTTTCTTCACTTGTTGGAACTATAAATTTAAACAAATATGGAGCAGGCCATGAACTACTTTTATCTAATTCGGCTTTAAGTCTTTCGTAAAACTCTGCGGTTTTTTTCTCTTGTTCGTTGCTCATCCCTAAAATAAAAATAAAGGCAAATATACGTTTTAGAATTTAGATTTAAGGATTTTAGAATTTAGATTTTTTTAAAACTCTAAACTATAAGCAAAAAGCATCTAAAATCTGTTATCAACAACTAACATCTTCATTTGGGCGTGACCCCGTTGAGCAAAGGGGCTTAACTATAGGAGCGCTTACAAAGCCCCTTTACTCAACGCGGTCGGGCTATCCGCGCTACTTCGGTAGCTTGCTCCTATCCCTCACGCAAAAAGCACAAATCAACTTCACTGTCAAAATTCAACAATCAATTGTAAAAGTCAATTTTTTTTGCCATCTGAACACGAAAAAAAACTGAACACTAAAATCTGCCTCCTGAAAGCTAAAAACTGCAATCTGAAATAACCTATTTCAAAAACCAATAAGTTTGAGTATTTTTGCCGCTTATTTACAAAAAGTGCAGAAAGATATTATTGTTATTATTGGTGGACCCGGTACGGGAAAAAGTTCTATTATTAATGGCTTAGTTGCTAAAGGCTATTGTTGCTATCCTGAGATTTCTCGTGAAGTTACATTAGAAGCTCAAAAACGAGGAATCGAACAATTGTTCCTCACAGAACCGCTCTTATTTAGTCAGATGTTGCTTGATGGCCGAATTAAGCAATTTGAAAATGCTCAAAACGAACCTCATCAACATGTTTTTATAGACCGCGGAATTCCAGATGTTGTTGCCTATCTAGAATACATCGGTGACGAATATCCAAATCATTTTATTGATGCTTGCCGCGAAAAAGTATATACCAAAACCTTCATTTTACCGCCATGGGAAGAAATCTACGAAAGCGATAGTGAACGTTATGAAAACTTTGAACAGGCAAAAGAAATTCAGGAACATCTTACCAAAACCTACACTAACTACGGTTACGACTTAATTGAAGTACCAAAAGACAGCATTGATAACAGAATTCTTTTTATATTAGATAAAATTTAGCAATTTATTAATATTCAATATTGTAAATTAGTAGAAATCTAAACTAAAAGTAATGCCAACAGCATTAGAAATTCTTCAAAAATATTGGCAACACGATACGTTCAGGTCGTTACAAAACGAAATTATTGATTCGGTTTTGAATGGTCATGATACATTTGCTTTGATGCCAACAGGTGGCGGAAAATCAATTTGTTTTCAAGTGCCGGCCCTTATGAATGAAGGAATCTGTTTGGTTATTTCACCTTTAGTTGCCTTGATGAAAGACCAAGTAGCTAATTTACAAAACCGCGGAATAAAAGCGATTGCTTTAACTGGCGGTGTAAAAACAGACGAAGTTATAGATCTTCTAGATAATTGTCAGTTTGGAAATTATAAATTCCTATATGTTTCACCAGAACGATTGCAATCCGACTGGATTTTGGAACGAATAAAAAATCTTCCAATAAACCTCATAACTATTGATGAGGCGCACTGCGTTTCCCAATGGGGACATGATTTTCGACCTGCTTATTTAAAGATTTCAATATTAAAAGAATACTTTCCAAAAGTTCCCTTTTTAGCTTTGACAGCTACTGCAACTCCTAGAGTTAAAGAAGATATTATAACTCAACTTGGTCTACAAAATCCTGTTCAATTTGCTAAATCATTCGCCAGAAAAAACATTGCCTATATGGTTTTTGAAGTTGAAGATAAACTTTTTCGAATAGAACAAATTCTTAAAAAAAATCCTCAGCCTTCTATTATATATGTACGAAATAGAAAATCGTGTCTGGATATTTCTACACAACTACAAACTTTAGGATTTCAGGCAACTTATTATCACGGAGGTCTTGCTTCAAGAGAAAAAGACAAAAACATGCAACTCTGGATGGAGGAAAAAGCACAGGTTATGGTTGCTACAAACGCTTTTGGAATGGGAATCGACAAACCTAATGTCAAAACAGTAATTCATATTCAACTTCCCGAAAACATTGAAAATTATTATCAGGAAGCTGGGCGTTCTGGTCGAAATGGCGAGAAAGCTTTTGCCGTTTTATTGACAAGTCCAAGTGATATTATTCAGGCAGAAAAACAGTTTTTGGACGTATTGCCCGATAAAGATTTCCTAAAAACGATGTACATCAAACTTTGCAATTATTTTCAAATTGCATACGGAGAAGGGATTAACGAAGAATTTATGTTCAATCTAAATCATTTTTGTCATAAATATAATTTTCCAACTCTGAAAACGTATAATGCAATGCGGTTTTTAGACGGACAAGGCGTATTAACTTTGTCTCAGGAATTTTCAGAAAAAATTACATTGCAATTTTTAATCGAATCCAAAGAAGTCATTCGCTACACGAGTCTGAATCCAAATGATGAAGAAATTATTTTGACAATTTTAAGAACATATCCCGGAGTTTACGAAATGCAGACTGCTTTTAATTTATCATTGATTGCCAAAAAATCGCAACACTCAGAAGCTGCTGTACTATCTGTTTTGCATAAATTAAAAGACAAAGGAATTATTGAATTTCATTCCAAAAACAATGACGCTGTTTTAGTTTTTAATGAAATTCGAGAAGACGAAAGAACTATCAATAAAGTTTCAAAATATTTGACTCGTCAAAATGAACTCAAAAAAGAGCAATTACAATCGGTTATAAAATATGTAAGTGAAAAAGACATTTGCAAAAGCAAAATGATTTTGGACTATTTTGGTGAAAAAGCAACAACAAATTGCGGAATTTGCTCCTATTGCATCACGCTTTCAAAACCAAAAAAAGATTATAAAGATCTTTCCAATAAAATTACCGCTTTACTCCAAAATGAAGATTTAAGCTCAAGAGAAATTCAAAACAAAACCAAAAATACTGCAGACGATGTTATTTTTATACTGCAACAATTACTGGAAGATAACCGCGTGACAATTCAAAAAAACAATAAATACACTTTAAAAAACTAATGGAAAAATTAAGAATCATATTTATGGGAACTCCAGAATTCGCTGTTGGAATTCTGGATACCATTATCAAAAACAATTACGAAGTTGTAGGTGTAATAACCACTGCCGACAAACCAGCTGGCCGTGGACAAAAAATAAAATATTCGGCAGTAAAGGAATATGCTGTAGAAAATAATTTGCATTTATTACAACCAACTAATTTAAAAGACGAAAGTTTTCTTGAAGAATTAAAGTCCTTACAAGCGAATTTACAAATTGTTGTTGCCTTTAGAATGTTACCAAAAGTAGTTTGGGAAATGCCTTCATTAGGAACATTTAATCTGCACGCTTCTTTATTACCTAATTACAGAGGGGCTGCACCAATCAACTGGGCAATTATCAATGGAGAGACCAAAACTGGAGTAACCACTTTTTTTATAGATGACAAAATAGACACCGGAGCAATGATTCTTTGTGCCGAAACAGACATTAACAATACTGAAAATGCTGGACAACTTCATGATCGTTTGATGAATTTAGGATGCGAAACTGTTATTGACACTTTGAAATTAATTGAAAGTGGTAAAGTATCTACAACTATTCAAAATGACAGTTCAGATATTAAAACGGCATACAAACTTAATAAAGAGAATTGCAAAATTGATTGGACAAAATCAACTATCGAAATACATAATCTTATAAGAGGACTAAGCCCTTATCCTGCTGCTTGGTGTTATTTTTCAGATAAAGATGAAGAATGGAATGTAAAAATATACGAAGCCAAAGCAGTTTTGGAAGAACACAATCAGACTATTGGCACTTTGATTTGCACTAAAAAAGAAATGAAAATTGCGACAAAAGAAGGTTTCATACAAATATTTAGCTTACAATTTCCAGGTAAAAAGAAAATGACTGCCGCTGAATTATTAAATGGAATCCATTTTTCTGAAAATGCAAAAGCTTACTAACGCTAACAAAAACAGTCGTTAAGTCATGTTTTTACAGAATTTTAGTTCACTTTATGAACAATAAAAGCAAGTTATCAACAAAACTAGTTAATTTTGTACGAAACACTTGCACACACCGTATTTCCTGCTAATTTTGTTGTATTAACAATTATTTTAACCAACAATTAACATCCATTTATTATGAACAAATCAGAATTAATCGACGCTATCGCTGCAGACGCAGGAATTACAAAAGCAGCTGCAAAATTGGCACTTGAATCATTTTTAGGAAATGTAGGTGGCACTTTGAAAAAAGGTGGTAAAGTATCTTTAGTAGGATTTGGATCTTGGTCAGTATCTTCAAGAGCTGCAAGAGACGGAAGAAATCCACAAACTGGAAAAACAATTAAAATCGCTGCTAAGAATGTTGTAAAATTCAAAGCTGGAGCAGATTTAGAAGGAGCTGTAAACTAAATTATAGTTTTCTTAACATAATAAAGCCTCCCTATTGGGAGGTTTTTTTGTGCTTTTAAACGATTAAAATTAGAAAAGTTTGGTTATTCTGTTTAATTTTTCTTAAATTTAATTAAAAATATAGCCTTATGATTTCAGAAAAATTAAAAAAAGGATATTTACTTATTGCCGAGCCATCAATAATAGGAGATTTATCATTTAATAGATCTGTAATTCTATTAGCCGATCACAATCAAGATGGTTCAGTAGGCTTTATCATGAACAAACCACTGAAATATACAATCAATGATTTGATTCCTGAAATTGAAGCTAATTTCAAAATATTTAACGGAGGTCCTGTAGAACAAGACAATCTCTACTTCATCCATAACATTCCTGATTTGATACCCAATAGTGTTGAAATATCAAATGGAATCTATTGGGGAGGCGATTTTGAATCTACCAAAGGACTCATCAACAGTGGAGAGATCAAAAAAGAGAATATTCGATTCTTTTTAGGATATACTGGATGGGAAGTAGATCAACTAGAAAAAGAAATGAAAACCAATTCTTGGATCATTACCCAAAACAACTACGCCAACAAAATAATTGGAAAATCAACCACTCATTTCTGGAAAGAACAAATCATGGAATTGGGAGGAGAATACCTTATTTGGTCCAATGCTCCCGAAAATCCGTATCTAAACTAAATTCAACACTTTATTATTTAGTTCTCTCACTAAAGTTTTAGAAATTTCAATCGAAAATTCTTTTTTTCTATACTTCGTAATAGGCTGAACTCCTATAATCACATTAGTCAAAAACAATTCATCTGCTTTTTGAAGATCAAAAGGCGAAATTATTTCTTCGATTACCTCAATACCATCAATTTTTTTTGCAATTTCTAAAATTTGTTTCCTCATAACACCATTCAAGCACCCTTCTGATACTGGAGGAGTCGTTAACTTGTTTCCATTTAGCATAAAGATATTACCTTGCAAAACCTCAACTACATTTTTACTATCATTTAATAAAATACAATTATCCAATCCGTTTTCATTCGCATAAATACTTCCGGTGACATTGATTAAACGATTAGTAGTTTTAATTGAAGACAACAATTGTTTGGTTACATAAAAATCCTTGTACAAATCAACTTCATATTCCTTTTCATTAAGGCTGTATTCTTTATTTTCAAGTGGAACAGCTTTTATCAAAAATGAAACAGTCTTATTTTGTGGCAAATAATTTCCTCCATCATTTCTATACACCGTAATTCGAACTCTAGCAGAAGATTCTATATTATTATTTTTAACCAATGTAAGTATTTGTTCTTCTAAATATTCCAATGTAAAATTCATCGGAATTTCCATTCGAACCACACGCATAGAAGACATCAAACGAAAGTAATGATCTTCTAGAAAAAGGATTTTACCATTTACAATTTTTACCGTTTCAAAAACAGCATCTCCGTATAAAAATCCTCTATTTTGCACTAATATATTTGCACCCTCAGATACAATTGCACCATTAAAATTTATCATAAAAAAAGCCTGAAATTAATTCAGGCAAATATAAGTTATAATATACAATTCTACTATACCGAACCTATAACATGTTTTAGGTCTGAAATTTGATTTTCCCACAACTGAGTAGCTTCTTCAAGTTCTTCTTTATGAGCAAAATCAACAACCATCAATGAAACATCCTTGGTCAATTCATCCTCTAAAATATTTAATTCAAAAAAGTATTCGGTATCCTTATTATTCTCGTCAACCCATCTAAACTTTACTTTCTCCCCAGACTTTTTTGATGCCAACCTAGCTTTCTCTTGGGAATCATTCCAGATAAACGTAAAAAACTCACCGCGAGAATTTACATTGTCTGCAAACCATTCCGACAAACCTGATGGAGTTGAAATATATTGATACAATAATTGGGGGGAGGAATTTATTGGGAACTCGATCTCGTAACGCACTTTTAAATTCATGAAATACAGTTTTTTTTGTTTGCGAAATATATAGATTATTACTGCAAAAAAAAAACCTTTTCAAAAAATTTTTTTTTTGAGTTTTTTACTTGCAAACTCTAATTATTGTTTTATATTTGCACCCGCATTCAGGGACAGGATTTGTCCCAAATATGGCGAGGTAGCTCAGTTGGTTAGAGCGCAGGATTCATAACCCTGAGGTCACGGGTTCAACTCCCGTCTTCGCTACTCTTTTAAACCCTAATTACTTTCGAAAAGTAGTTAGGGTTTTTTATTATCTATCCATTAAAAATCAGCAACTTACCCCCTACACACTAACTGATTTCAAAATTAAAAGTGACTGTTTAACTTTTCAAAAGATAGAATTTTATATCTATACCTCAATTTGATTACTATTATCTCTTTACAGTTCTTTTCTTACACTTTTATATGTGGCAAATTTTAATCTTAAAAAAATCACAATCTCAAATCCTATTTCGTGTCTAATTCCACTCCATATATTTATTAAGATACTGATTTAACTAATAAAAACTCCTAAATACTATATTAATAGTTCTGTTTCATTTTTACTTTTTACAAAGATTGCGTATTTACTTAATCTTTTTTTGCCGTGTTTTTATCGTTGACTCATATATTAATTAATTCAAATTGTTAGTTAATTGATCTATTTATAACCAAACTAAAAAGAGCATATCTCATTTTTTTGCAATAAAAACAGTGAACGATCAAAATTTAAAAGGAAATGGTCAAAATTTAAAAGTCATTACTGTTTAAATAAAATATATTTGGCATAGAATTAGATCAAATCATAAAAGAACATTCTTCCGAAAAATGAGGAGGTGGGAATCCAAATTGAAAAGAGGAATTTCAGTTAATTAGTTGTTAGCTGGTGTCTAAAAGTTAATTGTTAAATTTGTTTTATAATGTTTGCCCATTTTTTAGGTTGATTAATAAAAATTCAAAAACTTTTTAAAAAATAAAAACTATTACTAACTTTTAGACACCTAAATTTTATTACAAATGAATTTAAAAAAATTATTTCAAGGTACTACTCGACTAAGTGCAATTGTATTGTCCTCTATTTGTATTCTTTCCCATTCTGTTTCTAAGGCAAGTAACAAGGACCAAAGTAAAAAATATGATATTGTTGTAGCTCAGGACGGCAGTGGTAATTTTAAAACAGTGCAAGAAGCTTTTGATGCTGTTCCAAGCTTAAAATCTGAACGTACTGTTATTTTTGTAAAAAAAGGAATCTATAAACAGGTTATAACTTTAGAAAAAGATAAAAATAATGTTACTCTAATCGGAGAAGATGCAAATAATGTCATCTTAACTTTTGACAATTATTCCAGTAAAATAAATCCTGTTACCAATAAAGGATATGGCACGAGCGGTTCATCTAGCTGTTATATAAAAGGCGATTCATTTTATGCAAAAAACATAACTTTCGAAAATTCTTCAGGACCAGTTGGTCAGGCATTAGCTATTCATATCGACGGAGACAAAGCTGTGTTTAATAACTGTAGATTTTTAGGTTTTCAAGACACCATGTATGCAGGAGATTCACGTCAATATTTCAAAGATTGTTATATAGAGGGATCAACAGATTTTATTTTTGGCAGCTCTACATCTTTTTTTGATAATTGCGTATTACACACTAAGGGAGGCAGTGCCATAACTGCAGCTTCAACCAAAGATTATGTAACTTTTGGCTATGTATTTAACAACTGTAAAATTACTGGAACTGGTGCTGGAATAACAACTTTAGGAAGACCTTGGAGACCTTACGCAGCAGTAGTCTTTATAAATACTGAAATGTCTAATGCTATAAAACCAGCAGGCTGGGACAATTGGCGTAAAACAGAAAATGAATCAACAGCTCGATATAAAGAATACAATTCAACAGGTGCAGGAGCTTACCCAAATGAAAGGGTAAAATGGATGAAATATTTAACAAAAGAAGAAGTCAAACTATATACAATAGAAAATGTTTTAAAAGCTACTAACGCTAATCCTCCTGTTATTGATAATTGGAATCCAAAACAAATCATAGCTTTGTATAAAAAATAATTTCAAAAAATCTAATAACAATTAATAATGAAATATTTATTCTTCACACTGCTATTTCATATCTATGGAATTGCACAAACTCCAGCAGCAACTTCAACTTTAGAAACAAAAAAAATTGTTCCAGAAAATTTAAAATGGTCTGAAAGGATGGTGCTTTCAGAAATGGAACGTTTTCCTAAAGCGTCTATGTTAGATTTTACTAAAATGCCACATTGGGGTTACACGAATGGATTGGTTCTTTCTGCAGCGTCAAGAGTTTTTGAACAAACTAAAAATCAAAAAATTTACGACTACATCTATGGTTATGCAGATGAAATGATCGAAAATTCAGGAAAAATTAAAACCTACAACTTGTCTAATCAGAATTTAGACATGATAAAATCTGGAGATGTGTTATTGTATTTGTATCCAAAAACTAAAGAAGCTCGATTCTTAAAAGCTATGGATACCCTTAACAAACAAATGGAATCACAGCCTAAAACATCAGATGGAGGCTATTGGCATAAAAAAGTATATCCGTATCAAATGTGGTTAGACGGACTATATATGGCAGAACCTTTTCATATTGCTTTTGCAAAAAATTATATAAAAGACCAAACAAAAGCGAACAAAATATATGATGACGTAGTTCTTCAATTTGATTTAATACAAAAACACAGTCGTGACCAAAAAACGGAGCTTTTGTATCACGGATGGGATGAAAGTAAATCTCAAAAATGGGCAAATAAAGCAACTGGAAATTCTCCACATTTTTGGTCAAGAGGTATGGGTTGGTACGGAATGGCATTAGTAGATGTGTTAGATTTTTTACCTAAAAACCATCCAGGAAGAAAAAGATTAATCACTTATTTGAATCAATACGCAGAAGCGATAACAAAAGTACAAGACGGTTCTGGTTTATGGTATCAAGTATTAGATCAAGGAAATCGAAAAGGTAATTATCTAGAAGCTACAGGAACAGCCATGTTTACTTATACATTAGCAAAAGGGGTAAGAAAAGGGTATTTACCTAAAAAATATCAAAAAAATGCCGACAAAGGATTCTCAGGAATGATAAAAGATTTGATTACTGTAGAAGCAAACGGCGTTATAAGTTTAAACAAATGCTGTAGCGTTGCTGGATTAGGAGGAAATCCTTATCGTGATGGTTCTTATGATTATTATATAAACGAACCAATTCGTGCGAACGATCCAAAAGGTACAGGTGCATTCATAATCGCTTGCCTTGAATTAAATAAATAAAAAAGAATTATGAGCCAGCAATTTTATTAAGATCTATTTTTAATGTTCATTGCGCCTCTACGCCCTTGCGAATACAATTCCCCGCAAAGACCTAGAGGCGCAAAAAGTAAAAACATAAAGCTTGCAAAAAACATTAACAATTGATCAGTAAAACAAAAAGCTTTAGGTTTTAATAAATTTCAATAACAAATTTATATTCATCAAAATATTTTAAAAAAATGAAAAACATACTATTTCTAATAAGCATTGTTCTTTTATCTTTTTCTTGTTCTTCAGATAATAATATAGAAAAACAAGTTAAAGTAAGCTCGATAGTAATAAATGGTAACGATGTATTATCCTCTGAACCTAAACAACTTTCGGTAAGCATAACTCCAAATAATGCAACAGACAAAGAGGTTACATGGAGTGTTTCTGACCCCACAATTGCTGTAATTACTGAAACTGGTCTTGCGACAGGTCTCAAAAACGGTAGTGTAAAAATAACAGCTACTGCTAAAGATGGATCAGGTATCATTGCTGAAAAAAATTATACTGTTTCAGGGATAACAGAACCAGTAGTTTTAATTGAAACCATTACAATTCCTCAAGCGACTATAACTGATGGTAAACCAGTGCAATTAACCACTCAAATTGCGCCTGCAAACGCAACAAATAAAACGGTAACTTGGTCAACATCAAGTCAAGCAATTGCAACTATTAGTGCTGACGGATTAGTAACTCCAAAATTGAATGGTACTACAACAATCACAGCAACAACTGCTGACGGAAGCGGAAAAAGCGCACAAATTCAACTTGTTGTTTCTGGTGTTACAACGGTTTATGCAACTACAATAAGAGGAGAAAGCATTTTAGTATGGCAAAGAAACAACGGTGGCTGGGGTAAAGCTGTTGCGGATTTGAACCTATACAATACTGCCCAAACGGCTACTCAAATAGCTACTGCATTGAGCACAAAAAACAGTACTGACACTACTATTGATAACGGACATGTCGTAACAGAATTGAGATGGTTACTTGCAGACTACAAAACAACCAATAACCCAAATTACTTATTGGCTGCTGAAAAAGCACTTGACTTTTTGTTTACGGCTCAATATGATAATGGTGGTTGGCCTCAATATTACCCTGACAAAAGTTTTTACAGACATCAAATAACTTACAATGACGGAGCAATCGCTAATGTAATGAATGTGATGTGGGATATTTCTAAAGGGAAAAACAATTTAGAGTTGGTTAACCCTACTTACAAAGCAAAAGCAATAGCCTCTTTCAATAAGGGAATTGAAATTATTTTAAAAACACAAATTACTTATAAAGGCAAGAAAACGGTTTGGTGTGCGCAACATGATGAAGTTACCTTACTACCAGCTTTAGCGAGAGCTTATGAATTACCAAGTTTCAGTGGTTCAGAATCAGTGGGAATTGTACGTGTTTTAATGTTAGTAGAACAACCAACTTCTGAAGTAAAACAAGCTATCAAAGATGCTATTGATTGGTTCAACGGAGTTAAATTACTTGATATCGCAACAAAAAAAATAAGCGATCCATCTCAACCTTCAGGAGAAGATGTTATAGTGGTTTCTTCTCCAGGAAATGTGTTATGGGCTAGATTTTATGATTTAGATAATTGCCTGCCATTGTTCTGTGGTCGCGATGGTATTCCAAAATTGACATTAGCCGAAATTGAAAACGAAAGAAGAGTTGGATATTCATGGTATGGAAATTGGCCATCTAACTTGATAGGTTCAGAATACACGGCTTGGAAATCTAAAAATGGTTTATAAGAATATCATTGATTAAAAGTATAAATAAAAAACATGCAAAAGTCTTATTCAAATAAAGTTCTGCAAATAATATTGTTATTATTGTTAGTTATTTCTTTCCAAAGCATAAATGCTCAATATTTGAAAGGGATTACGAATGTAAGAGATACTTCTTTTGCTACTGCGAGTGCTTTTACAAAAACATTGAAATACTTTCCAACTTGTGCGAAGGTTCCAGAAATGCATTTTGAATTTGTAAAGCAAAAAAATGACATTGTTTATTGCAGTTACGGAAAACGAAAAATGAAATTGGATGTTTTTTTCAATGAAAATCAAAAGAAAAAACAAACAGCAATCATTATTATCCATGGTGGTGGCTGGCGTTCAGGCAACAGACAACAGCACCATCAAATGGCGCAGAAATTAGCGAGTTTAGGTTATGTTTGTTTCACTCCTGAGTATCGTCTTTCTACCGAAGCACTATTTCCAGCAGCCATTTACGATATTAAAGCAGCTATTCGTTGGGTTCGAGAAAATGCTGAAAAATACAACATCAATCCAAACCAAATTGTAAGCCTTGGATTCTCTGCAGGTGGCGAAATGGCAGCCTTCATGGGGACTACAGGAAACATGCCGCTTTTTGAAGGAATTGTGACCAATTCAAATTCACAATCCCAAGTAAATGCAATTATTGATATTGATGGTACATTGTCTTTTGTTCATCCTGAAAGCAGCGAAGGAGATGACAGTAAAAAGATTTCAGCAGGAACATATTGGTTTGGTTATTCAAAAAAAGACAATCCAAAACTTTGGGAAGCAGCATCACCATTGAGTTATGTTAGTGCAAATACTCCTCCAACCTTATTTATCAATAGTTCGATAGCTAGAATGCACGCTGGACGAAATGATTTTATAAAAATACTGGATGAAAACAAAATCTATTCAGAAGTTCATGAATTTGAAAATTCACCTCATACTTTCTGTCTTTTTAACCCTTGGTTTGAACCAACAATACAATATATAGATGGTTTCTTGACTAAAATTTTTAAGCAATAAATAATTGAAATTTCTACTAACTCCGATTTGAATTATAATTCAATCCATAATTAAAAAAACATCTATAAATATGAAAATAAAAGTTGTAAAAACAGTCTTTTGCTTAATTGCCATATTTTCTTTAATGGCTTTTAGCCTGAAACCAAAAGTAACAACAGTTTTCTTAATCGGGGATTCTACAATGGCTGATTATGCTAATAATTATGAACCAGGAAAAGATTACATGAAAGTAAGATATCCCGTAACAGGTTGGGGGCAAGTTTTTCAACAATTTATGAGCTCAGACAGTCTGTTTAAAGTTAAAAAAATAATCCAAACGGATAGTGTTTTTGTAGATGACAGAGCGAGAGGCGGCAGAAGTACCAGAACTTTTTTTCAAGAAGGACGTTGGAGATCTGTTTATGAAAAACTCAAAAAAGGTGATGTTGTTATCATGCAATTCGGGCATAATGACGGAGCAAAAGACAAAACAGAAAGATATGTAGATGTTGAAGGGTACAAAGAATTTTTAAGATTATTCGTTTCACAAACAAGAGAAAAAGGAGCGACACCAATTATTCTTACTCCCGTGGCAAGAAATTTTCCTTGGAAAGACGATATTCTAAACGATGTCCATGGAGAATATGACAAAGCTCCAAAAGATGTCGCTGCTGAAATGCACGTCCTTTTGATAGATTTGAATAAAGCTTCAAGAGATTTTTTTACCAAAAAAGGAAAAGATTTTGTTACTGAAAAATACTTTATGAATTTGCCTGCTGGTGTATACGAAGCCTATCCAGAAGGACAAAAAGACAATACGCATTTCCAAACAGCTGGCGCTAAAGAAGTAGCCAGATTAGTATATGAAGGAATGCAAAAGATTTAACCAAATTGATTATTAGTAAACGAAAATAGATGCCGCATTTAATTAAAATTCCAGTGGCTTTATTTCACTTATTCCCTTTAAAAATAGAAAGCCAAAAGAGAAAACACTCATTCCCTTTTGGCTTTTAACAATCTGTATTTTCAATCAAACTTGGTTTTAAAGAAACTCTAATGTTCGTTCTAATGCCATCCCTCTGGAACCTTTGATAAGAATCATTTTATTATCAAACTTTTTATTTTTAATGGTTTCAGAAAAACTCTCAAAATTTTCAAAGAAGTAAAAATTTGATTTTACCATCTTATTTTTATAAAAATATTTACCAATAAAATAACAATCTATCTCGTCTTGATTAATTAATAAATCTACTACTCCTTTGTGTTCAGTTAAACTTTCTTCACCTAATTCAAACATATCACCTAAAAAAATGGTCTTGTTTTTTTTATCAAGTAAGATAAAATTCTCGATCGCCACTTTCATGCTACTAGGATTAGCATTATAGGCATCCAAAATTATTACATTTGTCCCCTTGGTCGTGAGTTGTGATCTATTATTTTCAGGAATATAACCCTCAAGTGCTTCTCTGATTGCTTCGTTTTCAACTCCAAAATAACTTCCTATTGCAATTGCTGCATTGATATTATTAGCATTATATAGACCAATTAAATGAGTAGTAATTTCTTTTTGTAAATAAGAAACAACTACAAAAGGGTTGGCTTCAATCTTGCCAATATTTACATCTACATTATCTTTATTAACCCCAAAAGAATAGGTTTTAATCTCTTTAGTTTTTTCAATTTGAATAGGATCTTCAAAATTTACAAATGCCAATTTATCATTATTAAAAAGATAATTGTACATTTCGCTCTTACCTTGAATAACACCTTCTACTCCCCCAAATCCTTCAAGGTGGGCTTTTCCAAAATTAGTAATATACCCATAATCAGGCTGAGCAATATCACAAAGAAATTCTATTTCTTTTTTATGATTAGCCCCCATCTCTACAATTCCAATTTCAGTTTGTTTATTAAACGACAATAATGTCAAAGGAACTCCAATATGATTATTTAAATTACCGATAGTAGCTTTGGCAACAAACTTTTTAGAGAGAACGGCATTAATTAATTCTTTTGTAGTTGTTTTACCATTACTGCCTGTTAGCGCAATTATGGGTAATTTTAAATAATTTCTATGAAACTTAGCCAATTCTTGCAAAGCAATCAGACTGTTCTTAACCAAAACTGTTCTTTGATCAATAAAATAGTCATTATTGTCTATTAGTACATAAGAAGCTCCTTTATCTAATGCTTCCTTAGCAAAAGTGTTTGCATCAAAATTATCTCCTTTTATTGCTACAAAAAAAGAATTCTTTTCAATTTTACGAGTGTCAATAGAAATAGAATCGCATTTTAAAAACAGACTATGAATGTAATTAATATCCATGTAAATATAGTTTAAAAAATAAAAGCCCTAATGAAAGGGCTTTTAGTGGTATTATCTAAAAAAATTAATTTCTTGGTGATTTTTTTGTATTTGCTTTAGAACCTACTCTAGACATAGCACATCTAAATCCTATGTAATCTGTTGCCATATCTTGCGGGAAGAATCTTCTTTGTGCTGGATCTAACCAATATGCTCTATCTCTCCAAGATCCTCCTTTGTAAACGCGAACTGCATCATTTATCAAAGTTGTTCTCTTACTTGATTTGTCATATTTTCTTTCCATATTACCTAAACTGTCAATACTGATATTTTGTTTAGGTGAATTATACATAGCTTCTTTGTCAGACAATTTTGCTTTATCAGCATCAGCACCACCAAATTTGTAATATTTACTAGATTGTTTATCACCATCTCTGTAATTGATATTATTACTAGTGTCGAAATTTTGTCTTAAATATGTTTCGTTTTCATCAACTGGAACTTGAGCAATTTCCCCTGGTAAATTTCTAGGAACTAGTTTACCATTACTTAAAGTATCATAAACGATATCCTTGTTTGTAATAATCTCAATTTTTCCGTCTTTACCAATTTTATTTTTAGTATAAACATTTCCTCTAAAATAATTGAAATCATTTGTCTCAACATCAACGATAGGTCTGTAAACATCAGCAACCCATTCGGCTACGTTTCCTGCCATATCATATAGTCCAAAGTCGTTTGCTGGATAACTCTTAACTTGGTTAGTGATATCAGCTCCGTCATCAGACCAACCTGCAATTCCACCGTAATCACCATTTCCTTGTTTGAAATTGGCTAACTGGAAACCTTTATTAGCTCTTTTTCCTGAGCGAGTATAACTACCAGACCAAGGATATTTCTTTTGTCCTTTGTAAATATTATATTCTCTTTGTCCTACATCAGCTGCTGCTGCATATTCCCATTCAGATTCTGTAGGTAGTCTATATTCCGGTAATAAAATTCCAGAAGATCTCTGAGCATAAAGACCTGTTTGTTCAGGCACATTACCATTTTTATCTGGTTTCGGAGCTTTCTTAGAAGTTCCTCTACCGTGCAAAAGAATTTCTTCGTTTCCTCCATAAGTCATTGTAGGCGCTGCTAAATACGTTTCCGTACTAAAATTACTTTCAGCAGAAACATCTAAATTTTTAGCATTTTTCTTCAAATAACCATTTTTTTCCAAAACTGCTTCGTTTACACGATCAGTTCTCCATTTACTAAATTCAACGGCTTGAACCCAATTCACTCCTACAACTGGATAATTAGCATAAGCAGGATGTCTTAAGTAGTTATTGGTCATTGTTTCATTATATCCCAATCTGTTTCTCCAAACAAGGGTGTCTGGCGAAGCTCCTTCGTAAATATTTTTATAATTTTCTTCTGTTGGAGGAAACACTTTTTTCAACCATTCTAAGTATTCAAGATACATTAAATTGGTAACCTCTGTCTCATCCATATAAAAAGACATAACGTGTTGTTGACTTGGAACATTATTCCAATCATGCATTACATCATCTTGAACAAGTCCTTTTGTAAAAGTTCCACCTTCTATAAACACTAATCCAGGGCCAGTTTCCTGTTGCTTACCAGCTCTTCCTTTGGTAAAACCACCTTTTGAACTGCTAACATTCCAACCTGTTCCTCTTGAAGCGCTTTCGGTTTTTGATTTCTTGCTACAACTAGCTAATCCTAATACTAATGCAAGGGATAACATTATTTTTAAGGGGATAGTCTTATTTACTCTCATATTTTCTTGTAGGTAATTATTAAAATTTAGGTAGTGCAATGTAATAATTAAAATTAAACCACAAAACCATTTTTTATTTAATTTTTAACGTTTTTTTTAGATGTATATAAAACGCAAAAATATATTTTTTATTACACAAAACAAGAAAAAAGACTTTTAATATTTTTTATTTACTTTTATCAATTATTTTTACTTCAAATTGTCATCAATTTCCATGAGAAATCTTTATTTTTATTTCATTCTTTTATTTTCAATTACAACATTTTCCCAAACTAGAGGTAATATTGTTATTGATTGGATTGAAAACAACAATACAAATTCTACAGATAAAAAATTACAAGTTCCTGTTTTCAAAGGAGATAGTTATTTTTATGATTCCTATCAACAAACTATTTATTACAATTTAAATCTAAACAGTAATGCAGATTTGGAAGAAAAAAATATTCAGATTACTGATATAGTTTATGAACCGATTGCAACATCTGTAATTAAAAATCTGAATCCGAATGCTATTCCTTCCTCTATAAAAACAACTTTTTACAGTACAAAATCGAGAAATATCGTTCAAAATTTTATAAAAATCTCTCCCATAATTAAGGACAACTCAGGCTATAAAAAAATAAAATCTTTTTCTTACATAATAAACAGCAGTGGTTCTACTAAAAGAATTACATCTAGTAAAAACACAACTAGTATAAGCAATTCCGTTTTGGCATCCGGCGATTGGTATCGTTTTTACATTGAAAAATCAGGTGTTTATAAAATTACTAAAGATTTTCTTCAGCAACTTGGAATAAATTTAAATGGAGTTGATCCAAGAAAAATCAAAATTTATGGCAATGGAGGCAGAATGCTTCCTCTAGCAAATAGTTCCTTTTATCCAACCGATTTAACTGAAAATGCAATCCAAATTCAAGGAGAAGATGATGGTGTTTTCAATCCAGAAGACTACATTTTGTTTTATGGTGAAGGAACTTCAAATTGGAATGAAGAAAGCCAAACTTATCTTAATTTATACGACAACAAATCCTACTACTATATAACAATACAAGGCGATAGCGGAAAAAGGATTTCGAGCATGTCACAACCTTCTGCTTCAACCACCACTACTCTAACATCTTATGATGATTATCACTTTCATGAAGTTGACTTAACAAATATTGCTCAAGTAGGCCGTCAATGGGTTGGAGAGCCTTTCGAAATTAATGAAAATCAAGAATTTTCATTTGACATACCTAATATAGATACATCCGTACCTGCCAACTTAACCGTTTCTTTAGCATCAGCAGCTTATACACCTACTTCGTTTAAAGTAGCTGCCAATGGCGTTGACATAGGAACTGTTTCATTTACTCCCCTAAACACAGGTGTTGATATACTTTATTACTACAGAATATTACCTAATGCAGCATTTACAGCATCTCCAAACACAAAAATCAAATTAACCTATAACAACAATGGTGTTCCTGGATCAAAAGGCTTTTTGGACTATATTCAATTGAAGATAAAAAGCAAATTACAAGGTTTTGGCAAACAATTTCTCTTTCAATATGATTTAGCCAGTTCAAGTATTGGTGTTGTGTCCTATAATTTTTCAAATGCTGCTTCGATTTCTCAAGTTTGGAATATAACCGATATCTATAATGTAAGCAAAATAGAAAATAATAGTGGAAGTGCTTTTTCATTTAAAGCAAATCTTGGAGAACTTCAAAAATATATAGCCATTGACCCAAATGATTACTACACACCTCTGAAAGAAAACAAACCAAAAGTAACTAATACTAATATAAAAGGAACTGTATTTAAGGATGCTCAAGGGCAATTTCAAGACATCGACTATGTCATTATAACTCCTGATTTTTTAAGATCACAAGCAGAAAAACTGGCTTCTTTTCATCGAGTAAACTCTAATTTGAATGTAAAAGTTCTCACTACAGAATCAATTTACCAAGAATTTGCCTCCGGGAAGCAAGATATTGCTGCAATCAGAAACTGTATTAAATATATATACGACAATGCTTCATCAACTGATAAAAAAGTTAGATATGTAAACCTTTTTGGCGATGCTTCTTTCGACTATAAAAACAGAATAACAAATAACAATAATATTGTGCCAATTTATGAATCTCTAGTTAGTAATACAGTTGGCGAAGCCTCATTTGCTTCCGATGATTTTTACGGACTAATGGATGATTCAGAAGGAAATATTACCACAAACTACGGTGGAATCGATATTGCAGTTGGAAGAATGTTGGTTAGTAATACCACTCAAGCTAGTGAAATGGTTAATAAGGTTTTGGAATATTACGACAAAAAATCCTATGGCCCTTGGAGAAATAATTATGTAGCTCTCGCCGATGATTCAGACAAAGCCTCAGATGTCACTTTACAATCAAGACAAAATACTCTTGCTGATCAAATTGAGTCTCAAAAACCTTTTTTGAATGTATCCAAAATACTTTTAGATTCATACACTCAAGAAGCTTCATCTGGAGGACAAAGATATCCCAAAGCAAAATCTGAGTTTTACAATGAATTTGGAAAAGGTTCATTAGTCTTTAACTATTTAGGACATGGAGGAGAAGATGGGTTAGCTAGTGAAAGAATTTGGGACAAATCAGACAGTCAAAGTTTAAACAACCAGTATAAATACCCTTTATTTATAACGATCACTTGCGAATTTTCTCGTTTCGATAACCCCACAAGACCAACCGCAGGAGAGTATATTTATTGGAACTCAAAAGGAGGAGCCATTTCTTTAGTTTCAACCATTCGTACAATTTCACAATATAGTGCAGAAAATTTCAATGATGTTTTTGCAAAAAATCTTTTAGCTTTTGGTTCAAGCCAATATGTTTCTATAGCAGAAGCCTTAAGAAATTCTAAAAATGAGAATCCAAATTCATCAACAAATGTTGTGCTCTACCTCGGAGATCCTGCAATATTTCTGGCCATACCAAAACCAAAAATAGTTCTTACTAAAGTAAACGACATTCCTGTAAATCAAGCAATACCAGATTTTAAATCATTAGCAAAAATGAAAATTTCTGGACAAATAACTGATGAAAACAACGTTCCAATCACTAGTTACGACGGTGTTTTATCTACATTATTATTTGATAAAAAAGTAACAAAAAGCACTCTAAATAATGACGGAAATAGCCCTCCTATAAATTTTACTGCTTTAGGCGAAACCATTTTTAGAGGAAATGCATCGATTACGAACGGGCAATTTGAATTCAGTTTTATCGTTCCTAAAGACATTCGTATTCCATTAGATTATGGAAAAATTAGTTTTTATGCCCAAAAGAACCAATTATTAGAAAATGAAACTGGATATGATACTACAATAAAAATAGGAGGGGTCAATGAAAATGCTGTTGCAGACAATAATAGTCCTAAAGTGAAGTTATATATGAATGATGAAACATTTGTATCAGGCGGTATAACCAATCAATCCCCCATTTTTATTGCCTTTATGGAGGATGAAAGCGGAATAAATACTGCAGGCGGAATCGGCCATGATATAGTAGCAGTATTAGACGGAGATGTAAGCAATCCTATTATTATGAATGACTATTATCAAACAGAGTTAGATAGTTATACTAATGGTAATTTGCATTTCCCTTTTAGAGATTTAAAAGCAGGTCTCCATACAATTGCTTTTACCGTTTGGGATGTTTACAATAATGCCACAACTTCTGAAATACAATTTTTAGTGGTTGGAAATGAAACCATAACATTAACAAACGTTTTGAATTATCCAAATCCTTGTGTAAATTATACAGAATTTTGGTTCACACATAACAAACCAAATGAACCGTTGGAAGTTCAGGTTCAAGTATTAACAATTACAGGAAAAGTAGTTTGGACAAAAAACCAAACTATTACAACTCCAGGTTTTTTATCACGTGACATAACATGGGACACTCGAGATGATTTTGGAAATAGGCTTGGAAAAGGAGTTTATGTTTATAAACTTACTGTCAAAGCCACTTTGTCTAATAAAAAAATTGAAAAACTTGAAAAACTTGTAATTCTATAATAATATAGTATATTTATCCCTAATTAATTTTTTTTTTGAAATTTTGAAATAATGAAAAAAGCTCTTCTCTTAGTTACATTTTTATACACATTTAACTTTATTCACGCACAGGAAAACGTAATTACTACGGCTGTTCCCTTTCTTCTTGTAGCTTCAGACGCCAGATCAGCAGGTATGGGAGATAATGGAGTCGCTACATCTACAGATAATTTTTCACAACAGTGGAACCCTTCAAAATATGCTTTCGCAGAAGACCAGCAAGGATTTTCGGTAAGTTACACACCTTATTTAACTGAATTGGTCAATGATATTTCACTAGCCCAATTAAACTATTTTAATAGATATAGTGAAAAAAGTGCATTTGGTGCTAGTTTTAGATATTTTGGCCTTGGTGATATAGACCTAAGAACTGATTATGACAGCCCTGTGCAAACAGTTTCTCCAAATGAATTTGCATTGGATTTATCTTATTCATTAAAATTGAGCGAAAAATTTTCGATGGCAGTAGCTGGTCGTTTTATAAACTCAAACCTAAAATTCCCTACAGAAAATAATGATTCATCCTCTTCAAGTAGTTTTGCCGTAGATGTTGCAGGTTTTTTTCAATCAGAAGAGATTGCATACAATGACTTTAATGGAAGATGGAGAGCTGGTTTTAATTTCCAAAACATGGGACCTAAAATGAGCTACGATAATGATGATATAAATGCTAATTTCTTACCGGCCAATATGAAACTTGGAGGAGGATTTGATTTCATTTTAGACGAATATAATAAAGTTGCTTTAAATCTTGAATTTAGTAAATTATTAGTACCGACACCTCAAAATCCAGATTTAAATGGCGATGGAACGGTTACTCCTGAAGAACAACAGCAAAATATTGATAATTATAGAAATATAGGATGGTTCTCTGGAATGTTTCAATCATTTACAGATGCTCCTGGAGGATTTAGTGAAGAATTAAAAGAATTCACTTACTCATTAGGATCTGAATACGTTTATCAAGATTCTTTTTCATTTCGTGCAGGATATTTTCACGAAAATCCAGACAAGGGAGCTAGAGAATTTTTCTCTCTTGGAGCAGGTTTCAAATATAGTGCGCTTAAAGTAGATGTTTCTTATTTATTCTCTACATCCAAAGTACAAAACCCTTTAGAAAATACTTTGCGTTTCTCTTTATCATTCAATTTTGGAGAGAAATACGAAAACTATTAATGAAATATTTTAATTTTACAACACAAAAAAAATCCAAACTTCATTATTGAAATTGGATTTTTTTGTGTTTTTAATCTGAAAGTAATTGACTCTGAAAAAAACTTATCAAAAAAAATAGCCTGATGAAAGAAATAACAGTCACTTCAAAAATCAACGTTTTTGAATCTATTCAAGAATTACCTCAGATTGAGCAAAATTTAATCAGAAAAGCAATTGAAGCAAGAAAGAACGCTTATGCGCCCTATTCTAAGTTTAGAGTAGGAGCTGCTATCCTATTAGATAATGGTGAAATAATTATTGGTTCGAATCAAGAAAATGCCGCATACCCTTCCGGTCTTTGCGCAGAAAGAGTTGCTATATTCCAAGCAGGAACCGTCTATCCTGAAGCTAATATATTAAAAATGGTAATCACAGCAACTTCAGACATTGACGAAACCTCAAGTCCTGTCCCTCCTTGCGGAGCTTGCAGACAATCAATAGCTGAATATGAAATTCGTCAGAACAGCCCAATAGAAATTTACTATATGGGTGCGACAGGAGATATTCATCATTCATCATCTCTAAAAAATCTACTCCCTTTTATGTTTGACAAAAAAATGCTCTAAATTTATTTTTAATTAACAACCTTCCCCGTTTTTCCTGAAAACATTTCATTTCTTCTACAAATTTCAAACCTGTTAAGATTTTCCTATAAAGGTATTTGGAACATATCGATTTTATAAGAACAAATTACACTTACAATGTATTGAGTACTTTATAGCTAATTGTTTACAATACATTTTTTTAACTCTTTGATAATCATTCAATATGAAAAAAATATTTTTATCAAAACACAAACAAAATTATGAATATCAGTAACTTATGATATTTTTCACAAAAAACACTACAGTTAATGAAAAAAAAACTAAAATTTAGCTTTTAAATTTTAGTTCTTAGTAGGAATGTCTTATTTTTGCATCCCGATCTCTTCGGGGCGCAAATTTGTGATGAGGATACCATTTTGCGTTACTAGGTCATAATTGATAAAACAATAACACTTAAGCAAAAGAATTATTTCAGATGAAAGAAGTTACAAAAGAAGTTTATTTAAAGTGGTATGAAGACATGCTATTTTGGAGAAAGTTTGAAGACAAACTTGCGGCATTATACATTCAACAAAAAGTTAGAGGCTTTCTACACTTATATAATGGTCAAGAGGCTGTATTAGCAGGAGCTTTGCACGCTATGGATTTGACAAAAGATAAAATGATTACCGCTTACAGGAATCACGTACAACCAATTGGAATGGGTGTAGATCCAAGACGTGTAATGGCCGAACTTTTAGGAAAAGCTACTGGAACTTCTAAAGGTATGGGTGGTTCAATGCACATTTTTTCTAAAGAACACCGTTTTTATGGAGGACACGGAATTGTAGGTGGACAAATTCCATTGGGAGCTGGTTTAGCATTTGGAGACAAATACAACGGAACTGGTGGAGTTACTATGACTTATTTTGGAGATGGAGCTGCTCGTCAAGGTTCTTTACACGAAGCTTTCAACATGGCTATGCTGTGGAAACTTCCTGTAGTTTTCATCGTTGAAAACAATGGATATGCAATGGGAACTTCTGTAGAAAGAACTGCAAATCATACTGATATTTGGAAACTTGGTTTAGGATACGAAATGCCATGTGGACCTGTTGACGGAATGAATCCCGTAAAAGTTGCCGAAGCAATGACTGAAGCAATTGAAAGAGCAAGACGTGGTGATGGACCTACTTTCCTTGAAATGAAAACGTACCGCTACAGAGGACACTCTATGTCTGATGCTCAATTATATCGTTCTAAAGAAGAAGTTGAAGAATACAAAAAAATTGACCCAATTACTCAAGTTTTAGATGTAATTCTAGATCAAAAATATGCTAATGAAGCTGAAATTGAAGTAATTGATCAAAGAGTAAAAGATTATGTTGAAGAATGCGTTCAATTCGCAGAAGAATCTCCTTACCCAGAAATTCAACAATTATACGATGTAGTGTACGAACAAGAAAACTATCCATTCACACCTCATAAATTATAAATCAATTATGGCAACAATTGTAACAATGCCTCGCTTGAGCGATACTATGACTGAAGGAACGGTAGCAGCTTGGCTTAAAAAAGTAGGAGACAAAGTAAGCGAAGGTGATATCTTAGCAGAAATCGAAACCGACAAAGCAACTATGGAATTTGAGTCTTTCAACGAAGGAACTCTTTTATATATTGGAATACCAGAAGGAGAAACTGCACCAGTAGATTCTTTATTAGCAATTATTGGAAAAGAAGGAGAAGATGTTTCAGCTTTAATAGCTGGAGGAGCAGCTGCACCAGCACCTGCTGCTGAATCTGTACCTGTAGCTTCTGAAACAAAAGCCGAAGCTCCTACAACAGCTGCACCAGCAGCAAGTTTACCAAAAGGAGTTGTTGTAGTAACAATGCCTCGTTTGAGTGATACTATGACTGAAGGAACTGTTGCTTCATGGTTGAAAAAAGTTGGAGATTCAGTTGCTGAAGGAGATATCCTTGCTGAAATCGAAACCGATAAAGCTACAATGGAATTCGAATCTTTCAATGAAGGTACTCTGTTATACATTGGAATTCAAGAAGGAAGTACAGCACCAGTAGATAGCCTTTTAGCAATCATTGGGCCAGCAGGAACAGACATTAATGGAATTGCTGAAAATTATAAAGTTGGTGGAGCAGCTCCTGCAGCAGCAGCCAAAGAAGAAGTTAAAACTTCAACATCTGAAAATGCTGCACCTGTAGTGGATGCAGTTAGCAATGGTAAAAGAATTTTGGCTTCTCCATTAGCTAAAAAAATAGCTAGTGACAAAGGAATTCAATTAGCACAAGTAAAAGGATCAGGTGAAAACGGACGTATCGTAAAAAGCGATATTGAAAACTTCACACCAACTGCAGCATCTGCGACTCCAAGCACAACCACTCCAAAAGCCGCTGAAGCTTCAAAAGCCGAAGCTCCAAAAGTATTTGTACCAGCTGGAGAAGTTTTTACTGAAGAAATCAAAAATTCGCAAATGCGTAAAATCATTGCGAAACGTCTATCTGAATCATTATTCACAGCGCCTCATTACAATCTTGTAATCGAAGTTTCAATGGACGATGCAATGCAATCAAGAGCAGTTATCAATACTGTTCCTGACACAAAAGTATCTTTCAATGATATGGTAATTAAAGCTTGTGCATTAGCATTGAAAAAACATCCGAAAATTAATTCTCAATGGAAAGATGATGCAATCACTATCAATCACCATGTAAATATTGGTGTAGCTGTAGCTGTTGAAGACGGATTGGTAGTTCCAGTTTTAAAATTCACTGACGCAATGAGCCTATCTCAAATTGGAGCAAGTGTTAGAGATTTAGCTGGTAGAGCCAAAAACAAAAAACTTGGACCACAGGAAATGGAAGGAAGTACTTTCACCGTTTCTAACCTTGGAATGTTTGGAATTACTGAATTTAATTCTATCATCAACCAACCAAACTCTGCTATTCTATCAGTAGGAGCTATCGTTGAGAAACCAGTTGTAAAAAATGGACAAATTGTTGTTGGAAACACAATGATGCTTTCATTAGCTTGTGACCACCGTACAATCGATGGAGCAACTGGAGCTCAGTTTTTACAAACATTAAAACAATACATTGAAAATCCAGTAACTATGCTTGCATAAGTATATGTCCTTTCATTTTATATTTATAGTCCCGTCCCAATTAAGACGGGACTATTTTTTTTCTTCTCATTTATGCAAATCTAAGTTAAGCCAAATAAGATCTAAAAATAAAACCTCCATTCCCCATTCGGCTTTTTCATTGTTTTATCAACTTAACAGCTAATTTTTTACCTAGAAAAGAATTAAAGTCATTAAAAAAATCTCCAGCAACAAATTACTTTTAATTTTAGCATGCCCACGTTGCACCACTTTAGTATTAAACGATACCATTTGTCAAGCAACGAGGTCGGGGCTGTCCATTATATCTTTTATTTTGCTAAAGAAGCAAAATAAAAGGATGCCATTTCCATCCCTCATGCAAACTCCCGGTTTTAAAAACACCATCAAGGCAATTTATAAATATTCTGTCATTTTTAAACACAATTCTGCTCACCCTACAAACCCTTTCCTTTAAAGCATATTATAGTTTAAAAACAAAAAAACAGCCCCAAAAGAGCTGTTTTCTAACCTAAGTTAAATTGTCCTAACCAAAAAACAATTAATTGGTGGAAGCCACATTTTGATTTTTCATTTTCAAATCCCCTTTGTGCACTTCTGCAATAGAGCGTCTGGATAAAGTAGTAGCTTTGCTTGTGATGTCTATCTCATGCGTTACTTTCTTTAAATTGGTTTCTACCTCTAAAAAGTAAACTCCTTCAGGGAACTCTTCAAGGTTATAACTTCTGATAATCCCCCCTTTTCCAGTTACTGTTTCATTATAAACCACATTATGATCTTGATCATAGATGGTTACTTTGGCTTTTTGAATTTCATTTACCGCAAAACTGATTTCTTTTCCTTTTCCGTTTTTTACATTAAGTAAAAAATCATCATTCCCTGCATAGCTAGTCAAGCTAAACATAGCTACTAATACTACTAAACTAAATTTTAAAATCGTTTTCATGATACTGTCGTTTTAATTAGTAATTAATTCTGTACTGCTAAATTACTTCCACAATATCTTACAAAACACAACTATATTTTCTAAAATATATACTATTTTACCTTTTACGAAAACGATATATTATTCTAAAGATAATTTACCATTTTCTCAAATATCGTGATTTATTATTAAATTAATTTTTTAAAACAACTAAAATTATATTGTAAATAAAAAAACAACTTTAAAAAAACTCTTCTTGTAAGTTTTCCAAGAATATCAAATTAATGGGTCCTCAATTATATTTTTATCTTTTCATTTTCAAATCGTCTTTGTAGGTTAGATCAGTTGCTTTTTTTATTTGCTTAATCCCCAACTTTTAAACTTGATCCTGTATTTTTAAAACTAAATTTTGCATAAAACAAAAAACCCTGTTTCTATTCGAAACAGGGTTTTTGATAAAGAAAGGCAGCGACATACTCTCCCACATAACTGCAGTACCATCTGCGCAGGCGGGCTTAACTACTCTGTTCGGGATGGGAAGAGGTGAGCCCCGCCGCAATAAC
>Ga0308157_10001086_pt1 | contig 64373 bp, 55 predicted proteins | sample PhyBR1_FD_201035 | JGI IMG/M metagenome (GOLD analysis project Ga0308157, IMG submission 201035) | Phyllosphere microbial communities from UC Gill Tract Community Farm, Albany, California, United States - DLSLB.R1 | ecosystem: Host-associated > Plants > Phyllosphere > Unclassified | place: USA... | reverse complement strand
CCCAAAACTCAACGTTCACTTTTATCATATTGATAAAATTTCAGGATTTAAAGCAGGGGCACTCAATTTAGCACTTGAGCTAATGGATGCCAATTGCAGTCATATTGTGGTGGTGGATAGTGATTATCAAGCGCTGCCGCAGGCAAGGTTCGAGATTGTCCATGCTATTGAGCAATTTCCTGAGCATTCATTATTACAGTTTCCGCAGTTCTACCGTGATGCTGGTATGAAACAGGTTCATGGTGAGCTCAATCACTATTTTAACCATCATATTTATCGTCAATTTAACCAGCAGCGCGTGCTTTCCACCGGAACTTATGCCGTTTTACACCGTGAGGATCTAATAAGTTTGGGCGGCTGGTCGGGAGCGTCAATCACGGAAGACGCCCAGCTTGGCGTTTTGATGCACAAGCGCGGGTTAAAAAGCCGATTTATTCCCAAAGTGATTGCGACGGGGCTGCTACCCATGACGCTTGGTGATTTGGTTAAGCAGCGTCAGCGCTGGATTTATGGCAATATGCAGGTATTATCCAGCTATTTTGCTATTCATAAAGCCCATCCTGAGTTGCCATCAGCGGCATCATTTAAGCAGCAATTGGCAGACTTTCGCGCTCATTTTTCACAATTAAGCGCTTGGGTCAATTTCACAGGAATATTTATCTTACTTCAAGCTATCACGGTTTTGGTGATGGTGTCAGCGCTATTGTCGCAAGCTGCAATAGATATGAGCCGCTTGTTGCTACCTTTATTTATCGTTTATGCCGGTTATGGCGTGTTTTTGAGCCGTAGGCTTTGGGCATATTTAAGCGATAACGCGCCCCTTGCCAAACCCAATGAGGCGCAAGTAACACCAACCGTTGCTCAGCGATTAAAGGTTTGGGCGCTGCATTTAAACTTTTGGGAGTTTGGGGCATTGTCTTGGCTGCCGGTGCTTTGGGGTCGCGATAAGCCGTTTATTTGTACACCAAAGCAAGTTGATACGCAATCAAAATTTGCCGTGCTTATCAATAACCTTAAAGCGTTGCCAAAATCCATTTTGATATTAAACCTAATTACTGCCATTTTGGTGGCTCCGTTTTCGCCGCTGTATTCTCCTGTTTTGTTTGTTTTGGCAGTTGCGATTTGCGTGTTAAAACTTTGGTCAGCAACGCTCATTTTAAGCAATTATAAAAAGGTAGATGAGGTTAATAATGCTAATAAAATTGAGTTAACAGAGGCTGCTGAGTATCAATATCAGGCGAAACCGACCATTCCTGAACGTTTTGGCTATCGCCCATCTTATAAGCAATTGATCGCTGCCAATTCTGAGCCGTTTATTAACTTAGAAAAATTGAGTCACTCTGGATCCTATAAACGTGCTAAATCGGCAGTTAAGCAAGATTTTGACCATGATATTAACGCTGAACCGGATCAAGCGGTTAATTTTTAGCGGATTTGGTTAACCGTTTACCTTTTTAAATTACCTTTACCAACTTAATCTTTTAGGATTCTCATAATTTATGACCGCCCCTTTAGCTAAATTTCGAATTGCGATCATCGCCCATTCTTTATATCCGATTGCCGAGCCCTTTGCCGGTGGTCTTGAGATGATCACTCAGCTTATTTGTAACCAACTGGTCGCTCAAGGTCATGAGGTACTGCTATTTGCTCACCGCGATAGCCAAACACAAGCGACATTGGTGCCGCTGTTATCTCGGGATGAAGTGTCGGCAATGACCAAAGAAGGTGATGCTGATCTGTTTGAAATGACGCCGAATGAGGTTTATCAGCATTTGGCATATCAGGCTGCGATGCGCGATCTTATTGAGCGCGACCAGCTAAAGCCTTTTGATATCATTCACAATCACAGTTTGCATCATGTGCCGATGCTTATGGGGCAGGCGTTTGGCGAGCGCTTTTTTACCACTTTTCACACGCCCAATTTGCCGCAATTGCGCTTGGCATTGTTAACGCTGCAATTGGGAACGACAACGCAATTTACCGCCGTCAGTCGCCATCAACAGCATGTATTTGCGCCGTTTGTTCCCTCAAATGTGGTTTATAACGGTATTGAGGTTGATAACTTTACTGCCAATATCCAACCGATAAATGATGAGGTTTATTTTTGGTTTGGGCGCATTTGCCCTGAAAAAGGCACGCATTTGGCAATGGAATATTGCTTAGCTGCGAACAAACGCTTGCTTATTGCAGGACCTAAAAGCAATGAAGCTTATTTTCATGAAAAAGTAGCCCCGCTATTGGCAGCCGATGGTCAACATGGCGCGCCAAAATATTTTGATTACGTTGGTCATTTAACCAAAGCTGAAATCAATCATTATTTAACCCAAGTCACCGCCATGCTATTTACCAGCACTTGGGATGAGCCTTATGGCTTAACTTTGGCTGAAAGCTTAGCTTGCGGGACGCCCGTTATCGGCTTTGAGGTTGGCGCAAGCTCAGAAATCATCACCGAAAAAACCGGTATTATCGTTCCTAAAATGGACAAAGATGCATTTGTTGCCGCTTTTGATAACATCAAGGTGATTTCTCGCGCTGATTGCCGCCGCCGCGCCGAAGAATTTTGCTCAGTTGCCGCTATGGTTGAGGGCTATTTGCAGCTTTACTTTGCTACAGCGCAAAAATCGTTGCAAAAAAAATTAGCAATATCGCAATTGGTCAAGCCATTAACCCCAAACGCAATTAATAATTCAGCAGTTTTGCAAGCTTATACGGCAGCTTCAGCTTAAAAGCTAAATTCATAGACATTAAGGTGAAGTTTTAAGCATGAATATTGGCTATTATGCGCATCATCACGGCTCAGGGCATTGCCGGCAAGCGGAAAAACTTGCCGCGTTATTGCCAAAAGACGGTCAAAAAAATCTGATTGTTTTTACCAGCTTGAGCGCGGCGCAATCAAATTTTTCAACGATTGATGAGTCGCAAGTTGTGCGATTGGCAGCAGAAGAAGAGCGCTTAGATGAGGTGGTTGCTGGTCGCGCAAGCCGCCATTTTATGCCAGAAAGTCTGCATTATTCTCCTGTAGGCAATGCTGATATTCAAGAACGCAGTTGGCAGCTGCTTGACAGCATTCGGCGGTTTGATATTGATTTGATGATTATTGATGTAAGCGTTGAGGTTGCCATGCTTTGCCGAGCGGCAAGTATTCCGTATTTGTATGTCCGGTTGGCAGGAAATCGTGATGATTTACCGCACCTAAATGCTTTTGCAGGCGCGCTTGGGTTAATTGCGCCTTATCCGGCAACATTTGAGGCGCAACATACGCCGGATTGGGTTTGCCAAAAAACGCTTTATTTAGGATTTTTAGCTCAAGGCTGTCAAGTTACTCCTTGCTTTGATCAGTTTCTTGCGACGCTTAATGAGCTTGCTGCAAATAATTCGTTAAACCAACAAGTCCCTGAAAAAATCGCTCAATACCAACAAGAACACGCTAATAATACACCATTAATCGCTAAAAAAACGGTGCTGATTACCGTCATTAAAGGCTTTGGCGGTCATAAAAATATTGATGATAAATTGCAAGTGCTGCGACAACAGTGGTCAAACGCATTAATTATTTCGCTAGGTCCTATTGGTAATGAGGCGAAAGCTTATGTTGATATTGCGGCGACCGTTTCAGAGGTCACGCCATTTATTGCATTTAGCGATTATGTATTGATGGCTTGCGGGTTAAATGCCATTGCCCAAGCGATTTTGTATCCAACGCCGCTTATTGCGCTCCCTGATGAGCGACCACATGATGAGCAGCAGGTCATGGCATCAGCGCTTATTAATCAACAGCGCGCAATGAGTTGGTCGCAGTTTTTGGCATACTCAACCACGCTTGATGCGCAATTACTACCAAAAGCTTTGCAAGATCAAACTGCTTTGGACAACAGCCTTGATAATAAAATGGCAGTCGATTTCATGACAAGCTTGGTAGTAAGCAATTCAGTTAAAGCTTGGTTTGAGGATTGGTTATTGCCCAAATTTAAAGTATCGCCAATATCCTAAGTTCATCATAATTTAAATCATAATTGGCGAACATCGATCATCATATAACAAGGTAATCATGTCACAAGTAAATCAAAAAATACTTCCAGTTAGCGTCATTACCACCTGCTTTGGTCGCAATTCGCATTTATATAATTTGCTCTCAAGCCTTGCAACCGCAAGCGCTATCCCAAGTGAAGTGATCATCGTTAATGATGATGCGGAAGCAGAAGTGTTAGCAAGTTATGACTTGACCATTAAGCAAATCCCAACTCAAGTTGCCAAAGCAAACGCCAAATTTGACATTGGCTGCAACCGTAATTTGGGCGCTGCTGCTGCCACTAATAACGCGTTGATATTTTTAGATGTCGATTGTTTGGTGGCTGATGACTTTATTGAAAGCCTATTTAATCGCTTAACACATCATCCAAACGCCTTACTTATGGGGCAGCCGCGCTATTTAACCCGACCGCTGTCAGAAAATGAAGCCAAGCAGTTAAATCAAGGTAAGCTTGCAATGACAACACTGAATCGGCTTTCTATTCTCAATCCTTACCGTTTTAATTTTAATAAAAACAAGGATGCTGAAAATCTAGCTGAGAGCAACCATGGCATTTTGCTTACTGAAGATTACGGCGCGTTTTGGAGCTTATGCTTTGCCATTTCCCGCAATCAGTTTGAACGCATTGGCGGCTTTGACACCGATTATATTGGCTATGGCGCGGAAGATACCGACTTTGCCTTTAGCGCAAAAGCGCTTGGCATCGATTTTTATTTAACTGATGATGTCGTTTATCATCAGCAGCACAGCGTTTATCGACCGCCGCTTAACCATTTGGACAGCATCGTGGTCAATGCCAACCGCTTTTATGACAAATGGCAGCATTGGGCAATGTCGGGATGGTTGTCTGAATTTGCTCAATTGCAATTGATTGATTGGTCAGCGGCAAAGTCCACGCCGATTGTCATCCAAAAATTGCCCACCAAAGCTCAGATTCAAGCGGCTCATCATCCTGATGCGCCTTTTGTTTGAAGCGGACTATCAATCTCAATATTGGTTAATGCGCTCAACGCCTGTAGGTGGATTGGCAAGCTCAAAGCGCTCAAACTGCCAGTTGTGACCTTCCCAAAAGTAGCCTGTTTTGTCCTCATCATTAAACCCAAGCATAATCATGGTCATAAGATCCGCAGCTTTTTTTTCCTGTTTGACATGATAGCGCGCAGCGAGCAGCAAACGATAAAGCAAAAATCCGGACGTTGGCGCTGAGGAGTGAATGTGGCTAAAGATCGGGTAATCGCTTACCACCGCATGCGTTTCGGGCAATACGCGGCAGTGATTTTGAGACATAATTGCCGCTTTCATAGCCGCAGGCACGCTCAATTGCCTAAATTTGATAATGGGATCGTCGCTTGGTCGTGGGTCGTCGTTTGGGGTTGGAAATTGGTAGGGAATATTAGCAAACATCATCCCAACAGGCGCTTGCGATTGCATCGTTTCAATATAATGGACATGATTACTTCGCGGCGGCATACCAAAATGTAAATTGCTGCTTCCAATTTGCCGAAAAAATAAAAGCTTTGGCAATAATTTTGCGCAATCATGATCCGTAAAAAAGTCAGGATGAATAAAATGATTAAACAGCACTACAATGTCCGTAGGTTTAAGCAATCTGTCAAGCGTGGTTGTTGAAATCGACGGATTATTGGCAATACAAACAATGCGCTGCTGCTTGAGTAGGGCAGTTTGCGTGACCAAAGGCAAACTTAAAAAGGCATCTTTGGCATGACTTTTGGCTTGAATGGTTTGATTTTGCGAAAAGTTTGCAGGGTGATGATGAAAGATTTCTTCATCCGAAAGCGCGGCTAAAAACGCAGGCGAGTGGCGGGATAAGTTAGTCATAAAAGCAAATTGAACCTTGTAATAAATTGAGCTAATTTTTGATTTTATTATTAAATTTGCGTTACTTTAGTTGGAAGATAACTTGAAAAATAGCTAAAAATTTTATTATGACTATAAAAAACATTCTGCTACACGATGATACCTTTTTATTGTAAAAAAAAGCCAAAAATTCATTATGATAATCGCAACTACTCTAAATTAGGATATCCGCTCATGACTCATACTGTTAAGCATTCAGCAATTAAAACCATAAGTACAGCGCTTTGTTTGGGATTGTCAGTGAGTGCTTTTAGCATCAGTGCCCACAGCGCCACGGCGTCAACCAAACCTGCTCAAGAATCAAGCGAAGTTCGCGCGGCAAAAGCTGCCAAAATCAGTCTAAAACAAGCCATAAATATTGCCAGTAAGCATTCTAAGGGTACTTTAGTCAGCGCTGAATTTGATGATGATGACAGCAAAACAAAAGGCGGCGTTTATGAGATTGAGTTTAGTTCTGCCACTCAAAATTATGAAACCAAAATTGACGCGCTGACCGGACAAGTTATCAGTAAAGACAGCGAGCGCTTAGATAGCGGCGATATTAGCGACTATCAAACGCAGCTTAAGGCTAAAATTAATATCATGAATGCCATCAATCGCGCCGAAAAGCACTCTGGGGGTCGCGTGATGGAAATTGAGTTTAAAAACGATCGCGACTACAACGCCCATCCAAGCTATTATGAAATTGAAGTGCTCAAAGGCAATCAAATTACTGAGCTGAGCATGGATGCCAATTCAGGTCAAGTCTTTAAAACTAAAGTAAAAAACTAACGGCAAAATAAGCAGTGATTGGCGTAAAAAACACTTGCAAAACGCAGGTGTTTTTTTATTTGGGGGATTGATTAGCAATTATAGCCGCTCAAAGAACGATTAGCTTTAATTTATCGCCGCAATTTCACCGTTTTTGTACGCTTCTTTGACGGAATTACGTTAAGATAAAAGCTTTCTTGTGTCGTTACCCTTAATTTTATAAAATTTGCGGTAGTAAAAGTTGTCAAAACGCTATTTTTAATAACATATTTTTGAAACTATTGAAAAACTGAAGCATCAACCTTAAATTGGCTAGCTTTCCAATGATCAAGACGATGATGTTGTAAAATTATAACAATTTTTTTAAAAAGGACGCCTTATGATTCGCCGATCCCTTCTTATTTTTGCGGCAAGTGCTGCGATTTTAAGCGCTTGTAGCCAAAACGCGCCAACTGCGGATGCTGAAAAAGCCACCGGTTCGGCAAAAGATGCCAGCCTTATTGAGCGCATCAATAGTGGCGGTACGATCAATGTAGGGACTGAGGGCACGTATCCGCCGTTTACGTATCATGATAAAAGCGGCAAATTGACCGGCTATGATGTTGAGGTGACCCGAGCGATTGCAGACAAACTGGGCGTCAAAGTCGAGTTTAAAGAGACGCAGTGGGATGCCATGCTGGCAGGATTGGATGCCAAGCGCTTTGATATGGTGGCAAATCAGGTGAGCTTAACCACCCCTGAGCGCCAAGCCAAATATGATAAAGCAACGGCTTATAGCTGGTCGGGCGCGGTTGTTCTTGCGCCAAAAGATGACAGTCGCTACAGCTCATGGGAGGCGCTAAAAGGGCTTCGCTCTGCGCAATCAATCACCAGTAACTATGGCGAGCTTGCTGAGCGTTATCAAACTACGATCGTTCCGGTTGAGGGTATGGCGCAAGCGGTAGAGCTGGTTAAACAAGACCGCGCCGACTTTACGATGAATGATAACTTAGCGGTGCTCGATTACCTCAAAAACGTTCCTAATAGTGGTCTTGAGATTAAGCTTGTTGCGCCAAAAGAAGAGCTTCGTGGTTCAGGATTGGTACTTAGAAAAGGCGAGGATGAAGCGGTTGCCAAAATCAATGAAGCAATGAGTCAATTGCAAGCCGACGGCACTTTGACCAAATTGAGCCAAGAGTTTTTTGGTGCTGACATCAGCCAGCAACCAAAATGACAGCGCTTAGTGATCTTTTAGCGCTCCTGCCATTTATGACGCCGGAGCGCGCCCAAATCGTCATTGACTCGTTTTGGCCAATGCTTAAAGCGGGGATTTATTATTCCATTCCGTTAGCGCTGATCTCCTTTGCCATTGGCATGATTATCGCGCTTGGGGTGGCGCTCATTCGCATTGTTCCGCGAGCCAGCCTTTGGCATCGTGTCATTTATCGCTTAGCGCGAATTTATGTTTCTGCCATTCGCGGAACGCCAATGCTGGTTCAGCTGTTCATTATTTTTTACGGTTTGCCAAGCATCGGTGTCAAGCTCGACCCTTTTCCTTCAGCAACCATTGCCTTTTCGCTAAATATCGGCGCTTATGCTTCTGAAACGGTTCGCGCGGCAATTTTATCGATTCCAAAAGGTCAGTGGGAAGCAGGCGCCACAGTTGGGCTGAGCTATTTGCAAACGTTTCGCCATGTCATTTTGCCGCAAGCGCTTCGCGTTTCGGTGCCGCCACTGTCGAACACCTTTATCAGTTTAGTAAAAGACACCTCGCTTGCCTCCTTGGTTTTGGTTACCGAACTTTTTAAACAAGCGCAAATCATCACTGCTCGTAATTATGAATTTATGCTCGTTTATACGGAAGCGGCAGTGATTTATTGGTGCATTTGCTTGTTTTTAACCTTTATTCAAGGTCGGGTTGAGATGCGTCTTGATCGTTATGTGGCGCGATAGATTTGGCTTATAAGCTTACTTTCAACCCTTTGTCTAAAAATTATATTGCTGCCGTCAGGAGCCTTAATGATTCAAATTAGTAACATTCAAAAAGCATTTGGCGACAACAGGGTATTAAAGGGGATTGATTTAACCATCCAAAAAGGCAGCGTGGTGGTGATTTTGGGACCTTCAGGATCAGGAAAAACCACTTTTTTACGCTGTTTAAATGCCCTTGAAGTCCCCGATAATGGGGTGATCGCGTTTGATGATGGCAGCTTAACTGTAGATTTTGGCGCTCATCCCAGTAAAAAATCATTGATCGCGCTTCAACGAAAATCAGGAATGGTTTTTCAGTCCTACAATTTATTTCCGCATAAAACCGCTGCGGAAAATTTAATGTTAGGTCCCATGATTGCCCAAAAAAAATCCAAAGCCCAAAGCCATGAGCAAGCATTGCAGCTGTTAGCCAAAGTAGGACTTAAAGATAAAGCGGACTTGTATCCGTTTCAACTCTCTGGCGGTCAGCAGCAGCGCATTGGTATTGCAAGGGCGCTGGCTATTGAGCCTGAGCTGTTATTATTTGATGAGCCAACCTCAGCGCTTGATCCGGAACTGGTTCAGGACGTTCTTGCAACCATGAAGCAGTTGGCGTCAGAGGGTTGGACGATGGTGGTGGTCACTCACGAAATCAGCTTTGCTCGCGACGTTGCCGATCATGTGGTATTGATTGAAGATGGCGTTGTCGTTGAGGAGGGCAGCGCCGAGCAGCTGTTTGAGCGCTCAACCCATCCAAGAACCCGCGCATTTTTACAGCGGATTTTGCAATAGGTTTCAGCCCATTATAAAAAAAGCCAGCTGAATGACTCAACTGGCTTTTTGATAACTCAATGATCTATTAGTTGGCTGATGCGCCTTCATAATCAACACAAACTTCCCAATCATCGATATTAAGTTCAATGCAGTTATTGCCTTCGCCATTGATTCGATCAACCACTAAAAAGTCACAATCCGCGCTAAGTGCTAGCAAAGGATGATGCCAAACGTTGGCATCATACTGAACGCCTTGATGTGACTTGGCATAAAATACTTTTAAATCATCCACAGATTTAGGTGCATCGCCAGCCTTAGCAACCACAACAAGGTAGTCACGACCATTCATAGAAAAGAACGCTTGCGTGCCAAACGGATGATATTCCATGACAGATAGGGTGATGGGGCAGTCGCGTTTTTTGGTGCGAAAAATACTAAAGCCAACTTCACCACCATCCAAAGCAACTTTTGAGATGGCATGATGACGACAAGCATAGCCGCGGTTGATATCCCAGCTGTTTTCAGGACAAGCTTCCTTCTCATTGTAAGGCTCGATCACGGAGCCATAAGGCGCAAATGCTTCTTTGGTTAATGGTTGTGCGATAATTTTATTTTTCATACTTCTACCTTTTTAGCAGCTTTGAGCCATTTACCACAGTGATAAGGTCAGCTTAAACGACCATTTAAGCTAAGCGGGGGTAAACTCAAAAGAGTGAGGCTTAAAAGCTGCTCATAATCCTTTATGGTTAGTTAATGATCGATGGGGTTTTGATAGTTGCAAGCTAAGATCATTATTAGCCGCTATCAGGTGACGGCGATCACCGTCAAGTCGATTATTTGCTATGTTGATGATCTGATAAAAGACCGAAGGCTGATAATACGTGCCCAAAGACACGTATTAAGCATAACTTTTGAAATTAAAGAAATAACCGACCTTAAATTACATCCAATTGGTCGTGTTTTCTTTGGTGGCTGGATGATTTTCATACCAGTGCTTAGCGATTTGATCGCGGCGGCAAACCCAAACATCAGGCTTGCTGGTGATGTATTGTAAAAACTTCTTAAGAGCGGTAATGCGACCAGCACGACCGATAATTCGGCAATGAAGACCGATGGTCAACATTTTAGGGGTGTCAGCGCCTTCTTCATAAAGGGTATCAAAGCTGTCTTTTAAATACTGATAAAAAGGTTCAGCGTTGGTAAATCCAGGGCTTGATGAGAAGCGCATGTCATTAGTTTCAAGCGTGTAGGGGATAACCAAATGCGGCTTTCTTACGATGCTGCTGCCATCTTCTACTTTAACGTCGACCCAATAAGGAAGCTCATCGGCATAAGAGTCGGAGTCATAAACATAGCCGCCTTGCTCAACCACAAGCTCGCGCGTGTTTGGGCTATCGCGACCGGTGTACCAGCCTAAAGGTTGCTTGCCAAGCATGCGTTCGAATATTTCAGTAGCGCGGCGAACATGCTCACGCTCAACTTCACGGTACATGTATTGATACGTAATCCAGCGCAGACCGTGGCTTGCAATTTCGTGACCATCTTCTAAAACGCGCTCGATGATGTGCGGGGTTTTTTCAGCAGCAGCAGCGCAAGTAAAGGTGGTAAGCGGCAGACCGTAATCTTTAAATAGGTCTAAAATGCGCCAAACGCCAACGCGGCTGCCGTATTCAAACGCAGATTCGATGGATTGGTGACGGTTGGTAAATTCAGGCGTTCCTAACACATCAGACAAAAAGCGCTCAGACTGACCATCGCCGTGCAATACGCTATTTTCTGCGCCTTCTTCGATGTTTAACACAAACTGAACGGCAATCTTCGCGCCACCTGGCCAATTTGCTTTTGGGGGATTGCCAGCATAGCCTTTAAGATCGCGTGGATAGGCGTCGTGATCAAAGTCACTGGTGATTTTTGGAGTCGTCATAACAAATCCTTGAGGGTTAATTTAAGGCTCAATGACCTTGCCAATCAGATCGATGGCGCAGGATAGAATAAGGGTTGAGCCCATGATTTTGCAGCCAAACGCTTTTATCCAAGCAAGTTTAAAGCCGCTATTTTATTTCTGACCAAACCATGTGCTAAGTCAGAATTATTTGGCGTAAATGTTTGGAATCTAAACGATTTACTGAAGGTAAACTTTGAAATTATCATTAATCGCGGATTGTTAGATATGGGGAAACCCGGAAATCACGCGGTAACTCATGAGCTGATCATTAATCGTAAAACAGTGGTTGTAACTAATAATTAAAACCAGAATGTTTATAATTTGAATTGCAATTACTGTATGACGATATAGCGCTTTGGTCAAGCTAAATCTGCAAATAATTAGAAAAAAATCGTCGATTTTAATAACTAAATTTTTAAAGAAGAAAGGTTTTAACTATAGAAAAATAAGCGGCTGACGATCTATCAGCCACTTATTTTTTTGATCAAGCAATTAATAGCAATTGCTATTAATAAACGCTAAGCGATGACTTACAATCCTGAAGCGTAAGCGACCACTTGTTGACGCTCTTCATCCGTCATTTTAGTGATGTTTCCAAGCGGCATGTAGCTGCTTTGAACGGCAGTAACAATTTTTGCTTTATGCGTTTTAATGTCAGCAGCTTCTTGCAAAATGATACCGGCAGGAGGAGCTGCAAAGCCTGGCTGAGTTGGCTGAGCGGCGTGACAAACGGTGCAGCGCTCATGAACGATAGCCATGATGGCATCATCACCTGAAGCGGCAGCAGGCGTTGCTTCCGCGGTTGCGGTATCACCAGCGGCAGGAGCAGCAGCCCCATCAGCAGGTGCAGCGGCAGTGGCACTATCGGCAGCAGGAGCCGTGCTTTCAGCAACAGGAGCTGCTGATTTGATAGGTGACACAGGAGCTGGCTCAATTGGCGCCGGACGCATTAAGAAAATCAAAATCAAAGTTAAAATTGCAGGAACGATCAAGAACTGTGGCTTGATTTTTCCTAAGTGCTTTTGGTTGAAGAAATGACGAGCCGTTGCGGTAATGATACCTACGAATACCAACACTACCCAGCCGCTAAGCCAGCTGCTGTTTGGCGAGTACATCATTGGGTAGTGGTTACTGATCATGGTGAAGATCAATGGTAGCGTAAAGTAGTTGTTCATTAGTGAACGGTTACGCGCCATCAAGGCTAAGTTTGCAACGTTTTGGTCTGGTTTGACACCGCGGCGGACGCAATCAACAAGCGCGCGCTGAGCTGGCATAATCCCAAAGAATACGTTACCTGCCATGATCGTACCAAGTAAAGCACCAACGTGGATGAATGATGCACGATCGCTGAACAACTGATACGCGCCCCAGCTTGCAATGATCATCAAAATGAACATCAAAAGGCTAAAAGCAACTGCGTTTTTACCGATGCGGCTACGAACGATGACTTCGTATAATGCGTAGCTACCAAATAAGAAAAGTAAGCTTGTTGCAATTGCCCCAAGGCTGTTTCCAAAAGCGACCTTATTTGGATCGATCAAATAAGCGGTTGCGTTGGCATAATAGACAATCGATAACATACACATACCCGTAAGCCAGGTAGTATAAGCTTCCCACTTAAACCAATGCAGCGTTTTTGGCATTTCTTCAGGTTCAAGTTTATATTTGGCAATTTCATAGAAACCACCACCGTGAACCGCCCAAAGATCCCCTGAAATCCCTTTATCAGATTTCCATTGGGGCGGCTTTTGTAAACTCATATCGAGCCAAACGAAATAGAATGACGCGCCAATCCAAGCTACCCCAGCGATAACGTGGAACCAGCGGAAGAATAAGTTTAACCAATCGAGAATATATGCGCCCATGCAGCAAGTGTCCTTTTGTGTTGCTAGGTCGTGGTAAGTGATAACAGCGGCAGCGCATCATACAGTCACAATTTATGGCGATATGATGAAACAAGCAGTCAGTTGCCGGCTTATTGGAACGATGACTGATGACCCCTTATTATCCGTATAAGTTGCCAAAAGTTGACCTCAATTCCAAAAGCAATTTATTGAAGTTAAACAATGAATTAAGACAAAGATTAAATTACCAGAGCTAGCGTGTTGAAATATTCATAGGAAATAAATGGGTGGCTTTTAACTAAAAGTGTTAAAGCTGTTTATAACCAAAGGCGTTAAAAACAGCGATAACCTCAATCAAAAGCCTTTAGCGACCATCAAAAATCAATTACGACCCGCGGTAAGTGCCGTAACCATGAGCGCTTAATAATAAAGGCACATGGTAGTGGCTTTCATCGCTGACCACAAAATCGATAACGACTTGTGGATAAAACGCTTTTAATTCTTGCGAATCAAAATAAGATTGCGTATCAAAGCTTAGCGTGTAGCGACCGGCTGATAGGTTGCAATCTTTGCTGTCAACGGATGAATCAAATTGCCAATCATTTGGGGTAACGCGACCGTCATCGTTGGTGGTGCCGTTTGCAAGTAGCGTCGCTTCACCACTGTCGCTAACTCGGTGCAGAGTCACAGCGATATTGGCGGCAGGCGTTCCAAGATGAGTGTCTAAAATATGCGAAGATAGGGTGGCTGACATAGTGCTTCCTTGTTAAAAGTCAGTTCACGATCCAAGGATCATGAATAAAAAATGATAAATCCTAATGGCTTATTATGCTAATCCAAACATCTTTTGGATACGAAGGCGAGTAATTTTGTTTTGTTCAGCGCCTGCGTTAGCAAGCTCAGTATCGCGGCTGTTTGGTAATCGTGCAAGCAACAAATCAAGCATTTGCTGAGCGCTTTTGCCAGTCGCAAAAACAATAAAAATAAAGCCAAATTTGTCTAAATAGTCCTGATTGCCTCGAGCCAATGCTTCTAAAACGCTGTCATCCGCTTCGCTTGCGCCTGATTGCTCATGAGCTGCGCTGGCTTGAGTATTGCGGTATTTTTCTTTTAAAGAATCGACATTACCAATTTGCGGATGACCTTCAAAAGCTTCCATCAAGTTGGCTTCAGACTTTGCTGCCTCATCCCAAGCGGCATCGCTGGCTTTGAGCATATCATCAATATCAGCAAAAGGTTTTTTTTCAGCAAGTGCTTTTGCCCAAGCTTCACTGGTGCAGCAGGTGAGCAGCTGAGAGGTTGCTTCAGAATCCGATAAATTATTAAATTGTTGCAAAGTGAGGCTCATGATGACATCCTTTTCTTTTAACCACCGCTCATAATTGAGCTAAAATCATTTCACAATCTTGTATTGTTAAAATGATATGAATTCCAACCAAATTGGTTTATATTGTCTATTCTGCTAAAACCTGACCATTTGGTCAACTATTTTATAAAAAATATTTTTAATTGTCTTGCTTTATTCTAAAATAATTTCACTATTTAAAGTTTTTTTGAGATAAAGCTGATCTTTTCCATTTATCGCAACTGATTGTTATGATTCAAAAAACCTCAAAAAGCCTTTCCCAAACCACTTCTCGAAGCCAACAAGACATTCGCGCTCATAACCAAGCCTTAATTTTAAGCGCCGCTGAAGAAGAGTTTGTGCTGCAAAGTTATCGCGGGGCGACCATGCAAGGGATTGCGGATCGGGCGGGGCTGCCCAAAGCCAATATTCATTACTATTTTAAGAACAAAAAAAATTTATATAAAGCGGTCTTAAGGTCAATCATTGAAGAATGGAATGACGGGCTAGTCACAATGACGGTGGATAGCGATCCTAAAACGGTGATTGAAAAATTTGTTCGAACCAAATTAAAGCAAGCGTTTGCTCATCCCAACCGTCATAAGCTGTTTGCCATCGAAGTGATCGGCGGCGCGCCTCACCTTCACGATTTTATGTCATCAACCATGAAAGATTGGGCGCTTGATAAAACTTACGTGATGAAGTCGTGGTATGACCAAGGCAAAATTGGCATTGACGATCCGCTGCAATTGCTTATTTTGATTTGGGCAACCACTCAGCGCTACGCTGAATTTGAAACGGAAGTGGTGGGGCTACTTGGAAAACAGTCCTATGATAAATCCGATGAGTCACGAGCTGAAGCGTTTTTGATTCCGTTTATCCTAAAAGGTTGCGGGTTGGATTAGCGTTAATTTACGCAATTATTGTTTATTTATCCTTCCAATAAAAAAAGAACCATTCCTACAGTCAAGCTTACATTAGGTTTGCACTTTTTCCTGTCTGATCAAAATTTTTTTGTTATCCTGCCCATCAATAATCTGCCCTAGCCGTAACACTTTACCTTATAAATTATTACTCAAAATTTATACTTAAAGCTTCGTAGTTTCAAAGAGTTATTGGCTATTTGTCCTATTTTTACCATAAGCTTCCTTTCTTATTTTTCTTCATTATCCGATCCTTTTATGGCTTCGTATTAAAAAATATTTGGCGTAAATATTGCCAAATGATTCGAAGGTCGTTATGATGGCGCAAATTTTAAATGCTAATTATTATCATTTTTATTTATTATTTAAAATAATATTTTGTTGGTAAATAAACAGTAAAAAATTTGCTGCTATAAAAGGAAAAACTCGTGCTGTTTTTCTTTTTAAGAGTAGTCCTTTCTATCATTTCATAAGAATCACAAAGATGATCGCCATAAAACTTCGCCAATACTGCCTTTGGATTCATCGTTATACCGGTCTTTTTATGGCTGGATTTTTGATCATGGCAGGGATCACTGGCGCCTTACTTGCCTTTCATGATGAACTTGATGAGGCGCTGAATCATCAATTGGTTAACGTTCCTCCGCAAAATGCGCCGTTATTGCCGATTGCAAGCCTTCACGATAACGTCATTCAAACGTATCCAAACTATAGCTTTTCAAGCCTTCCGGTCACGATTGCACCAAATAAATCCGTGGTATTTTCAGTGGATAGGTCGCGTGATAAGAGCAAATCGGCAGCTAAGCCCTTATTTCAAGAGGTTTATGTCAATCCATATTCTGGAAAAATTATTGGCACTCGCGATAAAGAGGCTTGGCGCGTACAAAACGTGATGTGGAAAGTCTTTTGGCTGCATCGTGAGCTGCTACTTGGCGATGTTGGTAAGTTGCTGCTTGGCATTGTGGCTTTAATTTGGACGATCAACTGCTTTATTGGCTTTTATTTGACCCTGCCAAGACCGACTAAAACCAAGAAAAAACGCACATCTGTGATAAAGCGCTGGCTTCCGGCTTGGAAAATTCGCACCAAAACCAATACCTTTAAGCTGAACTATGACTTGCATCAAGCGTTTGGATTATGGCTTTGGGTGATCTTTTTGGTGATTGCTTGGTCAAGCGTTGGCTTTAACCTCAAGCAAGTTTACCGTCCGGTCATGCAAGCGATGATCGGACTTGAAGAAAAACAGAGAAAATCTGACAAGCCTCAAGCGAAAGCTGCAAATCAGCCTAAAGGTAACTCAGAAAAGCCGCAAGCTATGCCCACTGATGATAAAGATTATGCTGTAACCAAAGCCAATAGCATGACTTATTTAAGTCAACAAGCTGCTATTTTAGCAAAAGATCGTGGGGTGGTTATTCAAAAACCGTTAGGAGCTCGCTGGGATTCAGAAGAAAAAGCTTGGCAGCTGCGCTTTAAAACCAACAAAGATATTGGTCAAAAAGGCGGCGCTTCAAGCATCACCGTTGATGCCAAATCTGGGGTGGTCACTCGCAGTCATTTTGGTGATGAGAACGCTGCGGCTGAAAAGACAGACCAGTGGCTCAGCAGCTTACATATGGGGCATATTGGAAAAGATGCGGGTCATTTGGCGTATCAACTATTTTTGGCGCTGGTCGGCATTGCACTATCAGTAGCGTCGGGCGCTGGGGTTTATTTGTGGAACCAAGGTCGGCTGCAACGACAAGCCTCAAAAAGACGCGAGCTGATTAAGACACGCTATCCACAATCACCGGTCGACCCTCATGCTGAAGCACCGTCACCTCAACATTATAAAGCATCTTGATGGTGGCTTGGGTGATCACATCAACGGGCGCGCCCATTGCCATGATCCGACCTTCTTTCATTGCCACCACGGTATCGGCAAATTGCGCGGCTTGGTTGATGTCATGAAGCACAATGACGACCGTTTTTTGTTGGTTTTGACTGAGCTCACGAAGCCTGCGCATAAGCTTTCCGGTATGATACATGTCAAGGTTGTTTAGCGGCTCATCAAGCAGCACATACGGCGTATCTTGACAAACAATCATTGCAATTAGCACGCGCTGACGCTGACCGCCTGAAAGCGAGGACAAAAAGCGGTGGGCAAGCGGTTCAAGCTCAAAACGCTCGATCATCTCGTGAACTTTTTGAACATCAGCGCTCGTAGGTTTGCCTTGGTGATACGGATAGCGACCAAACATCAGCAGCTCATGAACCCGAAGCCGACCTTGAACGTGGTTTTCTTGGCTGAGCATCGCCACTGTTTTGGCAAGGGTTTTGGCATCGCAGCGCGTGATATCAAAATCCCCAAAGCGAACGCTGCCCGATTGCAGCGGTTGTAGCCGCGACATGAGCGAAAACAACGTTGACTTGCCTGCGCCATTGGGACCAATGAGCGCAATGACTTGAGCTTCGGGTAGGATCACCTCAATATCGTGAAGGATTTGATGCTGACCAATTTGGTAAGAAATGTTTGAAAGCGCAATCATAATGGCTCTTTTTTACAAATAAAAATTTTAAAAATTGGCGAGTTAACTAGCGGCGGCGCTGCATCATAAAAATCAGCGCCAAAAATACCAACCCGCCCGCAAGCTCAATAACCACAGACAATACCCCTGCCATGCCAAGCCACTGCTCAAAAATGGTTTGTCCCAGTACCAAGCAAAGCATGGCAATCAAGCTTACCAAAATCAGCCGCTCGCTGTGATACATCTGCCGCGATAAGCGATTGGTCAGCGCACAAACCAAAAGCCCAAAAAAAGTCACCGGTCCCACAAGGGCAGTGGCGGTTGCCACCAAAATGGCAATGATCGCTAATAGCCCAAATGCCAAGCGTTGATAATTAATACCAAGGTTGATCGCTTGCGGCTTTCCAAGCATGAGCACATCAAACTGAAACCGAAGCCGCCAAATAATAATGGCAGTGATTACACAAATTATGGTGGTAATGCCAAGAAGCTGCGGATGAACTGAATTAAACTGAGCGTAGCTGACCGCTTGAATCACCACAAAATCATCGGGGTTGATCAGCCTTGCAATCAAAGCCGACAAACTGCGAAACAGCACCCCAAAAATAACGCCCACCAAAATCAATCGCGTTAAATCCTGACTGCTTTTAGAAAACAGCAAATAAAACAGCAATAAAGAGGCGCCAAACATCAGCAGCACTTCAAATAAAAACTTAGCGATAGGGGAGAAGCTTGAATAGCTGATAGCCCCTAAAAAAAACACCATAAGGCTTTGCAGCAGCACATAAAGCGAGTCAAATCCTAACAGCGAGGGCGTTAAAATGGGGTTTTGGGTCAAAGTTTGGAACAAAAGCGTTGACACGCCAATAGCGTAGCCGACTACGATCAAGGACAATAGCTTTTTACCGCGAAGTGGCAACACAAAATCCCAATGACCTTGGACATTGAGCGTTAAAAACAGCCCAGCTGAGATCAGCAAAATCACGGCAGTGATCGCAATCGGGTGGCGTGCAATCATTGCCAAAGCCGCCGCAAATTTTGAGCTCAAGCGATGATTTTGAGTGTCTGCTTGGCGTTGAGGGGTTGAAATCATACGAAGATTGCCAGTTTTTGCGTGAATGACCGCTTGAAAAAGGTCGTGCAATTGCTAAAAATATTAGCTTGCTAGCCGATTAAAAGCTCTTAAAGGATCAGCGCTGATCGCTTGGCGCTCGCAGCAGCAGCCATAAAAAGACCACCGTTCCTACCACCCCAAACACCGTTGCCACCGGAATCTCAAACGGATAGCGGATCGCGCGACCAATAATATCGCAAAGCAGCACCGCCGACGCCCCAAGTAGCGCCACGGCAGGCAGGCTGCGTTTGAGCTTATCGCCCATCAAGCGGCTAACGATGTTAGGAACGACCAAGCCAATAAATGGGATCATTCCTACAGTCACTACCACAACCGCACTCATCATAGCAACCATACCAACGCCGAGCCAAGTGACTTGCCGCCGACTGATACCAAGATTCAGCGCAATATTATCGCCAAGCCCCACAATGGTCAGTTTGTCCGCCAAGATATAAGCAATCACGCAAAGTATTCCCGTAAACCAAAGCAGCTCATAGCGCCCAGCAAGGACGCCTGAGAAATCGCCAAACTGCCAAACGCTTAGCATCTGCAGCGTTTCGGTTTGATAAGCAATAAAGGTTGTGATGGCATCAATAATGCCACCAAAAACAATGCCAATGAGTGGAATCATCAAAAAATCGGTCGGCGGAATGCGGTGAATGAGCAGCATAAACAGCATCATGCCAAGCACAGCCGTTACTGTTGCCACCCCCATTTTGATGATGAGCGCACTTGCCGGAAACAGCAAGCTGACCACCAATAAGCCCAGCGCCGCGCTTTGGGTTGCCCCAACCATAGATGGCTCAACAAAGCGGTTTTTGAGCACCACTTGGATGATCATTCCTGAAACTGCCATAGCAACGCCTGTTAAAATAATCGCAAGCGTTCTTGGTATTCGGCTGATCATTAATAAAGCCGTGTCAGAGTTGGCGCTTTGATCAGTCAGGCTTTGATAAATCCCTGACCAAGAAAAATCCGCCACCCCAAGCGATAGGCTGATCATAATCAACGCGCTCATCACCAAAAAACTGCCTGAATTTAATAACCAAGGCGGGATTTTGCTAGGATTTTGGTAAGTTGGTTTGACGTTTTTTAACGAGGAGATCGAAACGTTGGAATCCGCATCCGGCAAGATGGCGTTGCTACGATAAAACGAAGTCATAAGCAGTTACGTTTTGGTGGGGTCAATTCAAACCTTAAGCCAAATCACTTAAGGTTTTCAATCAACCATTAAAAAAATTTACGACACTTTAGCATTGCTAAAGGCTTTTTTGATATTGGTCAAATCGCTGATCCATTGGTTATAACCCCCAAACGCTAAATAAGAATCTGGAGTTAAATAAACCACGTGCTGATTTTTCCAAGCGTTGGTTTGGGCAACCAGTGGGTTATTAAGAACCGCTTTTGCGCCAGCGCCATCTTCGCCAACCGCTGCACTGCGGTCAATCACAAACAGCCAATCTGGATTTACTTTTTGAATGTATTCAAACGAAATGGGCTGACCGTGAGGTCCTGATTTGATGGCGCTATCCGCTGCTGGAATATCGAGCACGGTATGCAAAAATCCAAATCGCGACTCAGGACCAAAGGCGGATAGCTTATTGCCATTGACCATGACCACAAGGGCATCGCCTTTGTCTTTGGTTACCGCTTTGGTTTCGTTAATTGCCATATCGATATTTTGTTGAAGCTTCATTGCTTCATCACTTTTGCCAAACAGCGCCCCTAAATCATGAAGGCGTTTTTTGCTTGATTCATAGATATTAGCAGTATCAATGCTCATATCAAGGGTCGGCGCAATGGCTGACAGCTCATCATATTTTTCTGCCATTCGTGAACCAATTAAAATAGCTTGCGGCTGCATGGCGTTGAGCGCCTCTAAATCCGGCTCAAATAATGTTCCCACTTCTTTTGGATCAGGCTGATTTTTTGATTGTAAATTATCAAGTTTTAAATTGGCAGGCTTGCCATCAACCGCGACATCAAGCGCTGCTAAGTCTTGCAACAAGGTCATATCATAAACGACGACAGGCGCAGGATTGATCGGTAGGCTGACCACCCCTTTTACTGTATCCACATCAACTTTTGCGGTAGCTACGTTGTCATTTTTTGCCACATTTGACGCCGCATCAGCAGTTTCATTTTTCTTTTGCGATTCTGCGGCTGCCGAGTCTGGATTTTTGGTCTCAGAATTAGAGCATCCCACCACACCAAGCCCAAGCAACGAGGTCATCATGACTGCCAATAAGGGGCGTTTAAGGTTCATAAAGCGAGGTGAGGTCAACATAGGCTTGTCAGTCATCATGGATTATCTCAAATTAAAATCATAAAAACGATAAGTCAAACTCTAAAATATTGGGCTAAAGCAATACGTAAGCCTTAGTAAAACTCTAGATTTTGACTCAAAATATAACGTCATCATACGGCAGTTTATTCATTTTTTCAATGCTAATGATAACGATTGTTATTTCTGATAATATTTGGGACTATGAATTAATTAAAAAATTTATTGATAACAATTATCGTTTGTATTATTATTGGCACAATTTTAGGCGATTTGATTTTAAAGTTTTGATTAAGGTGATAAGGGTTTGAAGGATTTTGATGCGCCATCGCAAAAATTGAAACTCGGCGCCGCCGCTGGGGTCATTGGGATCCATGCGTTGACGGCTTTGGGGTTGATGATGGTCAAAGCGCCCGAGCCGATGGCAAAAGTCCCTGAACCCCCGCCTATTGAAATTCAACTGATCAGTTTGCCGCCGCCAAAGCCTGTCGTCAAAACTGAACAACAAGTTGAACCGCCAGCGCCCAAGCAAGACGTGGTCAAGCCTGAACCGGCTAAAGCGGCAGCTGAACCCGTTTTGGATAAGATTGTTGAAGAAGAGGTGCTACCTGCGCCAACGCCTGATCCTATCGAGACGCCGCCCGAGCCAGTTGCTGATGAGATGCCTGTGGCTAAAGAGCCACCCATTGAAGAGCAGCCTGAGCCCAAACCTGAGCCTGAAATAACCGAAAAACCAATCATCAAAGAAAAAGTTGAAGCGGTTGAAGATCAAAATATTCATGAGCAAGACTGGTTTGTAGAGCAGCAGCGCCTTGAAGAAGCGCAGCGTCAACGCAATCAAGACGCCGCTGAAGCTGAGCGTCAAGAAAAATTGCAGCAAGAAGAGGCGATCAGGCAACAAGAAGCTCAGCAAGAGCAATTGCGTCAAGATGAGTTGCGCCGTCAAGAAGCTTTGCAACAAGAAGCGCTTAAAAAACAAGATGAAGCGCGCCGACAAGAAGAAACAAACCGCGCTGCTGAAAAGGCAGCAGCAGATAAAGCCCGTGCTGAAGCGGACGCCCGCGCCAAAGCAGAAGCAGACGCTCGCGCTAAAGCTGAGGCAGATGCCAAAGCAAAAGCCGAAGCTGATGCGGCAAAAAAAGCTGAAGCTGCGAGCAATACGCCAGTGAACTTTACGGCAACCAATGCCAACTGGGCATCGATGCCAAAATTTAGCTTTCCAGGGCGCGCCTCTCGCGGCACAAAATCTGGAGATACCTTTGAAGTGGTGCTGCTACTACGGGTGAATAAACAAGGCGGCATTGATAGCGTTCAATTGGCAAAATCCTCAGGAAACGCAATCTTAGACCGCGAGGCTCAGCGCCAAGTCAGATCAGGGCGATTTACCCCCTTTAAAAAGGATGGCGTCCCTGTGGTTGGCAACGTCACGCTCCCGATCAGCTATCAAGTACCGTAACTGTCTGTCAGTCTCAGCGCCAATTGCGTTGATGGCTAAAAAACGAATGCGATGATTTGGTGATATAAATAGCCAAGTGATCATCACTTATTATAAAGTCATAATATCCAATTGCGGGCTGAAATTAATCGGCGCTTTTGGAGGAACACAAGGAATCTACCATGGACTTTGCAAGCTACTGGCAATATAGCGATTTGGTGACCAAAAGCCTGTTTTTTATTTTGCTACTATTATCCATTGGCTCTTGGGTCATCGGCGTGATCCGCGTCATTCAAAGCCAAAAACTCTCGGGATACGTTGCCTCAGACTTGGCAGGTCATATTCAACAAAAACAATCAGCGATGAAAGGTTTGGACATCAGCGCTCGCAGGCTAGCCACTGAGCAGGCGCTTTTGCAGCAAATCGGTCGCTACCGCTACACCAGCGAGCGCGGTTTGCCCATTCTTGGAACCACAGCCGCCATTGCGCCATTTATAGGACTTTTTGGCACCGTTTGGGGTATTTTTCACGCCCTTCATAACATCGGCATGAGTGGTCAAGCAGGGCTTGGTCAAGTGGCAGGTCCCGTTGGTGAAGCGCTGATTATGACCGGATTTGGGATTGCCGTTGCGATTCCGGCAGTGGTATTTTATAACTTATCAATGCGAATTAATCGCAAAGTGATGTTTTTTGCCAATGACCGCGCCCACGAGTTATTAGCAGGAACCGTTGAAGTGGTGAAAGAAACCTCAGTGGCAGCAAAAGCGCCTTTGGCAGCGTCAGCGCAAGAGTCAGTGATGACCGCGACCAACTACTCAAGCTCAGTGTCGCAATCCTAACGATGGCGATTTTTGAGTACTTTTCATTGAGCTTTTAATTTAAAACCGTAACGAACAACGACCGAGACCACTATGGCATTTCAGTTAGGTGATGACGACGCCCAAAGCATGAACGAGATGAACCTGATTCCGCTCATTGACATCATGCTGGTATTGATGATTATCTTTTTATTGACCGCAACCATCCTCAATCCCACCGTGCCGCTAACCTTGCCAAAAACCAGCGCGTCGATGAATGAGCAGCCGCCTGAAGTCATCCAAATCAGCGTTGATAAAGACGCGGGGATTTTTTGGGACAGTGAGGCGATCAGCATTGATGAGCTAGAAAGTCGCCTTGCTGCCGAAAGTGCTAAAGGAAGCGATCCCTCAATTCAACTGCGCGCTGATAAAGACAGCAAATATGACACGGTCGCGCAAGTATTGGCGTCAGCAAGTCAAGCTGGACTGAGTAAAATTGCCTTTGTAAATGAATAAGCAAATGTAATATCTATTTATCGTTCTATAGTAAAAAGCGAGTGATATAAATCAGCGCCGCCAGCAGTACCGTTATAAAAACAATAATAAGAAAAACAACGAAAATAATCATTGTTCTCCCACCTCACAAGGTTTGTCCTGTGAGGTTTTCTTTATGGAAAAGCGTTAAACTACCAATAATAGCCAAACGGTCGATAACCAAAAGGGCGGTAGCCGTAAGGGTAAGGCGAGTGCAAATAATCCAAATCGCGCTGACGAAGATAATAGTAGCGACCTTGTGAATACGCCTCCTCAAGCTTGTCAATGCCCTCAATAGGGCAAACCGGCTGCCAATCGTAACCTTCGCGACCAAGCTTGTAAGCGTTCAGTTCTGTGCAGTAGCTTTTTAAGCCTTGATTGCGACCTTTTTCCCAAGCCATTCGGTTGGGTAGAGCGCCCATTACACTTGCGCATTGATTCACATAGCGACCAAAATATGCGCCCGATCGCCCTTGAAGCCCATCACGGTAGCCCAAATCCTGCCAATTATTGCTTTGGCATTGCTGCGGGGTGAGACTTTGGGTAGTCGCGCATCCTGAAAGTAGGAGCAAGCTGATCCCTGCTGCTAAAATCAGTGGGTTTCGGCTAATGGTTTTAGGCGCAATCACTTTATAAGACGATAAGGATAGCCAAGATAAATTGCTCATAATAATCCTGCGCTAATCAATGATTTTAGTTTATCATAGCACCTTTTTTGTCAACTGATGAGCGTCTTATTGTGACTTAGCGCAAAAAATGGGCAATCAAGTGATTGATATGTTAGTAGAAATTTGATTCAGGCTTGATTTTTGCAATTGCCGCCGCGATATCGAGGCATTACGTTGATAGCAAGCGTAAAATGGCGCTTAAGGCAAAACAATAGCCGTAATATGACAGATAGGTGCAAAAGCTATGGGAATGTGGATTGCAATTGCGATTGCTTTATTTGTGCTTGGCAGTATGCTGGCACTAAAGCCCAGCGGCATTGACCAGCGCTTGGATAAGCTTCGGATGGAGGCTCGGCGACTTGATCTTAACCCAAAGCTGATCGCTTGCCCTGATTGGGTTCGCGGTCGTGATGGTGAGCTTGGTCGCGGTATGATCGCCCAATATGGCTTGGTGCTTGAAGGTCGTCAGTTGCCGTATTTGCGCTATCATGCGGTTGACGGGCGTTGGCGCGCAGCTGCGATGGACAATCCACCAAAATCCGCGTTTATTTTAGACAATCAGCCGATTGATCTGCCAAAAAGCATAGCACCGTTTGTCAAAGCGCTGATCATTAAAGCCAATAGTATCGTGATATTTTGGGAAGATATTGCTTATGTTCGCCCGATCACCAATCCCAATTATCAACAAAATCAGCTTGAGCCTGAACTTTTAATGCTAAAAGCGCATCTTGAGCAGTTGGCGACATCTATTGAGACGCCGCAAGCATAAGGCATTGTTTTATAAAGCTTGACTATTTTAGCAGCAAATAAATTTTACGGTTGACAGTCCAACTCTTAGCAGTGTACCGTCAATATAGCTTAAAAGTCCTTGATATCAGCGCGATGATGGGGCTTAACTCCTGATCGGTCAACAACAAGAATGACAATATGAACCCTGACTGATCCACAATTATTTATTTTCATTGATTATTATGGTGTCGTTACCCATGGCAAAAACCCCAACCAAACCGAGCAAAAAAAGTGACAGCGAAAGCGCTGGCAAGTCCTTAGTGATCGTCGAATCACCCGCCAAAGCCAAAACGATCAATAAATATTTGGGCAACGATTTTATTGTGCGATCAAGCATTGGTCACGTTCGCGACTTGCCCGTCAGCGGCAGCAGCAAGCCTGCCAAAAAAGCGGTCAAAGACGACAAGCTCAGTAAAGAAGAAAAAGCGCAGCAAGCCCTTGTTCGGCGAATGGGTGTTGACCCTGAGCACGGCTGGAAAGCGGTTTATGAAGTGCTGCCCAATAAAACCAAAGTCATCAAAGAGCTTAAAGCGCTTGCCAAAGACGCCGATAAGATTTATTTGGCGACCGATATGGATCGCGAGGGTGAAGCAATTGCTTGGCATTTAAAAGAAGTCATCGGTGGCGACGACAGCAAATATCAGCGCGTGGTGTTTAACGAAATCACCAAATCGGCAATCCAAAGCGCCTTTGAGCAGCCCTCAAAGCTGGATATCGACCGCGTGAACGCTCAGCAAGCGCGCCGATTTTTAGACCGCGTCGTCGGCTTTATGGTGTCGCCGCTACTTTGGCAAAAGGTCGCTCGCGGCTTGTCGGCAGGTCGCGTTCAGTCGGTTGCGATGCGCTTGGTCGTTGAGCGTGAGCAAGAAATTCGCGCCTTTATTCCTGAAGAGTACTGGCAAATTCACGCGGACACGCATATTGCTAATGCTAAAAAAAGCGCCGCTAATCAAAATGCCAGTGCCGAGCCTGAAAATATCCGCTTAGAAGCCGTTAAACAAGACGGTAAACCTTTAAAGCTTGGTAATAAAGAACAAACGGACAGCGTTCTTGAGATTTTAAAATCAGCAGATTTTATCGTCAAAGAGCGCGAAGAAAAGCCCACGCAGTCCAAGCCAAGCGCGCCGTTTATCACCTCAACTTTGCAGCAAGCCGCGAGCACTCGGCTTGGTTTTTCAGTGAAAAAGACCATGATTTTGGCGCAGCGTTTGTATGAAGCCGGTCACATCACTTATATGCGAACCGACTCGACGTTTTTGTCAAACGACGCTCAAACGGCTGCTCGCGGGTTTATTGAGGACAATTTTGGAAAAAAATACGTTCCTGCCAAGCCCAACATTTATGGCAATAAACAAAACGCGCAAGAGGCTCACGAAGCCATTCGCCCCTCCAACGTCAATTTAAAATCAACGCAGTTAAAAGGCGTTGAGCGCGATGCCATTCGCCTTTATGAGCTGATTTGGCGGCAGTTTGTAGCGTGTCAAATGACGCCTGCCAAGTATTTATCGGTCAATTTAATTGTCACCGCTGGCAACGTGGAGCTTAAAGCTCGCGGTCGCACCATGACCTTTGATGGCTTTACCAAAGTCATGCCGCCTGCCAAAACGGACGATACGTTGCTTCCTGATGTTAAAGCAGGGGAGGCGCTAACTTTAGATAAACTTGACCCAAGTCAGCATTTTACCAAGCCGCCACCGCGCTATACTGAGGCAAGCCTTGTCAAAGAGCTTGAGAAAAAAGGCATCGGCAGACCGTCAACTTATGCGTCGATCATCTCAACCATTCAAGATCGCGGCTACGTCAAGCTTGAAAACAAGCGCTTGTTTGCCGAAAAAATGGGCGATATCGTTACCGACCGCTTGACCGCAAGCTTTCCGGACTTGATGGATTACACCTTCACCGCGGCGCTTGAGGACAAGCTTGACCACGTTGCCGAAGGGGATCAGGACTGGAAAAACGTCCTTGATAACTTTTATGGCGACTTTAAAACCAAGCTTGATCGCGCCAAAGACCAAGACGGCATGCGACCTAATGACCCAACGGACGTTCCCGATGTTCATTGCGACTTGTGCGGTCGCCCCATGCAGTTGCGAACCGGCTCAACCGGCGTATTTTTAGGCTGCACGGGCTATAATTTGCCGCCAAAAGAGCGCTGCAAAGGCACCAAAAACCTAATGCCGGTTGAAGCATTTGCCAATCTTGATGACAGCGATAGCGATGATATCGCCGAAGTCAAAGATTTGATGGAAAAAAAGCGCTGTCCAAAATGCGCCACCGCCATGGACGGCTATATCGTTGATGGCGGTCTAAAGCTGCACATTTGCGGCAACAATCCAGATTGTGACGGCTATATTTTAGAAGAAGGCAAGTTTGAAGTTCCAGGGTCGGACGCGCCCACCATCGATTGCGACAAATGCGATGGTCAAATGGAGCTCAAAACCGGTCGCTTTGGCCCTTATTTTGCTTGCCAAAAATGCGACAACACCCGAAAAGTGCTCAAAACGGGCGAGCCTGCACCGCCGAGAATGGAGCCGATCGACATGCCAGATTTAAAATCCACCAAGCATGACGACCACTTTATTTTGCGTGAAGGGGCGGCAGGGATGTTTTTAGCGGCGTCCAAATTTCCCAAAGTCCGCGAAACGCGAGCGCCAAAGCTGAGCGAGCTGCGACCAATCAAAGACAAATTGGAAGACAAGTTTCAATATTTATTTGACGCGCCTGACGAAGACCCCGAAGGTAACCCAACAATCTTGCGCTGGTCACGAAAAAACAAAGAGCAGTATGTCGGCTCTGAAAAAAATGGCAAAGCCACGCGTTGGGGGGTTTACTGGCGCAATGGTAAATGGATTGAAGCGTAGTTTTTAAATCTTTATCATTTAGCATTTATATTTCTACAAAAAAACCTCTTAACCTATAACAGGATAAGAGGTTTTTTATTATGGCTGTTTTATAACTTTATCAAATCAGTTCTTTTCAATAATGCCACAAGCAATTCGATCACCTGACGCCCCTGCAGGCTGGCTCATATAGTCATCAGCGCCGCTATGGATGATAAAGGCGCGGCGGTTAACGCTATATTTTCCGGCTTCTGCGGCGGAGATTTTTTTGTTCACAAAGTTGAGGGTAGCCACGCCAGAAGCATCGGCAGTAATGTTTGGCAAGTCGCCTGCGTGACCCATCATATCATTTGGGTTTGAGTGTTTATAATTATCTGGGTTAAAGTGACCACCTGCTGCTTTGCCCATATCCGCGCAGCTTCCGGTTTCATGAATATGGATCGCAACCGTTTGCCCTGGAGTCAAATTCATCAATTTGCCATAGACTTGAACGCCGCCCTCAACAGGTCGCAAGAACATTTGACCCACTTCCATTTGCTTGGCATCGGTCGTTTTCAACGTGGATTTTAAGGTAGGCTGGCTTAATGGGTTGCCTGTATGCAGCTGACCTTCGGTGCTTTGACAGGCACTTAGCGCAAGCGCGGCGCTACATAATACGGCACTCGTTAGCATGGTTTTTTTATTGATGAGCGTTTTCATTATTATCTCCATTATTGTCATTATTAATTATCAAATAAATTTAAAATTATGAAATCCAAGTTAAGGCTAACTCGACATCGGTTTTAGTATAACGGCGCAAAAGCTGAAACTGATGAAGATAAGCGCAACAATCGGTTAATAATTGTAAATTTTGTGAAAGGTAGGAAAAAAATAACGGTCTTGTTAACGCTAAAATAAGCGTTATTAATACGCTAATAAACGTCGAACAACAAAATATTGCTTAAAAAAGAGATAATTTCGTTATGATAAATAGCGGTAGTAACTAAATTAAAAAATAAGGAGAAATAATGAAATCAATTATGAAAACGACTAAAGCCTTAAGTTTAGCAATCGTTCCAGCACTGTTATTTGGGGGAATGGCGGTCAATGCCAATGCTGCTCAAGACGTTAATCGCTGCGGTCAGTCCGAGCTTAAAATGAACAAAGGCAGCTATGACGTCAATCGCGTAGGGGCAGTGATCGGCTACGACTACTGCGAATATAAATTCTATGCCAAAAAAGGTCAAAAGGTGAGCGCTAAGCTTGTCGGTAGCCAAGATCTGTATCCGGTACTTTATGGCAGCAATTCACCCGATATCAGTGAAAATCCGGTAACGCTAAGCAAAACGGGAACACAAACCATCCGCGTGCTGCAACCACGAAACCAAGCCCGAGCGAGCAACACGCCAAAGCCGTATTATTTAACGGTGACGATTAAATAGCTTTTAGACAATTTTGAAAAAGTTCAAATAAACATATAAAAAGCTGAGCCATCACGTTCAGCTTTTTTATGTTTTATAAGTGATAAGTAGCGGTTAAGGATCTGGTTCAAATTTAACCGTTATTTATCAGCTTTAGTACTATCAGTTTCGCTTACGTTCGATTCCTCAAGCGGTAATCCTGAATATTTAGGTAAAGGTTCATTTTGCCAAACTAAGGTTTCACCTGTTGCCATCGTTTGCAGTAAGTTGTAACGCGGAAAATCGGGTGTAGCCGTTGACGTTGTTGGCTGCAAGGTCAAGGTCAGCTTGCTGCGGCTACCAGTTTCAAGATTTGATAGTCGCGTTTCGACCCTATTGCCATTAAGACCACAGCTCATCACCGTTTGCGACCCTTTTCCTATTAGTAGCGTATGGTCTTTTAATAAGGCATAAATGCCACCGATACCGTAGTTACAGTTTGAGTAAAAAGAAGCATATTGCTCTTTAGTATTAGAAAATCCAAGGGTAATGGGAAAATCAGGGTGGTAAAAATCACCAATTGGCGCTTTAGACAGCAATTTGCCGTGGTCGTCATAAGAAGGGCTTAGCGCGCTGACAAGCCGCCACTGATACGCTTCAAGCAACTCATGGGTAATAGGAAGTCCGGCAGGCTTAGCAAAGCTTTTAGGTGTTCCTTGAAAGATGAGGGTGTTGCCTTGTTTGGTGATAAGCGCCAGACGCTGTGATGCAAAAGGTTTTGCTGTTGGTGACTGATCTTGATGCAACTGTTTAAGATTAAAGTTTAAAAAGGAGTCTTTTAACAATAATGTAGCAAGCATACTGCCCCCACTGACATCATCTTGATTAGGAAAATGGTTGATACAATCTGTCTTAGAGGGCAATAAGCCAAAACCATGATAGGGGAAGGGCGGCGCAGTTAAAGAATTAAAGCCAACACTATAATTTTGGCAGCCTTGCTTTAAGCTGACTGTATGCGGCGTGACCTCAAAGGTAATAGGATCAGCAGCGGAAATAGTCGTAGTCTTACCCTGAGCATCCATGGCTTGCGTCAACTGCCAATCGTAACCATTTGCCCATTCAATCACTTTATCCCCTGTCACTTCAATGTTTTGATTAGACGCAGGCGTAACGGTAGGAAGAGCATTCACTTGCGAAGGCGTACTTTGACATCCTATCAGACCAATAGAGCTAATAATTCCAATGGCAGAAAATAATTGAGTGGTTCTAAAATGAAGGGTTTTAAATAGTGCCATGCTAAAATCCTTTTATAAAAATATAAATCAGGCGTTGGATAAAACTGCTTAAGAAAAAACCCTAAATTAATGTGATTTTTTTATCTCATTTTGCCAAAGTAGCGTTTCACCCGATTTCATCGTTTGCAATAAGTTATAGTGCGTAATATCTGCGGTGGTGGTTGATGCTTTTGGCTGTAAGTTCAGTTTAAGTTGGCTTGTGCTTTGACTGAGCAGGTTATACAGGTGTGATTCAATCCGATTCCCTGTTGCACCGCAGCCCATCATTGTTTGAATGGCAACTCCTACTTTTAATTGATAATCTTGAGTTAAGATATAAGGTGCGCCGATGCCATTGCAATTGGCGCTAAATGAGATCGTCTGATAGTCAGCATTGCTAAAAAAATCCAAAGAAATTGGAAAATCTGGATGATAAAAATCGCCAATGAGCTTTTTTGAGACCAGATTACCTTGATTGTCATAATCATAGCTGACCGCATTGATAAGCCGCCAGTGATAGCGCTCTAATAACTCATTGTCGATCGTTAGACCTTCAGGCGTTGCGAAGGCTTTAGGCGTGCCTTTAAAAGTTAAGGTGTTGCCATTTTCGATTTTTAAAGCCAACTGCTTCACGGTGTTAGGTTGATGTTTTGCCGAAGCTTGGGGCGCAACTGGCTCAATATTAAAATCGAAATACCTCCCTATTATTAGCATTGGGATATCACTAGTATGAGCTTGGTCATTTTTATTGCATGACGAGGGCGCTTTAGAAAGCTTCGCGCCGCTATAAGGAAAAGGTAGGTCGCCTTGGTAAAAATCTAGGCGATAAGAGTCGCAACCTTGAGATAACATCAGCGCTGACGGGTCAGTCTCTAAATTGATAGGGTCAGCCGCGCTAATCGTTATAAGCTGACCCTTCCGGTCGCGAGCCTCAACCAACTGCCAGTGGTAGCCATCAGCCCACTGTAATTTACGAGCTTGGATAATTTGCGGCTCAGGCGGTTGGGAAATAGGCGGCATTTGCGACGTTTGAGTCGTTCCCCTAACTTTAGGCGATTGACATCCTGCTAAGGCTAAAGCGCTACAACAGGCAAAAAATGCGAGCAAATTTGTTAATTGGTAATTTTTCATAGCCATCCTTAAAATATTGTCATTAATTTAAAATTTTTAACTATAAAAATTTATTCCCCATCATTTTTAGTGCGATTTTGGTGACTTTACCTCACTTTCCCAAACCAAAGTTTCGCCTGTTTCCACCTTTTGCGTGAGTAAATATCGCGGGCTGGTTTGATTGCTATTTTGCGATGGCGCTGATTGCTCCGTTAACATAAGCTGGCTTGGTTTTAATGCCACACCTACAAACTTAAGCCAGATGTCATCCTGTTTTTTACCAAAGCTAATAGCGATTGAGGGGTCAGTTTGGGTTAACAAGGTTTGATTGACGGACAGCACGTAACTTCCGCCTGAGCCATGCTGACCGACTGAAACCCTAAATTGTTGCCGATACTCATCAGTAAAAAAGCTTGCTGTGATCGGAATGTCGGGCTGATGAAAGTCATCAATCAAGTTTTGATTGGCGTCTGTTGCCCGAATCAGTCGCCAGTTATAGCGCTCTAATAACTCATGGGTCAGTGGAATCCCCGAAACGCTCTGCTGAGGCTTTGCTTTACCGCTAAAAATAAGCGCGGTGCCGTTTTTGATGCTCAGCGCGATTTTTGGTTGCGGTTGGCTTTTAGATAAAACCTCAAAATTAAATCCAACATCGCCATAAGGCACAAATAAGCGCTCAAGTGCTGATCGAATCTCGCTGCTATCATCATCAGTGTCACTGTCTTGGCAAGTTTGCGCGGGAAGCGTTCTAAAGTTATTAAAACTATAAAGGTAGGTTCGACCAAGGACATCACTAAGAAATACTTGATAACGGTAGCAGCCTTCACGAAACACCAAGCTGTTCGGAGTGACATCCATGAGTAAAGGTGGGTCGTGACGAAAGGGTTTGGTTTTGCCAGTCGCGCTTTTAACTTGGATTAATTGCCAATCGTAATAGGTCAAGCGCTCAAGCAGTTGCTGCGGTGAAACGGCGTTTAAGCTAACGTTTTTAAAAGTTGAACTTGCTGAATTTTGATTAGCAGTTTTTGATAATGGCGCGGTTTGACAGCCAGCTAGAAAGATCAGACTAAGCGCTGCTAGGGTTGTTAACGATAATTTTTTTAACATGGTAATAAGCCGTTTAATCATTATTTTATCCAACCATAGCATAGACTTTTCTAAGATTTTAGTAAAAAAATGTTTATCAAAAAGAGCACGCCATAAAAAAGCCGCCTATCAATTGATAAGCGGCTTTGTTGTAAAATTAGATGAATGTTAACGCATTAGTTGTGCAGCGCGTTGCCTTTGGTGGTATCAACGGTGACTTTGGCAGGCTTGATGGGGTCGGGGAGGCTCACCAAGGCTTCTTTTAACACCTCGTCAATGGTCGAGACCGGCTGAATGGTCAATCCTGCTTTGACATTGTCCGGAATGTCCGCTAGGTCGCGCTCATTACTTGCGGGAATCAACACGTGCTTGATACCACCGCGATGGGCAGCAAGAAGCTTTTCTTTCAACCCACCAATGCGTAGGATTTTACCGCGAAGGGTAATTTCCCCTGTCATGGCAATATCAGGACGGATGGCGATTCCGGTTAATGCCGAAACCAAAGCCGTCGTTAGCGCGCCACCGGCTGATGGACCATCTTTTGGGGTTGCGCCTTCTGGCATATGGACGTGAATGTCAGTATTTTTGATGGTTTCGTAATCGATACCCAGCAAATCACCGCGAGCTCGAACCACGCTCATGGCGGCGCGAATCGACTCTTTCATCACATCACCAAGAGAGCCTGTGAAAATCAGCTCGCCTTTGCCTTTCATTGCCGCTGCTTCAATGGTCAACAGCTCACCACCAACTTGCGTCCAAGCAAGACCAGTCACGCGACCGATTTCTGGCTCTTTTTCAGCCAAACCGTAGTCGAACTGATGAACGCCTAGATATTCGTCAATGTTGCTGTCGTCAACGGTGACAAGGTTGCGCTCGTCTTTTTTCGGAGCGCGAGCGCCGTGCGATTCGACCGACTCACGGACGACTTTTCGGCAGATTTTGTTGATTTCACGCTCAAGGTTTCGAACGCCCGCTTCACGAGTGTAGCTGCGAACGATGCTGTGCAGCGCGGCATCAACGATTTTAATCTCGCCTTCTTTGAGCCCATTTTGCTTAACGGCTTTTGGCACCAAGTATTTTTGGGCGATGTTGATTTTTTCTTCTTCCGTGTAACCAGGCAGGCGAATCACCTCCATCCGGTCAAGTAGCGCCGGCGGAATGTCCATACTGTTGGCAGTACAAATAAACATCACTTGCGACAAGTCCAAGTCCATGTCTAAATAATGGTCGTTAAAGCTGTCGTTTTGCGACGGATCAAGCACCTCAAGTAGCGCTGATGCCGGATCGCCGCGGAAGTCTTGTGCCATTTTATCGACTTCATCAAGTAAAAATAGCGGGTTTTTGACTTCAACTTTTGCCAATGACTGAACGATTTTACCGGGCATCGCACCGATATAAGTTCGTCTGTGACCACGGATTTCAGCTTCGTCACGAACGCCGCCCAATGCCATCCGCACAAACTTACGACCGGTTGCGCGAGCAATCGACTCACCAAGCGAGGTTTTACCTACCCCTGGAGGACCCACGAGGCACAGAATAGGACCACGAAGTTTTTTCACTCGCGATTGCACCGCTAAATATTCCAAAATGCGGTCTTTTACATCTTGTAAGCCGTAATGGTCTTCATCCAAAATGGTTTTGGCTTTATCAAGGTTGATCGACACTTTGCTTGCCGCGTTCCAAGGCGTGTCCAAAATCCACTCGATATAGTTACGGACAACGGATGACTCAGAAGAGGCAGGCGGCATCATTTTAAGCTTTTTAAACTCTTGCTCGGCTTTTTTGCGAACCTCTTCTGGCAAATCAGCCTCAGCCAAGCGCTGCTCAAGCTCAGCCGTATCATCTTCTGCATCAAACGCGCCGTTATGAAGGTCAGAAAGCTCGTTTTTAATGGCTTTCATCTTTTCATTTAAAAAATACTCGCGCTGATTGTCTTCCATTTGCTGACGGACAGCGTCTTGGATGTCTTGCTCGATATTTTGCTCAGCGCTTTGCTTCACTAAATATTCAGTTAAGGTATTGATATGCGCTTTTAAATCGTCCTCTTCCAAAAACGATTGCTTGATATCTAAATCCATCGACACGCGCGTTGAGATAAAATACACAAGCTCGAGCAAATCATCAATGCGTTTGGCAACGCGAATCAGCTCACGGGCATTACGCAGGCGCGCGTCGGCATAGCTTTCAAATAAGCTAATCAGTGCTTTGATGGTGTTTTTTTGTTGGCGCTCGTCCATCTCAACGTTCAAATCAGCGCGCTCAAAGCTTGCCATCAAGACGTCGTCATGATCTTCCAAGCTATCAACGCGGGCGCGGTATTCGCCTTCAATCAACACCTTGATGCAGTTGTCATCGCTGTCATGCGGCATGGTGCTGACAATTCGGCAAACCGTGCCAAACTTATAAAGGTTATCTTGGTCGATGTCTTCGGTCAAAGAGTCTTTTTGCGCGACCACTAAAACCTTGCTGTCGTATTCAGCTTGGGCAAGTTCAACGGCTTTTACCGATGGCGCGCGACCAACGAACAGCGCGATTTGCATATGCGGATAGACGACAACGTCACGAAGCGCTAAAAGGGGGAGGTAATTCTCAGGCTTATCGGTAGCTTTGGTGCTGTCAAGCGCCTCATCATCGATGTCAATGTTGATGTTGTCAATATTATATTCAGTCATATAGTTTCCTCGTTAACCAGACTTGTCAAGTCAAGTTCGTGGTTCATGTTCCATAAATGGTGCTGCGATAAAAAATTGCAAGGCTTAATCTTGGGTTAATAACAAATAGTTAGCTATAAAAAATGATGGTCGCTTAGCCCTTAATTTATAAGGATTTGCGCAGATTTATTGAAAAAAAAGCCCTGTAAAAATTCCCGATGATGCCAAAAAATCAGGTAAACTTGCGCCCGAAGATTAAAGGCTTTGCTTAAAAAATAGTAAGGCTAACGGTAAAAGTGATTTAAAAAAGTAAAGGGCGCTTGGGCGAGCGTCTGCTAGCTAGGTGTTGAAAAATTTGGGAGAAGTTATGACCATCAATGCGGTATTGGTTGCGGTGGTGATTATGCTTGGGCTGTCCTTGGCTCGGGTTCATGTGGTGTTAAGCTTGATCATCGGGGCGATGGCAGGCGGGCTGATTGCAGGGCTTGGGATGACTGCAACGCTTGATGCTTTTAGCGAGGGTATCAAAAACGGCGCTCAGATTGCGTTATCTTATGCGCTGCTTGGGGCGTTTGCCGTAGCGATTGCCCATTCAGGATTACCGCAAGCGCTTGCCGGTGGTGTTGTCCGGCGCATTGAAGCAGGTAGCACAAGCTTTTTGATTAAATATGGCTTGTTTGCAGGGCTGGTGCTCATGAGCTGCTTTAGCCAAAATTTAATCCCTATTCACATTGCTTTTATTCCGCTGCTGGTGCCGCCGCTACTGCTTGCCTTTAATAAAATGCAGGTGGACAGACGATTGGTTGCTTGCTTGATGACCTTTGGGCTGGTCACCACCTATATGTTTATCCCGTATGGCTTTGGCGATATTTATCTGAACCAAATCATGCTTAAAAACGTTGGCGAGGCAGGGATTGATATAGCAAATATTTCGGTCACTCATGCCATGGCAATTCCGACGCTTGGCATGGTAACAGGGCTATTAACCGCCGTTTTTATCAGCTACCGAAAGCCGCGACATTATGCGCAGTTGAGTATTGATAAAGCTGCCGAACAAGCCGCCATCGATAACGACCCGCTCAGCCAAACTGCCAAAAACGCGCCCAAACAACCGTTATTTAAAACATTGGTTGCTGTTGCCGCGCTGATTACTGCTTTTGTCGTTCAGCTGCTGACCGACTCGCTGATTTTGGGGTCAATGTTTGGCTTTGGCGTATTTATGGCAACCGGCGTGGTCAAATGGCACGAAGCCGATAGCGTGTTTAACGATGGCATAAAATTGATGGCGATGATTGGCTTTATCATGATTACCGCGCAAGGCTTTGCTGAGGTGATGAAAGCGACCGAGCAAATTCAGCCATTGGTCGATGGGGCGGCGGCGCTGTTTTCTGGCAATAAAGCGATGGCGGCGTTTGTCATGCTGCTCATTGGTTTGATTGTAACGATGGGGATTGGTTCGTCGTTTTCGACCATTCCGATTTTGGCGGCGATTTATGTTCCGCTTTGTATTTCTTTAGGATTTTCGCCGCTTGCCACGGTGGCGATTGTTGGCACGGCAGGCGCGCTTGGTGATGCCGGATCGCCGGCGTCGGATTCAACCCTTGGACCCACCTCAGGGCTGAACATCGACGGTCAGCACGACCATATTAAAGACAGCGTTATTCCGACCTTTATCCATTACAACATTCCGCTGTTGATATTTGGCTGGGTGGCGGCGATGGTGCTTTGATAAAAACTTGCAATATTAAATGGCGTTTAAATTGGCTTTAAACGTCATTTTTTTTGTTCAAAATCTGGCGACTACTCAAAATTTTCAATTTCGCTATTTAAGCGGTTTAAAAATGCATCACTTTGCGCCAATAGTTCATGCAACCGTTTTTCATTGATTAAGCTTGCAAGCTCCTTGGAGTCAAAAGTTTGCTCTTGGCTATAATAGAGCAGCTCATAGTCCGCTTTTTCTAGCTCTTGCAAATGCTGTTCAACATTTTCTGCGCTAAAGTGGTTATCTAAAGATTTATTGTTCATTAAAACCACCTCAACCCACTTGGCGAAATCACCCCATCAAGCGGCACATCCCAAGGCGCGCGAACTAGCGTGACCGTCCGCTGAAAGTCATAGCACCAACCAATTTTTAACGGTTTTTTGGCGCGAGCGCGGTAGCTTTTTGCCAATGTCGTGTCATAAAAGCCGCCGCCCATTCCCATTCGCGTGCCAAAGCTGTCAACGGCAGTCAGCGGACAAAATATCACGTCAAGCTCATCTGCCCAAAGTAATTTGCGATGGTGGTTTTGCTTCATGCCAAGGTTATGAATCCTTGTGGGGATAGTGATAAGTTTATGCTGATAAATCGGCACAAATCGCAATCGTTTGTCATGTTGACCAAGCGAGCCAACGACGGGCAAATACGGCGAAAACTGCATTTTTAAACACCAGTCCAAAATCGGCTGCGTCGGCAACTCCCCAAAGCCGTCATAATACAGCCCGATTTTGGCGCGGTTTGGCAGGCGAGTATTTAATTTATTCAGATAAACGCTGGCTTGACGGGCAAATTGCCTGCGCTCTTGAGCACTTAACTTTCGCCGCTGCCTTGTGAAATAGCGCCTTGGCGGATTGCTCATGAGCGCGTCTTGGATATCGGCGTCACTTTTAATAGCAGACGTTATTGTTTTATTTGTGGTCATTATTGAGCCTTTGAAAAGTTTGCTTAAATATTAACGCCACGTTTTGCAAAAAGCTTAGGATTAATTGTTATTTTTGCGATACGATAGTTATCGTTATAGCTATAAAAAGCATTTTTGAATGGCAACGATATTTGTGATAACTCATGGTATCATAGCAAAGCGGTGCTGATTCAACATTAAAAGCCGTAAAAAGACGAAGGTTTAATCACGCAATTTTTTGAACATCATCAAAAAAAAAGAGGACTGTTATGTCGACAAATAATCAGGCAACCCGAACCGAAAAAGACACGATGGGCAATGTGGAAGTTCCTGCGGACGCGTATTGGGGCGCGCAAACTCAGCGCAGCCGCGAAAACTTTAAAATCGGCGGCGAAACGCTACCGCGACCAATGATTGAGGCAATGGCGTTGGTCAAAAAAGCCGCGGCAATCACCAATGCAAGCTTGGGTCGCATTGACGATGATAAGCGCGACTTGATCGTCAAAGCTGCCGATGAAGTCATCAATGGCGGCTTGACCGACCAGTTTCCGCTTGTGGTTTGGCAGACCGGTTCAGGAACGCAGTCCAACATGAACATGAACGAGGTGCTTGCCAACCGCGCCAACGAAATCGCCGGCAATGCTCGCGGCAGCTATCAGCCGATTCACCCAAACGACCACGTCAACCACGCGCAATCGACCAATGACAGCTTCCCAACCGCGATTCGCGTTGCATCGGCGCGTCAAATTAACAGCTCGCTAATCCCTGCGGTAAAAGCGCTTCGCGATACGCTTGACAGCAAGGCAAATGAGTTTAGCGACATCGTTAAAATCGGTCGAACTCACTTGCAAGACGCCACGCCATTGACGTTGGGGCAAGAGTTTAGCGGCTATGTCAGTCAGCTTGATCATGCGCTGATTCGTATTGACAACGCGCTGCAAGGGCTTTATGAGTTGCCGCTTGGTGGCACTGCTGTTGGCACAGGACTAAACGCGCATCCCGATTACGCCGTAAAAGCGGCTGAGCAATTGGCAAATTTAACTGAGTTGCCGTTTGTCACTGCGCCCAATAAATTTGAAGCGCTTGCCGCTCGTGATGCCGAAGTGTTTGCCTCCGGCGCGCTAAAAACTTTGGCAGCAAGTTTAAACAAAATCGCCAATGACATCCGCTGGCTTGCCTCAGGGCCTCGCTGCGGTATCGGTGAGATTAAAATCCCTGAAAATGAGCCAGGATCGTCTATCATGCCAGGCAAAGTCAACCCTACTCAGTCCGAAGCCATGACCATGGTGGTTGCGCAAGTGCTTGGCAATGACACCGCCATCAACGTTGCGGGCGCATCAGGCAACTTTGAACTGAACGTGTTTAAGCCGGTGATTGCTTACAATCTGCTGCAATCCATCAAATTATTAGGCGACGCTTGTAACAGCTTTAATGAGCATTGCGCGGTCGGCATTGAGCCAGTTAAAGAAAAAATTGACCATTATTTGCACAATTCTTTAATGCTAGTAACTGCTCTTAACCGCCACGTCGGCTATGAAAACGCCGCTAAAATCGCCAAAACCGCGTATAAAGAAAATAAAACGCTAAAACAAGTGGCAGTTGAGCTTGGGCTATTAACCGACGCTGAGTTTGATGAGTGGGTGAAACCGGAGGAGATGGTTCATCCGTCGTAGGTTAGAGTTTGAGTTAATAAAAAACCCTGCGATGACGCGGGGTTTTTATTTAATAGATTTAATTTAGATTTAAATTTGAATCAAAAATGATTTAATGGTATATTGTTATTTTATTATCGAAAAACAGGGAGTCGTCATGTCTGATATCACAACTTTAATTAAAGAATCTAAAAAGAAAAAAAGCGAGTTAATAGCGACTACAGTCCGAATCCCTAAAGAGTTACAATCGGTAATAGAAGAAATAGCTGAGTACCTATCTTTATCTAAACAAGAGGTAATGCTTAAATTGATAGAAGAAGGTGTTAAGATTGCAGAGCAAGCTATTTCAGAAGAAGAACCGACTGTTTCAAATTTCCATGTTTTAAATACAAATAAGAGGTATGATTTAGAAGCGCATAAAGAAATGATGGATCTAGGTATTGCAGCTGCTTTTTATGATCCTTGTAAACTTAATATAGATAAAATTAAAAAAGATGATGTGGTATTTTTATATGCAAACGGCATTGGTATTGTTGCTTATGGAAAGGGTTCAGGCGAAACTCTAAAAAAAGCTTATTATGATGAAGAAAATGAATGTCATTACCAAGAATTAATAGATTTTGTTAGGTTGGAAAAACCAATATCTGCCGCTGAAATAAAAAAAATTCTTGATAGAAATGTCGTTTTTTTACGTGTAATGTCTAGTATGCCTGATGGTCAAAAAATCTTAGACGCAATCACAGAATAAAACTAACATAGTATTAATAGAGTTGATTGTTTATCAAAATATAAAAAAGACCTTATCGTGCGATGAGGTCTTTTTATAACATTTGTGCTCACTTAAAACTTATAAAGCAATCCAATCGCCGTATTCGCCTCTAACCGTGAGTCCACCATCGGGCTATCATAAAGATCATTAGGCAAATAGTGCAAACTTTGGCTGGCAAATCCTGCCCATTTATCATTGATGTCATAATTGGCACTGACGCTGACATACGGATTCACGCTTGGGCTTGGCTGATACGCGGCAACCCCTGAGCGCGCGGATTCCTCAGCGCTTACGCCGTAATAATACTCATTGTAATTTCTATCGTGCCACTCAAAGCCTGCGCTTGGATACACGGTCAGCTTGTCTTTGCTGACTTTGGCAAGGTAGGTGAGCCTGCCAAGGCTGCCATCATTGCGACCTAGCACATCGGTGGCAAGTTGAGCGCGAAACCCGCCAACCGGTGTCAATCGTAAATACGTCAATCCTGCCGCCGCCGACCATTTGCGCTTATCAAGCTTGGATAAATCGCCATTGGCATCGTCAGGATCAAACTCGCTTCCGGCAAATTCGGCATACGCGGACAGCTGATTGCTGCCATCATTGATCAAATAAACGCCCGCTTGTGAGCCGCGAGCATAGATTTTATTGTTGTCGTAAAATATACCGGGCAGCACGCGAACGTCCGTGCTGTCGGTATCATAAGCGCTTTTGTTAATCAGTACGTTGGCACCAATGCTAAGCTTAGCATTTTTATCAACCGGAACGTTATCAAATTCAAAGGCTTGCGCGCTCATGGCAAAAATGGCAGTGCTTAACACTAAAAGGGGCACTTTTTTTTGGTTTGCAAAGGTTAAAATAGTCATTGTCGATGCTCGCAAAATAGAAAAATAATTAAGATCATAGCGCCATCATACCACCAAAAGATGTCAATTTATCATGGTAAGCGCGGCAATAATTTGCTGATGAATGCTTTGCCACCAACCAAAAAACCCCAAACAAATGAGTGCAATCACTGCCCAAGGCAAATATTGCCAAGGGCTGACTTTTGATTTATGGCTGTCGGTAGGTGAGGGGTAATAGGTGATTTTACTGACAGGATCGAAATAAGCGTTAGGGATTGGCGGGTCAAATTTATAAGCTAAAGCAAACGCAGCGGCAATAATGATTCCGGTAATCGCGCCGCCAATGTGACCGGCGTTATCAATCCCCGGAACGGCAAAACCATAAACCAAGTTGATTGCCATAATGATGATTAAGCTTTTTAAATTAAGCTGTAATCCATTTACCGAAATTTTAAACAGGGCAATGATAAGGAGCGCTGCACCAATCCCCATGATACCGCCTGACGCGCCTGCTGAAATCCCCGGCTGAGCACCGGATTCTAAAATGGCATCCCAAGTGACTTGGCTATTGAGTAAATTACCGCCGATTGCCGCGAGTAAAAACAGTGCCAAAAACTTAGCCGACCCCAATATCGGTTCGGCAACTTGACCAAAAAAATACATGGCAAAGCTGTTAAATAATAGGTGCATCAAGCCAATATGCAAAAAAGCGCTCGTCACCAAGCGCCAAGGCTCACCGCCCATAGTAAAAGGCAGTGCGTTTGCGCCCCAATGCAATAGCGCTTCGGTGGTTGGCTCATTGGCATCCACGCCACTGTAAACTTGAAAGGCAAATAGCCCCACAAAGCTGATGAGCAAAAGTGTAGTTACAGGCGCTGTTTTTAATAAGTGTTGAACCGTCATAAGTCATCGTGGTTAGGATAAAAAGACAGTATAACGGTTCAAGATGGGATTATGAAATGGAAGTGTGAAGCGTATGGTTTAAAAAAAGCTACCAATTAATGGGCGTGACAAAAGGCGGCGCAGCTTTTAAATGCTCAAACGTACCTTTGACCAAAATGTCTTGATTGACTTCATTAATATCGGTATGACCACAAAACGCCATGCTGATGTCGCATTCGTTGTAAATCAGCTCAAGCGCTCGGCGAACGCCATCTTCACCAAATGCGCCAAGACCGTATAAAAACGCCCGACCTATCATCGTGCCACTTGCGCCCATAGCAATGGCTTTGAGAACATCTTGACCGGAGCGGATACCGCTATCAAGCCAAACTTCGATGTTGCTATTTTCAGCGCGAACGGCTTGAACGATGTCGGACAGCGCTGCAATGGAGGAGGGTGCACCATCGAGTTGCCGACCGCCGTGGTTCGACACAATCAGCGCATCTGCACCAACTTTAGCGGCTAAAATGGCATCTTCAGGTTCCATAATGCCTTTGATAATCAGCTTTCCGCCCCACAAGTCTCTAATTCGTGCCACATCATCCCAACTAAGCGCGGGATCAAACTGCTCCGCTGTCCAAGCTGATAATGAGGACAAATCTTCAACGTCTTTGGCGTGACCAACGATATTGCCAAACGTCCGCCGCTTCGTGCCCAGCATATTAAAGCACCATTCAGGCTTGGTCATGAGGTTGAGCATATTAGCAAGTGTGGGCTTTGGTGGCGCGGAAAGTCCATTTTTAATATCTTTATGACGCTGACCCAATACTTGCAAATCGGCAGTCAAAATCAGCGCCGAGCAATTGGCAGCTTGAGCGCGGCGGATCAGATTTGCCATAAACTCCTTATCGCGCATCACATAAAGCTGAAACCAAAACGGCGCACTGGTATGAGCCGCCACATCTTCAATCGAGCAAATACTCATGGTTGAAAGCGAAAACGGAACGCCAAACTTTTCGGCGGCGCGGGCGGCGTGAATTTCGCCGTCCGCCCACATCATTCCGGTAAAGCCAGTCGGCGCAATGGCAACGGGCATGTTCACTGGTGTGCCAAGCATGTTGGTCGCAAGTGAGCGACCCTCCATGTTGACCATCACCCGCTGACGCAGCTTGATTTTGTCAAAATCGGTTTCATTGTTGCGATATGTCGTCTGCGTCCACGATCCTGAATCGACATAATCATAAAACATTCGCGGCAATTTGCGCTGGGCAATTCGCCGTAGGTCTTCGATCTCGGTAATGGTGCTGAGTTTCATGCTTGCAGACTCCTGAATTTTTATGAAGAAAACGCCTTGATATTCTCAATATTTAAACCACTTACTACTATTATATCAAGGCGCTATTTATCAATTTACTCGGTTTTGCTCAGCTATTTTAACAGAAGCCGCGGCGTTTTTAGAGATCATTGCCATGATGCCAAAAAAGGCAATGGGCCAAATCACTGCCAAAATCCACCACCAAAGCTGCCCAAAGATGAGTCCCATACCAATGAGTCCGGCTTGAATCACATAATAGGTCATGGCAAGCAGCGTTTTTCGGATGACATAACCTTCTTTATCCATAAGACCAACGACCGCGCAAGCCGCCACCACGTTATGAACCGAGATCATATTTCCCGCCGCACCACCAACGGCTTGCAGCGCCACCACTTGACCGGCAAGGTTGCCATCAAGACCAATTTGGGTTGCCGTTGACCACTGAAAATAGGCAAACATCATATTACTGACCGTGTTTGATCCCGCAATAAACGCACCCATCGCACCAATCCAAGGCGAAATCATGGGCCACGCATTTTGAAACGCACCCGCCGCACTTTCTGCAAGCAAAATCGGCATGGCAGGAAGCGCGTTTGCCACATCCGCCGCTGACCCTGAATTGATAAATACCTGAACCATCGGCACAGAAAATAGTAATGCAGGTGCAGCTGCCACCATCGTTACAGCTGAATTGCGCCAGCTGCGTTTCACCATAGCGCCGTTCATATTGAACAGTAAAATGCAAATTAATGAGGTGACGATCAAAATCGTTCCGGGAGAATACGCCAGCTGAATATTGCTTGAAATCGTCGTTCCAAACAAATTTTTAAATCCAAAGCTGGTTAAATCGCCCGTTAAAAAGGCTTTTAGTGGGGCAATGGTTCGCGTTAAAATCAATAGCGCAATGACGATTAAATAGGGCGAAAACGCACGAATTAACGAAAATTTTGGCGCAACGGTATCGTCAAATTTTTCTTCGGTAAGCGTTCCCAGCCAATCTTTATCCCAAGACGCTCTTGGCGCAAAATGAAAGATTTCTTTTGGCATTAAAAAGCCGCGCTTGGCTGCGGGCAGAACAATCATCAAGCCAATAAAGCCGCCAACCAATGAGGGGAATTCAGGACCTAAATACTTTGCGACCAAATAATAAGGAATGGTAAAGCTCAGTCCTGCAAAAATGGCAAATGGCCAAACTTTTAGCCCTTCAATAAACGAGCGTTTTTCACCAAAAAAGCGCGTCAAAAAAGCGCTTAAAATCAGCGGAATTAAAAAGCCAACGACGGCGTGAATCAGACCGATGTTGGCAGTGATTTGCAATAAATAGTTTTCAGGAGATAACGGCGCAATCGCTTGCGCAATGTCCGGTTTGTCATCGATCCCTGTCCAAACCCCAAGCAAAACGGGCGTGCCAACCGCGCCAAACGATACCGGCGTTGATTGAATAATAAGCACTGCCATCACGCAAGCCATCGCAGGAAAGCCAAGCGCAAGCAGTAGCGGCGCGCCAATCGCGGAGGGCGTCCCAAATCCTGATGAGCCTTCCACCATCGAACAAAACAGCCACGCCACGATAATCGCTTGGATGCGCCGATCAGGGGAGATGTCCATAAATCCTTTTCGGATAGCAACAATGGCGCCGCCTTCTTTTAAGGTATTTAGCAGTAAAATCGCTGCAAAAACGATAAACAGTAGGGTGAGCGCAACAATAATGCCGTTTACGGTCGCTGCTGCCACTTGAGCGCCGCTGGCATGCCAAACAAACAGCGCCAAAAGTGCGGTCACAAGGTAAGCTACGCCCATCGAAATTTTAGCGGGAAGCCTTAAAATGACAAGTAACACAAGAACTACGAGAATGGGCGCGAGCGCCAAAAATACATACATAATAAACCATCCTTGTTATTATAAGCGGTAATGCCCTTGGAATAAAATAACAAGACTAGGATCAATTTTCTAGGAAAATGTTGACCTTATTTATCCTTGTTACCGTTATTCATCTGTTCTCTTGATTAAATAGTTTTGAGACTTTTAATTCAATATGAATCATCATCGATAAGTTATTGTTCACTCCTTTAAAAAACAGTTAAATAAAATGAAAAATTGATTAAGCATCTAACAGCTCAATCCAGTGCTTCACAGGAACGTTTGATTGACTTCCTAAATGCAGCTGACAGCCAATATTTGCCGTCACGATTTGCTCAGGGTGATCAATGGTTAAATCGGTAATTTTGTTGCTAAGCAGCCTTTGACTCAATTCAGGTTGCAATAAAGAATAGGTTCCCGCCGAGCCACAGCATAAATGCTTGTTTTGGGTTCGGGTCAGCTCAACGCCTGCTTTTTGCAAGATTTGCTCAACTGCGCCGCCAAGCTTTTGACCATGCTGTAAGGAGCATGGACAATGAACCGCCGTTTTTTTCGCGGATCGTTTTAGTCCTAATTTTGCTAAATCTTCTTGGATCAAAATTTCGGTCAAATCTTTGGTCATCTCGCTGACGCGCTGAGCTTTGGCAGCATAATCTGGGTCATGACGCAGCTTTTCGCCGTATTCTTTGACCATTGAGCCACATCCGGAGGCGCTAATGACAATCGCCTCAACGCCGGATTCAATATGCGACCACCATGCGTCAATATTTCGGCGCATAAACTTCAGTCCCTCTTCATGAGCGGGCATGTGGTAGCTTGCCGCGCCGCAGCAACCGGCATCGGGTGCAGCAAATAAGCTGATACCAAGCTTATCTAACACGCGAGCAGCGGCAATATTGGTGTTGGGTGTGGCTGACGGTTGGGCGCAGCCAGCTAAAACCAGCATCCGCCGCTCATGCTGCTGTTTGGGCAAGGGCTTGGTGACTTGTTTTAATGGGACTTGGTTTTTCAGCTCACGCGGTAAAAATGCCCGAAACAGTTGCCCCAATTTTAACAAAAAGCCAAATCGGCGCGGATAAGGCAGCACTTTTAAAATCAGCCAACGTTTTAGCTTTTGATTGGGCGGGCGCTCAAGCTGCTGCTCCATAATGTCGCGACCAATCTCCGCCAATCTGCCATATTGAACGCCAGATGGGCAGGTGGTTTCACAGCTTCGGCAGGTGAGGCAGCGATCAAGGTGCTTTTGTGATTTTTCACTCACTGTTCCGGTCTCAAGCATTTGCTTCATCAAATAAATGCGACCGCGTGGACCATCGCGCTCATCGCCAAGCTCTTGATAGGTGGGGCAGGTGGCGTTACAAAATCCGCAGTGAACACAGGTTCGCAAAATGCTATCGGCTTCAGCAATATCAGGATGGTCTAAATATTTAACATTGATTTGGGTTCGCATGATGCTCTCCTATTACATCCAGCTATAAAGCCGTCCGGGATTAAAAATGGCATTGGGGTCAAAGGCGTGTTTTAAGCGTTGATGAATCAGCTTTAGCGCTTCAGGCTGAGTGTGAAACACCTCGCTATCGCGATTGCCACCGCGATATAGGCTAACTTGACCGCCCATGTTTTCAGCAATAGCTTCAAGCTCCGCTTTGTTAAAATCTCCTTTTAACCAGCGCTGAGCGCCGCCCCAATCAATCAGCCAATTTTCGTTTGGCATGACATGCGCCGCGCTACTTTTGACGGAAAAGCGCCAAAGCGGCGCGTCACTGGCAAAAAAATCCAAGCGCTGATCGCCAAGAGCTTCCCAAAAGGCGTCACCATGATCTAAAGCTGACCCTTGCCACTCGCGAGCGGTCGTCTCAACCGCACTTTTTGCCCCTGCCAATCGCAGATAAAGGGTATTGTTCAGCCAGCAAGCGCCCGTTAAAGGCACGGCTTGACCGGATAAGCGGTTCATCGTTTCAATCGCTTGAGCGGCGTCCATGTCTTGAGCTACCGTTAAGCTTGCCGCAGGTTTGGGCATGATTTTAAGGCTCACCTCGCTGATGATGCCAAGCGTTCCCATGGCGCCGGCTTGCATCCGTGACACGTCATAACCGGCAACGTTTTTCATCACCTGACCGCCAAAGCGCAAATGCTCGCCTTTGCCATTGATCAAGCGGATTCCTAAGACATGATCGCGAATCGAGCCGCTCCAAGCTCTAGCCGCACCGGATAAATGACAAGCAAGCGTTCCACCTAAGGTGGCATTACCGTCAAATAATGGCGGCTCAAACGCCATCATTTGCTGATGTTCGCTAAGCGCTTCTTTAATTTGTGATAATGGCGTTCCGGCGCGAGCGGTCAATACCAACTCAACTGGCTCATAGCTGATGATTCCGCTATGGGCTTTGATTGAAATAGGCGTTCCTGTCGGCGTTCGTCCCATAAAATCTTTGCTACCGCCGCCGATGATTTGTAGCGCTGTATTATCGTTTGCGGCTTGTTTAACTTGCTCAATCAATTGAGCGCTGATATCGTTCATGCCGGCTCTCCTTGTCGGGCATCGTTTTTAATCGCATCAAGGCTTCGGTATTCTTGGCAGCGCTTTAAAATCGGAATACCTTTGCCGGGATTAAGCAGACCATTGGGGTCAAAGGCATGTTTAATGGCGTGAAATTGGGTGAGCTCTTCATCATTAAACTGAACTGCCATTTGCCGGATTTTTTCAACACCAACGCCATGCTCGCCGGTGATACAGCCGCCAACTTTGACGCAAAGCTCCAAGATTTTACTGCCAAATTCTTCGGTGCGCTCAAGCTCACCTGCTACGTTGGCATCAAATAAAATGAGCGGGTGCAAATTGCCGTCGCCGGCATGAAAGACGTTGGCAACTTTTAAGCCGTAATGGTCGGAGAGCTTTTGCATTTCAGTTAAGACAAAGGCAAGCTGGCTTCGTGGAATTGTGCCATCCATACAGTAATAATCAGGAGAAATTCGACCAACAGCAGGGAACGCTGATTTGCGACCTTTCCAAAGCAGGGCGCGCTCCGCTTCACTTTGCGAGACGCGAGTGGCGGTGGCGCCAAAGTCGATAAACAGCTGCTCAACCTGCGCAATTTGCTCAATCACTTCAGCCTCACTGCCGTCCAATTCACAAAGCAGCAGCGCTTGGGCGTCCGTTGGGTAGCCGGCATGGGCAAAAGCTTCAGCAGCAATAATGGCAGGACTGTCCATCATTTCAAGCCCCGCCGGAATGATGCCTTTAGCAATCACGCCGCCAACCGCATCGCCTGCCGCTTGAACGCTGTCAAACGCCGCCATGATCACCTGAGCGATCGATGGGGTTGGTAGCAATTTTACCGTGACTTCTGTGATAACGCCAAGTAAGCCCTCAGAGCCGGTAATGAGCGCCATCAAATCGATGCCGTTATTATCCAAACCTTCGCTACCAAGGGTAATAATTTCGCCCTCAACCGTGACCATCTCAACTTTTAAGAGGTTATGAACAGTCAGACCGTATTTTAAACAGTGAACGCCGCCTGAGTTTTCAGCGACATTGCCGCCGATGGAGCAGGCGATTTGTGAGGAGGGATCGGGACCATAATATAAGCCGTAGTGGCTTGCCGCTTCGCTAATGGCTAAGTTGCGAACGCCTGGCTGCAAGCGTGCGCTGCGGGCAAGCGGGTCAATCTCAAGAATGTGTTTAAATCGCGATAAGACGAGCAAAACGCCGTCAGGATTGGGCATGGCTCCTGCGCAAAGCCCGGTTCCTGCGCCGCGCGCCACCACAGGAATCTCATAGCGATGGCAAATTCGCATCACCTCTTGAACTTGCTCAACCGTCCCCGGCAGCACCACTAAAAGCGGCATATCGCAATAAACGGATAAGCCATCGCATTCAAATGGCTTTTGCGTCTCTTCATCACAAATGACATATTCTGGCGCAAGAAACGCGCGAAACATGGTCGCAAGCGCCATTTTATCTGGCTTTTGGCTTTGGCTCATCGTCGCTCTCCTTAGCTTTATTCAGTAACAATTCCTTCATTATTACACATAAAACTAGGAGGGCATAATACTATTGACCTTAAAAATGACTGTTCATTCATCATAATGATTCAAGGACTATCATTTAAAATTAAATAAGCACTTTATTCACTAACGACTTTGTTTGATTCCAAAGCCTTGAACAGATAAAAAACCAAAAGGACGATTTCAAAGCAAATTTTGCAAATCAAGCACGGAAAAAGGAAAATCTAAGCGGGCATTTTGGGTTAAAATCACCGGAATTTGCGTGGCAAATTGCATCATGAGCGGCTCATCAAAATCGGCAATATCAACGTTTAGATAAGACATCGGAACAACGCTTTGAAACTCAACTAGCCGCTGCTCAGCCACCTCACATAAATGGCAGCCTTTGGTGCCAAGCAGCCACCATGTCATATCGTCAGGAAGGGAGGAAAAAGAAACTTGCGCTAAAATATCCGCGCGAAGTTGCTTGAGCGTTGAAGGTGAATATTGCGGCATTATCTTGCCTCATGTTGCAAAGTTGTCACCCTATCATAAAGAAATCGTGCGGATAATGACAGCTTAGCCGAGATTAGGTAAGATACTGGCATTTTATGATGCAACCTTGCAGCGCGCTAACGCATATTTTATGGCTGCAACTGCTTTTTTTGGAATCGTTTTCATGACCGTGATGGGCAGATTTTTTAAACGCTTGTTGTTGGCGGCAATGCTGCTGGTAGTGGCGTTTCATTTGATGGTGGCAGGGCTATTGGCACTTTGGAAAACCCAGCCGATCAACAACAGTATGTTTATGCTCAGTCACCGATTGACGATGGGCAAGGTATCGCAGTCTTGGGCGGATTATGATGCCATTGCCAAACCCGTCAAGCAAGCAGCGATTGTCAGTGAAGATGCTAAATTTACCCAGCACAACGGCTTTGATTTGCAAGGTATTGAAGCGGCTCATAAAAAAAATGAAGCCTCGGGAAAAATGGCGGCGGGCGGCTCAACCATCACTCAGCAATTGGCAAAAAATTTATTTTTAACCTCGCACCGCTCGTATTGGCGTAAAGGTGAAGAAGCCGTCATCACCGTGATGATCGAAAAAATGTGGGACAAAAAGCGCATTTTAACCGCTTATTTAAACGTTGCTGAATTTGGCAACGGCATTTATGGGATCGATGCTGCAGCGCACCATTATTTTAATAAATCAGCGGCTAAACTTAACCGCGATGAGTCAGCAATGCTCATCAGTATGCTTCCTAATCCCAAATATTATGAAAAAAATCGCAACGATCGGCGACTCAAAAACAAGCAGCGCATCATTAAACGGCGCATGAACAGCGCGATTTTGCCCAAATGACATGATTAAGACGTATTAAATCGCGCTATTATAAATTGTGGCGTTAAATCAGGACAAAATCGCGGTTTCGGACTAGAATAAAAGCCCTTAATGGCAAAAAAAAGGAATCGCGGCATGACTCAAAAGCTCACCCATAACAAGAACAATTCAGACCCAAGCATCCAACAAACGGCAATCACATCACTTACGCAAATTGACTGGCAGCGTTTTGATGATGGCAGCTATTCGGCAAACAGTTATATCAACCGCGAAATCTCATTATTGCAGTTTCATCTTCGGGTATTAGCGCAAGCTGCAAGCCCACATCATCCGCTCCTTGAGCGCTTATTTTTCTTGATTATTTTTTCATCTAACATGGATGAATTTTTTGAAATTCGCGTGGCAGGACTGATGCAAAAGCTCAATTTGGGCAACGTTGCCGCCACGCCGCACGGCATGCGACCAAGCGAAGTGCTTGATGAAATCTCTATCATTGCGCACCGAGCGATTGATGAGCAATACCGACTGCTTAATGAAGATATTTTGCCAGCGCTTGCGCTTGAGGATATCCGCTATTTAAAACGCGATGAGCTAAACGCTGAGCAATCGGCGTGGATGAAGCAGTATTTTATTGAGCAAGTCATGCCAGTTTTGACCCCAATCAGCATTGATCCTGCGCATCCGTTCCCGCGTTTGGTGAATAAAAGTCTCAACTTTATCGCAAGTTTAGAAGGTAAAGATGCCTTTGGTCGCGATATCAATTTGGCGATTGTTCCTGCGCCGCGAAGCCTACCGCGCGTCATTCGCCTGCCGGATGAGCTGACCGGCGGCAAAGAGTATCATGTCATGCTGTCTGCCATCATTCACGAGCATGTCAGCGAGCTGTTTCCGGGGGTTCATGTGACCGGCTGCCATCAGTTCCGCTTGACCCGAAATGCCGATTTGGACTTAGCGGACGATGTGGACGATATTGCCAAAGCGCTTGAGGGCGAGCTTGAAAACCGCCGCTTTGGTGATAAAGTTCGCCTTGAGGTGACCACCGATTGCCCAAAACACATGAGTGACTATCTGCTTGATGAGTTTGGACTTCATGACAGTCAGCTTTACCGCGTCAACGGTCCGGTTAACTTAACCCGATTGCTATTTGACTTTAATCTTCCCAAACTGCGTTATCAGCCGTTTAACTTTGTCATTCCTAAAGCCTTTCGCCGCGATCTTGACAAGCTTGATCGCAGCACCAGCATGTTTGCCGCGATGCGTAAAGGCGATGTGTTGGTTCATCATCCGTTCAATGCCTTCTCGCCTGTGGTCAACCTGCTTTGGCAAGCGGCAAATGATCCTAAAGTTTTAGCCATTAAACAAACGCTTTATCGCTCCGGAACCAATTCTGAAATCGTTCAAGCGCTTGCGGCTGCCGCCCGAAATGGTAAAGAAGTCACCGCCGTGATTGAACTTCGCGCCCGCTTCGATGAAGCGTCGAACATTGCGGTTGCCAACTATCTTCAAGAAGCAGGCGCGGTGGTCGTTTATGGCATTGTTGGCTACAAAACTCACGCCAAGCTTATGCTAATTGTCCGCCGTGAAGACAATAAAATCCGCCGCTATGTTCATATGGGAACGGGAAACTATCACGCGGGCAACGCCAAAGCTTACACCGATTACGGCTTATTTACGGCTGACCCTGACATGTCCGAAGACGTTCATAAAATTTTTCAAGAACTGACCGGAATGGGCAAACCTGCCAACCTGAAAAAGCTGCTTCATGCGCCATTTACTTTGCATGAGTCGTTAATCAAATTTATTGATGATGAAATCGAAAACGTTCGTGCGGGAAAACGTGGTCATATCATCATTAAAGTCAATGCCTTAACTGAGCGCCGATTGATTGATAAGCTGTATGATGCCTCGCAAGCTGGCGTGAAAATTGAGCTGATTTTGCGCTCCATGTGCTGTTTGCGACCGCAAGTTCAAGGGTTGTCTGAAAATATCACCGTTCGCTCCATCATTGGGCGTTTTTTGGAGCATACGCGCGTTTATTATTTTTATAATGATGGTGATGAGCGCTTATATTGCAGCAGTGCGGACTGGATGGATCGCAATTTATTCCACCGTGTTGAGGTTGCGTTTCCGATTGAAGACAAGGCGCTGTTTAACCAAATTTATCAAGACGGCTTAATCAACTATTTAAAAGATAATGTCCAAGCTTGGGAGCTTGACGGCGAAGGTCATTGGCATCAATTGCAGCCAAAAGCAGGCGAGAGCGCTCATATTGCGCAAAATCATCTGCTTAGAACGATCAATAGCGTGGTTGAGGATAACTGAGTAATGCTCACTTCTTTTTGATTAGTTTTTAAGTAACTGCTTTTTAAAATAATATGTCCTCAAATCAATTGGTTTGAGGGCTTTTTTTGTTGAATATCCCGAGCAAATTTTACAAAGCAAACGTGAACCTCACAATTTTTCACATATTGCTACGCCAAGCTACTAGCGAGCGTTTTGAAGCGATTTATAATGAAAATTAGTCATCAATTATTCTAAGCTATTTCTCATTAAAAAATTAAAAATCAAGGAGTTACCAAGTGACTGATATAAATAATACTACCAAAGCCGATCAATCAGAAGTTAAAAAAGCCGCAGAAAATGTCAATCCAGCTCAGCTTCAAGAAAATCTACAAACGAATAAGCCCGTAAATGCGCCTGAGCATTTAACCGAGGATCAAAAAACGCCATTTATCGACGAAGATGTCCGAACCGATAACTGATTTTAAAAAACATCACATTGAGCTTTGAAAATAATAACTTTTTAAAAATAATAACTAGGGAGAATCTCATGATTAACGACAAATCAGGTGCAAAAATTGTTGGCATTCCGCCTGAAGATGTACCACTTGATGCCGAGCCGGTACTTGCCGTTGACAAACGCGCTGCTGATGGCTCATCGCAAGATCCAAGATTGGTAAATGATGAAGAAGCCGTGGTAGTTCGTGATCCTGCGGCAGGAAAAGTAGAAAATCCGCGGGGTAGCTACGCTGGTCGCAAAAATATGCCCAATATTGACGGTCCTGAGCAAGCCTCTCAAGAAACCGATGAGGTGTATTCTGACCCAAGAAAAGAAGAGGACTTACCGCCCGGTGGCAAAAATGCGGCGGATTTAAACGCATTTAATTTAGGCAAAGAAGACAACTCTTTTTAATTTTAAGTTAATTTTCAGCGTTGATAACGAACTTTAACAACTAAGCTTTAATCATTATTCAAGTTGGACGACCGCTTTACCACGATATCAAAAATCATGCTTTAAAGTTAGCTGAACGGTTTAAGTTAACTTTAATGCTTACAATAATAAAGGATACCATCATGGAAACTCGCGACCCAAACTTAACAAAAACGAGAATTACTGACACTGAGCGAGATCAGTTAGGTCAAGATGAAAACTTACATCATCATGCTCACGTGCAAAACCCAATTACGGACACCATGCAAGAAACGGTAATTGGCTCAGGATTTTTAGCAAGAAATGAGCTTCAAGACACTTTAGATCCTGATTTGGCGCACCGCTCAAGCGTTCATCACAATAATGCTCCGCTTCATGAATCGCGCCGTGAAGAATTGGCGGCAGCGCAGCGTCATAATGAAATTAGCGATCCGTTAGCCGTCAAAAATACCGAGACGATGCAAGAAACGGTCATTGGCTCAGATCACCTAAGCAATCAGCCAATGAGAGATGACACCTTGTTGGACTCGCATTTAGCCGCTGATCAAGCCGAAAGCGCCACATTAAGAACGCCGCAAACTGATGCCATGGCAGTTGAAGAGCTGCAAGCAACTCGAGCGCCGATGGCTGATCGAGCTGAGATGAGACTCAATGAGCGAGACGTTCAAGCCCATTCTCATGTTGAAAACGGCACGGATACCTTTGACTCAGATGTCATGCAAACTGAACACGTCAACCCCGGTGACAATCCTGCTCGCGAACCAGATCGCCGTGACCAAGAAGGCAGCCCGTTTGACAATAATGTGAATGAAGAAACCACAGGAACCGAAGTTCCAAAAAGTGAGTTCATTGACGATCACAACCGTTATGCCAGCATTGATAATGCGCAATCGCGGGTGCTTCCTACAGAAGATAAAGGCGATGACAAAAGCTATGACCGCTACAATGAATAATAGGTGATTTATGACAATTAATGAAAATAACCATGAGCCACTCATCGCCGATGACGATGCCAAGCCCAATCGGCACTATCATCTCGAAGATGCCGATGATTTTGACGGCGTTGTTCCAGAGGACGACCTGCAAACGGTCAATCCTGCTTTAGCTGAAAAACTTACCCCTGACCATGATCCTCATGGTGTGGTAAAAAATCGCTTAGATCATGACTGAAATTTATAAAACAGGTTTGTGAATAGCAATATTAGGCAGTATTTTTAAATATTGCCTAATTTTATCACTAATGACGATTAAGGTAACACTGGATCGCCACTATGAAATCTAAGCTCAGTATCAGGGCTTGAAATCAGCTCACTTTCCACCGTTTTAAAAAACTGTACCCGCTCCTCGATAGGATCGTCACTTAGCGACTGAGCAAGCGCCAAATAATCCTCAAAGTGGCGACTTTCTGACTTTAACAAATAGCGATAATACCGTCCTAAGCGCTCATCATTGATTTGTTCTGCCAAAGCTGCAAAGCGCTCACAAGATCGAGCTTCAATAAACGCGCCAATAATCAACACATCAATCATCGCTTCAGGCTCAAAAGTTCGCTTGTGCTTGAGCATCCCTTTTGCATAGCGACCTGCACTTAAGTATTGCCACGCTTGATCGCGCTCATTCATGATTCCTAAAACCTGCTCATAATGAAGCATTTCTTCACGAATGAGCTGAGCTAACTTTTTTTGTAACTCAAAAGAAAACTCATAACGGAACATCAAGTTCATTGCCGTTCCTGCCGCTTTTTTTTCGCAATTAGCATGATCTTGAATGATGAGCGGCAAATTATTAAGCGCTGCCGTGACCCAACCTTGCGACGTTCGGCTGCCTAAAAAGTTAAAAATAGGCGTTAAATCCACCGAAATTGGGGATTTTATCTTATTGATATCAACGCTATCGTCACTTAGCGGATCGTGAAAGTTTGAGTCGATATCACAAGGTAAGGGTGTTAGTGAAACTGTGTCAGTCATAATCGTCACATTAAAAAATTTTTAGGAAAAATTAAAAAGAATCGTTTGCTTAAGCTGTTGCAATAATTACTTACAGTTTTGAATTACTGGCAAGTCATCAAAATTTGTCTTTCTTATTATAACGGCAAAGCCATAAGGGACATAGCACATCATTTTTATAAAAGACCACTATTTTTTTAATAAATGGAATTATCTTGTTAATTTTTAAATTTGATAGTAGGATAAGTTTTGATTTTAAGACAAATTATCTTACTATTGGTAAAAATGCTACGCTTGATCTGATATTAATGACTTATTGTTATCAATATTGCTTTTGTCGATAATCAATGCTAATCAAACTATAAAAAATTTTTACTTTTTCATAAAAGCGTCATGCTCAGTCGCTATTTATTTTAGTGAAAAGGCTTAAGATAAAAAAGTCGACAAAATTAATCGAACAAGCTGCTGATCTTATAAAATGATCTATGTTTTGTTAATAAGGTCAATTTAAAAATACTGAGCATTCAAATGTGGAATGAATGCTCAAAAAACGCCAAACCCGCGTCAATCCCGCAGTCTGATGCGACCATCCCGACCCACTGATAAGGACACCGCTATGAGCCAAGCCATCGCCAATCGTATTCAAAAAGGCAGTCTTGCCATTGACACTCAGCTTTTTGATTTTATTGAAAACGAAGTGCTGCCAAGCGTCGGCGTCGACTCTCAAGACTACTGGTCAGGATTTGAAGCCACTGTCAAAGCGCTGACGCCAAGAAATAAGGCGCTTTTGCAAACGCGCTCTGATCTGCAATCGCAAATTGATCAATGGCACCTCGATCATCCGGCAAAAGGTGGCAAGATTGACTTTCCGGCGTACAAGCAATTTTTGCAAGATATTGGCTATTTGTTGCCTGAAGGCGAGGACTATCAAGTTGGCACGCAAAATGTGGACGATGAGATTGCTACGATGGCAGGACCGCAATTGGTCGTTCCGGTTTTAAACGCTCGCTATGCGCTCAATGCCAGCAACGCGCGCTGGGGCAGCTTATATGATGCGCTTTATGGTACCGATGTGATCAGTAACGACAACGGTCAAGAAGCAGGGAAGGGCTACAATCCAACTCGCGGCGCGGCGGTGGTTGCTTATGCCAAAGCGTTTTTGGATGCGCATTTTGCCCTTGACACTGGGTCTTTTACCAAGGCAACGGGCTTTAGTATTGTTGATGGCAAATTGGTGATTCATCAAGAGGGTCGCGATACGGCATTGCAAGATCCGGCTAAGTTTGTCGGGTTTGTTGGCGAGGCGTCAGCACCAACGGGAATTTTACTTAAAAATAACAACCTTCACGTTGAGATTCAAATCGATCCTCAAAACCCGATTGGTAAGGCAGATCCGGCAGGAATCAAAGATATTTTGATGGAATCGGCATTAAGCGCCATTCAAGATTTGGAAGATTCGATTGCAGCGGTGGATGCTGAAGACAAAGTTGCCGCTTATCGCAACTGGTTTGGGCTAATGAATGGCGATTTGTTTGAGCGCTTTGAAAAAAATGGCAAAACCATCACCCGCCGCCAAAACCCAGATCGTGAATATACCACCCCAACAGGCGAAAAATTGGTACTTCCGGGTCGCGCGCTGTTATTGATCCGAAATGTTGGTCACTTAATGCAAAACCCCGCCATTTTGGTAGATTTGGGTGACGGCTATGAGGAAATCTTTGAAGGCATTATGGACGGTCTTATCACGCCGTTATTATCGCTCAATGACATTCAAGGAAAAAATGAGCTTGCCAACTCACGACAAGGCTCGATGTATATTGTGAAGCCTAAAATGCACAGCCCTGAGGAAGTTCGCTTTGCTGACGACTTATTTACCGCCGCCGAAGATATCTTAAACTTGCCGCGTTACACCATTAAGATTGGCGTTATGGATGAAGAGCGCCGAATGACGGTGAATTTAAAAGAAGCCATCCGTCAAGTTCGCGATCGCATTATCTTTATCAATACCGGATTTTTAGATCGTACTGGTGATGAGATGCACACCAGTATGAACGCAGGCGCCTTTGTTCGTAAAAGCCGAATGAAAGAGCAGCCTTGGCTACAAGCTTATGAGCAGTGGAACGTTGATATTGGTCTTGAAGCCGGATTGCCGGGTCACGCCCAAATTGGTAAAGGCATGTGGGCAAAGCCTGATGATATGAAAGAGATGCTTGAGACCAAAATTGCGCATCCAAAAGCTGGCGCGAATACTGCTTGGGTGCCATCGCCTACAGCGGCAACGTTGCATAGCTTGCACTATCATGAAGTGAACGTTGCTGAAACGCAAGAAGCTCTAAAATCGCGACCACGCGCCAATATCGACGATATTTTGACCATTCCACTGGCGCTCGATACCAATTGGACTGCCGAGGAAATCCGCGAGGAGCTTGAAAATAATGCTCAAGGAATTTTGGGGTATGTGGTGCGCTGGGTCAATCAAGGCGTTGGCTGCTCAAAAGTTCCAGATATCAATAATGTGGGACTGATGGAAGATCGGGCGACACTGCGCATCTCAAGCCAGCACATTGCTAACTGGCTGTATCATGGCATTGTCACTAAAGATCAAGTCATGACAACCATGAAGCGCATGGCAGAAATTGTTGATGATCAAAATTCAGGCGATCCTGACTATCGTCCGATGGCAACTGATTTTGAAAATTCATGTGCTTTTAAAGCGGCTTGCGATTTGGTCTTTAAAGGTCGTGAGCAGCCAAATGGCTATACTGAACCGTTATTGCATCAAGCGCGCCTTGCGTTAAAAGCCAGCGCTTGCCCAATTTGACAGAAAAGATCACTTATGATTTGATCCACTTTACCAAGCCTTTGTTAGTTAGAACTAATGAGGGCTTTTTTATCGCTTAAAACAAATTATCTTGATAATTATGGTCTTATTTAATCAGATGATTGTAAAAAATATGTTGCAAATTATGTCAAAGTTGATATGCTTATTGGTGAAGTATGAGTTTGGTAACGGATGTTACGCACAAGCGTGATAAACTCCTAGGTTTACAATCGAGTTACGAAAAACGGAATTTTTTTGTAAATGTTAGGTTTTTTCATCTTTCAGTAATAACACTTCGCCACACTTGTTTCTGACTAAGCTCGGTAGCCAGTTACATTTATTTTGAGGATTTGTGACGATACCATTTTGGGTGCCCGCCAAAAGCTAGCACCTTACTAAAATCGTAAAGTGGAGATACTCCCATGAAAAAACTACTTTTAGCTTCCGCCATCGCCGCCCTGAGCGCAACTGCTGCTCAAGCTGCACCAACCATTTATGGTAAAGCATTCGTTACTGCTGATTATGTCAATGCTGAATCTGATCTTAGCCTTGCACCTAATCAAACTGTAAATAATGACTATTTGAATCAGTACGACGAAAATACGGTTCAAATTAACTCTCATGCTTCACGCATCGGTCTTAAAGGCTCAGAAGCGCTATCAGCAAACACGGATGTGGTTTACCAGCTAGAGTATGGCATTGGTGTTGATGGTGATAGCAACACTTTAAAAAGCCGCGATACTTATATTGGCGTAGTTAACAAAGATTTTGGTGAATTCCGTGCCGGTCGCAACTCATCTGTTTTGGGTTATGTAAATAACGTGACTGTAAACGAAGGATTTTGGGATAACTTAGGTGACAGCAAGCTTGAAGACGAAAAAGAGCTTCGTGCCCTAAACATGCTTGATGACTCACGTCAAAGCAACTCGATCGTTTGGATTGCGCCAAAATACCAAGGTCTTCCTGTTGAGCTTGCCCTTCAGTATGCATCAGATGAAAAATTCACTGACAGCAAAAACGGTTATGGCGCCTCTTTAATGTTTGACCAAGGCACAGGCTTCACAGCAGGTCTTGCTTACAGCAAAGACATGGATGCTCGCAATAAGACCAACTATATTGGCTTATCAGAGCTAAATCAGCCTAAAATTATCAGCGCTGAGCATGGTGGTGATGTCATCCGCGGAACCGTTACTGCTGATCTAGGTAAATATGTTGCTTATCCTGTAAAACTTGGTGCGATGTATCAACAAACTGATTATGACTTTGCCGGATCAAGCAAAGAAAAAGGTTTGGTCGTCAGTGGTGAGATGGGATTGAACAACTTTGCTAAACCTGCGTCAGTTTATCTTCAGTACAACAAAACTGACAACTTGAATGGCTTTAGCGATGCTGAATCTGATCAAATCGTGTTGGGCGGCAAATACATGTTTAAGAAAAACATGATTGCTCATGCTTATGTTGGTCAAAACTCAGCAGATTATGCGCGTGTAGGCAGCGTAACTACCACTAATGGTGGGGTATCAACAACTGCTCCTGGTATCATCAAATCTGATATCGACGTCTTTGCTTTAGGCGGCGGCTTAGAATACAAATTCTAATCCTAGCTTAATGTCGTAAAAAACTCACTCCAATCGGGGTGAGTTTTTGTTTTTGCTCTAAATTTAATGAATACTTGTTTTTTATGAAAAAATTACTCTTGATCCTCGTTTTAATCGTTACCGCAACCAACGCCGCTTATGCCAACCCCAAAGTTTACGGCAAGATATTTTTAACCGCTGATTATGTCAACATGCAGTCGGACTTAATCACCAAGCTTTCGCCCAATGAAACGGTGAAGACTTTAGACGGCTATGATAAAAATACGGTTGAGATCAACTCTCATGGCTCACGAATTGGCATAAAAGGTGAGGAAGCGCTAAGTGATCATACCAATATCATTTATAAGCTTGAATATGGCGTTCATGTTGATGGCGATGACCAAAGCCTAAAAAGCCGCGATACTTATCTTGGGCTGGAAAATAAAAAATTTGGTGAAGTTCGCGTCGGTCGTAACTCCTCAGTTTTGGACGAAGTTAATAACGTTACCGTTACCGAAGGCTACTGGGACAATTTAGGCGATGGTAAGCTCAAAGACGAGCAAGAGCTTCGCGCGCTAAATATGCTTGATGACTCGCGCCAAAGCAACTCGATCGTTTGGTTTGCACCGCAATATAAAGATGTTCCAGTCAAGCTTGCGCTGCAATATGCCACCAACGAGGGCGAATCGCGAAATGAAGGCTATGGCGCCTCCATAATGCTTGAAGGCGCTCAAGGCATCACCGCAGGGCTTGCTTATACCAAAAACATGGACAATGAAGGCAAGATTGATATTTTGGATTTAACCGATATCAATAAGCTTGACAGCCGAAAAGTTGAATATTCCGGCGATATCATTCGCGGAACGCTTCGTGCGGATTTGAACAAATTTACCTCACTGCCGCTCACACTTGGGGTGATGTATCAAGAAGGCGATTATAAGTATCAAGGATCAAAAACTGAAAAAGGCTTGGTCGTTAGCGGAAAAATGAAGCTAGCGCAGTTTGATAAGCCTGCTGCCGTTTATTTGCAGTACAACAAAACTGACAATTTAAATGGTTATGCCGACTCAAACTCCGACCAGATCGTGCTTGGCGGAACGTATGACTTTAAAAAGGACATCACCGCTCATGCTTATATCGGTAAGAACTCTGCTGATTACGTGTCGGTTGGCAAGGTCAAAGTGGATGAAAAAGGCAAGAAGAATTATTATACCAATATCGAATCTGACATTGACGTTTTTGCTTTTGGGGCAGGGCTTGAATATAAGTTCTAGTTTTCTTGACCAATTTTAAATTGGTTTTTTAATTCTAAAAACTCATCGGTTATGGTGGGTTTTTTATGAGCGCTTTTTTTAGCGACCAATTTTTAGAAAAAGTTAAAATCGGGCGGATTCAGATTTTGCCCTATATTTTCTTGTGTATTTTTAGTAAAATTCTTTTTTACCAACGACCGACAGAAGAGCTATGACCAAGTTTATATTTGTGACCGGTGGGGTGGTGTCCTCACTAGGAAAAGGTATCACGGCAGCCTCACTTGCCGCGGTGTTAGAGGCGCGCGGGGTCAAGGTCACCATGACCAAGATGGACCCGTATATCAACGTCGACCCTGGCACGATGAGCCCCTTTCAGCACGGTGAAGTGTTCGTCACCGACGATGGCGCCGAGACGGATTTGGACTTGGGCTATTACGAGCGCTTTTTACGCCACTCAAAAATGAGCAAAAGCAACAACTTTACCAGTGGTCGCATTTATCAAACGGTACTTAATAAAGAGCGCCGCGGTGAATATTTGGGTGGAACGGTTCAGGTGATTCCGCACATCACCGATGAAATTAAAAATAAAATCTTAGCCAGTGGCGCAGGCTACGACGTAGCAATCATCGAAATTGGCGGAACGGTTGGTGATATTGAATCGCTGCCCTTTATGGAAGCGGTTCGCCAGTTGCAAGTCGAGCTTGGTCGCAACAAAGCCATGCTCATGCATTTAACCCTTGTGCCTTATATTTCAAGCGCCGGTGAAACCAAAACCAAGCCCACTCAGCACTCGGTAAAAGAGCTTCGCTCCATTGGTTTGCAGCCGGATATTTTGATTTGCCGCTCAGAACATCAAATCTCGCAAGACAACCGCCGCAAAATCGCGCTATTTACCAACGTTGAAGAGCGCGCCGTCATCATGTGTGAGGATGCCAAAAGCATTTATCAAATTCCGCGAGCGCTTTATGAGCAGGATTTGGACGATATTATTTGCGAGCGCTTTGGTCTTGATTTACCCGAAGCCGATTTGAGCGATTGGGACAAAGTCGTTGAGGCTCAGCTCAATCCAAAAGCCAATGTCACCGTGGCTATGGTTGGTAAATACGTTGAGCTTCCAGATGCTTATAAGTCGATTAATGAAGCGCTACTTCACGCCGGAATTACTCACCAAACGGCGGTTAAAATCGATTACGTTGATGCCGAGCGCTTAGAAGATGACGACAGCTTGCTTGAAAACTTAAAAAACGCCGATGCGATTTTGGTTCCGGGCGGTTTTGGGGAGCGCGGAACGATTGGCAAAATGAAAGCCATTACTTATGCTCGCGAAAATAACGTACCGTATCTTGGCATTTGCCTTGGCATGCAGCTTGCGGTCATTGAATACGCTCGCAACGTATTAAATTTAGACGCCAACTCGTCGGAATTTGATAAAAAGACCGCCGAGCCAATCATTGGTCTTATCGTTGAGTGGCTTGATGAGCGTGGCGAGCTGCAAATCCGCAGCGATGACTCTGACCTTGGCGGTACGATGCGCTTGGGTGCTCAAAAGGCAGAGTTGGTCGCCGGAAGTAAGCTTGCGCGGATTTATGGTGCGACTACCATCACCGAGCGTCATCGCCACCGCTATGAGATGAACAACCGCTATATTGAGCCGTTAGAAGCTGCCGGAATGACCATTTCAGGGTATTCTGCCAAGCAGCATTTGGTTGAAGCGGTCGAAATTCAAAGCCATCCTTGGTTTGTCGCGGTTCAGTTCCACCCTGAGTTCACCAGTTCACCGCGCGGTGGTCATCCGCTATTTAACAGCTTTGTAAAAGCGGCAAAAACGTATCACGATAGCAAGTAAGATGAAGCTTTAAGTTTAAAATAAAAAAGGTCAGCTTTTGGGTTGACCTTTTTTATTGAAGATTTTCTTATTATTTTAGTTTTTTACTATCTTTAAGATTGTAGCTTGCCGGTGATGATTTTGTGGTCAAAAGTTTCGCGGCGCTTTTTTTCGCTAAAATTTGCGCTACTATATTAGAATAGTTTTTTATGATAACTTTAAAAACAATTTTACCTTTACCGCGTTAGGATGCTCTCAATGAACGATTTGCAAGCTCAGTCCCACCTTACCATTCAAAGCCCAAAGCAAGATATTATCATTGGTAATGATAAGCCATTTGTGTTGTTTGGTGGCATGAACGTTTTGGAGTCCAAAGAGCTAGCGTTTGAGATTGCCGAGCAGTATATCGAAATTTGCAATCGCCTCAATATTGGCTTTGTGTTTAAAGCAAGTTTTGATAAGGCAAATCGCTCAAGTTTGACCTCATTTCGCGGGCCTGGACTTGAAACGGGAATGGATTGGCTTGG